>OFGE01000046.1_pt1 | contig 128373 bp, 104 predicted proteins | sample 1521681 | NCBI WGS metagenome assembly OFGE01 (sample SAMEA3504093, study PRJEB24116) | mouse gut metagenome | biome: mouse gut; feature: mouse-associated habitat; material: faeces | place: Denmark | collected 2011 | reverse complement strand
AAGATCCCGAAAACTGCTGAGGGGGCTTGTCAAATACAAAAAGTAAGCCCAACTTCTGCTGTTCAAGAAGTTGGACTCACCCTTTTATGGTTTAGCGGACAGTAATAATTGATTAATAGCCGGCGTCAACCGAGTTCTTCTTCAAGAAACTCTGCGGCATCTGCCACGCAGTCGTTGCACTCACGCAACACGCAGCGAGTTTCCACACCTTTCAAATCCTTACAGCATGTAGAGCCGTTGCGTGACCGGAATTTCGTCATGACGCGCCGCATGGCCTGCATGGAAGCCACCCTGTCGTTCATTGCCATACCGAGCACAATACCGGCACCGACAAGAGCCCCGCATGTGCCCTCCATATTTCCCATGCCGACACCGAAAGCCCCCGCGACCCGATACATCATCTCCTCATCGGCTCCCGCCATGTCGCAGTAGGCGCATGCGACTGCCTGAGCACAATTGAAACGCCCGCTGTGCTTTCGCTCTACTGCCTGGTTTACTCTTGATTCCATAATATCTTCAAAAAAGCGACCGACAGGCGGCATTTCTGCTGTTTGTCGGTCGCAATATTTTTTACGGGACAATTTATTAGTCTGCGATAAGGTCGTGGCCGGTCATTTCAGCAGGCTGCTTCTCTCCGAGGATGTGCAGAAGCGAAGGCGCCACATCGGCAAGACGACCGTCGGTCACATGCGCATGCTTGTTCTCAGTCACATAAACAAAAGGCACGGGATTGAGCGAATGGGCAGTGTTGGGTGTGCCGTCGGCATTCTCGGCGAAATCGGCATTGCCGTGGTCGGCAATGATAATCACCTCATAGCCTGCCGCGCGAGCCGCTTCAACGGTGTCGTGCAGGCACTTGTCGAGCGTTTCCACAGCTTTCTGTATAGCTTCGTAGATACCGGTGTGCCCTACCATGTCGCCATTGGCATAGTTCACGACAATGAAATCATATTTTTCTTCCTTGATGGCCTCCACGAGTTTGTCCTTCACTTCGGGAGCGCTCATTTCGGGCTTAAGGTCGTAGGTGGCCACTTTAGGCGAAGGCACGAGGATGCGGTCTTCACCATCGAAAGGCTGCTCACGTCCGCCATTGAAGAAGAACGTCACATGTGCATATTTTTCAGTCTCCGCTATGTGAAGCTGCTTGCGGCCGAGCGACGACAGGTATTCGCCGAGCGTGTTGCCTACGTTTTCCTTGTCGAAAAGGATGTATACGCCCTTGAACGACGCATCGTATGGAGTCATGCAATAGTATTGCAGACCGGGGATGGTGTGCATGCCTTCCTCGGGCATATCGTGCTGTGTAAGCACCACAGTGAGCTCCTTTGCGCGGTCGTTGCGATAGTTGAAGAATATCACAACATCGCCTTCCTGTATAGTGCCGTCCACATTGGCATTGTTGATGGGCTTGATGAACTCATCGGTGATATCTTCGTCGTAGCTCTGCTGCATGGCCTCTACCATATCGGCGGCCTGCTTGCCTTCACCCTTTACGAGCAGGTCGTAGGCCACACGCACACGTTCCCAGCGTTTGTCGCGGTCCATTGCGTAGTAACGTCCTATGATGCTGGCTATAGTGCCTGCACTTTGGGCACAATGGTTCTGCAGCTGTTCTATGAATCCTTTGCCGCTGCGGGGGTCGGTGTCACGGCCGTCCATAAAGCAATGCAGGAACACGTCGCTCAGGCCATAGCGCTTGGCGATGTCGCAAAGAGCAAAAATGTGTTCGAGCGACGAATGCACACCGCCGTTGCTTGTAAGACCCATGAAGTGCATGCGTTTGCCATTGGTTTTGGCATATTCGAATGCTTTCTTGACCATGGGATTGTCAAGAATCGAGCCGTCGGCAATGGATTTGTTGATTTTCACCAAATCCTGATATACCACGCGACCAGCACCGATATTGAGATGACCTACTTCGGAGTTGCCCATCTGACCGTCGGGCAAGCCCACATCTTCGCCTCCGGCATGAAGCTGCGAGTGCGGATATGTGGCCAAAAGGTGATCCCAATAGGGAGTCGGAGTGCTGTAGATGGCATCGCTGTGGGTGTGGTTGCCGATGCCCCATCCGTCAAGGATTATCAAAAGAGCTTTATTTGCCATGATATGTTGTGTATGATGTATTTGTTATTTATCGTTGTTTCTGTCCATATCCGCCTGCCGTTCCTCGCGGTACCTTTCCCGTCGGCGCAGACTGAAATGGAGCAGTATCAATATAACAACCGTGATGGCTATTACGCCGAAATAATACAAGGCCGACGTGCGTCCGGAGGCATAATCGCCCCAGCCTATAGAAGCCATGACCATGAGGTAGACGGCCAACACGAGCGGAATGAGAGTAGAGCGCTTTATCTTTTTCATTTTTCGTCATGATTGGTTTCAAGTTCCGGCACTACACGGAAAGGCGATTCCGCGGCATCGAAGCGGCCGGACTCAAGATGCTTATAAACGTGCAGGCACGCCCAGGAGTCGAGCGCGGCATAGGTCTGCTGCTGAGGTGTGAGCGACGACGCTTCCCAGTTGGTAAGGCGTTGCTTCTTCGAGATGCGCTGACCGAACACTATTGCATAAATTTTCTGAAGCGAACTGTCAGAAATGTGGAATCGCTTTACGTAGCTCTGCAATTCCACAAAACCTTTTGGTTCGACAGGTTCCGTGCGACGCATCACATTGAAATCATCGCGAACGGAAAGCCCTATTTTGGTTATGCCCGGATTTTCAAGAAATTCGCGCAATGGGGCTGGAATGCCAAGCTTGTTAAGGCGTATGAGGTAGTTGTGCGTGTCTGTCGACAATTGCATAAGGGCCACCTTGTTGAGGCAGCCTTTCTTGAACGACGGCTTAGTCTCCGTGTCAAACCCCACGAGAGTATGCTTTCCGAGATCGGCCAAGGCTTTGTCGAGAAGCTCGGGAGTATCGACAACCATAATCGGAGCGTCGAAAACGACCGCAGGCATCTCTGCCACGGCCTGCTTGCTTATTGCGAGGGAAAATGTGCTCATTTTCATGACATGCAAAGTTACGCATAATTTGCGACAAATGCTCAAAACTACCGTTTTTTTGACGTTTTTACATACATTGCACAGGTCGCCCCGGAACTGCATTCGGATATGCACTCCGGGGCGACTCGCTTACGCGCGGACTATTTACTGTACTTCGAGCACGGCTCCGGCGGAGTGTGCCGTCAATGCGGGAGCGAGAGCGCTCTGCACTGTCGCAAGACCTGCGGAGAAAATGCCCGACAGGCCGGCTGTGCAATCGTAGCTCAGCTGATAAGTCCCCTTAGGCAGATAGGAGATGAACATCCGGGTGGAAGCATCGCGGTTCTCACGATAAAAACGCGCTCCCCCGCTTGTCACATATCCGGGAGTCTGGTCGAGCGGCTCGAGAGAAGCTGCACGCTCGTCGACAACCGTTACGTATTCCATGTCGCGGCTCACATGCAACGTCAGCAACACACGCACACGCTGTCCGAGTTCAACATTGTCGGCATAAGAGAGAGTGCCGTCGGCGGCTACCGCCATAATACGTTTTTCCACCGATATGGCTTCGCACGATGCGGCTTTCACATCCGAAGGCTCGCTTCGGTACGAACTTATGAGCGCACCATAGGACGGCACATCGGCCATCGGCGCAATTTCGAGCATCGCACCTGCCGCTTCGCTGCCGAGTGCGACTGTGGCTTCTCCGCCATAGCTGCATGCATTGCCGAGATCGACACGGCGTCCTCTCAGCGTCACAGACGCTGGGCGATTGTCTGTGTGCCACGGGGTTCCGCTGTTAACAAACGCACCAACGAGCTGGGTGGCATCGTACGCCGCAAGGCCAGATGTGGCCTGCTCGCGCACAATGAGCCACTGGCGCATGCCGTCGATAAGCGGTGATGCCGGGGATATACGTCCGTAGGCCATGAGCATGGGCGCATACTGCCCGATACTGCCCACGGAGGGGAAACTTATGCCCTGCGAAGGCGTAGCGACTGCAAACTCATCTACAGAGCCGAGTATCTGCTTCGCTACATTTCCATAGCCGTATATGTCAAGCAATATCGCCATATTGGCTTTCTCCGACGTCGATGCAGAGCGCCAGTTTTTTATGCAATGCTGCAAAGTAGCCTGCAGAACGCGCTGTCCGTGCAACGACGGAGACACATTTTTCCACATGCTGCGCATCACGGCATAAGACATGTCGGGATAAACCTTTCCTTCCGACGATTCTTTGAGTTTCACGTCGATATATCCAAGCGCACTATTCAGAATAGCCTCCAGACGCGAATCGCGCGGAAGATAGCCGGCCATCTGCAGCAACCCGAGATCGTGCAGGGCAAGCATAGTCGCCCAATGCGACGATTCTTCGTTCCACTTGCCCCATTTCAGGCCTCCGTCGCGACAAGCGAGCGACGACAACACGCCGATGGAGGCTTTGACATTGTCTTCTATGCGTCCGGCATCGAGCAGCAACGAGAGTCGTGCCATGCGTTCGCTGTCGCTCTGCGCAGCCTGCACCCACGGAGTGGCTCGCAAAGCGGCTATCTTCAGGGCGTCGTTCTGCTCGAGACGCGATGTGATGTCATCTCCTTTCCATGCCTTCATGGCTTCTGCCACCTGAGGCGTACGCTCCACGATTCCGCGTGCGGTGCATGCGGCAAAGAGAGAGTTCACTGCACCGGGAGTACTCGTGGACTCGTATTCTACAAGACCCGGAAGCGCTTTTATTATGCTCCATGACGGGTTCTGACAATACTGCAATGTATAAGATACGTCCCTGCCTGAAGGCACACGGAGCTTAAACGGTTTATCGCCGGGATTAAGATAGAACGCTGTAGACTCGACGACATCGCACTGAGCCGATTCGACAGGTATCAGCGCCTGTTCTCCGTCGGAGAAAGCGGCGTTGCCGCTACGCACGCGGTAGCCTATCGCAGTGGCATCGTACGGCGCAACAATGTCTATGGCTACCACAGTCGAGCCGTCGGCGGCAACTAAGTCTGTGCTTTCGGATGAAAACAGCGTTTTCATCGAAACAGGGTCGAACACTTCCACAACAGAGTTGATTTCGCACTCTTCCCCGCTGTTGTTGTACACAGTGGCAAGCACGCGCGCGCTGTCGCCCTCGCGGAGGAAGCACGGCAGGTTGGGTTGTACCATAACAGGCTTGGCAGCCACGAAGTCGCGGACAAGTTTACCGGCCTGCATGTCGGAAGTCCAGGCGAGAGCCATCATGCGCCATGTGGCGTTGGCATCGGGCAATACAAAATCAATGTCCACATTTCCTGCTTCGTCGGCAGTGAGCTGCGGCATCCAGAACGCCTCCTCCACATCGGATTCACGATAATCGAAACATTCCGCCGAGGGAGAGTCCGCACCCGACTTGGATGCGCCGGTACCTGTATCGCTGTCCATAACCACCGCTCCCTCCTCAAGTTCTATGCTTTCTTCCATGGCCGCACCATTGGCCGATGCGGCAGACTTCATCATCATGCGGGGAGCGGCAGTTGCTGAAGTTCCTCTCACTACAACATTATCGTACAACACGGCGTGGCCCGCCTCAGGAAGGAATCTAAGCTTAGGAGTCACAAGATCTTGGGTTTTGAACCATTTCACATCCGCCTCCATGGATTCTCCTATTTCATGAGACTCAAGACGGCTCAAAGACATCTGAGGCCAACGCACAGCAAGACCGAAAGAAGACGGCCACGACATGGGCTGCAGAGCATCAAGCGAATGGTTATACATGGTTGCGGCCATTGCTGCGGCTGCAGGCGTGCCGTTGTCATGAGCCACATGCAGACGCCAACGTTCGCCGCTTCCGGGCACGAGGCGGTCGCGGAAACTGTCGCCGGTTATTGTCAGCGTACGATGCTCGGGGCGCACCACCTCAATATTATATGCAAAAACACGTCCGTCGCGCACCGTGAATATCACAAGTTTTCCGCGATCGGCCCCCGACGGCAAATCGAGAGACAGGTGCCGGAACCCTTTTTCGCGTTTGTGCACCTCAACTTCCACTATTTCATTGCCTGCACACAAGGCTGCGTAAAGCCAGGTGTCGTTGGCAGCCACACCATAGCGGAAAGAGGCACGACCGGCATCGTTCGTGGTTATGCTGCGGCTTTCGACAAGAAGCGGGAGCCCGGCAGGCATGGAATTCAATGCCACGTTATAAACCGCTATATAGTCTGCCGAATTTTCCGTTTCAGCCAAGGCGGGGTCGGCCGGCTCGACGACAAGACGGTAATAGCCGCCACGCACCCTGTCCAGATCGGCAACAGGCTTGAGCGAACGGCACCGGCCTGACGCCACAACCCTGCTGCTTCCTTTCTCTTCCAATTTCCATTTAAGTTCAATATCGGCTTTATTTCCTTTGGCATCATAAACCGATACAGGCAGAATGGTTTCAGTAAGCGCGTTCATGAACTGCCCGGCTATAATGTTAATCAGGTAGGGGCGGCCGTTTGTGAACGGAATGTCGGCGGTGGCGGTCTCGGCTGCCACCGTAGTCGCTACGATTGATGCGGAGAAATCATGGCCGTCGTTTTCTTCAAGCATTCCGGCAGGCACAACGAGCGAAAAGCGGCCGCCCTCGTCGGTTTCGGCCAAAACGCGTCCGAGCCTACGGGCAGGTTGCCACCAACGCCAACGCAGAGCCTCGCGGATTTCCGCTACAACCTGCGCGCGCGCCACCGGCATGCCGGAATATGTCAACGCACGCCCTTTGAGCGTAACATCCCCTGTAGTCGGCTCATCTCGCAACACATCCGTGTCGGTAATCTCGAAAGTGGGCATGCGATAGTCGCTTACCATTACATACGTACGGCCTTCCACATCGCCGGAGATTTTCGCAAGCAGACTATAGTTGCCGGTGAGGGCGCCGTCGTCAGGCAGCACGAAGCTTCCGAACGCGCGGCCATACCGGTCCGTCACCACTTCGGCCGTGTCTACCGGCTGGCCATTCGCATCATTCAACACAACAGAGGCCATCAAAGAAGCGGCAGCCGAACGCGAACGCAACCCGTCGTCGCTGCAGTCGGCTATCATGATCCATTTCAGCGTGTCGCCGGGATGGTATATTGGCCTTGCCGGAAGCAGCGCCACATTAAACTGACGCTGAGGATGTTCCTGGCCGACCCACGGCGAGCGAAGGTCTACCCTGCCGGCAAAATCAAGACGACGGCCGTCCGGGGTAATTGCCGACACTTCATAGCCTCCGTTTCCAGGCAGCCTGAACCGCGCTACACCGAGACGGTCGGTAGTTGCCATAGGCACAGGCGAGCCATTGCTGTATTTGGCGGCAAGCACACGCACACCCTCCACCGGCGCACCGCCGGCGTAATCGGCCATGACGACAACCTGTTCGCTCGTTCCGGTGAATGCTACAGGCAGATACGGAGTGCATACAATCAGCTTATATGAACCATAGCCACGCTTACTCCCTGTTTTACCGTTAAGAGTCGGCACCACCGCATACATACCCGGCTTGTCAAGAACAGCTGTCATAGTATGTTTTGAAGAATCAAGAGTGTCCACTGCCTCGAATCTGAACGTTTCCAAGGCTTTAAGACCCGCAAGTTCTATGCCGTTGCGGCTCTTGAGCATTTTGGGAGTAACGGCGTACACTTCGGCTCCGGCAGTGGCCGCGTAAGACGCATCGGCATTTATTTCAAACGGAACCGACGGACAAACGAGCGACGGGCAGGCTATGTCTACGCCGGGACGACGCAGGCTTATCAGCATGTTGCGCAGCGTATTGTTGTCCCAATATAACGGAAAGCGCTCCAGCGAAATTTCAATTTCTTCAATGAGTTTACGCCGGAAAGCCGCATGGGCTGCATTCCCGTCGCCCGCATACGGCGGGTCTATGGCGGAAAGTATTATTCGCGCGTATTCATCACGGCTATGGTCTTCGTAATACTCCAGCAGACGCTCGGAGTAGCGCGGCGTCAATGTCGATTCCCGGAATATCTGCAACTCCCAATAATAGTACGAAGCCGATCCCTTGGACGAAGCGTCGCGACGCTCGCGCCTTATTTCCGAAGCGGCCGAGGGCATGTCCACTTCGTCAAGAAGTTCGGCCACATCTACAGCCACAAAATCGGCTAACGTAGGAAAATATATAAGGGTACGGTTATCAGCCTTTACCGCTTCCGAATATTCCGCCAAAGGCACATCAGCATCCCGGGCCATGGCCATGGCGGCTTTCGCCCTGCCAGCTATCTGCGCGCGGAACTGCACGCCGCTCCATTCCGAAATATCGGCAGGCAACGGCTCGGCCGGGGTATCAATTCGGTCGTAAACCCACTTCTGGCGCATATAAAGGCTATATAGAAGTTTTGCATCTATCAGCCGCATAAGCGATTTTGCCGGCTTCACCGTCTCCGCCGCGGCAAGCTGCTCCACTGCGTCGACAAGCGAAAACGCACTGTCAGGATCGATTGACTGCGAAGCCGTGCAGATTTCGAGAACAGCACGCACCCTTTGGGGCGCGGCATCGTCCCGGCCCTCAGTAGCCTTTAACGTGGCATATGCATCAGCCAGCACCTTCCGCGGATAAGTAAAATCCGGTTCTGACGTTTTTGCCGCCACAGAAGGCGTTACGCCGGCAAAAACTATGCCGAGCGACAATAATATTTTTTTCAGTAGCATCATATCTGTCATCATAAATATATGTAAACGCAAAATTAGCAAATTTTGTGAGACGTCCGAAAAAAAATCACTAATTTTGCGGTATGAACAACGACAAGCCATCCGTAAGACGCTTCTACAGCAAGCACCCCATAGTCAGCCATATCATAATCATGGCAGCAACAGCCGTGGTGCTGGTATGGTTCGCCATGATTTTCCTGAACGTATGGACTCATCACGGCTCCACCTCAACGGTGCCTCAGGTAAAGAACCTCCCCTACTCCACAGCAGCCGAACTGCTGCGGGACTGCAGCCTGAGCATAGAGATTTCCGACTCCGTATACGACAGGGACGCAGCCCCCGGCACAGTGCTCGAAAGCTGGCCGCGCGCAGGCGCCGTGGTTAAGCGCGGACGTCAGGTATATGTCACCGTAACGGCGTTCTCGCCAAAAATGGTACGCATCACGATGCCCGTCACCGGCGTGTCTTCGCGCCAGGCTGTAAGCTATCTGCGCGGGCTCGGCATCACCGGCATACGAATCGTTTCAGTGCCGTCGCAATATCCTGACCTCGTGGAATCCGCCAAAGCTGACGGAAAGATGTTGCGCGTCGACAGCGAAATCCCGGTGACAGCAACTGTCACACTTGAAGTGGGTTCGGCTCCTGAAAAACCGCAAACGGAAGACGTACCCTACGACAACACCGAACTGCAATCCGAAGACGCCACCACTGCAGACGAAGACGGCAACGCAATTTTTGACTGATGGACGAAAACAAGGATTATTCCGTTGCCGGCACAGAAAGCGCCGACAGCGAAGCGCCTCGCATTGTCGACCTCGGAGACGGACGTGAGCTATACGAACATTTCCGATTCGTAGCAGACAAGGGCCAGGAATTGCTGCGTGTGGACAAATTTCTGGCGCTCAGGCTTCAGAAGTCGAGCCGCAACCGCATTCAGCAGGCCGCACAGGCCGGATGCATAGTCGTGAACGGCCGACCTGTAAAAAGCAACTACCGCGTAAAGCCGCTCGACATAGTGCTCGTAGTGATGGACCGTCCGCGCTACGACTTTGAAATCATAGCCGAAGACATTCCGCTCGACATTGTGTACGAAGACAAAACGGTACTCGTCGTCAACAAACCGGCCGGACTTGTAGTGCATCCGGGACACGGCAACTATTCCGGCACGCTCGTCAACGCTCTCGCATGGCATTTCCGCGACACCCCCGACTATGATGTCAGCGACCCGCGTCTCGGCCTTGTGCACAGAATAGACAAAGACACGTCGGGACTGCTCGTGGTGGCCAAAACACCCGATGCAAAAACCCATCTCGGGCGACAGTTTTTCAATAAAACCACGCGCAGGGAATACGTGGCCGTGGTGTGGGGCGTGCCTGACCCTGCGACAGGCCGAATCGAGGGCAACATCGGACGCAACGAGCGCGACCGGCTGCAAATGGCCGTATATCCGCCGGGCGACGAGCGCGGCAAGCATGCCGTCACCCACTACGAAGTGCTCGAGAGTCTCGGACATGTGTCAGTTGTGCGCTGCGTGCTCGAGACCGGACGCACACACCAGATAAGGGTGCATATGCGCCACATAGGCCACACACTGTTCAACGATGCACGCTACGGCGGCGACACTGCCCTGCGCGGGCTCCGCTCTGCATCGTACAATGCTTTCGTGAGCAATTGCTTCGCCGCCTGTCCGCGACAGGCACTGCACGCCCGTACCCTCGGATTCGTACATCCCGAGACAGGCAAAGAGCTGTTTTTCAACTCCGAAATACCCTCCGACATGACGGCTCTCATAGAGCGATGGCGCAACTATTCGGCCTCGCACAGCGTTTAATTGAATATTTTGTTGTAATTTTGCCGCTCGAAACGACATCGATTCGCAACCATGATGACGAATAGCAAAGACTCAGAACATATACTACCCGAAGAGTTTCATGACATAGCTCCCTACGACGACTCACAGTTCCACGACAAGATGCGGAATCTTGTAAAAGAACCGGGATTCGAACATGCAGTGCGTTATGTCATGCCAGACGTCGACTATGATGAATTTTGCCGCGAACTGCTGCAAGTGCCTACTCAAGACGATTTCCAGCGTGGAATCATGGGTAAATTCCTTGAACTTCTCGCCGCCCGTACCACCTCAGGAATAAGTTTCGACGGTGTCGAGAACCTGAAGCCCGGCACCAGCTATACATTTATTACCAACCACCGCGACATTGTGCTTGACGCATCGTTCCTGAACCTGTGCTTCATACGCAAAGGCATGCCCGTCACGCAGGTGGCCATAGGCAACAACCTGCTCATCTACGAGTGGATAAGCGACCTCGTGAAGCTGAACCGCAGTTTCATTGTGAAACGCGATGTGAAGATTACCGATGCTCTGAATGCAGCGCGCCAATTGTCGGCCTACATACACTACACCATCTCGCAGCGCCATGAATCCGTGTGGATAGCCCAACGCGAAGGACGCGCCAAGGACAGCAACGACCTCACCCAGGAAAGCCTTATAAAAATGCTCGGTCTTGCCGGAGAAGGCTCCGTGCGCGAAAGACTCATGGAGGTGAACCTTATGCCGGTGTCGATAAGCTACGAATACGACCCCAACGACTATCTGAAGGCAAGCGAATTCCTGATGCGCCGCCGCGACCCCCACTTCCACAAAAGCAAGCGCGACGACCTGCTGAGCATGGAAACCGGTCTGCTGAGCCCCAAAGGACGTATCCATTTCCGCATCGGCCCGTGCATCAACGAAGGACTCGCCTCTTTCGGCTCAGACGAGCGAAGCCCGGTGGTGCGCGAAACATGCCGCCTGATAGACACCGCCATACACCGCGGCTACCATATCTACCCGTGCAACTATATCGCGTATGACGAATACCACGGCACAGAACGTTTTGCCGACTGCTATACGGCAGACGACGTGCAGCGCTTCGACAACTATATAAATGCCCAGCTCGACAAGGTGGAGATTCCTGACGTAAGCAACGAGGAACGCGCCTATATGCGCCATATGGTGCTTATGATGTATGCCAACCCGCTCGTCAACCAGCTTCGGGCGCAAGGCGTCAAAACCGACGCCTGATGAGGCTTCCGCTTGTATTGGCCCTTGTGGCGTTAGCGCTCAACATTGTTGTTGACGCCTATGTTTATTTCCGTCTCCAGAAGAGGCCGGGGCTACGCAAGGCGCATGCCGCTCTGTCGGTTGTGCTTACGCTGTTATGGATAGGGATAATATGTGTACCGAAACGCATAGGCGACGATTCATTCCTTTTAGGTCTGATGTGGGCCATATACGCCTACTGGACGGTGTATATGCCGAAATATGTAGCAGCCGTGTTCGACATCGTAGCCGCAATTCCAATGATATGGCACGGCAGACGTTGGCGCATCGTAAGCGGAGCCGGCACAGTATGCGCCACGCTGGTGTTTGCCGCAATGTGGTGGGGAGCCACGGAGGAACGGTTTCGCCTTGACATAAAAAAAATAGAGATCGAGATTCCGAATCTGCCGACATCCATGCAGGGCACCAAATTGGTGCAGATAAGCGACTGGCATGTCGGAAGCTACGGCACAGACACCACCTTCGTAAGCCGCACGGTAGACGCGATAAACGCACTCAAGCCGGATGCTGTATTGTTCACCGGCGACCTCGTGAACCGACACAGCGACGAACTTCGCCCCTTCACAGGAGTTTTGTCCCGCCTCAAAGCGCCTATGGGTGTGTATTCGGTGATGGGCAACCACGACTACGGCGACTATTACCGCTGGCCCGATGAACAGGCACACCGGGCCGACGCCGACAGTCTGCGCGCCATGCAGGCCGATATGGGTTGGCGTGTACTTGACAACGCCACGGTAAATCTCGGAGAAATAAAACTAATCGGAGTCGAAAACATAGGCGATCCTCCATTCCGCACCCATGGCGACCTGCGCAAAGCATGTCCGGGACTTGCCGACCTTTCGCCAAAGATTCTTATGTCGCACAATCCGGCACACTGGACCGACAGCATAGCCGGACGCAAGGACGTGAACATAGCGCTCACGCTCTCGGGACACACCCACGCCATGCAGATAGAAGTGGCAGGATTCTCGCCGGCCAAATGGAGGTATCCCAAGTGGGGAGGCCTGTACGACGACAATGCCGACCACAGACTCTACGTCAACACCGGCCTCGGCACTGTAGGCCTGCCCATGCGCATAGGAGCCACACCGGAAATCACGGTAATAACGCTTAAATAACAATATTGCAACAATCAATACCCCTAAAAAGGTGCCCGACTTATTGTCCGGACGCCTTTTTAGGCGTAAATTTGCGTCAAAACCAATATCATGAGAAAACACATTTTCTACATTACAATCGCCGTTTTCGGAATCATGTTCCATTCATGCACGTCCGGGAAACAAGAACAAAAGCAAGCAGAAGCCACCGACAGCATCACAGCGCTGGAGTACGCCCGGTCCATGGGTGCGGGATGGAATCTCGGCAATCAGTTCGACGCCTATAAAGACGGCGTAGCATCCGAAACAGCATGGGGCAACAAACCTGCCACGCAAGCGCTTTTCGACAGTGTCGCAGCCGCCGGATTCAACCACGTACGCATTCCTGTGACATGGCTCGGGCATTTCGGACCCGCACCCGACTACCGCATAGACTCAGCATGGCTCAACCGTATTGCCGAAATTGTGGACTACGCTGAGAACGCAGGACTCAAAGCCATCGTAAACATCCATCACGACGGCGGAGATTCAGCACATTGGCTCGACATAAAGGGAGCAGCGACCGATTCTGTACGCAACGCCGAGGTGACCGCGCAGCTTGCTGCCATGTGGACACAGATAGCACGCCGTTTTGCCGACAAAGGAGACTTCCTGATGTTCGAGGCCGTCAATGAAATCCACGACGGCGGATGGGGCTGGGGAGCCAACCTCAAGGACAACGGCGCCCAATACGCCACGCACAACGGCTGGATGCAGACATTCGTCGATGCCGTGCGCGCCACAGGAGGCAACAACGCCACCCGTTTCCTCGGCATTCCCGGATACTGCACAAACCCCAGAATCACCATCGACAATCTTGTCCTTCCCGCCGACAGTGTGCCCGACCGCCTGCTTGTGGCCGTACACTTCTACGACCCTGTGACATTTGCCATCAACGGAAAAAAGACCGAATGGGGACACACAGGAGACCCGGCACTCACCGAGAAATGGGGCGACGAGAAAAACGTGACTGACACGTTCGACGCCCTGAAAGCGAAATTCATAGACAACGGCGTGCCGGTGTATATCGGCGAAGCAGGTTGCGGCAACCGCGACGGCGAACGCGCAGAGGCCTTCCGCCGTTATTATCTGTCCTATGTATGGCGAGCTGCTGCCGACCGCGGCATAGCAATAACATATTGGGACAATGGTTACAACACGACCGGTAACGAAGCATTCGGTCTGTTCGACCGCTCCACCGGCAGTTTCTACAGCCCCGTCACGCGTGCGGCAGCCATGGCAATGACAGACAGCTACAACCGCACCGACAGCACTATTACACTTGAAAACATATACAACAACGCTCCATCGAAAAAATGAAACACATAGCACGAAACATATTCGCGGCACTGCTTGCCGCAGGTTCCTTGTGGGCATGTTCGGAAGACGCCCCCGTTCCCGCTCCCATCCCAACCCCCGACCCCACCGAAGCGTATCTCAGCGTAGAAAGCATCACACCGGAGAATATCGGTGAAGCAGGCGGAGAAATCACCATTACTATAAAATCGAGCCGTGTAGCCACTGCAAATCCGGCAGAGACGTGGGTCACGCGCAAGTCGTCGGGACGCGAAGGCGACATATCCACTTTCATCTTCACAATAGCTCCCAACGACGGAGCCGAGCGCAGTTCGTCCATAACCTTCACCGCCGGCCAACTCAAAACCGACGCCACCATAAAACAGGCTGCACGCAAAGTTCCGGACAATGTGGAACCGCCTGTAATACCGAACGCCGACAGTTCCGTTGAGTATGCAGCACTTCTCGGCCTTGGCTGGAACCTCGGCAACCAGTTCGACGCCCACAACAACGGCACGGCATCCGAAACAGCATGGGGCAACCCTGCCACCACGCAGCAACTGTTCTACAAACTCGCCGAAGCCGGCATCAAATCGGTGCGCATTCCTGTGACATGGCTCGGAAAATTCGGTTCCGCACCAGGCTACACCATCGAGGCCGCATGGCTCGACCGCGTGGCCGAGGTAGTAGGCTATGCCGAAAATGCCGGCCTCCGTGCCGTCATCAACATACATCACGACGGTGCTGACTCCGCACATTGGCTCGACATAAAAGGCGCATCGACCGATGCAGCAAAAAATACCGCCATAAAAACCCAAATCGCCGCGATATGGACGCAAATCGCTGCACGCTTCGCCGACAAAGGCCAATTCCTGATGTTCGAGGCCTTCAACGAAATCCACGACGGCGGATGGGGCTGGGGCGACAACCGCAAAGACGGGGGCAAGCAATACCGCACCCTCAACGAATGGAACCAGACGTTTGTCGATGCCGTGCGCGCCACAGGCGGCGAAAACGCCACCCGTTTCCTCGGCATTCCAGGCTACTGTACCAACCCGTCTCTCACAATGGAAAACCTTGTGCTGCCGACCGATCCTGCAAACGACCGCCTGCTCGTGGCAGTACATTTCTACGACCCCAGCGAATTTGCCATAGAAGCGAAATACACCGAATGGGGGCACACCGGCGCGCCTGGCAAAAAAGCAAACTGGGGCGACGAACAGAACGTGACCGACACATTCACAGCCCTGCGCAATAAATATGTCGATGCCGGCATCGGTGTATACGTAGGCGAGTTCGGTGCCACTACCCGCGCCACGGCACGCGACGAAAGCTTCCGTCTCTACTATCTTGAATACGTGTGCAAAGCCGCCACCGACCGCGGAATATCACTTTTCTTCTGGGACAACGGCTCCACATCGACAGGAAAAGAAGCGTTCGGCCTGTTCAACCATGCCACAGGCAACTACATAGGTGCAAAATCCGAGCCCGCCGTGGCTGCAATGCTCAAAGGATATTACAGCACAGAGCCGGGATACACACTCGAAAGCGTCTACAACGGCGCTCCGAAATAAATCACGGATAAATATCCTTTAATACTCAGGACCCGCTGACGACTTATTGCAATCAGCGGGCTCTGACATTTTTAACTATTCGATACGGATTCCTTTTTGTTATTTTATCAGATTTTATTAGAACACCATTAAATTTGCAGCCTATCATACTTACTTAAATCCGACACTTATGAAATTGCCCCGTATTTTTGCCTCCATTATAGCGATGGCGGCTACGGCAATCGGCGCGACCGCCCAAGATGCCATGTACGCCGTAGGCCCCTTTAACGGATGGGACGCAAAAGCCCCATTGTCTTTCGACAAAGAGGACGGCCTGTACAACATCACTCTCGACTTTTCATCCGACCGCGACTTCAAGATGAGCACCACCTCCGGAGCGGGAGCGCAAGGCAACGGCTGGGAAGAATTCGACTCCGGCGCCTTAAAGCCTGTAGGAACCGCCGGAATAGGCGAATGGATAGCCATAGAACACAACAGCGCAGGCAACATAACCGCACCCGAAAACAGGATGCTCACGGTGCAGGTAGACCTTGCAGGAATGCGCATGCGCTTCGTGCGCGACACTTCGCCGGAATATTCCGGCACGTTGCCGGTTCTGTTCATCGCCACCGAAGGCGGGGCGCCCGTCACTTCCAAAGAAGACTATCTGAACGGCACATATTACCTCGACCCGATGGGTGCGGAAGGCATAGAGGCCATCGGAAACGCCGAAGCCCCGCTCACGCTTGAAATACGCGGACGCGGCAACTACACCTGGACAGGATTCGACAAAAAGCCTTACCGACTGAAATTCACCGACAAAGCGGCCATCCTCGGCATGGACAAAAGCCGCCACTTCGCCCTGCTCGCCCATGCCGACGACCGCGTAGGGTTCATGCGCAACACTCTCGGATTCGCCGCTTCTCGCCACCTCGGACTGCCATGGACTCCGGCACAGAAGCCCGTGGAAGTGGTCCTTAACGGCGATTATATCGGACTGTACTTCCTCACGGAAACCATCCGTGTGGACAAAAACCGTGTAAACATAACAGAACAGGACGACCTCGCCACATCCGATGTGGACGGAGGCTGGCTTGTGGAAATAGACAATTACGACTCCGACCCGCACGTGACCGTCCATGAAGGCGACTACCCGGTATGGTTCACCTACAAATCGCCCGAAGTACTGTCGGCGCAGCAGGCCAAATTCCTTCAGGGACAGATGCAAAGCATACAGAACGCCATAGCCGCCAAAGACTATACGGCCTTCTCGGCATTGGTGGATGTGGACATGCTCGCACGATACTACATAGTGCAGGAAGTGCTCAACGACTACGAATCGTTCCACGGCAGCTGCTACCTCACCCGTCAGCGCGGCGACAGCGAGCGATGGAAATTCGGACCCGTATGGGACTTCGGGAGCGCCCTGTTCAACGACAACAGCAACCGCTTCATATGGGACTCGCCGGAATTCCATCAAGTGTGGATAGGCTCAGTGTATGCCTCATTCCCGCAATTTGTGGAAACCGTCAAGGACACGTGGGCCCGATTCTTAGGAGATAACGGCCCCGCTGCGATACTTGCCGACGGAGAAGCCACCGCCGACGAAATAGCTCAGGCCGCGAAATGCGACTACAGGCGATGGCCCGAATACGGCAACTACGACGAACAGGCCGACGCCGCCAAGGCATTCCGCCGAATGGAATCCAAAATAGACTGGCTTAAGGCGCAATGGGGAGAGTCTGGCGGCCTGACAGAGGCTATGAACGGTGGCAATTTCAGAGTCTACGCCTGCAACGGCACGCTCCACATAGTGTCAGCAGCACCACGATGCGTAAAAATCACGAGCATAGACGGCCGCTCTGTCAGTGTCAGGCTGGCCGCAGGCGTCAACAGCATATCCTCATTGCCACGCGGCTTTTACATCGTCGAGGGGCATAAAGTGGCATTGTGACGGCTCTTTTGCATTTACGCCGAAAAATTGTATCTTTGTGCATTGATAGACCCAATGCACATTATGAAAAAATTCCTTGCAATATTAGCGCTTGCCGCTCCTGCGGCATTTGCCGGCACAACCACTCCATTGTGGCTGCGCGATGTAAAAATATCCCCTGATGGCAAATCCGTGGCATTCTGCTACAAAGGCGACGTGTGGATAGTTCCGGCCGCCGGAGGCACTGCCACACGCCTCACCTCAGGAGCGTCCTACGAAGCCAACCCCGTGTGGAACCCGGACGGCTCGCGCATAGCATTCGCATCCGACCGAAACGGAAACATGGACGTATATATCGTGGACGCCACAGGCGGAGCACCACGGCGGCTCACATACAACTCCGCCTCCGAAATACCGGAAGCTTTCACGCCCGACGGCAAACAGGTGATGTTTTCAGCATCCATACAGGATCCGGCAAGCAGCGCCCTTTTCCCGGAAGCACGCATGACGGAGCTGTACGCCGTGCCGGCCGACGGCGGAGCTACAACGCGCGTGCTCGCCACCCCGGCCCGCTATGTCAGCTGGGAGCCGGATGGCGCGTCGTTCCTCTACCAGGATGTCAAGGGATTTGAAGACGAATGGCGCAAGCACCACACATCGGGAGTGACACGCGACATATGGCGCTACGACACCCGCAGCGGACAGCACACCAACATGACCGAACGACGCGGCGAAGACACGAATCCCGCAGCCGGAGCGGCGGGCAGGAACTATTTCCTGAGTGAACGCAACGGAGGCACAATGAACGTGTACAGCCTCGGCTCTGACGGCAGCGTGGCGCAGCTGACACATTTCACCACACACCCCGTACGCTTCCTTTCACGAGGCTCCGACGGCACCCTGTGCTTCACCTACGACGGCGAGATTTACACCATGAAAGAAGGCTCGGAGCCGACCAAGCTCAGCATACGGCTCGTGGACGAGTCGCTTCCCGACATCGAAAAAATGTCGGCTTCACGAGGAGCGTCCGAGGCTTCGCCCTCTCCCGACGGCGAACAGATGGCACTCGTATGGCGCGGCGACGTGTACGTGTCGTCGGTGGAGTACGGCACCACACGTCAGGTGACCGACACTCCTGCCGCCGAGAAGCATGTGCAATGGAGCCCCGACGGCAAAAAACTCGTGTACGCATCCGAGCGCAACGGCCGCAGCAATATCTATACGGCAGAAATGGCGCGTCCCGACTCCGAAGGAAATTTCGCCAACGCGACCTCCTTTACCGAAAAAGCCCTTTTCCCGGACGACAGCCACGAACGCAGCTGCCCGTCCTACTCCCCCGACGGCAAAAAGCTGGCCTTTGTGCTCGACCGCACCCGGCTGGCAGTAATGGATGTGGCAACGGGCACCGTGCGTGAGCTCACAGACGGCAGCACCAACCCGCAGCGCAACGGCGCTTTCAGTTTCCACTGGAGCCCCGACTCGCGCTGGATAGCTCTCGATGTGGTGGCACGCCGCCACGAGCCCTACTCCGACGTGGCCATAATCAATGTGGCCGACGGCAGCATGACAAACCTGACCAACAGCGGCTACTTCGACGAGACCATGCGCTGGACGCTCGACGGCAACGCCATCCTTTTCGGCAGCGAACGCTACGGCATGCGCAACCACGCATCGTGGGGTTCGCAGTACGATGCCATGCTCGTGTTCCTCAACCGCGACGCCTACGACAAATTCCTCCTGAGCGAAGAAGACTATGAGCTGCGCAAAGAGCTGGAAAATAAAGCCAAGAAAAAGGACGGCGAAAAAGACAAAGACCGCAAATCCAAAAAAGGCAAGAAAACCGGCAACGATGAAAAGGCCGAAGATGACGAAAAAATCATAAATGTAGAGCTCGACGGCATAGAAAAACGCATCGTGAGGCTTACACCCATGTCGGCCGACCTAATCGACGCCATTATCACCGACGATGGCGAGACTCTTTACTTCACAACGCAGGCCGACGAAGGCGCCAACCTCTGGCAGCTCGCCCTGCGCGATGAAGACGGCTCGATGGAGATGGTGAAGAAAATAAGCGGCGGCGCGTCCTTCGACGCCACACCCGACCTCGGCACTATGTTCATCATAGGCTCGTCCATCCGCAAATTCGACCCGAAAAGCGCCAAACTCACCCCGGTGGGCTACACGGCCACCAAACGCCTCGACCATGATGCCGAACGAGCCTATATGTTCGACTACGTCGCACGCGAGGAGGCCGAACGCTTCTACACCGCCGACATGCACGGCGTGGACTGGCCGGTCATGACCGAGGCCTACCGCAAATTCATGCCGCACATCTCCAACAACTACGACTTTGCCGAACTCCTGAGCGAATGGCTCGGCGAACTGAACGTAAGCCACACCGGCGGACGCTACCTCCTCGATGGCGGCATAGGACTTCCCCGCCGCAAGCAGCCGCGCCGACCGGACCGCTTCGCTCGGACTCATCTACGACTACAGCTTCGCCGGCCCGGGCCTGCGCGTGGACGAAATCGTGAAAGGCGGCCCCTTCGACAAAGCTTCGTCGAAAATGCGCGCAGGCTGCGTCATCAATTCCATCAACGGCAAGACCCTTACACACGACACCGACTACTCCGAGCTGCTCGCCGACATCGCAGGACGCAAGACACTCGTAAGTTTCAGCACACCCGACGGTACTGCCATGGACGAAGTGGTGCTGCCCATCGGCGCAGTCGCGTTCACCGACCTGCTTTACGAGCGCTGGGTGGACGCACGCCGTGCCGAAGTGGACAGCCTCTCGGGCGGCCGCCTCGGCTATGTGCACATCGCATCGATGGACGACGACAGCTTCCGGCGCGTGTACAGCGACCTCCTCGGACGCTACAACGACCGTGAAGGCGTGGTTGTGGACATACGCTGGAACGGCGGCGGACGCCTGCACGAAGACGTGGAAGTGTTGCTCAGCGGCGAAAAATACCTTACACAGGAAATACGCGGCACGGCCACCTGCGACATGCCCTCGCGCCGCTGGAACAAGCCCAGCATAATGCTGATGAGCGAGGCATGCTACAGCAACGCCCACGGCACGCCGTGGGTGTACAGACAGCGCGGCATCGGACGCCTCGTGGGCGCACCGGTGGCAGGCACCATGACGTCGGTCAACTGGGTGCGCATGCAGGATCCCACCATGATATTCGGCATCCCCGTCATAGGCTACCGTCTGGCCGACGGCACCGTGCTCGAAAACCAGGAACTCGAGCCGGACGTATTGGTGCGCAACACGCCCGAAGGCATCGCCGCAGGCCGTGACGAACAGCTCCGCACCGCCGTGCGCGAACTTCTCAAAGACATCGATTCGCATAAGAAATGAACGTCGAAGGACTAATCACCGACCTTGCTTTCATCCTGCTGCTCGGAGCGGGCGTGACAGTGCTGTTCAAATGGATAAAACAGCCAGTCGTACTCGGCTACATTGTGGCCGGCTTCCTCGCCAGCCCGCACTTCGAGTATCTGCCGTCCGTCACCACAGAGGCCAACATCGACTTCTGGGCGCAGATAGGCATAGTGGTCCTGCTCTTTTCGCTCGGACTCGAGTTCAGTTTCAAGAAACTGATGAGTGCCGGCGGCTCGGCCGTGGTCACTGCGCTTATCATCGTGGCAGGCATGATGTGCGCGGGATATGCGGCCGGCAGATTCATGGGCATGAACAGCATCAACAGCCTTTTCCTCGGCGGCATGCTGTCCATGTCATCCACCACAATAATAATAAAGGCATTTACCGACATGGGGCTTCGGCAGCAGAAATTCGCGTCGCTCGTCCTTGCCGTGCTCATTGTAGAAGACCTTTTCGCCGTGGTGATGATGGTGATTCTGTCGTCCATCGCAGTCAACAATGCCGTAGAGGGTGCCGACCTGCTGTTCAGCGTCGGCAAACTGCTGTTTTTCCTCGTCATGTGGTTTCTGGTGGGCGTGTACGTCCTGCCGTCGCTGCTCAACCTCTGGCGCCGATTCCTCAACAGCGAGACCCTGCTTGTGGTGTCGATGGGGCTGTGTCTCGGCATGGCCGTATTCAGTGTCTACTGCGGCTTCTCCCTTGCCCTCGGCGCCTTCGTCATGGGCAGCATCCTCGCCGGCACGAGCTACGCCGAGCGCATCGAACACGTCGTCACTCCCGTCAAAGACCTGTTCGGCGCCGTGTTCTTCATATCGGTGGGCATGATGGTGCAGCCTGCCATTCTCGCCCAATACTGGGGGTCGATATTAATCATATCGGGCGTGGTAATCGTCGGAATGATCGTATTCGGCACCTTCGGCATGCTTGTGACCGGACAGACCCTGCGCGTAGCGATGCAGAGCGGTTTTTCGCTCACCCAAATCGGAGAATTCGCCTTCATCATAGCTACATTGGGAATGAGTCTCGGAGTACTCCAGCCCAGCCTGTACCCAATCGTGGTGGCTGTGTCCGTGATTACCACCTTCACCACACCCTACTTCATTAAAATGGCAACTCCGGCCTACGAGGCCGTGGAACGCCGACTGCCGCCGCGTCTGAACTTCCTTATCGACCGCTACCGTTCGGATGCCGTCAAAGAACAGGCCACGCCAGGCGCTTGGGCCCGCATGCTGCGCCGCGCACTGCCCTCGTCGGTGGCCTACGCATTCGTGCTCATAGCCATCATAGCCGTGTGCAGACGCCTTTTGCTGCCGTTTCTATGCGGCATGTTCCCCCAATGGGGCGCAACCCTGACCGCGGTATGCACCCTCGGGGCCATGGCTCCGTTTCTGTTCGCGCTTGCCGTGCCGGTGCGCATGCCGGCCGGCGAATCAGCCGCTTCGGCACGCATTCCGGCGATAGTCATGAGCATTTTCCGTGCCCTGCTTGCCTTGATGCTTGCCGCCTACGCAGTCAGCATCAATTTCTCGTCCCGCGCCATGGTGGCACTTGTGGCCATTGTAGCCGTGGTGGCCGTGTTCGTGCTGTCGCGACGGCTGCGTGCGCGTCTCGACCGCATAGAAAACAAGTTCATCGACAACCTCAACGAGCGCGAGTTGCGACGCAGCGGCCGCAACAACCTTGTGGTGAACGACCTGCATCAGGCATTCATGACCGTGGGCACAGGATGCGCGTTTGTGGGCGAAAGGCTCATGGACAGCGACCTGCGGCAGCGATTCGGCATCAATGTGGTGAGCATACAGCGCGACCAGCGCATAATCCCCATCCCCAACGGGCGCACCCGGATATTTCCCGGCGACGTGCTCGGAGTCATCGGCAACGACGAGCAACTCCGAGCTGTGTTGCCGGCCATAGAAGCGGAGCGCGAACCGGAACCGCTGCCTGCCGCAGATGTCACCCTGTGCTCGGTGATGCTCGGAGACCATTCGCCGCTGATAGGAGCCACCCCGCGCACCGCATCACTGCGCGACAGCTACGACGCCGTCGTCGTGGCCGTGCACCGCGGCGACGAATTCATAGATTCCAACCCCGACCTTGCTTTTGCGAAAGGCGACATACTATGGCTCGTAGGCGACCGAAACAAAATCGAAAAACTGGAATGAAGGAAAACAAAGAGCCTCGGGCCGATGTTTTAAAATGTGGTTGACATATCGTTTAAATGCACTCTTAAAAACTTCATGAATTTTCCGCGCAGCATCATAAACATAGCAATAGCAGCCGGCACGGCGCTCGGCATCGCCGCCTGCGGAGGACATGCCGCCGACGGCTCCAGGGTGTTGCCCGACACGCTGCGCGTAGCCACACTCTACAGCCCCACCTCCTACTTCATCTACCGCGACGAGCCAATGGGCTACGACTACAGCATGGTGAGCGACTTCGCCAAAGCCAAAGGCATGGTGCTCGACCTGCATGTGGCACACAGCATGAAAGAGGCCGTGGCGATGCTCGACAGCGGAAAGGTCGACCTGCTGGCATGCGAAGTGCCAATGACCTCGCAGTTCAAGGGACGGGTGGTGGCCTGCGGCCCAGAGATGCTCACCACACAAGTGCTCGTGCAGCCCAAGGAAAAAGGCGCGGCTTCCATAACGGATGTGACGCAACTACCCGGCCGCGACATATACGTGGAGCAAGGCTCGCGCTACGAACAGCGCCTGAACCACCTCAACGACGAACTCGGCGGCGGCATAAACATCCACCTCGTAGATTCCGATTCGCTGATAGAGGAAGACCTCATACAAATGGTGAACGACGGCAAAATCCCGCTCACCATAGTAAACCGCAACGTGGCGCGGCTCAACGCCACGTATTACCCCGACCTTGACGTGAGCCTCGACGTGAGTTTCCCGCAAAGGGCGGCGTGGGGCGCGGCTCCCGACATGGCGTGGCTGGCCGACAGCGTGGACTCATGGCTGACCACGGCCGGAGCGCAACGCGACAACGACGACCTGCTCAAGCGCTACTTCGAAATGAGCAAAGGACGCACTTTCGAGCGCTTCGACTTCTCGAAAGGCTACATATCCAACTACGACCGCCTGTTCAAGACCTATGCCGGCCGCATAGGCTGGGACTGGCGGCTGCTGGCCGCACAGGGCTGGGCTGAAAGCCGTTTCCGCCCCACTGCCCGTTCGTGGGTGGGCGCACGAGGCCTCATGCAGATAATGCCACGCACGGCACGCGGCTACCGCACTCCGGTGTCGGCGCTCAACAACCCCGAGACAAGCATCCGCGTGGCCACGCAGCTCATCGACGACCTCGACCGGCAGCTGCAGAAATACGTGCCCAACGACCGCGAGCGGCTGAAATTCGTTGTCGGCAGCTACAACGTGGGCATAGCACATGTGCTCGATGCAATGCGCCTGTGCGACAAGTACGGCATGGACCCTCAAGTGTGGGACGGCAATGTGGAGCGTGCGCTGCTTATGAAATCCAAACCCGAATACTACAACGACCCCGTAGTGAAATACGGCTACTGCCGAGGCTCCGAGCCGGTAGCATACGTGCGCGACATCATGGAGTTCTACGACAGCGCCCGGAGAGAGATACAAGCCTGAAACATCATCATTCATCTATTTATATTCATCATCACCCACTCTAATATTACATTTTTTTATGAAAAAGACCTATCTAAGCGTAGCCGTAGTGTGCCTTCTCGGCGCATCGCTCCTCGGCAGTTCCTGCATCGGAAGTTTCCAGCTCACCAACAAGCTTCTCAGCTGGAACCGACAGATCGGCAACAAATTCGTCAACGAACTCGTGTTTTTCGCGTTTTGGGTTCTTCCCGTCTACGAAGTGAGCGCCCTGGCCGACGTGCTCGTGCTCAACAGCATCGAATTCTGGAGCGGCAGCAACCCCGTGGCCTCCGGCACAAAAGTGATTGAAGGCAACGACGGACGCTACCTCGTGGACTGCGACGGCAAGGGCTACACCATCACCTCCGAAAGCGACGGCAGCGTGGTACGCCTCGACTTCGACGCAGACGAACAGACATGGAGCGTCAACGCCGGCGGAGAGACACATAAATTCCTCACATTCGTCGACGACTCGCACGTGAGCATGCCCGGCCTTGACGGCCAAATGCACACCGTGGAGTTGTCACAGCAGGGCGTCTACGCTTATCAGCAGATGGTGGGCGGAGCATCGTTCGCTATGGCACGCTGATAGCGCCGATATGAGCCAATGCGTCTCGCGCCCGGAATTATTCCGGCGCGGGACGCATCTTTTTATGACAAAATGACACCAAAATTCAGCCCATTGCATCCAATTCTTTAAAAAGAAAATATTTTTATCAAAAACATTTGGAATAAATAAAAAAATAAAATAAATTTGCGGAGTCATGATGTCGAAAAAACATCATGAACATTACACAACGAAGCAAAACTATAATTATTTATTCACATTATTCAAGAGAAAGCATGAAAAAACTCTACACCGCTATTCTTGCCGCATCCGTTGCCGCATCTGCCGCGGCTGCTCCTGCGAGAGTTCTGACGAACGAAACCGCCGTGAACACACAGTCCGCCATCTACAAAATGGAAAGAGCTTTCAACGCCAAAGCTACCAACGATGTGTTCAAAGCAGTGGAGCGCATCGCCGACACTACTGTAAAAGCACCCGCCAAAGCAGCCGCGACCAACATGGGCGAGCTCATCGGCGTATACGACTACTCTTTCTATCTCTATTCAAATGCCGGAGGCCAGACCCTCAACAGCACCACCACCATTGCAGCAGGCGAGGAAGAAAACGAAGTGCTGATTCAGGGCATGCGTTATGTAGACGTTACACTGAAAGGCACCGTGGACTTCGCTGCCGGCACTATCACTCTGACTCCCCAGGAACTTCTGACAATGCCTGAAGATCCCGACTACCCCGGTAAATCCATGGACATTTGGCTCTATGCCGGCAAAATCGTAGGCACTTCAATCCAGGAAGACCGCAACGCCAACATCACAATCAAGCTCAACGCCGATGGCACACTCAGTTCCGAAGACATTTTCATATATGGTGTAGAAGGCCTTCCGGGCGCAAGCTATGCCGTATTCGAGGATCTCAAAATGGCTCCGAGCGAATACAACGCAAAAGCCGAGTACGGCGAATACGACACTGACGAAGAAGGCAACTTCCTTCCTACCGTAAGCGAATATGTCACCTATTGCATGGCAGAGCATCTTGACTCCTATATTGTTGCCGACGAACAAGGCAATCCGGATGACCTCGGAGAAGTAGTCACCTTGGACGATTTCATTTTCAGCAAGAACCAGGCTATCACCGCCACATATCCGCTGCCCATCATCATCGAGCGCGACACCAAGACAACCTACCTCGACACTTTCTACTGGTTTGATGCATCTCTGCAGTCCGGCGATTACCGTGTGGCAGTCTGCACCATCATCAACAGCAGGCTGTCCGGCATTGAAGGCTCATTTGCAGGCAGCACCATAAGCTGGGGAGGCGACTGGTATGCCTACGCACCCAATGCCGGTATATTCGGCAAATTCAAAGATTGCAAGATCTATCTTCAGTTCAGCCTTGACGACAACGCCGGCATCAACGATGTAGTCGTCGACAACGAAAACGCCCCCGTTGAATACTTCAACCTCCAGGGCATGCGCGTAAACGAACCCGCCGCAGGCCAGTTCGTAATCCGCCGCCAGGGCAACAAGGTTGAAAAAATCATCGTGAAGTAAAATCCGTACCCGAATCACACAAGCAGCCACACCGGAATCGGTGTGGCTGCTTTCTTTTTCATATATCACACTTGGCACAGACTGTTAACAGGGTTCTTTAAGAGCCGAAAAAAACGGGCTGCGCCGTACAAAATTTACGGCGCAGCCCGTTGTGTGTATGTAGTATATAACGACTTACTCGTCGAACGTCATTTCATCGAAACCGGCGGCCTCGAACTCGTCGGGGTTGAACTCATCGTTGCCGTAAAATTCGGCATCAAGGTCGTCTATTCCGGCAGCAGCAGTTTTTGCCGCTGTCGCGTCAATTTTCGCATCGAACTCATCCAAATCCACATTCTGCGCGGGGGCAGCGCCGAGAGAAAGCGTGCACAGAGGGTCTTTCAGATTTTTGCCGGTAATCAGCTCACGCATCTCTATGAAGAAATTACGGTCTGTAAGATAGTCGAAAGTAAAGAGCATCTTCTGCCCCTCGTCGTCGATAAAATCGCTGAGCACGGAATCTTCCATCAGCCATACGTCCTGGTCGGAATCCGAGCCCATGTCCTCGAGGGTTATTTCTTTTTCTTTTTCCCAGTTGCGGTCGCAAAGGAAGAACGACGACATCTGGTTTTTATCATAGCCTACGGCATCGCAGATGGCATTTTTGAGGTCGAGAAACGTCGCCTCCGCATCAATTTTGATTTCTCTCTTAAAATTGTCGACTTCGTCGGAAACAATGCGAAAATTGAAAATCATATTTCAGGTGAATTATATTCGGTATATTATAGATGTGAGGCCGCACACACGCGGCAAAACACACTGCAAAGATATTATTTAGAACGGAAACGATGAAAAAAAAATGACAAATTCACGCATTTTTTTTCGGGGGCAGATTCGCTCTCTAAAAAAAATGCTTTCAGTAAAGTTGCATAAGGCACAATCATTTGTAAAATTGCATTAATTATAGTACTTTTGCAAGCATAAACACCAAATAGCCGATTATACGCCATGAACCGCCAACAATTCGACTCACTCGACCTGAATATCCTGCGAATGCTCTCGGCCAATGCCCGCACTCCTTATCTCGAAATAGCCCGCGAATGCGGAGTGAGCGGCGCGGCCGTGCACCAGCGCATACAGCGCCTCACTGCGGCCGGTGTGATTCTCGGCTCGGAGTGTATAGTAAACCCTGCGGCCGTAGGCTACGAGACATGCGCGTATGTGGGATTTTACCTGCGCGAACCGGCTGAATTCAACAATGTGATTTCCGAGCTCAGAAAGATACCCGAAGTGGTGGAGTGCCATTTCACCACAGGGCAATATGACATCTTCGTAAAACTCTACGCCCGCAACAACGACCATCTGCTCACCATACTCCAGGATCAGATACAGGCTCTCGGCCTGGCACGCACCGAGACCATGATTTCATTCAAAGAAGCATTTCACAGGCAAGTGCCCGTAGGAAGCGACGCGGAAAAAAAGAAGAACGGCAAATGAGCGCGGCCCCGACACTCGACCTCGACAAGATAGACTTCACGGAAAAAGACGTGCGTCCCGTTGTCATAGCCGGCCCTTGCAGCGCGGAAAGCGAGGAGCAGATGATGTTCACGGCCATCGCGCTGAAGCAGGCTGGCGTACGCGTGCTGCGGGCGGGAGCCTGGAAGCCCCGCACTAAGCCGGGATGCTTCGAGGGATATGGCGAACAGGCGTTGAAATGGATAGTCAAAGCGGCGCGCTGCTGCGGAATGCTATCGGCCACGGAAGTGGCCACGGCCGCCCATGTGTATGCGGCTCTCGGAGCCGGCATCGACGTGCTTTGGATAGGCGCCCGCACCACGGCCAATCCTTTTGCCATGCAGGAAGTGGCCGACACCCTGCGTGCATGCAGCCGCAATGTGCCCGTGCTTGTAAAGAACCCCGTCAGTCCCGACCTTGAATTGTGGATAGGTGCGCTTGAGCGCCTCAACAAAGCCGGAATGACACGCCTTATGGCCGTGCATCGTGGCTTCAGCTCTTACGGCGAGCACAACTACCGCAACTCGCCGATATGGCGAGTGCCCATAGAGCTGCACCGGCGCCTGCCCGACCTTCCGGTGTTGTGCGACCCGAGCCACATAGCCGGGCGCAGCGAGACTGTGGGCCATGTAGCCCAGCAGGCCATGGACATGGGATTCGACGGCCTTATGGTGGAATGCCACTGCTGCCCGTCGGTAGCGCTCAGCGACGCGCGGCAGCAACTCACCCCGCAGGAGCTGGAAGAACTTCTCCGTAGCCTGAAACTGCGCAAACGTCCCGACCCGTCGTCGGCCGACATCATGGCTTTGCGCAGCGAGATAGACCGCATCGACGACAGACTGCTGGCTCTGCTCGTCGAACGCATGAACGTGAGCGACGAAATAGGCCGCCACAAATTGCGCGAAGGCATGGCAGTGGTGCAGCACGAACGCTACAACGACCTTATGGACCGTCGTGCCGTGCAGGCCGAAGATGCAGGTCTCAATCCCGACTTCGTGCGGTCGCTCATTGCGACCATCCACGAAGAAAGCGTGCGCCGGCAGCTCGGCATAGTCAACAACGGATAGCCTCCCTACGCTACAGACCGGCTATTGACTTTATATCTGAACTCTGAAAAATGAGTATAGGAATTTCCGCCAAAACACGTTGCAATACGTCGGAATTTGTCGATTTGCTCCTTTCTTTCAAAGAGATGGGGCATAAAAGCGGTATGGACGTAATATCGGACGCAGATGCAAAGACTATCGACCTTCGCTTTACCACCAACGGCCTGATGGAGGTCCGCAGCCACGATATTGATTACGGAATAGTGGCAGATGTCGAATGACAGACAAACATTCTCGGACCGGGATTCCATAAACTTGTCGTGGATCGCCTACGACGGCCGGTTGTTTATGGACGACGACGTGCTCGACAGCATGCTTTGCGGCGACTTATAAGAGCGTGTCAAATATTTGTCGTATCTTTGCAGGCGAAAAGCTTGTGACTCATGATTTCAATTAACAACCTGTCGGTGGAGTTCTCTGCCAAATCCCTTTTCGACAACATAAGTTACGTCATAAACCCGCGCGACAAGATAGCCCTCGTAGGCAAAAACGGCGCGGGCAAAAGCACCATGCTCAAAATCATAGCCGGACTGCAGCGCCCCACTTCCGGCACCGTAGCTGTGCCGCAGGATGTGAGCGTGTGCTACCTTCCGCAACAGATGGTGCTTGAAGACACCCTCACGGTCAAGGAAGAAGTGCGCAAGGCTTTCTCTCGCATTGACTCGATGCAGGAGCAGCTCGACGCCATGAGCGCCGAACTCGCCGAACGCACCGACTACGAATCGCAGTCCTACCACGACCTTATCGACCGCATGACCATGCTGACAGAGCAGCTGAACATGAGCGGAAGCGACAACTGCGAGGCGGAAATGGAGAAGACACTCATCGGTCTCGGCTTTTCACGCAGCGATTTCGAGCGTCCTACGGCCGAGTTTTCGGGCGGATGGCGCATGCGCATAGAACTTGCCAAACTGCTGCTGCAGCGCCCCGACGTGCTGCTGCTCGACGAGCCCACCAACCATCTCGACATCGAGTCGATACAATGGCTTGAAAACTTCCTCGCCACAAAAGCGAAAGCGGTTGTGCTCGTGAGCCACGACCGCGCGTTCATCGACAACGTGACTAACCGCACCATTGAAATATCCTTAGGCAAAATCTATGACTATGCCGTGAACTACAGCCATTTCGTGGTGCTGCGTCAGGAACGCATCGAGCAGCAGATGCGCGCATGGCAGAACCAGCAGAAGCAGATAGCCGATACGGAGCAGTTCATAGAACGTTTCCGCTACAAAGCCACCAAGGCCGTGCAGGTGCAGAGCCGCATGAAACAGCTTGCCAAGATAGAGCGCATAGAGGTGGACGAGGTGGACACGTCGCGGCTCAGCCTGCGTTTTCCGCCGGCACCGCGATCGGGCGATTTTCCGCTCATCCTGGAAGACGTGGGGAAGGCCTATGGCAGCCATCAGGTGTTCGACGGATGTACGTTCACGATACGCCGCGGCGAGAAAGTGGCTTTCGTGGGAAAAAACGGCGAGGGAAAGTCGACCCTTGTAAAATGCATCATGGACGAAATCCCCTACACGGGCACCCTAAAAGTGGGACACAACGTCAAAATAGGATATTTCGCACAGAACCAGGCACAGCTGCTCGACGGCGACATCAGCGTGTTCGACACCATCGACCGAGTGGCCGTTGGCGACATACGCCTTAAAATACGCGACATTCTGGGAGCATTCATGTTTGGAGGCGAAGCATCCGACAAGAAAGTGAAAGTGCTGAGCGGAGGCGAGAAGACGCGTCTCGCAATGATACGCCTTTTGCTTGAGCCTGTCAACCTGCTTATACTCGACGAGCCCACCAACCACCTCGACATGAAGACGAAAGACATACTCAAGCAGGCCATACGAGACTTCGACGGCACGGTGATAGTGGTGAGCCACGACCGCGAGTTTCTCGACGGGCTGGTCAGCAAAGTATATGAATTCGGAGGCGGACGTGTGCGCGAATGTCTTGGCGGCATATACGAGTTCCTGGAGAAAAAACGCATCGACTCCCTGCAGGAACTTGAACGCAACCGACCCGCACCGAGGCCAAAAGCGGAAAAGCAGGACACGCCCGACAAACCAAAAGAAACTGCGCCCGACAAACCTGCGGCACGCCTGAGCTATGCCGAACAGCGCGAACGCGAAAAGACGCTTAAGAAAGCCCAAAAGCGTGTGGACGACGCCGAGAACGAGATTACACGCCTGGAATCCGAAATCGCCTCAATAGAAGCCGAGATTTCGGCAGGCAACACCACGCCCGACATATTCGAGCGCCATGCCAATGCCACAAAAGCGCTTGAAAACGCGATGAGCCTATGGGAACTGGCAGGAATGGAACTCGAAGAACTGAAACAGCGCTACAGCTGAACTGAACGCCCCGGACCAGTCACGGCCAGGGGCGTTCTCGATAAATTTATGGCAAAAAGAAAATTGTGTCTGCTATCTTACTGATATGCGTGCAACCTTGCCGCTGCAACGCCATATGGAAAAAGCCAGAATATACCAATCTGCCGCCAAGATTTCCGACTCCGCTGCAGAAATGAACCACGCACCGGTTTTTGCCGCCATTTGTGCGGCAAAAACCGGTGTTGAAATCAAGGGCTTTTTCATAAACAATCAGTTGAAACTATAATTAGAACAAGCATTGTCAGCGCTTTGTTGGCGCGAGTTTCGAAATAATGGTTTATTCATGAAAAATCCGTATCTTTGCAGCGTTTTCACGCTCATGGCGCCACTATGTTCAGAATAAAACGACTATACACATTCATGCTGCAACGGTTCCTGCCGGTGTTCGCCATGACATTCTTCATCTCGCTGTTCGTGGTGCTGATGCAGTTCTTGTGGCGTACAATCGACGACCTTGTGGGCAAGGGCCTGTCGATAGACGTGCTGGGCGAGCTATTTTTCTATGCGGCGCTTACATTTGTGCCTACCGCGCTCCCGCTGGCAGTGCTGCTTGCCTCGCTAATGACGTTCGGCAACCTCGGCGAAAAATTCGAGCTCACCGCCATGAAAGCGTCCGGGGTATCCCTGTTCAAAATCATGCGCCCTCTCATAGTGCTGATGGTGTGCATAAGCATCGGAGCCTTCTTTTTCCAGAACAACCTTCTGCCCATCGCGCAGAGCAAAATGTGGACACTGCTTTTCAGCGTGCGTCAGAAATCGCCCGAGGTGGAAATTCCGGAACGCTCGTTCTACGACCAGATTCCGAACATGAACCTCTACGTGGAGCACAAAAATCCCGAGACCGGCATGCTCTACGACATGATAATATACGATGTGACAAACGGCCTCGACAACTCGCGTGTAATCCTTGCCGACAGCGGCAAATTCAGTTTCACGGAAGACAAGACACGCCTGTTCCTGCATCTGTACAACGGCGAGATGTTCGAGAATCTGCGCGACAACTCCATAGGGGCATCCTCCTCACGGTACATGCCATTCCGGCGGGAAAATTTCTCCGACAAACAGATATATTTCGCTTTCGACGCCAACTTCAACCGCATGGACGAGGGCGGCATGCGCAGCCAGTACATAGGACAGAACATATCACAGCTGCGCCGGAGCATCGACAGCATCAGCGCGCAGGTGGACAGCGTAGGCGGCATCTATGCGGACGAGCTCAAACGCGCTCCCGTCATGGGCATAGGCCTGCGCCGCGCCATACCGGGAGGAGCCTACACACACACACGGGAGAGACTGCGGGCGGAAGACATCGACCTCGACTCGGTGTTTTCAGCCCCTACCCCGTCCATGGCAAAGACCTACCTCACACAAGCCCTCAGCATGGCGAAGCGCCAGCGGCAGGAATACGAATTCCGAAGCCTCGCGCTCAACGATCAGGCCAAACTCATGCGACGCCACGACATCGAACTACAGCGAAAATTCACCCTGTCGTTCGCCTGCATAATATTCTTCTTCATCGGGGCGCCGCTCGGAGCCATAATAAAGAAAGGCGGCCTGGGCACACCGCTCGTGGTGAGCGTGCTGCTGTTTATCTTCTACTTCATTGTCGACAACGCCGGCTATAAAATGGCACGCGACGGCAAGGCGGAAGTGTGGGAAGGCATATGGCTCAGCACCATAGTACTGCTGCCTTTAGGCGTATTCTTCACATATAAAGCCGTAGGCGACAGCGCCGTGTTCAACGTCGACGCCTACGCCGCGCTGCCGCCTCACCGGCCGCGAGCAGCCACGAGCCCTCGAGCTGAAGGAAATGGTGATGACCGAAGTGCAGCCCGAACACGCCCTTGCCATGCTGGAAGCGGAAGCCGCCGAAGAACGGCGTGTGCGCGCCATCTTGGCCGGACGCCCGCGATGGAGGCAAAGATTTGCATGGAAAACAGCGTCCGGACTCAACGCCGGGCTAAACAATCTTGTTGATTATATGTCGAACTCACGCGACCCTCAGGTAATAAATCTGCTGAACCGCTATCCGTTCCGCGCCACCCCTGCCCGGCTCGCCGACATCGAGGAGACAACACGCCAACTCACAGAAAAATTCTCAACGAAAAATGCAACAGAAGATAAAGCTTGACAATATAGCCGACGCCATTGCCGACATTCGTGCCGGCAAAATGGTAATCGTAGTCGACGACGAAGACCGCGAGAACGAAGGCGACATCATAGTGGCCGCCGAAAAAATCACGCCCGAACAGGTGAACTTCATGCTCAAAAACGCGCGTGGCGTGCTGTGCGCCCCCATCACCATTGGCCGTGCGCACGAGCTTGAGCTGCCCCATCAGGTGGAAAACAACACATCGGTGCTCGGCACCCCGTTCACCGTCACCGTCGACAAACTCGACGGATGCACCACAGGCGTCAGCGCCACCGACCGCTGCGCCACCATACGCGCCCTCGCCGACCCTTCGTCGACGCCCTCCACATTCGGTCGCCCGGGCCACATCAACCCTTTATACGCTCAGGAGCAGGGCGTGCTGCGCCGTGCAGGCCACACGGAAGCTGCGGTAGACCTCGCCCGCCTCGCCGGGCTTGCCCCCGCCGCAGCCCTTATGGAAATAATGGCCGACGACGGCACCATGATGCGCCTGCCCGAACTGCGCGAGCACGCCGACAAGTGGGGCATGCGGCTTGTGAGCATCCGCGACCTTATCGCCTACCGCATGGCCAACGAGCAGCTGGTGGAAGAAGGCGTAGAAGTGGACATGCCCACATGCTACGGCCACTTCCGTCTAATCCCGTTCCGTCAGAAAAGCAACGGGCTCGAACACATCGCAATAATAAAAGGCGACCTGCGCTCCGACGAGCCGGCTCTCGTGCGCGTGCATTCGTCCTGCGCCACCGGCGACATATTCGGTTCGAAACGATGCGACTGCGGCGAGCAGCTGCACCGGGCGCTCGAAATGATAGAGAAAGAAGGCCGCGGCGCCGTAGTCTACCTCAACCAGGAAGGCCGCGGAATAGGCCTTATGGACAAAATCCGCGCCTACAAGCTACAGGAACAGGGCCTGGACACAGTGGAGGCCAACATTCACCTCGGACACAACGCCGACGAGCGCGACTACGGAGTGGGCGCGCAGATACTGAATCTGCTCGGCATACGCAAAATGCGCCTGCTCACCAACAACCCCGTCAAACGCATCGGCCTGGAAGGCTACGGGCTGGAAGTAGTGGAAAACGTGCCCATAGAAGTGGCGCCCAACCCCTACAACCTGCGCTACATGCACACGAAAAAAGAACGCATGGGACACGACCTCAACGAGGTGTGACCGACGTGCGCGACAGCGGCACAAAAGGGCGTATGACGCCCTTTTGTCGTATAATATGCCCTAAAGTGCACTAAAGCGCGCTATAAATCCCACTTTTCACCCCGCCCATAACCAATAATCGGATTTTTTTTGCCAACTTTGCAAAAGTTTTGAGATTGCCGAAGCAGTCTGTTTAGTTCGAGCAACTGGAAAAATGAAATTCACTGCAAGCCAGATAGCCGCCGCCGTAGGCGGCACCGTGGATGGCGACGAAAACGCCACCGTAAGCACATTCGCCAAAATAGAGGAAGCCGCAGACGGCACGCTCACGTTCTTGGCTAACCCGAAATACACGCACCACATCTACGACACACACGCGTCGATAGTGCTTGTGCGCCGCGACTTTGTAGCCGAGCATCCCGTGAATGCCACACTGATACGCGTGGACGACCCCTACGCCACTCTGTCCCGCCTGCTTCAGATGGTTGACGCCGTGGTGAACGCTCGTCCTACAGGGGTGGAGCAGCCAAGCTTCGTGGCAGAAGACGTGGAGCTGCCTGAAGGCGCTTACATAGGCGCATTCGCCTATGTGGGCAAAGGTGCGCGTCTCGGGCGCAACGTAAAGATATATCCGCAAGCTTATGTAGGCCCGGGCGCCATAATAGGCGACGACAGCGTGCTGTATCCCGGAGTAAAAGTGTACCATAACTGCCGCATAGGCGCGCGTTGCGTGCTTCATGCAGGCGTAGTAATAGGCGCAGACGGCTTCGGATTCGCGCCCACCGATGACGGATCCTACAACAAGATTCCGCAAATAGGTATCGTGGAGATAGCCGACGACGTGGAAATCGGGGCCAACACCACAGTGGACAGAGCCACGATGGGATGTACGCGCGTCGGAAAGGGCACCAAGCTCGACAACCTGATACAGGTGGCACACAATGTTCAGATAGGCGAGCACACCGTGATGGCTGCACAAAGCGGTGTGGCAGGCAGCACAAAAATAGGAAGCCACTGCATGGTGGGCGGCCAGGTAGGTTTCGCCGGCCACATATCCGTAGGCGACAACGTGCAGATAGGAGCGCAGAGCGGCATACCCAACGACGTGAAGTCCGGTAGCCGTCTGATGGGCTATCCGGCAGTGTCTGCCGGCGATTTCGCCCGCAACACCGTCTACATAAAGCGCCTTCCGGAGCTTTTCCGCAAAATGTCGCAGATAGAACAAGACTTAAAAGAATAATCAGAAACACATCATACAGCAATGAAGCAACTCACCCTCAGCAAACCTTTCACCCTCACAGGCAAAGGACTGCACACAGGCGCCATGGTGGAAGCTACCGTGATGCCAGCCCCCGAAGGCCACGGTTACAAATTCCAACGCACCGACCTTGAAGGCGAGCCCGTAATCGACGCTCTTGCCGAAAATGTAGTGAGCACGCAGCGCGGCACTGTCATTGCCCGCGGCGAAATCTCTGTGAGCACCATCGAACACCTTATGGCTGCGCTCTACGCATCGGGCGTGGACAATGCGCTCATTCGCGTCAACGCTCCGGAAGTACCCATCCTTGACGGCAGTTCCAAGCTGTGGATTGAGGCCATCAATGCCACCGGCCTTACCGAGCAGAAAGCCGAAAAGGATTTCTACGTAGTCAAGCACAAAATAGAACTTGCCGACGAAGCCACCGGATCGAAAATACTCATTCTCCCCGACGACGAATTCAGCGTGGAAGTGAAAGTGAACTTCGAATCGCCCGTGCTCTCCAACCAGTACGCGTCGATGGAACACATCAATGAATTCGAGACCGAGATAGCAGGCGCCCGCACATTCGTGTTCGTACGCGAAATCGAGCCTCTCGTACGCGCCGGCTACATAAAAGGCGGCGACCTCGACAATGCCATCGTGATATACGATTCGCCCCTGAGCCAGGAAAGTCTTGACAAAATCGCCGACACCATGGGGGTAGAGCACCACACAGTGGACGGCTTCGGCTACATCAACCCCAAACCCCTCGCCCATGACAACGAACCCGCCCGCCACAAGCTGCTCGACATCATTGGCGACATAGCACTCATAGGCCGTCCTCTCAAAGGCAAAATAATCGCCACAAAGCCAGGACACGGCATAAACACACGCATGGCAAAGGACATCCGCCGCGACATCAAGCGTCAGGACATCCAGGCTCCGGTATACAACCCCAACATCGCGCCGCTGATGGACAACAACAGCATACGCGAACACCTGCCCCACCGCTATCCTTTCCTGCTTGTCGACAAAATCATAGACAAGGGCGACAACTACATCGTCGGCGTGAAAAATGTCACCACCAACGAGCCGTTCTTCCTCGGCCACTTCCCTCAGGAACCGGTTATGCCCGGAGTGCTGCTCGTGGAAGCCATGGCACAGACCGGCGGTCTTCTCGTGCTCAGCACAGTAGATGAACCCGAACGCTACTCCACCTACTTCATGAAGATAGACAACGTGAAGTTCCGCCAGAAAGTGGTTCCGGGCGACACCCTCATATTCCACGTGTCGTTCATGACCGAACTGCGTCGCGGAATGGCTGTGATGAAAGGACGCGCATTCGTAGGCGACAAAATTGTCACCGAATGCGAATTCATGGCCCAGATTATAAAGAATAAATAATAAACCACTCTCCTCAACTTCATATGAAACAACCTTTAGCATACGTGCATCCGGCCGCCAAGATTGCACCGAGCGTGGTGATAGACCCGTTCGTCACCATCGACGCCAATGTGGAAATCGGCGAAGGCACGCGCATCTGCAGCAACGTCACCATTCTTGAAGGTGCACGCATAGGCCGTAACTGCACCATATTTCCCGGTGCCGTAATCGGAGCCATCCCGCAGGACCTCAAATTCCGCGGCGAGGACACATTGGCCATAATAGGCGACAACACGACCATACGCGAATGCGTGACCGTGAACAGAGGCACAGCCGCACGCGGACGCACATCCGTAGGCAACAACTGTCTCATCATGGCTTACAGCCACGTTGCGCACGACTGCGCCGTGGGCGACAACGTAATCATCAGCAATGCCACCCAGCTCGCAGGCGAAGTAGTGGTGGACAGTTTTGCCGTAATAGGCGGCGGCACGCTCGTGCATCAGTTCTGCCACATAGGGCCGCATGTGATGATTCAGGGAGGAGCCCTTGTCAACAAAGACATCCCCCCCTATGTGAAGGCCGCACGCGAGCCTATAAGCTATGCCGGCATCAACAGCATCGGCCTGCGTCGCCGCAACTTCAGCAACGACACCATACGCGACATTCAGGAAATCTACCGCTACCTGTACCTGTCAGGACTCAACGTCAGCGATGCCGTGGAACGCATCGAAGCCGAACTGCCCGCCACCAAGGAGCGCGATGAAATAATCCTGTTTGTGCGCAACGCCAAACGCGGCATCATCCGCGGTTACGTATAAAAAACCATAGCGCGGGCACGAGTGCCTGCGCCGGGACAGCGGGTTCGTCGCTCGCGCACGAATGAGGCGCGAGAGGAAAGTCCGGGCAACAAAGAGCACCGCACTCCCTTCGGGGAGCTGTCGGCAACGGCAGAGTAATGTGACAGAAAACAACCGCCCAAGCGGCCCATCGCAGGCCGACGGCAAGGGTGAAAAGGCGGGGTAAGAGCCCACCGGATGCCACAGCGATATGGCATGCCGCACATCTTGCGGGTTGCAAGGTCAAGTACACCGGCAGGGAGCTTCGGCTCCATCGGGCTGCTCGTCCGATGCCGGGGGGTAGACTGCTCAGATAAATGACGGACGGGCCGGCAAAACTCCGCGATGCGGAAAGCATGCCGCCCACATAACCCGGCTTATACGCCGTCCCGCGCGCAAGCACCATGCCCGCGCTTTTCTTTAAAAACATAAATACTATGCAAGACTGGTGGACATCGCCCGCAGAGGCACCCGACGGACAAATGGTTATGGTGACGGGACGCCGCGACATAACGAAATTCCGCAACAACCCGCGTTTTACCATACGTGTCACAATAACGTGGCCTTACGCCGACAACGGAATGCCATCCGATGCCGATGCCGAAATCATGGGGCAGGCCACTGAAGCCTTGCAGAAACAACTCGATGCCGACCCTGTGGCTGTAATGACAGGAATATACACAGGAGCAGGCGAACGCACATGGGTATTCTACACGCTGAGCACAAATATATTCAACAAGAAACTGAACGCCGCCCTCGAGCCGTTGCCACTGCTCCCCTTGCAGATTTCCGCCGAAAACGACCCGCAATGGGAGGAATACGACGAAATGTGTGAATGCGAAGTCCAATCCAACGACTGATACCGCCATGACCGACACCAACAAGCAATTCGACGAAGCCCTGAGCCGCTGCCGTGAAATTTTCAGCCACAAACTCGACGACTACGGAGCGTCGTGGCGCATACTGCGGCCAGAGGCCGTGACCGACCAGCTTTTCATAAAGGCCAAACGTATACGCACGCTTGAGATTACAGGCGAAAGCGCTGTGGGCGAAGGAATCCTTCCGGAATTCATGGCAATAGTAAACTATGCCATAGTAGGCATAATCCAGCTCGAACTCGGCTTTGCTGATAAAAAAGACATAAGCCCGGAAAACGCACTTGCCTTTTACGACGAAGTGGCCTCGCGCGCACGCGAACTCATGCAGGCCAAGAACCATGATTACGGCGAAGCATGGCGCTCTATGAGAGTGCTCAGCTACACCGACCTTATCCTTACGAAGATAGAGCGCACAAAAGAAATTGAAGACAATGGCGGCCGCACTACCGTGAGCGAAGGTATCGACGCCAATTACATGGACATGCTCAATTATGCCGTTTTCGGAATCATCAAACTCACTGAATCAGGAGACTGCGACAGCGACCGCATATAAAAGAATCGTCACCCCCTCTCTGACATGGCTCTGCCGCACAATAGTCGGCGGGGCTTTCATGCTTGGAGGATGGGCCAAAAGCGTCGACCCTTACGGCACGCTCTATAAAATGCTTGAATACTTTTCGGCATGGGGATTGCACGCTATTCCGCGCGAGCCTGTGGTTATGGCCGCAGTAGCTCTCGGCGCACTCGAGCTTACAGTGGGCGTGTGCGTGCTGTTCGGCGTATTGCGCCGAAGTTCGGCCATAGCAGCTTTCTTGATAATGTGCGCAATGCTGCCGCTTACAGCCTATATAGCCATTGCCGACCCCGTGTCGGACTGCGGATGCTTCGGAGACATTTTAATCGTAAGCAACACAGCCACATTCCTGAAAAACATTGCTATTTCGGCCTGCTGTGTATGGTTGCTCCTGCACAACAGTCGCTGCCGAGGAGTCTTCCACCACTCCATCCAATGGCTTGTGGTGACATCGACCGTGCTCTACGCACTAATCCTGTCGGCTGTAGGATACAACGTGCAGCCCGTAGCGGATTTCCGTCCTTACCCGCTCGGCACATCCATGTGCCCTGCCGAAACAAATGAAACAATTTCTCTCATCTACGAGAAAAACGGACAGCAGCGCACATTCTCAGAATACGAACTGCCCGACAGCACCTGGACCTATATCGGCCTTGCGGAAGACACAAAGGAAGAAACTGCGCCTTTCGCGGTATTCGACACGGAAGGAGACGAGGCCGACTTGTTCGAATGCGAAGGCACTCAACTGATATTCGTGGTTCCGGATCCGGGCGAGCATTTCCTCACCCGCTCACGCTTTGCCAACGAACTTGCAGCATATGCCCGCCGCCACGACACTTCCACAGCGGCCATTGTCGGCACTTCCACAGCCGGACTGCACGAATGGCAATTGCTTGCCGCGCCTGAATTTGACGTGTACTCCGCCGACGACACCGACTTGAAAACACTTGTGCGAGGCGATATAGCAGCAGTGTATCTGAGCGATGGGAAAATCGTATGGAAACGGAATCTTGCGTCAATTGATGCAGAACTGCCGGAAACAAAAAACGACTGCGACGATGCCCTTGAAAACATCGAGGCAGCCGACGACGGAAGCATGAACGCGCTTATTTCCGGAAGCTACATCGCGGTGCTGCTGACGGCATCGCTTGTAGCCCCGCTGCGTCGCATCATGCGTAAGCGACAATAAAACACATGTAGACGATATAGACGGCAACAAACACGGCTCCTTCGGCACGCGTAATCACATTGTGACCGATGATTCTGCCACTCAGCCAGAACAGAATGCTCACAGCAGAGAGCAGCAACAGGTCTGGCATCCCTATGCCTGCGAACGGAAGCTCCCGTACAGTCGCCGAGGCTCCCAGCACCATAAATACATTGAATATGTTGGAGCCTATAACATTGCCTACAGCCATGCCCGTACGGCCTTTCAATGCCGCCATTACCGACGTGGCCAATTCCGGCAACGAGGTGCCGGCCGCCACAATAGTAAGCCCTATCACGGCCTCGCTCACGCCGAAACCGCCGGCTATGGCCGATGCTCCGTCCACGAATCTGTCTCCACCCCAAATCAAAGCGGCAAGGCCTCCTAAAGTGTAGGCATGCGATTTCCACAAAGGCATGGCAGATGCGACGACATCACGCTCGTCGCCGGTTCGGCCGCCGTCTTTGGCTGATGCGAAGACGTAGCGCATAAACACAGCAAAAAACAGCAACAGAATCACACCGTCGACACGCGTCAGCACTGCCGACGAAGCTCCGTCAAGCCACACCGAACTACCCATGGCAAGCAACACAAGAGACGAAAGCACCACCAGCGGAATCTCGTTGCTGATGAGGCCGCGCCCGACGGGTACCGGTCGCAACAACGCGGTCACACCTATTATGGCACAGATATTGAATATATTGCTTCCTACCACATTGCCTATGGCAAGACCTGCATTACCGTTGGCAGAGCTGAGTATGCTTATTGTCAGTTCCGGAGCAGATGTTCCGAAACTCACGACGGTCAGTCCCACGACAAGGTCGCTGACTCCCATGCGGCGCGCTATGGCGGAGGCGCCGTCCGTAAGAGCCGACGCACCGACCAGTATAAGCACAAGACCGATTACAAGATATAACGCAGCCGACAGCATCGCCTATCTCACTGCCTGAAAGAATTCAGCCCGCAGGGCGGCATCGTCCGCAAAACGCCCCTCGGCATGGGTTGTCACAGTGGTTGCCTCTTGTTTCTCCACGCCACGCATCTGCATGCACAAATGGCGTGCACGGCACGTCACCATCACGCCCTCAGCACCGAGTTCGTGTGCCACGGCACGGCACACCTCCGAAGTGAGGCGTTCCTGCACCTGAAGACGACGGGCAAACACTTCCACACAACGGGCGAGTTTGCTCAAGCCTATTATGCGTCCACTGGGCAGATAGCCGATTGAAATAGTGCCGAAAAACGGAAGCATGTGATGCTCGCACAATGAATAGAACTCTATGTCACGGACTATTATCATCTGCGAACCCTCGTGCGTGAACAACGCCTGCTGCATCATATCCTCGGCCTTCGCACGATAGCCGGATGTGATAAACCACAATGCTTTGGCAGCTCGCATCGGAGTCTTCACGAGTCCTTCGCGCGTGCCGTCTTCGCCAATAAGAGAAATTATCTCACCGATGTGTCCGGCGATACGCTCTACGCGTTCCTCGTCGGAAAGATTCTCAATCATACGGATTATTCAGATATGTTAATACGGTCGCGCACTATCCGCAACTGAGAACTCAGTCCCGGAAAAGCATGACGCATCTCCTCTATAGCGGCTTCCACTTCGCTGCGCGAACGGAAATCGCCTACTTTCACACGCCAATAAGGTGAATTGAACTCTACATAACTGCGCCACTCGGGGAATCGCGATTCCATCTGGCGCTTGCGGCTCTCTGCCCCTTGGCGGGCAGTGCCGGGATTATTATCGTCGAACACCTGAATACGGTAGCCCACACGCCCTTGCGTGTCCTTACGCTCATACTCATCCGTTGAGTCCACGTTATCGCTGCTCTGCACTTTCTGCAACCGGGCATCAAGAGCTGCCGGGTGTTCCACCTTCATATGGCCGGACTTATTGATTCGCTCGACAATGGATGACGAGGCTGCATGCATTGAATCTGTGAGCGCAGGCATGCCCGACTCTTGCGAGAATAACGCCACAGGCATGGCCAGCAGCGATAAAAGCAATATGACGACGTACTTTTTCATTCCTATATTGTATCAAGTCTGCAAAGATACGAAGAATCCCCGACACATGCGCATACTATAAGAGGTTGTTTAATAATCATTGTTAACATAAAAGACGCCATGCAGAAGTAATTTTAGATTTTTGTTAAGGTTGTCAACATTGGAATTGGCAACCCCTCCGAAATTTTTGAGTGTCTTTATCCCTTTGCTTCAGTCGCATAGCCCGCTATGCTCCTTCGCCTCAGGAATAAATCCGTCTGAAAAATTTCGGCCCTGTCATTAACAAGCATTATTAAACAACCTCTAAACTTATCATCAGCAAATAAATGCTTATCTTTGCAAAATATTGATTTTGTTGCTTGAGCTGAGGATGGAATAATTGCCATAATTACATATATCATGCTCAGAAAAACAGGCCGCACTTCAATTCAGTGCGGCCTGTTTTAGTAGTTATAAAGCCGGAATCAGTCGAAAGCGGCTACGATGCCCATGAAATCGGCGCACTTAAGAGCAGCACCGCCGATGAGACCGCCGTCCACATTAGGTTTGGCGAAAATCTCACGTGCATTGGAGGGCTTGCAGCTGCCACCATAGAGGATGCTGGTGTTGTCGGCAACCTCATTGCCATATTTCGCAGCTATGACGCTGCGTATGTGGGCGTGCATGTCTTCTGCCTGCTCGGCTGTAGCTGTTTTGCCGGTACCGATGGCCCATACGGGTTCGTAGGCAAGGATGATTTTGCCGAAATCTTCAGCACCGAGGTGGAAAAGGGCTTCTTCTATCTGCACTTTCACAACGTCGTTGTAGCTGCCGTCCTCGCGCTGTTCGAGTACTTCGCCTACGCAGAAAATGGGACGCAGACCGTTTGCAAGGGCAAGAGCGAGTTTTTCACGAAGCACGGCAGAATCCTCGCGGTAGTACTGGCGACGTTCGCTGTGGCCGAGAATCACATAGCCTGCGCCGGTGGAAGCCACCATGGCTGCGCTCACCTCGCCGGTGTATGCGCCCGAAGCATGGTCGGCACAGTTTTCAGCGCCGAGACCGAGTTCGGAATCGATTACAGCCTTCACGGAAGCAAGGTGTGTGAATGGAACGCACACGATTACGTCGCATTTGGCGTTTGCACCCTTAAGGGCTTCGTTCACTTCCTTGGCAAGAGCCACGCCTTCGGGCAGCGTGGTGTTCATTTTCCAGTTGCCGGCTACAATGTTCTTTCTCATTTTGTTATTTCTTTATTGTTGAGTTATTGTTTTCGCACTGCAAATTTACGTTTTTTTTCGCTACGGAGCAAACTTGGGCCATGTCATAAAACCACATCTATGACACGCAGATCGCCTTCACTGCTCGACGGTCCCACCATAAGTTCGTATTTGCCGGGCAACACGTCCATCCTGCTGTTTTCGGTGTCCCACACTTCAAATGATTCACGCGGCATGTCGATGTTTACAATGCGGCTTTCTCCCGGTTCAAGCGACACCGTGGCATATCCGCGCAAAGTCTTTTCGGGACCTGACTTGTCGTCGGGGCGGCGTATGTACACCTGCACCACTTCCGTTCCTGCCATAGCGCCGGTGTTGCTTACTTCCACGCTCACACGTCCGTCGGCATATGCAGGCTTGCCGTATGAATAAGTGGTATAGCTGAGTCCGTGGCCGAAAGGATACAGCGGCGTAGTGCGCATATAGCGATATGTGCGTCCCTCCATTCGGTAGTCCTCAAAATCGGGCAATTGCGAGTCGTCGCGATAAAAAGTGACAGGCAGCTTGCCTTGCGGGTTGAAATCGCCAAACAGCACGTCGGCAAGGGCGTGTCCGCCCTGCTCTCCGGGATACCAGGCCTGCACTATTGCGTCGCATATCGCTGCTTCGGGCGTAAGTGCCACGGCACTGCCGCTGCAATTCACATATACTATGCGTTTGCCGGCTTCGTGCAGAGCTTTCAAAAGGTTGCGCTGCACCTCGGGCAGTTCTATGGAAGTGCGGTCGCCGTTGTCGAATCCGGGTTCTTGCACGTATGCTTCCTCGCGTTCATACTCTGGAGATATGCCGCCTACGAACACCACAACCTCCGCATCGCCGGCAGCGTCCACCACTTCATCGGCACTCATGTCACGACGACGCACCACGTCGAAATTAAGCAGAGCGTCCTCGGCATACTGCATGTATTCAAGAACCACATCGCAGCTCTTGCCGCGTGTCAGCGACTTGCGCAATGCATGGCGGTGACGTTCGGAATTCCATCCGTTAAGCAGCGTGTCGCCGTCCACTATCAGGCGCAGACGGTCGTCGTTGCGTACTATAAATTCAATGTCTTCGTCGCGGTCGGCCACAAGCGTGCCTTGCATGCGCACACTGAAATTATTAAGATTCACTCCGGGTGCGAAAACCGTGTTACCTCCGGTGCTGAGTGTAAGGGCCGATGTATACGAAGCTTCCGCAGCCACAGGTCCTTCGAGGTTCGTATTGTTCCAGTAGCACGCTTTCATACCGGGACGGCCGGATGCGTCGTGGAGACGGTCGAACACACTCTCCTCCACCTGCATCGACGTGATGCCGCAACCGCGCAGATAAGGTACGTCGCCCACTTTGGCACGTATGCCTTCAAGTGCGGTGACCGTGTGAGATGGCTGGCCGTAGTAGATGCCCCACTGCATGGTAGAGTCCGCAGCATTAGGTCCCATCAGCATGAGACCGCGCGAATCTTTGGCAAGCGGAAGCACACCGTTATTTTTAAGCAGCACCATTTGCTCACGTGCCATCTGAAGGGCAAGCTTCTTGTGGGCGTCGCATGCGATGACCGACTGCGGTATACTGCGCCATTCCACAAGGGAATCCGCGTCCATGTCGCCCACGGAAAAGCGTCCTTCAAGCATACGGCACACGCTGCGGTCAATATCTGCCTCGTCTATAAGACCCTTTCTCACCGATTCTGCAAGCGAACGGTACACCGAGCCGCATTCCACATCCGTTCCGCTGCGCACTCCCAGTGCGGCAGCGGAGGGGGCATCGGCAGCCACACCATGACGCCCGGGCTCGTAAAAATCATTGATAGCTCCACAGTCGCTGACTACAACTCCGTCGAATCCCCAGCGGTCGCGCAGAATCTGTTGCAGCAGACGATCGGAACCGCAGCACGCCTTGCCTTCAAAACGCTGATAGGCACACATCACCTGACGCACATCGGCGTCCTGCACGAGTGTGCGGAAAGCCGGGAGATAGGTCTCCCACAGGTCGCGCTCCGGCAGGTCGGAGATGTCGAAGCTGTGGCGCACACGTTCCGGACCGCTGTGCACGGCATAATGCTTGGCACAAGCCAGGCTCTTGTAATAGCGCGAAGTGCCGTCGCCCTGCAGTCCGCGCACCACCCGTGCGCCCATACGACCGTTCATGTACGGATCCTCGCCGTAGGTCTCCTGCCCTCGTCCCCATCGAGGGTCGCGGAACACGTTGATATTAGGCGTCCAGAAAGTGATGCCGCGATAGTGTCCCACGGTGCCGTCGTGGCGCGCTTTGGTGTTTTTTGCGCGGCCCTCGTCGCTGACAGCGGAGAATACGCGTTCTATGAGGTCGTCGTCGAAAGAAGCTGCCATGCCTATGCATGACGGGAAAACAGTAGCTATGCCGTTTCGTCCAATGCCGTGCAGCGCCTCGCTCCACCAGTCATAGGACGGTATTCCGAGACGATCGATTGCCGGCGACGAGCTAAGTGTAAGCTGTACTTTCTCGTCAAGCGTAAGGCGCGAACATAGGTCGGCCGCACGTTCGGCAGGAGACAGTTCGGGATTCTGATAAGGCAACATCTGCGCAGCCGCCGACATTGAGACTGCTGTGAGCGTAGCTGCGAGTAGCTGTCGATATTTCATGGTTTATTACGGTTATGATGGATTATTAAATGATTATTTACTTTTATTGTACCCTGTCACGACGGTAACGAACATTGCCGCCATACAGGGGAAAACGTATTTCAAGAAGCATTCCGTCGGTGATTAGCGCAGAGCAGTCGCCACCCATTGGTTCGCCGTATGCGTCGTACCACACCAGGTCGAACTGTCCGATGAATCCCGTAGGCAGCAAGCGCCCTTTTACGCGCATCGGAGGCCATGCCTCTGCGTTCTCTACCGCACCGGAAATGTACACTATATCGTAGCCACCGCGCCCGTCTGAAATCGTGGCAAAGCGGTAATCGCCTCCGACAGACAGCCTTACGGGATCGGTATCCCGGTCGTAGTACACCCACTCACCCTCATTCACGTCACGACTCAAAGAAAGGTGTTTGCGAAGACTGTCGATACTATAGGATGTAAATATCGGCTCCGGCAGGCTGTCCACGCACAATTCATGGCGCAGAGTGTCGCATGGCGACAATGAATAGCACCCTACCCGATCCTTAGTCACGATAGCTACAGGAACCGATATTTCAGGCTCACCGAATCCTGCAGAGAGAACGGCCTCGGATGCCCCGCGGTCAAGACTGAGGCGCAAAGAGCCTCCGCCGTCGCGCATCGAGGCTGCCGGAGAAAACTCATAAGCATCTTCTGAAGCCAACAAGCCGTCGCGAATACTGAAAATCCGCAGGCAAGCCGATTCGCGCCCGAATGCATCGGTGTAGCGTGCGTCGCGGAGAATCATTTCCGCACCATCATAGCAGGAACTGTCCGCCACATTCCACACCACACCCCAGCGCGCTTCATCATGGCCAAGAGGCCGCACGCGCCAATGCATCCGCAGCCTGCTTACAAAGCCTGTCGTATGCAGGCATTCGGGCAACGGCGCAATTTGTGCATCCACGGCAAATGCAATACACGACATTGCGCATAACACGGCAAAACGTATGTCAATGCTGCGCATAGGCATTTACAAGGGCTGTTACTTCTTCAACAAAACGTTCTGCAGGCAGGTCGTATGGAAGCCAATTGATGCTATGGCCGCGACGTTCCATGCCGCGGAACCACGTCATCTGCCGTTTGGCAAACTGATGGATGGCCGTTTCAAGCCCGCGCTCCATCTCTGAACGGGATATGCGGCCTGTGACAAAAAGAGTTATATATTTGTATTCCAGGCCGTAATATATAAGGTCGTCGGGCGACACTCCCTCGGCAATAAGGCGCTCCACTTCGGCCGTCATGCCTTGAGAGAAACGTGTGCGCAGGCGCTCGCTGATGCGCCTGCGGCGCTCGTCGCGCGGAATATCGATACCCACAACGACCGCATCCGTACGCGGCGAGGGCGCTGCCGCACGCGCCGCTTCTGGGTGGTCTCGATAATAGCATTCAATTTCTATAGCCCTTATCGCACGCTTCGGACTGTCAACGTCGGTGCTGTTGTGCAACCGCTTCATGGAAGCAAGAATTTCAGTCAGTTCCTCCAGCGTCTTTTCCTCAAGAACGCTTCGCAATGCATAGTCGGCCGGCACCTGCGGAAGATGAATCCCCTGAAGCACGCTTTCCACATACAGCCCGGTGCCGCCGCATAAAACGGGTATGCGCCCTGCGGAGCGCACACGATTTTCGGCGCAGTCAAAATCCCGAAGGAACTCGTAAAGATTGTATTTGTAGCCCGCCGGAGCAATGTCAATTAAATGATACGGCACGCCGCCATACTCGTCGAGGTCCTTGCCTGTGCCGAGATCCATCCCGGTGTACACCTGACGCGAATCGGCACTTATGATTTCCGCATCAAGAGCACGCGCCACATCTACTGCGCGACGCGTTTTTCCGGAAGCTGTCGGACCTGTGATTACTACGAGCGGCAAAGCTGGCATCACCGATTGAATATGTCGAGGAACTTACGCCATACCCTGCGCACGCGGAAGAAAGGACGGTCTTCATTTTCAACTGAAATCTGCAACCACACGGGGTCATTGAAGTCGACATCCCATTCCTTGAAATCCCGGAGCCGGAATATGGGCTTATAATTCTTTATTGGATACAGGCGATGACCACGGCGGTCGTACGTCTTCCAGGCCATGGTTATGGTGTGAATGCGCACAAGCTCGTTTGCAAGCATTGGCGAGAGCCTGTTGCCATTCAACAAGCCGTCCACCTCATAAAGTGAGCACCACTTACCGCCGCGCAACGCCTTCTCCTTGCTTTCATCCGAGACAAACACGGCATAATGGAGCATTATGCTGCCGCCGCTGGTGCGGTTGGTGTAAAGATAGCGTATGGATGCGTCAGCCGGACCTCCCATAGCCTCGAATCTCTGCCTGGCTTTGTCGTCGTCGGCTTTGGACTGTGATGGAATCTCGGCTCTATAGGGTGTGTCCCATTCACCGTCGCCCTGTTCGCGCAGCAACATATTGTCGCCGCTTGTGACAAGGAAACGCAATTCGTTATTGCCATTGATTCTTGTCGATGCCGAAGCTGACGACTGAAACGCTTCCGTTATGCTGTAATATCGCGAAGCGAGGAATATGAGGGACAGAAGATACACTGCCACCGGCAGGAAATTAAAGAAAAATTTGTCGGGGCTGTTGAAGTTGACGTTGATGAAGAATGTCAGAAAATAGGCCCATTGCGTGGTTCCCATGCCTATGCACATCCAAAGCAACAGACGCAACTGCCGCTCCGACTCGTCGTTGAACAGGGAAGACGCAAGACTGTCGTTCTCATACTCGCCGTACATTCGGCGGCAAGCACGGCACACTCCGAGACTGACGCCCATAAACAATGCGTAGATGCATACGACAGAGCAGACCGTAAGCACGACAAGGCCTGTGACATAAGGTATTTGCGGATTGAAGTACGGAGCGTTGAAACGCGTGCCGAACAGCGATTCTACATGCGAAAGCAACAACGCTAACATCACAAATGCAGAAATCACGAATGTAGTGCGCACCACCCACGCTATGCGCATGCACACCTGACGGTTCTGCATGCCACGAACACGCATAAGTGCGGAAATGAAATAAGCAAGCACAAGGAGCACAAACGGCATAATCGTCTTGTTTACAAGATAGCTGATGCCGAGCACTAAGGCAATAAGGCCTACCGAAATGGCCCAGGTACGGAAAAGCGTCCGAAGGGCTCCCGCGACTATAGACTTCTGCTTCATTTCAGTTTACTATTAAAAAATTCAAGCATGCGGGCATACACAACTGCACGCGAATTGCAGCCGTTGATGCTATGGTTCATATTCGGGAACAGGAACATGTCGCACATCATACCTTCCGACTGCAAGGCCGACACGTACTGCATGGTATTGAACAGATGCACATTATCATCGGCCGTGCCGCTCATTATAAGCAGCGGACAAGCCAGGCTGCCGGCTCGCGAAAGCGGTGCAGATGCGGCATATCCATCGGCATTCTGCTGAGGAGTGAGCATATAGCGCTCGGCATACACCGTGTCGTAATATCTCCAGTCGGTGACAGGAGCCACAGACACAGCAGCGGCAAAGGGAGAAGCGTCGGCCGAAGCACACATCAACGCCTCATAACCTCCATAGCTCCAGCCGTATATGCCTATGCGCGACCCGTCGACAAACGGCAGAGAGGCCGCATAGCGCGCAGCAGCGATCTGGTCAATAGTCTCATAATGCCCGAGACGGCGGTACACCACATCGCTGAACGCGCGGCCACGGCCGCCGGTGCCGCGGCCGTCGACACACACTACCACATAGCCCTGAGTAGCATAATACTGCTCCCAGTCATAGCTCCAGCGGTTGAGCACGCTCTGCGAACCCGGACCGCTGTACTGCGACATCACGACAGGGTATTTTTTACCCTGCTGCATGGCGGCAGGCTTTATGATATAACCGTTGAGCTGAACGCCTCCTTCGGTTTCCATCTTGAAAAACTCTTTTTTCGGAGCGGAAGAATGGATTGAAGCATAAGCGGCATTATCTTCAATGACACGCAATGTTTTGCCTGAAGCGTTGACAAGAGTGTATACGGGCGGCTGAGACACGCTGCTGTGGCACAACACGGCCATAGACATCCCGGGGTCGAACGCCATAGACGACGTGCCTTCGGCGGGCGACAGGGTGCTGACACGCCCTTTGGCATCAACAGAGCACACAATGCGGTCAAGGGGCGTAGGCGACGCCACTTGATAGTAGTGGACGCCGGACGCGTCGCTTCCATAATAATCCGTAACGTCGGCATCGCCGGATGTGATGCTGCGCAGTTCTGCTCCGGTATAGGCATATTCATACAGTTGGGCAAAACCCGAACGCGACGAAAGCACAACCATGCTCTTGGCTCCGAAATGCAGGCGCTCATATGTCTCCGGTGAGATCCACGCTTTGCTTTCCTCCACGTATATGCTCTTGGCTACAGTGCTTTTGGGATTGACGGCGAATATTTCAAGACGGTTCTGGTCGCGGTTGAGAGTGGCCACCACGAGTCGCTCGGGCGTGTCGCCGTAACCAATGCGCGGTATATATTCTATGCCAGGAGCAGTCAGCGCTATGTCTTTGATTTTACGGGTCTCTATGTCGTAGCTGTGAAGCGTCACAGAAGAGTTGACAGCTCCGGCCACAGGATACTTGTAGCTATAGCTTCCGGGATACAGGGCATATTCGCTGCGAGGCTCGCATGAGCCCTCGTAAAGCGGAAAGCTGTACATCGGCACACTGCTTTCGTCATATCGCAGATAGCTCAGCGTAAGCGCATCGGGCGCCCACGCCATGGAACATGTTGTGGTGAACTCCTCCTCGTAGGTCCAGTCCGGCACCCCGTTGATTATGCCGTTACACACCCCGTCGGTCGTGACGGCAACCTCTGTATTATAGTCAAGCTTTTTTATATAAATATTATTTCCTGCCACAAACGCAACCATCCGGCTGTCGGGAGAAAACACAGGGCTTTGTGTAAGTGCATGCGACGAACTGAGCGGACGCAGTAAGCGCGAACGCACTTCATAGACATAGTACCGGGCCTCGAACGAACGCCTGTAAATGGCACGGCTATCGCGCCACACAAGTATCTGCTCTCCGTTGGGCGACACGGAGAACCCCTCGATGTCCGGCAGCGTGGTCTCACGCGTATGGCCGAGATCAAGCAGCAGTTCTCCGTCCTTGCCGCTTCTCAGGTCGACACGCACTATGCTGCGGCCGTCGGCAGCGAGGCGCAGTGCCGTACCGTCCGGAAGATATGAATAAGAATCTGGCTCCGCAGCCTTGTTGGCAGGCGCCACATAGCGGCCCAGTTCGGCCACGTAAGGGCTTTTCTGCGCATCGGCTGCGGAGAATCCGGCTATAATTGTAAGCGCTGCGAACGCTATGCGTATATTCTTCATTTCAAAAGCTATATTTGTACCTTATGTTTCGGCGTTCTCGAAAACCCGCCTAAATTCGTACAAAATTAATTAAAAGAATCAATTTACGCAAACATATTTTCATACCCCTGCGCTATTCCGATTCCGGATGGATTATGCGGTAATTTCCGCTCAGGTGCATGAACGCGAACAGACGCAGCAGTCCGTCGTAGTAGGCGTCAAAGTATCCGTCGTCATACGGTTCGTGGCGGGCATCCCACAGCCGGTCCACAAACTCCCGTCCTATCATGCCTGTAGACACCAGCGACGCGGCCGCCGATGTGGCTACAAGCCCGAGCGAATGGCGCAGGCGGCGGTAGCCTCCTGCATCAAGCACCTTCTCCACTTCCGTACCGTCCACGTTGTACTGGTCCACAAAATCGTCGATTCCGCGGCTGTACAGGAACCCTTGCAGGCGGTCGGCATAGCTGCGTTGCCACTCCCCGTCGGCGCACGCCCACGAATAGTCCAAAGCTATGTTCATGGGCACACGCCACGAGTCGAAACGGAAAGCGTCGCCTATAATGCCGCGTATTCCGGTAAGAGAGCCGTCATAATTGCTGTAGTCGGGCGTCAGGCCTGTTTCGGGATGCACGCAAGAGCGCAGGTATTCACGGCTGCGGCGTGCGCATTCCATCCAAAAATCGCTCCGACCGTCGCCGAGATAACGGGCCCACACCTCATAGAAAGCCGGCACATGATACGACGGGTCGGTGAACGTGCCGCCGAAGTTGTCGGGAGTGAATGTAATCAGTTTCTTCTCCACGTTTATAAGCGGAGCGGAATGCGCCTTGCCCACTTTCAGCATTGACTGGTCCACGATGCGCCGGGCTTCGGCGAGATAGTCTATGCCGGTGTCGTTGCCCCAACGGTTGGATGCGAATATGAGCGACGTGATGAAATACAACTCGCCGTCGGATGCCGCGCCTTGGGAATTGCGCGTGCCGTCGGTGCGACAGCTCCAGGCGAAATAACCCTCGCGATCGCCGCTCTGGTGCTGCATGTAGCGGCGACTCCAGCGCCACAGACGGTCGAACACATCTTTCTTGTCGAGCTGCACAGCCACCATCATGCCATACGACATTCCTTCCGTGCGCACATCGTGGTTTTTGATGTCGCTGATGTAGGCCATGCTGTCGCCCACCTCGAAGTAGATTTTGTCAGGGCCATGGAAAAGAGATTCATAAATCCCGCCGAGCTTTTCGGCTATTTCTTCGTCGCTACGGCCTGTCTCGGAGAAAAGGTTGCGGTATTTGCCGCTATCGAAAGCCCCTTCCTCCCAAGGCAAGCCATCGAAGCCGAGCCAGTCCACCTCCACACCTTTGCCCGAAGCAAGACGCACGAAAAGGTCGTGCATGCCAGTGGGCGCGCCGGCCTCCACAGGCAGCTGAACATCGCACCACCGCCCGGCACGGGGCAGTGGCATACGGGCGATGAGGCCGGCGTCGGAAATAGTGTCGGCGTACACTTCAAGAACACCGCCCGAAGGTGATTTCACACGCGCCGTAACATGTGTCACCGGCTTTTCACCGAAGTCCACACGGTCGTAGCGCACCCACGCGCCACGGCGGGCCATCACCGTCTTCCATCCTTCGAAACGGTTTGCCGGGTCGACAAACTCCACCCGGGCATTGCGCGCAGAGATATCGCTGTAGCGGTCTATCTGTATGCGCCTGCGGGCATCGCTGAGCCCTACTCCGCGGAGTGTGGGCACGACTTTGCATATTGTCCCGTCGGCATTGAACGCAAGCGTATCAATACGAACCGAGCGGTTTTTATCGAAATCGGGCGAGTAATCGTTGTGATGATAGAAAAGATACCACTGTCCGCGCCATTCCACGATAGAATGGTGGTTAGTCCAGCAGCCGTCGGGCCACTGGTCCATAATCAAGCCTTTAAATTCAAACGGCCCGAGCGGCGAATCGCCCATGGCATAAGCCAGGGTCTCAGTCTTGTCCTGCACCCATGGGAAAGTGAAGTAATATTTGCCATCGCGCTTGAACACGAACGGCCCTTCCTTGAACCCCTCCGGCATGCCGTCTATAAGCACAGGTTCGGAAGCCAGTGTCATCATGTCGTCGGAAAGGCGCGCTCCGCGCAGCCCCATGCCGGCCCAATAGATATAGCTCGAGCCGTCATCGTCCACAAGCACACACGGGTCAATACCATTGATGCCATCGATAGGCTTCCGCATCGGCATAAAAGGCCCCTCCGGATTGTCGGCTACAGCCACCCCTACCCTGAACCCGCGTTCTTCTCCTTTGGGAGCTGCTGGGAAATAGAAATAGTATCTGCCGTCTTTGAACACACAGTCGGGCGCCCACATCGAGTAGGAACCGGCATCGACCCACGGCACCCGTTCCTGACTGATTATCACACCATGGTCGGTCCAGTCGCTGAGATTATCGGATGAAAACACATGGTAGTCCGCCATGCAGAACCACTCTTTAAGTTTCTCTGTCGCGCCGGGGATGTCGTGCGACGGATATATGTACATACGGTCGTTGAATACCCGGGCCGTCGGGTCGGCAGAAAACTGGTCGCGTATTACGGGATTCTGCGCTGTGGCAGTCGGCAGCAACACTGCGGCCGCCGAAAGCAACACTATACTTCGTGTAAACATGGTTGGTTATCTGTCTCTGAAACGCCATTTGGAATTATCACTATTCATGTCGAACCTGCCCAACGTAGGCGTGCTGTCGGCCACGGAGATAAGGGCCAGCTGCTCGGTTTCATCATGGCCGGGCACACTTTTCGGCATAATCCTGTAGGTGCCGTCGGTGAGCTGCTCTATACGCCACAACTGCTCCGGCGAACCGGTAAACGCAGGCACACACTCGAGCTCGGCATCCTCCGTGGCGGCCAAAGCGCGGTCGGTGCCCTCTATGACTATCTTATAGTAAGGTGCGCCGAGATAGCCTCCGGCATCGGGAACAGCCTCGACCGTCCAGCGCTGGTGGGGACGAAACATGTAATCGCCGAGGCGCACACCATTGGGTCCCTCTCCCCATCCGCCGACAACATCTTCGAGTTTCTGCGACTCTATCGGCACTATCGGCTCGTTGTCTTCCTCCCAAAAACGATGGCGAGTGGCGGGCATACGCACGAAATCGACAGCCAACTCCAACGCATAGCCGTGACGCTGCGACTCTATCTCATAGCTGCCATCACGCAAGTTCTCGCCGGCAACCGGCCAGTCGTCATGCCAAAGCAGCGGTAGTATGGCGAGCACACTACGGCCGCCCTGGTCAAAATCGGCTTCGTAATGAAACGACATTTTCTCCACTCCGTCGTCTTCTATGTATCGCCCGAAATGTCCGGGACCGGTTTTGCGGTTTCCTGCCGACAGAAGCATCTTGCCGCCACCACGGAGCATGTCGCGCCCGATGTTGTCAAGATAAGGCCCGGTGACACTGCGTGAGCGCCCCACCACTATATTATACGTGGAATTTGCGCCGTCGCAGCATGTGCCATGCGTGCCCAAAAGATAATACCAGCCGTTGCGGTATATCAGGTCGGTCGCCTCGCAGTCGATAGCTATGTTTACTGGCTCGTTGCCTTCCACACGCTCGCCAGTGGCGGGATCGAGTTCCACAAGGCGTATGAATCCGAAATAAGTGCCGTAGCTGAGCCACAGACGCCCGGTCGTAGGGTCCAGCAGCAAACCGGCGTCGATGGCGTCGCAGTCCTCATCGTCGAGCGAGCTGGCCACCTCTACAGGCGCGGTATAGGCAAAATCCGGCGATTCGGGATTGAGGGTGTTGTTCCACATTGTGAGCACACGGCCTGCATGGCCGCCGCCCAGTCCGCCGCCCGTAGCGCTGTAGGCCACGAGGTAGCGGTCGCCTATTTTGATTACATCCGGAGCGGCGCCTCCGCCGGGCCTCACCGCTCCGCCGCGCCATGTCCAGCCGTCGTCGGAGATAAGACCGCCGCCACCCGTGCCGAACGTATAGTAGCGTCCGTCGCAGAACGCAATTGTAGACGGGTCGTGGATGAACGGACGCCCCGTCTGAGCCTCCGCCGCATTAGCTGCCGCAAGCGCTACGGCGCCTGCAAGCAATATATTAATTCCGTTTTTCATATTCAGCGGTTTCGTGTTGAAAAATCAGTTACGGGACGGCCGTCTGCATCAACGAATCGCACGCAGAAATCGCTCATTCCGGGGCCGTTTATTATGGTACCCCGCAACACATTGCGACCTTTTTGCAGCGTCAGACGAGGCGACATGCAGTCGTCGGCCACCATACGGCGGTCGCCGGACAATACGAGCACCGGCTCGCCGTTCAGCCACCATTTCGATGCGGAATTGGAACCTACCGACAGGCGCACGTCACGCATCTCCTCCGGACAGTCTATTATCGTCACGGCATCGAATATCACGCCGTACACCGGTTTTTTAAGAGCGGCGGCAAAGCGGTAGAGCTTGACATTGAACATACGGCTGTCAAGAGCATGCCACACAAGACGTCCTTTGCCCACACGCACCTTCTCGCCGTCGCGTGGCATGGTCTCGAGGCGCCCTTTGTAGTAGACCGAATCAAGTACTTCATTCAGATAGCTGTCGGTGAATACCACATTGGAACGATTTGGTTTGGATATAGGCTCCAAAAGCATCCAGCGGCGTATAAAACCATCGGAAGCCGGAGCTGCGGAATCGCCGGACGACTCAATAAAATAGTCCGACAGATAAGTCGGTGTCTGAATCTCATAATCTGTCTGCCGTGGCGGAGGAAAATTATCATCGGACGGCGCAAAGCCGTACGCAGCCCCATTTAAAAGCGGCAGCAGGAGCGCGGCAACAGCAGCGCGACATTTGTTAAGTCCCATTCAATAAGATTTAAGGTTTCAATTGCAAAGTTAACGAATATGAGGATAAATATGAAAATTTACACCTACTATAGCCCCACCAATAACATTTTTTATTATTCTCATTCTATAATTCCGGATAGAGCCATAATTGGGGCGATGTTGACGGAGAATGGAAAAACACAGAGAACGTTTATGTAATGGTTCTTGAGAAACAGTAATCCGCATCCCTAACCTACAACACTGATAATGGCGGTCCGAAACCGGTTCGCCATTTCTAATTTTAAAGGGGATATAACAAAAAACGCCGCACCCTTGCGGGATTGGCGTCTATATCTTAAAAAGTGATGTATAGGTTAGAAATGCGTCGGTGGAGCATTATCTCTACGACCGACGGGATGGAATCGGATGCTTAAAGCGTCCAACGGCGGGTAATGCTGTGGAGGCGGTCGTATGCCTCACTGCGACCCATGTCTGCACTATAAAGTGCCGAGCTTGCGATGCAGTACCATTCTACTGCTTTCTTGATCATGTTCATAATTGTACCTAAATTTAATTAGTGAATCGTGTGCGCCCTCCGGCGCTTGCTCTCATCTTTTTTACACTTAAATAACACTGCAAAGTTACAAAAAGTTTTTGAAAAACATGCTATAAAACATATTTTTTCAACATATCCATAAATAAATCAGGGGCAGCAATTACTTGCCACCCCTGACTATCAGTATGTTATAACTACTCAGGAATAATTAGTCCTGATTGAGGTTAACACGCTTGAAAGCTACAGCTGCAAGACCTTTTGCAGTCTGCTCAAGATATGCTGCGATGGTGAGGTTTCCGTCCTTGATGAATTCCTGCTCCATGAGCACGGACTCCTTATAGAACTTATTCACACGGCCATTGGCAATATTCTGAATCATCTGCTCGGGCATGTTGGCTGCCTTTGCTTCAGCGGCAGTCTTGGCTATTTCGCGAGCCTTGTCTGCTTCTTCGGCGGTGAGCCATCCCTTTGAGATGTTGCTTTCGATGTGAGCCTCGCTGTCTACGAGGTTGGGGTTGATGCCGGCCTTTTTAAGGGCTGCTTCAACTGCCTTCTTCACCTGCTCTTCCTTAGTCTTCTCGATGGCCACATTGTATTCGGCATCGATTACAGCCTGGGGAACAGCATCGCGGCTTACTGCCACGGGATTCATGGATGCAACCTGCATAGCCACGTCGCGACCCACCTGATAGTCCACATCTTCCTGGTTGAAGCCTACGATAGTAGCAAGCTTGTTTCCAAGGTGGTTATAGCTCATGGTAGTGGGAGCCTCGAGGCTTTCGTAAGCACCGATTTCGGTCTTCTCACCGGTTTTGCCGGTTTCTTCGACAACGAGATCTGCCACAGTGCGGCCATTGATTTCGAGAGCTGTCACCTCCTCGAGGCTCTTGCAGCGTGCTGCCACAGCTGCGTCGAGAATCTCCTGGGTGAGAGCTACGAATCCGGCGTTTTTGGCCACGAAGTCGGTTTCGCACTTGAGTGCGAGCACTGCGGCGAAGTTTCCGTCGTGCTTGGCGAGAACGCAGCCTTCAGCTGCTTCGCGGTCCTCGCGTTTGGCGGCTACGGCCTGACCCTTCTTGCGAAGAATTTCAACAGCTGCTTCGATGTCGCCGTTGGTTTCGGCCAAAGCTTTTTTGCAGTCCATCAAGCCGGCGCTTGTGAGGTGGCGCAGCTTGGTGATATCTGCCATGGATGGTGCCATATTGTAGAAGTTTTGCGGGTTTTATAAATATTGTGTAACAGGTCGGAGTTTATTCGGCAACTTCCTCTGCTGCGGGAGCTGCGGCTTCAACAGCTTCTTCGGCTACTTCAGCCTCCGCATCGTTGCGGCGCACACGGCGACGCTCACGGCGGGGAGCAGCTTCGGCAGCGGGAGCATCCTTGTCGGTATCGACTTTCTCAACCTTACGTTCTTCAAGACCTTCTGCCATAGCGGCCACGATGGTGTCGAGAACGAGTTCGATGCTCTTGGATGCATCGTCGTTGCAGGGGATTACGAAGTCAATGCCGCTGGGGTCGCTATTGGTGTCGACCATAGCGAACACGGGGATACCGAGGCGGTTTGCCTCAGCTACAGCGATGCGTTCTTTAAGCACGTCCACTACAAAGAGTGCGGAGGGAAGACGGTTGAGATCGGCGATAGAACCGAGAGTCTTCTCCAACTTGGCGCGCTGACGGGAAATCTGCAGACGCTCGCGCTTCGAAAGGTTGTCGAATGTGCCGTCCTTGGCCATGCGGTCGATGGTAGTCATCTTTTTCACAGCCTTGCGGATGGTGGGGAAGTTGGTGAGCATGCCGCCGGGCCAGCGTTCGATGACATAGGGCATGTTGACGGTGGCAGCTTTGTCGGCTACTACCTGTTTGGCCTGTTTCTTGGTTGCCACGAAGAGCACTTTCTTGCCCTGCTTGGCGATGTTTTTGAGAGCAGCAGCAGCTTCGTCGAGCTTAGCAGCTGTCTTATAGAGGTCTATAATGTGGATACCATTGCGCTCCATGAAGATATAAGGAGCCATGGCGGGATTCCATTTGCGTTTGAGGTGGCCGAAATGGCATCCTGCCTCGAGGAGTTGTTCAAAAGTGGGTGTTGCCATACTTTTAAATAAGGTTGGTTTACGTTCTTGTGGGAATTGCAACCGAGCGGTAGGGAACGTGTCCATCCACACGGTTTAGATACTAAACACTTATTATAGTGCATGACTGCTTCACGCCGCACATGATGCGGCAAAGACAATCTTAACGCTTGCTGAACTGGAAGCGCTTGCGAGCCTTGGGCTGACCGGGCTTTTTACGCTCTACGGCGCGTGCGTCGCGAGTCATGAAGCCTGCCTTGCGGAGCACCGACTTGTCGTCGGGGTTGATTTTCACAAGTGCACGGGCGATGCCGAGACGGAGTGCTTCCGCCTGACCCTTGTAACCGCCGCCGTCGAGGTTGACATGTATGTCGTACTTCTCGGCTGCGTCAAGAGTGGTAAGGGGCTGCTTAACGATGAACTGAAGAATCGAAGACGGGAAATAAACTTCGAGGGGGCGCTTGTTGATAGTGATGACGCCGGTGCCTTCTTTAAGGATTACGCGGGCGACGGCGGCCTTACGACGGCCAACTGCATTGATATTTTCCATGCTTACGATTATTTCAGGGTGTTAACATCTAAAACGACGGGGTTCTGTGCAGCGTGGGGATGCTCAGGTCCGTTGTACACGTGCATGTTCTCGATGAGGCGGCGGCCAAGACGGTTCTTGGGGAGCATGCCTTTCATCACACGGATAAAGAGGGGATGCATGCCGGGCTTGATGTGCTTGTTGAAGCTCTTTTTCATGAGAACCTCGGGGGTGAGCTCACGCTGACCGCCGGGATAGCCGGTGTAGTTGAGGTAGATGCGGTCGGTCATCTTTTTGCCGGTAAGGCGCACCTTGTCGGCGTTGATGATGATTACGTTGTCGCCGCATTCCACGTTGGGAGAATAAGTAGGCTTGTTCTTGCCGCGGAGCAGAATGGCGACTTTCGAGCACAGACGGCCAAGGGGCTGGTCGGTTGCGTCGATCACCACCCACTGGTGTTCTACGCTCTGCGCATTCGGTGAAAGGGTTTTGTAGCTTAAAGTATCCACTTTATTAATTTCTTGATTAGATGTTAATTAAACGTGCGGCATCAAGGCGCGGCTTGGCCAAAAGCACATCGCCCGTATGCCACTGAAGCTTTAATTTGGACATAATCGGCCTGCAAAGGTACGTTTTTTTTCTTACATAACAATGGATTATCGCAAATTCTTTCACAGAATTAAGGTTTGCATAAAACAAACCTGCCTGCGGCAATTGCGCCGCAGGCAGGTAAAGTCCCGTTCCCTACTATGCTTTTATTGTTTTTCGGGTTTCAGCCATTTGTCGAACCAACGGAAAAACAGGCGTTGCCACATGACAGCATTCTGAGGCTTGAGAATCCAGTGGTTCTCGTCGGGATAGATCACCATCTCAGCCGGTATGCCACGCAGTTTGGCGGCATTGAACGCAGCCATGCCCTGCGACGCGAGGATGCGGTAGTCATATTCGCCGTGCGAAATCATGATAGGCGTTGTCCAGCGGTCGACAAAGCGGTGGGGCGAATTGGCAAACGTGCGCTGCGCGGCGGCATTGTCTTTCTCCCAGAACGCACCGCCCATGTCCCAGTTGGCAAACCACATCTCCTCGGTTTCAAGATATTGCGCCTCCATATTGAAGATGCCTGCATGGGCAAGCAGCGCGGCAAACCGCCCGTCGTGGTTGCCGGCAAGCCAATACACGGAAAAACCGCCATAGCTCGCACCCGTAGCGCCGATGCGCGATGCATCGACGTATGGTTCGGCCTTGAGGTTGTCGACAGCGGCAAGGTAGTCTTTCATGTTCTGTCCGGGATAGTCCTTGGAAATCTGTTCGTTCCACTCCGTGCCGAAACCGGGCAGTCCGCGACGGTTCGGAGCTATCACGACATAGCCGTTGGCTGCCATGAGCGCGAGATTCCACCGGTAGCTCCAGAACTGGCTCACGGCCTGCTGCGGGCCGCCCTGGCAATACAATATGGCAGGATATTTCTTCGCAGCATCGAATTTGGGAGGATAAAGCACCCATACAAGCATCTGCTTGCCATCGGTAGTCGGCACCATACGTTTTTCTACGGCCGGCATCTCGAACTGCGAGAATATATGCCCGTTCACGTCGGTGAGCGCAGTCAGCACAGGGGTTTTCTTTCCTTTCAGTGTAATCAGCTGCAGCTCGTCGGGGCGCAGCATACTGTGGTTCATCGCCACGATTCGGCCGGCACCGGCAGGGGCAAGCGAGGAGAAATCGGCCATGACATCGGTGAGCCGGCGTATTTCAGCATTGTCTACGCTTATGGAGAACACGGGTGCGACACCATCCTTGGGAGCTATGAAATAAATGTCTTTGCCGTCAGGCGCCCATGAGAACTCGTCTATGGTGTAGTCCCATTCAGCCGTAAGCTCGCGCTTTTCGGCCGTGAAACAATCAAGAAGGAACAAGCGGTTGCGATCGCTCTCATAGCCGTCGCGCTCCATCGACAGCCACGCGAGGTAGTGCCCGTCAGGAGAGAAAGCCGGCATAGTGTCGTAGCCCATCATGCCTTCGGTAAGGTTGCGTGTGGCGCCCGACTCAAGATGGTAAAGATAAAGGTCGGAATTGGTGGACAACGCATAGTCTATGCCGGTTTTCTTGCGCGACACATACACGAGCATCTCGCTGTTCGGATGCCACGCAAACGACTCTACGCCACCGAAAGGCTTCATAGGGGCTTCAAATGGCTCATCGGCCATAATATCCTTGAGTCCGGCCACCTTAGTGCCGTCGAAAGACCCTACAAAAGGATGCGGAATTTCTGTGACCCACTCGTCCCAATGCTTGTACATAAGGTCGTCCACCACGCGTCCGGTGGCTTTCGGCAGGTCGGGATATATGTCGGCGGCATTGCGGGCGTATTTCACATTGCCTATGACCACCACTTTCTTTTCATCAGGCGAAAGCAGGAAACCGCTGATTCCGCCTGCATGTTCGCTGGCCTGGGCGCGGGCGCTGCCGTCGGCGTTCATTGTCCACATCTGCATGCTGCCGTCGGCGTCGGGATAGAGAAATGCTATGCGGCGTCCGCCATCGAACCACACCGCCCCGCTCTCGCTTTTCGGCGAGGTGGTGATGCGCACCGGCTGCGCTCCTTTTTGAGAAAGGTCGAGGATGTACAGCTCGTTGTTTGATGTGTTCTGTTCAAGGCTCTCGTATGCGATGCCGAACAGCACGGTTTTTCCATCGGGACTGACACACGGAGCGCTCACGCGTCCGAGAGCCTCGAGAGCGTCAATGTCGAACACGCCTGTCTGCGAACGGAAGTCCGGGCGCTCTATGAGCGGAGCATCGGCAGCGGAAGCCGTGGACGATGCGGCAAGCATTGCTGATGCACCCATGATAACTGCTTTGAGTGTTTTATTCATTATACTGTTTATAATATGAAAGTTATATTGAAACTAATCAGTCGTACAACGTGGCGCCGTCAATATCGGCAATTCTCGCCCGGAGCATCGGCGCAGAGTCGGCATTGATGCTGAGCGTAAGACTGCACGTGTTATCGAAATTGCGCTCCACCACCTGCACGTCAAAATCTTTTGTCAGTTTCATCGCCGCATTCATGGCCGCGTAAGGAAAACGGAATCTTATGACAGCCATATCATGGCGCTCCACCACCTCTGCCGCTTCCAACGCCATTCGGGCCGCCGTACGGTAGGCCACTATAAGGCCGGAAGTGCCGAGTTTTATACCTCCGAAATAGCGCACGACAATGACAAGCACATTGGTGAGACCAAGCGAATTTATCTGGCCGAGGATAGGCTTTCCGGCCGTGCCGCTCGGCTCTCCGTTGTCATTGCTCTGAAATTCCGTCCGCGCGCTTCCCAGCATATAGGCCCAGCACACATGTCGGGCGTCATAATAACGCTTCTGCATCCGCGCCACATGCTCCTTGGCCTCCGCTGCGGTCTGCACCGGAAAGGCAAATGTTATGAATTTGCTCCGCTTCTCGGTGTACTGCGCCTCGGATGGGGCTTCGATGGTATGAAACAGGTCGGCCATCAGTATTGATGATGCTCGCGATGCAACTCTGACGGAGTGAGGGGATGGGCATTCATCTTGCGCCATACATATGCTATATAGGCAAGTACGAAAGGCACCAGCACCGACACCCAACTCATGACTTTAAGCGTGAACAGCGACGATGACGAATTGGCTATCGACAACGAACTCTGCGCGTCAAGCACCGAAGGGTAATACGCCGTGGAACGATAGCCGGCAAGGAAAAACAGCACCATCACCACGAGCGCCGTGCCTGTGCCGCCGAACCATATGCCTGCGCGCCAACGCCTGTCGAACGCTGTGCGGAATATGCCATAAAGCGCCATCACCACACCGGCAAGCAGCAGCACTGCCGCCCACCACATGCCGAGAAGATTGTGCAGATATATGTTCTGTTCGGCCACGAAGATGCCGTCTGTTCCCTGACGGAGACCGGATGCATACATGAGCACCAACAGGAAGGCCACGAAAAGCAGCGCGAACACAGCCCCATTGACTCCGGCGGCGCGCCGCATGCGTGTGGCAAAAGCGCCGTCGCCGCATATATTATTCACAAAATACATCGCAGCCTGTGCCCTCGCAAGAAAAAACACAGCCACGCCGAGCAGCAGATTGCGCCAGTCGGCCATGGCCTCGAGGCCGTGCGTTGGCGCCCACCGGGATATTACCGGATTCGAACCGTCGAGAATGTTGCCTTTAGCCACGGTGAACTCAGCTCCGAAAAACATCATGGCCACCGCCACGCCAAGCATCACGCAGCCGAACAGGCCGTTGAACATCAACAACGAATCATAGACCCGTGTACCGTAGACGTTTCCGCTCTTACGACGGTATTCATAGCTCACGGCCTGCACGACAAAGCTTACAAGAATGAGCATCCACAGCCAGTAGGCTCCGCCGAAACTCGTGGAGTAGAACAGAGGAAACGACGCAAAAAACGCCCCGCCGAACACCACAAGCGTGGTGAACGTAAGTTCCCATTTTCGACCAAGTGAGTTGACCATGAGCTGGCGCTCGGTCTGCGTGCGAGCCTGCCACAACATGGACTGTCCGCCCTGTACAAATAGAAGAAACACAAGCGCCGAGCCGAGCACAGCGATAAGCAGCCACCAATAGGCCTGCAATATTTCAAGTTCTGTCATGTCTGCGGAAGTTTAAATGTTGTCTTTTTCAATGTCGGAGCGCGAACTGCGGGCGATAAACCGCACCATTATGCTGACTTCTGCCACAAGCAGCAACGTGAATATCACTGCAAATATCCAGAAAGTAGTCTGCACGGACGATGCGGGCACATCGCTGATGCCTGCACCCACCGGAAGCAGATCCTGGATAGTCCATGGCTGGCGGCCAACCTCGGCCACTATCCATCCGGCCTGGCTGCACACCCATACCAAAGGCAGCGACACCATTCCGGCATAATGGACCCATTTGTTTTCAAGCACGCGCGGACGGAACGAAGCGGCAAAAGCCATCACCACCAGCACCAGCAGCAGGAAAGAGCCGAGCATCACCATCACACGGAAGGAATAGAACGTGAGAGCCACCGGGGGCACAGCCTGTTCGGGGCTGTCGAAATAGCCGTAGCCGAAGTAGCGGAAATCACGTGCCACATCGGCACGTGCGGCATTCATGGCTGCGGTGTCTCCGGCCGCGTGAGCTTTATTGAACGCACGCAACGCCTCTTGGGCACGGCGGCCGATGGCGATACGCTCCTCATATCCCACCGTGCGCAGCGTATCGCCAGCCGGCGTTATTTCTATTCCCTCTATCAAGTCGTTGATACCCGGCACAAAACTGTTTATATCGTGGTTCGCCAGCAGGCTAAGACCATTCGGAATCGAAATTTCGAAATGCATGGCCTCCTTGTCGTCGCCGGGGCGCTTGTCTGCGTTCAGTATGCCGAAGCCCACAAGCTCCTGCCCTACCTTGCCATCATAGAGTCCCTCCATAGCCGCAAGTTTCATCGGCTGCACACGCGCCACCTGCACGGCCGAACCATCGCCCGTAAGGAACGTAAGCAGCATTCCCGCCAGACCGAACCATGCTCCTATTTTGAGCGAACTGCGGGCAGCGGCCACATTGCTGCGGCGCCACAGCAGCCAGCTGCTCACTCCCACCACAAATACGCCTGCCAAAGCCCACGACGAGAACACGGCATGGAAAAATTTGTTCATGGCCACGGCGTTGAACGCCACCGCCATGAAATCGCTCATCACGTTGCGCATCTGCTCGGGGTCGAACTCCATGCCCACCGGATTCTGCATCCAAGCGTTGGCCACGAGAATCCATAAAGCAGAAAGGCTCACACCCAAAGCCGTGAGCCATGTCGATGCAAGATGGAATCCACGGCTCACTTTATTCCAACCGAAGAACATCACAGCCACGAAAGTAGCCTCCATGAAAAATGCGAGAAGCCCCTCTATGGCAAGCGGAGCGCCGAATATGTCGCCCACGAACCAGCTGTAGTTCGACCAGTTTGTACCGAACTCGAATTCCAGAATAATGCCTGTCGCCACACCGATGGCGAAGTTTATACCGAAAAGAGTCATCCAGAACTTCGTAAGAGCCTTCCAGCGCTCGTTGCCTGTGCGGTAATAGATAGTCTCCATGATGCCCACAATCACGGACAGGCCGATAGTGAGCGGCACAAAAAGCCAGTGATACATGGCCGTGAGGGCAAATTGCGCCCTCGACCAGTCCACTACAGTCATTAAGTCGTTCATTATAAATGATTTTAGCGTTTGTCAGCTGATTCAGGAGCAGACAATGCCGAGCGCACGGCAGCCGCGCGTTCGGCATCGTTGTCGTAGCGGGTAGAGAGAATGTCGGGAAAGAAAAAGACTTTCAGCACAGCGAAAATCACCACGAGTTTCACGATGATTATGGCCCACAGCGTGCGTCCGACGGTCATATTTCTGAAACCATCGGCATAAAAACGCAGTATGCGCTTCGCTATGTTGCCTTTCTCTGCCATGACTCCGCAAATATAACATTTTATTTCCACACAAACGCCATATGCAGAGGATTAATCCTCTGCAGGCGCCACAGCATCCGGCGACGCTGTGCGAGGCAGCGTGTAATGCATCGCCAGGAAGCCGAGCACACCGGCAAGCAGCGAACCCACCACTATGCCGAGCTTGGCATGGTCAAGCAGGTCGAGCATATGGGCGTTGCCTCCGGCGAATGTGAGCGTGGCGATAAACAAAGACACCGTAAAGCCTATGCCGCCGAGCATCGACACAGATGCCATCATCTTCCAATTGCTGTGGGCGGGCATAGGTGCGAGACCGAGCCGCACCGTAATCCACGAGAATGTGAAGATGCCGAGGAACTTGCCGACAACAAGACCGGCTATGACAGCAAGCGAAATGCCTTCGAACACGCTTGCCGGGTCGGTGTCCAGCAGGAATATGCCCGCATTGGCAAAAGCGAAAAGCGGCACAATGAAGAAATTGACGATGTGGTGAAGCGAGTCTTCAAGATCCTGAAGCGGGGAAATCACTTTGTCGGAAGCCGATTCCACCACTTTCAGCCAGTCCATCTGCTCCTTGTTCAATATGGACTTACGTGTAAGCAGTTCCACGTCCTCGCCTCTGAAATTGGATATGGCTTTGTGTATCTGCTTGATATACTTCTTAGGCTCGAACACGGGAGTGGCCGGCACGCAGAACGCCACCAGCACGCCGGCAATAGTGGGATGTATGCCGGAATTAAGAAACAGGAACCATATCACGCCGCCTATTCCTATGTAGAATATCTTACTCTTTATGCGCATGTTAGAGCCAAGCAGAAGCACTACGAACAATGCTGCGGCGATGAGCAGCAGCGTAACGTCGATATGGGTGCTGTAGAAAGCCGCAATGACGATGATTCCGCCGATGTCGTCCACCACGGCAAGTGTGGTGAGGAATATCTTCAGCGATACCGGCACCCGCGACCCGAGCATGGCCAGCACACCGAGAGAGAACGCGATGTCGGTGGCCATCGGTATAGCCGCGCCTCCGGCAAAATCCGTGCCGGCGCTCAACACGTAGAATATGCACACCGGCACAATCATTCCGCCCACGGCTGCAAGTATGGGGAGAAGGGCCTGCTTGAACGATGCGAGCTCGCCAACGAGGATTTCGCGTTTTATCTCCAGCCCTATGCTGAAAAAGAACACCGCCATAAGGGCGTCGTTTATGAAGGCGAGCAGCGTCATTGGTTCGCCATGATGGCTGAACACATTGAAATCTCCGAGCTGCAGACGCACTTCCTGCGTCCAGAACTCAAAATAATATCCGTTCACAGCCGGAATATTGGCAATTGCAAGAGCCAGCACCGTAGCGGCAATAAGCACATTGCCGCCGCTGGCATGACGCCGCAGAGCCTGACGTGCAGCATAAAATATATGGCCTGCAAAGTCCGGCAAGTCGGCGTTGTGGTTTTTACTCTTCATTTCGGTTGACAGTTGATAAACGTGATTATGGCACGGCACAGGCTACCGCGTCTATAAAATACAACAATGTGAAAGCGTTTTTTGCACTCTGCGAACAGAGCAAAAAACGCTTTTGTTCAATCAAGTTTGAGCACGGCAAGGAATGCTTTCTGCGGCACCTCGACAGAACCGATCTGTTTCATGCGCTTCTTGCCTTTTTTCTGCTTTTCGAGCAGTTTACGCTTTCGGGATATGTCGCCGCCGTAGCATTTGGCCGTCACATCCTTGCGGACGGCCTTGATGGTTTCACGTGCGATGATTTTCGCGCCAATGGCAGCCTGGATAGCGATGTCGAACTGCTGGCGAGGAATCAGCTCCTTAAGCTTCTCGCACATGCGCCGGCCGAACGTCAGCGCGTTGTCGGCATGCGTGAGCGTGCTGAGCGCATCCACGCTTTCGCCGTTGAGAAGGATGTCGAGTTTCACAAGTCGGCTTTCGCGGAAATCCTGTATATGGTAGTCGAACGACGCATACCCCTTGCTGATGCTCTTGAGCTTGTCGTAGAAGTCTATGACTATTTCTCCGAGAGGCATGTCAAACGTCAGTTCCATGCGGTTGCCGCTTATGTATTCCTGGCGCACGAGTTCGCCGCGCTTGCCGAGGCACAGAGTCATGATAGGCCCTATGAAATCGGCGGTCGTTATGATGGTGGCGCGGATATATGGCTCCTCGATGTAGTCGATAAGCGTCGCTTCAGGCAGCCCCGACGGGTTGTGCACTTCGGTGACATTACCTTTTTTGTCGTGCACGAGATACGACACGTTGGGCACGGTCGTGATGACATCCATGTCAAACTCTCTCCCGAGACGCTCCTGGATTATCTCCATATGCAGCAGACCGAGGAAACCGCAGCGGAATCCGAACCCGAGGGCGGCAGACGACTCGGGGGAGAACGTGAGCGACGCATCATTGAGCTGAAGTTTTTCGAGCGATGCGCGCAGATTTTCAAAATCTTCGGTCTCTATGGGATATACACCGGCAAACACCATCGGCTTTACTTCCTCGAACCCGTCGATGGCCGCCTCGCACGGACGGTCGAGATGGGTGATGGTATCGCCCACCTTTACCTCCCTCGAGGTCTTGATGCCGGAAATTATATATCCTACGTTTCCGGCCGAAAGAGTGTCGCGCGGCGAAAGGTCGAGTTTGAGCACGCCGATTTCGTCTGCATCATACTCCTTGCCCGTAGCCACGAATTTCACGTCGTCGCCCTTGCGTATTGTGCCGTTGACGATTTTGAAGTATGCGATGATGCCTCGGAAAGGGTTGAACACCGAGTCGAAAATCAAAGCCTGGAGAGGAGCGTCGGGGTCGCCTACAGGTGCCGGCACACGCTCCACTATGGCTTGCAGAATCTCGGGCACGCCCATTCCGGTTTTGCCGCTGGCACGGATTATCTCGTCGCGTTCACAGCCCAGCAGGTCGATTATCTGGTCCTCCACCTCGTCGGGGTTGGCCGAGTCAAGATCGCATTTATTAATTATAGGTATTATCTCCAAATTGTTGTCGATGGCCATGTACAGGTTCGATATAGTCTGAGCCTGTATGCCCTGCGACGCATCCACTATAAGCAGCGCACCCTCGCACGCGGCAATGCTGCGCGACACCTCGTAGGAGAAATCGACATGCCCCGGGGTGTCTATAAGGTTAAGCGTATAGTCTTCTCCGCCAAGCTCATATGCCATCTGTATGGCATGGCTTTTTATGGTGATGCCACGTTCGCGTTCAAGATCCATGTCGTCAAGCACCTGCGCCTCCATATCCTTGCCGGTCACGGTATCGGTATATTCAAGCAAGCGGTCGGCAAGAGTGCTTTTGCCGTGGTCGATATGCGCTATTATGCAGAAATTGCGTATATTTTTCATTCAGTCGTAATCTTTTCGAACTGCAAAATTAACAATTTTCGCGCAAATTATAGCAATATGCCCTAATTTAGCGTAACTTTCGGGCAGCCTCGAGCATATTGAGCGTGGCTTCGTCGAGAGGAGCTGCATTGTCAGGGACTTCAAGTGCGGGCGTAGCCGGATTTTCTTTCTCGGCCGCACGTGCTTCCGTCGCAGTCAGGTATTCGCGGTCCACGGGATATATCTCGAAAAACGCTTTCATCTTCATATCGCTTTTACATCCAAGCAATTTTTTAAAAAGCTTTCCGCGTGCCAGAGCCTCCATCGAGAATGTGCGCATCACCATGTCTTCCGGGCGCAGTTCTCCGCTTTCGGGCGGCACATAACCTGTAGAAGACGTCAGTTCGGCGATGTCTATAGTCAACCCGAAAAGTTTGAAAAACCACGGCGATATACGGTGCTCCTCACTGTCGGCCAAAGGATCGACGTTTACGGTGACAAGCGCCGGCGTAACCCTGTATTCCCTGAGCGTCCCATACTTGCCGGGCACAGAATAGCTGCATGCACGTCCGCGCACGCTGTCGGGCAACATTTCGTACGTGCCGTCGGGAGACGGGGCCGGCATCGAGGCCAGCTGGAGCCACGGCAATTCGTCCGCCCCCTCCGGATCAGCCGCGATAGAGTCGGCGGCATCTGTGCGCGACATACGCATCACGCTGCGCTTTGCAAGCACACGCGGCGAGAAGCGCCCCTTGAATTTCTTCAGTTTACGCACAGGGAGCATATAATCCACCATATATTCTGCATACAGGACAGAAGTAGTGCTGTCGGCCGCCATTCCCATGAACTCGCGCACATAACACACCAGCCGCAACACATCGCGTTCGGCGAGGTTTACTGTCATGCCCTGCAACTCATAGCTTGCCGGACTCATCCGCAAAGTATCGGCATCAACCGCCAGCGTGGCCGGTTCATAACCCATGCAGCGCACAGTGGCCGGCAAAGCGGCGGAAAAAGCGCCGTCGGCGTCGGTGAGCGCGACCATCCTGCCCGTAGCATCGAAGACCGACGCCGCCGGTAGCGGCGTTGCGTCAACGGCATCCACCACCACCGTCCGGGCACGGCACGGAACTGAAAGCACGCATAACAACGCGGAAAGCAAGAGTATTTTCACCATAAATAAAATCCAAAGAATAGACATAAATATTTGCAAAGTTAACACGTGGACACGGCTTTTAACACACCGCTAAGTTAAAAAAGTTTTATTTATCAAAAAAAATGACTACCTTTGCGGCATATTCGGAGGTACTTTACGTTCCTCCGCCGCGCTTTAAAGCGCGCCAGGTACAATTCTAACACTTTGTTGCATACAAGGTAACAGAAATTCCGCCACGAGACTGGCGACGAACACAAAGGCTTGACGACGAGGCACATCGCAGCATAGGCTGCGCATTTAATGCTCAACGGACTCGAGAGTCCACCCCACCCCGACGGCCGCCGCGACGAGTTCGTGTGAAAATACGGTGCAAAATACAATAAACCATATATTTTCATATTTCTTAATCCCAAGCAACTTCAGTATGAAGAGACTATTTCTCTTAACCTGTGCAATTTGGATTTCCTGCATGGCCGCCATGAGCGCCAGCGCAGCGGTGAAAGTCACCGGCCAAGTTGTCGACGATCAGGACGAGCCGATTATCGGCGCCTCAGTAACGGTGCCGGGAAGCAATGCCGCAGCAGTCACCGACATTGACGGCCACTTCACCCTCAGCGTCCCTGACAACGCCAAGAACATCAAAATCAGCTACATCGGTTTCAAAAGCGCAGAGCGCAAAGTAGCAAAAGACCTCGGCGTAATCAAACTCGAAACCGACAACACCCTGCTCAACGACGTCATCGTGACCCAGTCCATCGGTAAGACACGCGTCACCCCCGTGGCCATGAGCAATGTGGACCAGGCCACTATCGACCTCAAGCTCGGACAGCAGGAATTCCCCGAAATCCTTAAGACCACTCCCGGCGTGTACACCAACAAGCAGGGCGGCGGCTACGGCGATGCCGAAACCCGCATGCGCGGCTTCAAGAGCCAGTGGGTGGCCGTGACAGTGAACGGCGTTCCTGTCAACGACATGGAGAACGGCAACGTATACTGGAGCAACTGGGCCGGCCTCAGCGACGTCACATCCAACATCCAGACACAACGCGGCCTCGGCGCATCCATTCTTTCCACGCCCTCTATCGGCGGCACCATCGCAATCACAACGCGCACCCTCGACGTCGACCGTGGCGGCAGCCTTTGGTACGGCATGGGCAACGACGGCATGAACCAGTACGGCTTCAAACTCTCCACAGGCGTGATGAAGAACGGCTGGGCCGTTACCGTGCTCGGCGCACACCGCTGGGGCGACGGCTACATCCAGGGCACAGCCTACAGCGGCTACAACTGGTTCTTCAACGTGTCGAAGCGCATCAACGAAAAGCATGAAATCTCCCTCACCGGCATGGGCGCCCCCCAGACCCACGACCAGCGCGACAACCTTTACGGCGGTCTCACCGTGGAAGGATGGCAGGGCGTGCGCAATTACATGGGTGACGAAAGCCCCTACCGCTACAACCCCATCTACGGCTACGATAACGAAGGCCGCGAACGCACGTCCAAGCGCAATGTCTACCACAAGCCGCAGTTCACGCTGCGCCATATGTGGCAGATTGACAACACATCGTCGTGGGCCACTTCCGTCTATGCCTCCATTTCCTCCGGCTACGGCTATAACGGCCAGGGACGCACAAGCACAATGCGTAACTGGTGGAACGGTGCAAACAGCGGCCAGCTGAGTACCAAATTCCGTCGCCCCGACGGCACATTCGACTACGGCGCGATTCAGGACATGAACGCCGAAAGCACCACCGGTTCGAACATGGTGATGAGCAAGAGCAACAACAGCCACCAGTGGTACGGACTCGTGTCGAACTACAAGAAATTCTGGGACATGAAGAACGGCGACCGCCTCGCAGTCACCGGCGGTGTCGACTTCCGCTACTATGTGGGCGACCACAACAACGAAATCATCGACCTCTATGACGGCGAATACTACATGGACGACGCTGACCGCGCGTCCGTCAACCCCAAAGACAACGCCGCAGCCGCCGACCCCAACTGGAAATACGAACACCTCGGCGTAGGCGACATCGTGTACCGCGACTTCAAAGGCTATACCCTTCAGGAAGGCATCTACGGACAGATGGAATACACCATGCTCGACAAGAAACTCAACCTCGTGCTCTCCGGCGCGGTGTCCAACACCGCCTACTGGCGCGACGACCATTTCTACTATGACGACGAACACTCCAAGTCGAAGAAAGTAAACTTCTGGGGCGGCCAGATCAAAGGCGGCGCCAACTACAACATCGACCGCCACAACAACGTGTTCTTCAATGTAGGCTACATCTCCCGCGCACCCTTCTTCAAGAACGCTTTCGCTGCCTACAACACGAGCAATGTACTCAACGAAAATGCAGTGAACGAGAAAACTTTCTCGGCAGAAATAGGCTACGGCTTCTCCAGCCGCATCTTCGCCCTCACCCTCAATGCCTACTACACCAAGTGGCTCGACCGCGCCATCATGCGCTCCGGTACAATGCAGGCCACAGAAGACCGCTATGTGCTCAACCTCCAGGGCATCGACGCACGCCACATGGGCGTGGAACTCGATTTCACCTTCAAGCCCGCCACATGGTTCGAACTCAACGGTATGCTCTCGCTGGGCAACTGGGAATGGGTAAGCGACGCCACCGGCTACTACTACAACTCCATCGGCCAGCCCCTCGCCGTAGTCAAGGGCAACCTCGACGGCACACTCGCCTCCGGAATCTATGCCGAAGACCACGCCAAATCCACCCTTAACTACAAAGGCATCAAAGTGGACGGCTCGCCTCAGACCACAGGCGCACTCGGAGTCACATTCAAGCCTTTCAACGGCTTGCGCATCGGTGCCGACTGGGTATTCGAAAGCCGCAACTATGCCGACCAATACCTGAGCACCAGCGCTCTCAGCTTCGACAAGCCCCTCAACGTGGCACAGCCCTGGAAAATGCCCTGGGGACACACCACCGACCTCAATGCAAGCTATCGCTTCAAGATGGGCGGATTCGACGCCATCCTCTCCGGCAGCGTAAACAACCTCTTCGACTACAACTACATCACCCACGGCCAAAGCCCGCTCACCACGGATGGCACATGGGAGAACGCCGAATTCGTGTTCTACTCTTTCGGCCGCACCTACTCGATGAAGCTGCGTCTCAATTTCTAATCCTCTCAATAGTCCATAATAATGAAAAACCATATAGCTAAATCCCTGATTGCAGGCGCTGCAGTGCTCGCTCTCGCAGCTTGCGACTACAACAGCTGGAATGAAGACTATCTCGACGGCTTCGAAACACCGGACAACACCGACGTAAAGACCGTAGAGTACACCCTCACTGCCGCCGACTATGCCGCCGTGGCCGCCAACAAGACCAACGCGGCGCTCGCCGGAGACGCGCTCAAGGACCAGCTTGCCAACGTGGGCAAGCTCCACCGCTTTACCGACGAGATTCCGGCTGCCGATTACATGCCGGCCTTCCTTGCTTCGACAAGCTTCCCCTACTTCTCGCTCAGCGACGGCTCGGCCGTAAAACTCACGTTCAACGTGGCCGACGCCCTGCCTGAAGAACTTGAAAAGCTTAACGCTACAGAAGCCTATACTCTTACCACCGAAGACTATCAGACCATCTGGGACAGTGAGGAAGATTATGCCGACGCACTCGCCCCCTCACATACTCCCGAAGTAGCCATTCCCGCAGTGTTGGCCGGAAAATATCCGGATGCCGAACTCGGAGACTACGTTGTAGTGAACTACAACTGGAGCGAAAACGACCCCGTGTTCAACGCCCAGCCCACACCCGACCCCGGTTTTGAACCCACTGCAGTTCTCGGAAGCCTGGAAATGGATCAGACCGTTACCGTACGCGGATGGATCACAGGCGTGTGCGAACGCGGCTATATCGTCACCGACGCCAGCGGCTCTGTTTTTGCCTATTATGGCGGAGGCATCGACATCGCCTCCTACCCCATAGGCGCAGAAATCGAAGTGACAGCTCCCGTAAGCTCATACAACAAGGGCTGGCAGCTTGACGGCTCAAAAGTGATAAGCGAGACCGTGAACAAAAACGGCGAGCCCTATACCTACCCCGCCCCCGAAATTCTCACAGGCTCCAAAATGGATGAACTCATCACCCGCGCCGACAACGAGCTGGCCATGTACGTGCAGATGACCGGCACCGTGGCCGTAAGCGGCAACAACATCAACATTGTCGTTGAAGGAGCGGAAGAAGCCAAAGGCAGCGCATATTTCTCCACAGAAGCGCAGAAAGAAATGCTTACCGACGGAGCCAAAGTGACCGTTACCGGCTACTTCATTGCCGTGGCAGGCACACGCTACATGAACACCGTGGTGACCGACATCAAGACCGGTGCAGCAGCCCCCGCACGCGTTGCTCAACTTGCAAGCACAGGCAAGGCACAGGCCTACTATTTCAACGGCACACGCTGGTCGAAACCCAACAATGTGACCGCACTCAGCGCCGCACAATGCAATGAGATTACCGGTAAAACCTACGGCAACCTCACCAAGGCGCAGGCCGACTATGCCCTGCCCATCTTCCTCAAGCAGACATTCCCCTATGCGCAGGCTGGCAACCAGCAGTTCATCGTGTTCAACTGCAACGACGTGAAAGCCTACGTAGGACGCCAGTACATCTTCGACGGCGCCGAATGGGCCGAGAACGACGGCATCGAGGAAACCACCCTCCAGTTCGTGCGCCAGGGCGGTTCGTGGAAAGCTGACCCGAGCGTAGTGCTCGTACTCCCCAGCGGAAAAGGACAGGAACTCAGCGCCACCTACTACCAGGCATGCACCGACTGGGTATACGAGAATATCGACGTGCCCCTGGGCTCCACAAGCATCACCAGCGGCTTCGGCTATGTGACATCCTACGGCAACAACGAATACTACTCGGGCACTTCAGCCTACCAGAACAACGTCGACCTCCGTGCCGATAAAGCAGCAGCCCAATATCCTGAAGGCTATGCAGGCATGAGCGACGCTGAAATCGTGGCTCTGATGAAGAAACGCTTCGAGACGGAAGTGATGCCCGGCGTTCTTGCCAAGCTCCATCCGGAAGCAGCACCCATGGAAGGCGTGCAGGTGACATACACCATCACTTTCGGCACCTACGACGGCTCCAACCACACCGAAACCATCCGTTTCGAAGTGACAGCTCCCGGAACATTCACATTCCTCGACTGCACCTGGAACGAGGAATAACATTCCTGAAATATACGCAAAAAAAAACGCCGCGAGCGCATCGCGGCGTTTTTTTTGATTACGAGAAAACAACTTATGGCATGGTTTTTGCGTTACAAAGACTATAAGAGTTTGTCTAAACAATAGACTATGATTTGCAACTAAAAAAAATGGAAAACCTGAAAGAAAAAGCACTCTCCTACCACCAGCACCCTCAACCCGGCAAAATAGCCGTCGTACCGACCAAGCCCTATGCCGACCCCGCCGACCTGTCGCTCGCCTACTCGCCCGGTGTCGCATACCCCTGCAAAGAGATTAAGGAGAACCCTGCCGCAGTGCGGCACTACACGGGACGTTCCAATCTCGTAGCCGTAATCTCCAACGGCACGGCCGTGCTCGGCCTGGGCAATATCGGCCCTCTGGCGGCAAAGCCCGTGATGGAAGGAAAAGCCCTTCTCTTTAAAATATACGCAGGACTCGACGCATTCGACATTGAACTTGACGCCGACGACCCCGAAGCATTCATCGCTGCGGTAAAAGCCATGACTCCGACTTTCGGAGGCATAAACCTCGAAGATATCAAAGCCCCGGAATGTTTTGAAATAGAGCGCAGACTGCGCGAGGAGTGCGACATACCCGTCATGCACGACGACCAGCACGGCACAGCCATAATATCGTCGGCAGCCCTGCTCAACGCGCTTGAAATTCAGGAAAAACGAATCGACAGCATAAAACTTGTGGTAAACGGCGCAGGAGCTGCTGCCATAGCCTGCACACGGCTATACATTGCCCTCGGCGTAAGACGCGAGAATATCGTGATGTGCGACAGCCGTGGCGTGATACGTGCCGACCGAGCCGGACTCTCAGGCGCTAAAAAAGAGTTCGCCACCGCACGAGACCTGCACACACTCGCCGAGGCCCTAAAAGACGCCGACGTGTTTCTCGGACTCTCCGTGGCAGATGTCATGACAAAAGAAATGCTGCTATCAATGGCACCGAAGCCCATCGTATTCGCGCTTGCAAATCCCGACCCGGAAATCGACCACGACCTCGCTCTCGCCACCCGCACCGACCTTATATTCGCCACCGGACGAAGCGATTTTTCCAATCAGATAAACAACGTGCTCGGATTCCCCTACATTTTCCGAGGCGCGCTCGACTGCGACGCGTCGGAAATAAACGAAGCCATGAAGCTCGCTGCAGCGCGTGCGGTAGCAGCCATCGCGCACGAACCCGCCACTGAGGCTCTGAAACAACTTTACCCCGACAAGTCTCTGACATTCGGACCCAAATACATTCTCCCGAAGCCGTTCGACAAACGACTGCTTCCGAAAGTTTCACGTGCCGTGGCACAGGCCGCAGACGAAAGCGGCGTGGCACGCCGTCCTCTCGCCGACCTCGACGCATACGAACGCTGGCTGAACACACTGATCGACCGCGAAAACCGCTATCTGTCAGAACTCATGGCCCACGAAGGAGCCGAACGCCCCAGGCTATAACGAATTATTTTGAAACTGCGTAAACACGAACTGCCCCAAAAAGTTAGATAAAAAACTTTTTGGGGCAGTTCGTTTATTTTCTTGCAGTTATAAATGTCTTGTCAGCGCTGACGCACAACCATGAACTCGCCACGGCCTCCGGGACCCACCCCATAGCGGCGCAATCCCCATCCTTCTTCGGCTGCGCGTCCCGACAGAGGATGGCCATCCAGCGAAAACACATCGAATGTGCTGTGACATACAGGGCATTCCGCCTCATGCTCATCATTGATGAACACACGCACATCGCGCTTCACCTCCACCGGGCATGCTGCATCATAAGCTTTGGGCACACCCATGACATCACAGACAAGCCACACGCCGCCATAGCCCGTCTCCTCGATGGACGTATACGGGAAATCGGACGGAATAAGACTCTGCTTTACAAACAGACGCGCATCCATAGCGGCAGGAGTGCCGTAAAGAGTCCATTCCGCCTGCGATTTGAATGCAAGCCACACCGGCATCATCGGCACGCGGTCATCGTCAAGATGATGACAGGACGAAAACATCATTCCGGCCAGACAAGCCGCCAAGGCGGCGATACGGGCCTTCACCGGCTGAGCTGGCCTATAAGAACGCCAAACTGGTCGACAGCCTTCTGCATCGTGCCGCTGACCATAGGTTTGAGCACGGCAGGAATGTCAATATCGAGCGAAGCCTCCACCTCGGTCGAGGTGTCCGACACGCTTTTCATGTCTACAGCTATCACCATAGGCATCGGAAGGCCTCCGGCCACGAATGCCACACGCTCGGGCGTGCGCTCCTTTACTTCAAATTTTATCTCCCCCACCTGTGCAGTCTGCATCACAATGGAGTCCGCCGTAAAACGGACATCGCCCACTTTGGCGCGTTCCGCCTCAGGAAGCTTGTCAAGAGCACCCTGCAAGCGCGTAAGGTCGGCAAACTGGGCGGCGATTTCGGCCGCCGGCTTATCTATCACAGATGGTTTTGCTTTATATGTAGCCATATAGTGTAATCTACGGAAATGTTATATAATTCAGAAGCTGCGTTTATCAGTCAAACGTCCTCCTATTCGTTGTCGTTGTCGCCGGGCGTCCATGTCTCCGGGTCGTCATGCCACTCATTGAATGCCGCCACATCGGCCGGCACTATCACCTTCTGCGAAAGCGCCACGGCAAGCAGGTCGCCGTATGTGCTAAGCGCCTTGAACGGAATTCCCATCTCGTCGAAACGCTCCGCTGCGGATTCAAATTCAAAATCGAGCATAGCCACTATGCCGAGCACTTCACAACCGGCATCGCGCAATGTCTGCGCCACAAGCAGCGAGCGGGACGCATTCGTTATCAAGTCGTTTACGACCACCACTTTATCGCCCGGTTTCAGACTGCCTTCAATAAGGTTCTCAAGACCGTGATCTTTAGGAGTCGTGCGCACATAGGCATAGGGCAGCCCAAGTTCGTCCGCCACCATGGCAGAATATGCGATAGCGCCCGTAGCCACACCGGCCACAGCGTCAGCCTCGCCGAAATGCTCCATAATAAGGCGGGCGAGCTGAATCTTTATGAATGTGCGCAGCGGCGGATACGACAGCGTCTTGCGCATATCGGTGTACATGGGCGCGTTCCAGCCGTTGGCCCAGATGAACGAATTGTAGGGCTGAAGATTGATAGCGCTGATTTTAAGAAGTTTGCCTGCAAGCAAACGTGCCACATGTTCCATATAGTTTACACTTGAATTATTCGGACTACAAAGTTACAAAAAAACACGCAAAACAGAAATAGTGCGGATTTTTTTTGCCGTTTGTTAAACCTTTTTGCCAAATAGGCATCAATATAATATACACATCACATAATTACGCACGATTATGCAGAGATTTTTACGAATCATGGCAATTGCAGCCCTAATCGCAGCCATGTGCGCCCCCTGCGCCATTGCCCGGGGACGAAACCTGGAAAAGCAGCACAACAGCGTGCAGCACGAAAAAAAACGCCCCGACAAACATCGCGGCGACAAAGGAAAGGATTTCAAGAAACACAATAGACACCACGACAACAAATACCACGGCAACCACCGACCTCCGCGACCGCCGCAGTCACACCGCCCACCACACCGGCCGCCCTACCACAACGTGCACCACGGACGCCCCCACCGCCCGCACATGCCACGCCATTGGCACTACTACCGTCCCACGCCTCCCCCACCGGCATGGCGCCCCCGCCATTGGCGTCCATTCCGCAGCATTTTAGGAATAGCGCTCGGCTCGGCCGTGAACATCAGTATCAACGCCCTCGTCAACAACGGATACACCGTGAGCGGTTACGACGACAACATCGTATACCTAAGCAACGTGCCTATGCTCAACTACTCTTGGCCTGCCGCCAACCTCTATTACAGCAACGGCGGACTCTACGGCTCGGAATTCGTATATTCAACTCCCGGCCACAACATGGGACGCTACAACGCCGTGTACAACAGCCTTACAGGAGTGTACGGCGCCCCATACAACGTACAGATGCTTGCAGGAGGTGGCCGCCGCGCCACATGGTGGGGCAACGACGGCCAATACATCACCCTCAGTTTTGCCGCCAACACTGCTGCAAACGGCGCATCGCGCTTCTTCACGACACTCAGTTTCGGCCGTTGAACAATCATTTTTAGCGTGCAATAGTTGCACTTTCACCAAAAAGTCGTAACTTTGCACGCAATTCCGCGCATGTGGCGTAATGGTAGCCGCGTCAGACTTAGGATCTGATGTCTCAGGACGTGGGGGTTCGAGTCCCTTCATGCGCACAGACAGCCTCCTGTAATCGCTTGATTCACAGGAGGCTGCTTTATTACAAAGCAAAGAAAATAAGGCAGGATGTTTTGGCCATCTTTACTCCCCACATAAGTTCCTCGAATCTGCGGCGGTGCTATGGATAATTCAGTTTCATAGAACATCAACCCACAGCCACTATTTCCGTCTATGCGTAATATTGTTGCCGTCGATTTATAGCTGTATGACACTTGATTCACAACCATCCGACACCATTCTTCTGTGTTAAATTTGCATCTAATCGATTTTTGGCGTAAATAAGTATTGGTCGACATGAAAAAAAAGTAATATCTTTGCAAAAAAATGTTGATACACATCATCGAACAAACCACATAACGACCGATATTCACATGAACAGATTCTTGACCCTACTCCTACTCGTGGCCTTATCGGCCGTGTGCCAGGTGTCGGTGGCGCAATCACGCGGAGCCGAATACAAGAAACAGGCTCAAAATTTCCTCAACAACAAAGAGTACGTCAAGGCCCGCTATTATTTCCTGCAGGCCTATAATTCCTTTGCACGTGACAAAGACGTGCCCAACGCTGTTGAATGCGGCGCAAAAGTGAGCAGCCTGTATCACCGCGAAAACTACTATAAAGAAGCTTTCGACGCACTGCGCGGGGCAGAGGCGCTGCTCACTGCGGCAGAATCCGAAACAGGCACTCCGCAGCCCGGCATGCACTACACCATTGGACGTGAACGCCTGCAGATGTACATGAAGCTGAAAAACGCGCCTAAAGCAAAAGAACAACTGTCGCGCCTCGAGCAGCTGGCAAAATCCATAGGCAGCGACTCCATAGCCAACGACGCGCTTTATGCGCAGGCCAATTATTACTACACATTCGGCATGCCACAGCAGGGCGACTCCGCCCTCGACAAACTCATCGGCAAATACAAAGCCGTGAAAGACTATGGCAAGGTGAGCGACTGCTACAAAACCCTTATAGACATCGCCATAAAAGGCAACAACGCGAAACTCACCTCACGCACCTATGGCAAACTCATGGCATGGAACGACTCTGTGCGGGCTCTAACTGCTGCCGACGAACTGGCCGCTTTGCAGACGAAATACGACGAAAGCCTCGCCACCATCGAAGCCAAAGACAGCACAATATCCGGCAAGCAATACATAATAGTAGCTCTCTGTGTCCTTGCCGCCATCCTCGCTGCCGCTCTCGTGCTCGGAGCCATCGTGCTGATGCGCTACATTGTGATGAACCGCAGACAGAAACACACCATCGAGGTGGCGAACGAACACAACCGCCTCAAAAATAAATTCATCAAAAATATATCCGCACAACTGCGTCCCACCGTCAACACCCTCGACCCTTCGCTGCCGGCCGTCAAAGCACTGAACCGCTTCCTTGACAACGTGCAGGAGCTCTCGGAGCTCGAAAGCACACTCGGTGAAGGATATGACACCGAAGAATGCAACGCACAGACATTCTGCCAGGAAGTGATGGAACGAATCGAAGGCCATACACGCCCCGACGTGTCACTCGCCGTCGACGCCGCAAAGGTGAACGTAAAACTCAGCCGCGAACCGCTCGAGCAAGTGCTGCTCCACCTGCTTTCCAACGCAGCCATACACACCCCCGAAGGCGGACGCATCCTCCTCGAGTTCAAGAAACGCGGAGCTAAAGTGCACCAGTTCATCGTCACTGACAACGGCCCAGGAGTACCGGAAGAAATCAGCGAAAGCCTGTTCAGACCTTTCGCCGAAATCCGCGACCTCACACAGGGCGACGGCCTCGGGCTTCCCATCTGCTCGCTGAAAGTGACGAAAATGCACGGCACCATAACCCTCGACCCAGACTACAAGCGTGGCGCGCGTTTCATAATCGAAATACGCTCCTGAAGCACTTTACAATGAGGCTGTGTCAAAATAGGCGCAGCCTCTTTTTATAAGCTGCTGTAAAACATAAAACAAAGCCCTGACTTTCGCAAGCCGGGGCTTTGCCATGTCAAAAAGTTTTAGTAACTTAGTGACATAAAACAAATTAAATGTCCACAAAGTTACATACAAAATCTTACAGTAACAACGACAGGCTGTTTTTTCTGCTGAATCCCAATGAAGATATAGCGGAAAACGACCCTGTACGCGTTGTTGATGCCGTTGTCGAGAGTCTTGACCTGCGGGAGTTCAAAAAACTGTACCGTGAACGCGGCAGGTGTCCCTATCACCCGAAGATGATGCTCAAGATCATCCTCTATGCTTATATGAACAACGTATATTCGTGCCGCAATATAGAGCGTCAGGTGCAGCGCGACATCCATTATATTTGGCTGGCGGCGCAGGAACGACCGGATTTTGTGACGATCAACCGCTTCCGCAACCGCGTAAAGAAAGAGATCAACAACATCTTCACACAAGTCGTGCTGTTGTTGGCCGAACGCGGCTTTATAACGCTTGATGTGGAGTATATCGATGGAACGAAGATCGAGTCCAAAGCCAACAAGTACACCTTTGTATGGCGGAAGACCGTCGAGAAGAACCGAGCAAAGCTTCAGGATAAAATACGTGTCCTGCTCCAACAGATTGACGAGGTCATAGTGCAGGACAAGGCAGCGGAAGCAGAACGGGTGGAGTTTACTACCGATACACTTAACACATTTATCGGCGAACTCAAAGACGCACTTGCATCAAAGCCGGAACCCGCTGACAAGGAGCAGAAGAAGCAGCACCGCGAAAAGAAAAAACAGCTAAAGGAACTGGAGAAACACCGCGACAAGCTCAATGAGTATGACAGTCGGCTTGAACAAATGGGCGAGCGCAACTCAATGTCGAAGACCGACCACGACGCGACGTTCATGCGCATGAAAGAAGACGCGATGAACAACGGTCAGACCAAACCCGGATACAACCTTCAGGTCTCTGCCGAAAACCAGTTCATAACCGACTTCGCCCTGTTCCCGAATCCCACCGACACGCTGACGCTGATACCATTCTTCAACTCCTTCCTCGACCGTTACGGACATCTGCCCTCTGTCGCAGTCGCCGACTCCGGCTATGGCTCGGAAGAAAACTACCGCTTCATGGATGAGGCCGGCATGGAGGCTTACGTCAAATACAACCGCTTCCATCTGGAACAGCGCCCTCGCTACAAGCCCAATCCGTTCCATCACGACAACTTCCACTACAACGCCCAAGAGGACTATTACGTCTGCCCGATGGGACAGCACATGACGCGTATCGGCACCTCCCATTCAAAGACAGCCAGTGGCTACCGCAGTGAAAACGCACGTTATCGCGCACAAAACTGCAAAGGCTGCCCCCTGCGGTGTCTGTGCTACAAGGCCAAAGGCGACCGACGCACAATCGAGGTGAACCACCGGCTCAACGAATACAAACGAAAAGCCCGTGAACTGCTGACATCGGAAGAAGGGCTAAAACACCGGGGACGACGATGCATCGAGCCCGAAGCCGTCTTTGGCCAGATGAAGTTCAACATGGCGTACCGCCGCTTCCGCCACTTCGGGAAAGACAAGGTCACAATGGACTTTGCCTTCTTCGCCATAGCCTTCAACATCAAGAAAATGTGCTCGAAGATAGCGAAACAGACCAAAAACGGGGGAAATACGCCCCTTTTTGGCCTGTATATGCTTATGTCACGGACTTTACCGCCTGAGAACCGATTATTTTGGAATAATCCTCAAAAATCTGTCGCCTGAAAAATATCCAAACCCCAATGCTACGAAAAGAGAGGCTGCGCCGTAAAACTGAATTACGACACAGCCTCATTGTTTACGACTTTGTTTTTTGACAACCCCCTAACGGCCATTCTTCTTTTCCGCTCCGGCCGCGCGCTGATGATGACGCATTAGACGCTGGGTGAACTTTCTTTCGGCCTTGCGGAGTCTCAGAAGCTGCTTTCCGGACAATATCTGTCTGAAGCGGTCAAAATACTGCTTTTCCACTTCCCCCTCGGCGCTTTTCTGCGAGAACACAGCACGGGCGGCCGCCTCTATCTCCACTTCGCTGGCATCGGCTTTCTGCGACACCTTGCGCTCCAGTTCGCGGGTTTCGAAATTAATGCGGTCCACAGCTTCGTCCATCTCGTCGTAGACCGGAAAGAACTCCCGTTGCTGCTCGCGCGACATTTCAAGTTCACGGGCAAGGAACTCATGCTTATAGCTGCGTATCTCGCTTCGGATGCGCTGCCTGTCTTCATCGGTGAGCGGCTTTCCCTGACGCTGAGCTGCTGAATTGAACGCCGACAAAGCACACAGGACTGAAAGTAATATTGCTGAAATTCTCTTCATCTCTGAAAGTTGTTCTATTCAAAATCCAACATCAGGCTGTCAAGGTCTATGCCCTCGTCCATAATGTCATCTATCACGTCGTTGGAACTTACATCGTCCAACACATAATCGCTGAAAAATTCGTCGCTGCCGAACGCTTTTGCCATGACAGGATTCTTATCCATGGGCGCAAGCTGCTGCGGCCCTGACACAGTCGTGAAAATCTTGAGCATGCACCACACGCCAGCAAACATCGCTGCCATGTACACGTAAGGCCTCAACTTTCCCCAAAGAGAAGCGGGAGGCGCCACCACATTCATGGCTGCGAGTTCCGGCCGCTGAGGAAGCTGTCCGGCCATACGTTCCGCAAAATCGGCGAAATATCCGTCGGGCACAGTCATGCCGTCGCTACGACCGATGGTTTTTAGTATGTCATTGTCTTCTTTCATGACTGGAGAGTTTGTTATCACTTATTTGACATCGCACCTGTGCTAAGGTTTAATCACCGTCTGAAAAAAATTGCTCCACTTTCTTCACCGCAATGTGGTAGGATGCCTTGAGCGCACCCACGCTCGTTCCGAGCACTGCGGAAATCTCGTCGTAAGGCATATCGTCGTAATACCGCATGTTAAACACAAGACGCTGCTTTTCAGGCAGCGTGGCTATGGCCTTACGCAGACGCAGCGCGAGCATGTCGCCGTCAATATCTGTGTCGGCTTCAATGCTGTTTATAAGGGACGCCTCCTGATCGTCGAGCGAAACGCCTTTGCGCTTCCGTTCGCGGTCGAGATGCGAAAGAGTCTCGTTCACGGCTATCTTGTACAGCCACGTGCCCAGCCGCGCATCGCCACGAAAATTCTCTATGTTGCTCCATGCTTTAAGGAAGGTGTTCTGCAAAAGGTCGTTGGCGTCGTCATGCTTCTGCACCATGCGGCGTATCTGCCGGTAAAGCGGTTCGGAATACTGCGCTATGACTTCGCCGAATGCCTCGCGCACCGTGGCCGGGTCGCGCAAGCGCTCGACAAGTTTAGGATTGTCATGCATAAATTCCGCCATTTCTTACGAGTTTTTCGTTTTTCGTTTCAAATTTACGATATTTTTTTCAGTTCAGGATACTTGTGTACGATTCTTTAAGATTAATTTTGAAAAAATCATTACCTTTGATGTCCGATTATGCAGAACATAAAAATCACATTGCTGCTTGTGGCCGTGACGGCATTTACGGCAACGGCAACATCGCCGGGCGATTCGACAGCCCGCCACCGCACACTGCGGCCCGTCGAGGTGATGGGCGTAAAGCAGGACGCCGCCGTGGAGTCGTCCGTAGCGGCCGTCACGCTCGTACGAGGCGAGCAGCTTCGCCGCCTCGGAATAAATGCGGCAAAAGGCCTCAGCGAAATAGCCCCGAACTTCTTCGCGCCCGACTACGGCTCGCGCATGACATCGTCCATATACGTGCGCGGCCTCGGCTCACGCATGGACCAGCCGGTAGTGGGCATGTCGGTGGACGGCGTCCCCTTTCTCAACAAAGACTGCTACGATTTCGACGTAGACGACATCGAACGCATGGAGGTATGGCGCGGAGCGCAATCCGTGCTCAACGGGCGCAATGCCATGGCCGGGCAGGTAAACATATACACCCGCTCTCCGTGGAGCGGCCCGCGCCTGCGGCTCATGGCAGGCTACGGCCGCGGCAACAGCTGGCGCGCAGGCGCCGTGTGGCGCACGAGGCTCGGCCAGACGGCAGCAACCAATATAAGCGCCTACATGCGGTCGTCCGACGGCTTCACGCGAAACGCCGCCAACGGAGCCAAAATCGACACCGAGCGGCAAGGCTCGGCACGATGGAAAACCTCGTGGCGCCCGGCCTCGCACATGTCGCTGACAAACACCGCAGCCGTAAGCCTTCTGCGACAGGGCGGCTATCCTTACCGTGAAATCGCCACCGGAACCATCGCGCGCAACGACACATGTTTCTATCGGCGCTCGACATTCTCCGACGGGCTCACAATATCATGGGCTGGACGGCGCATAGTCGCCACATCGCTCACGTCTGTGCAGTATCTCGACGACAACATGACGCTCGACCAGGATTTCACCACAGACGATATGTTCACCCTCACACAGAAACGCCGCGAATGGGGATTCACACAGGACCTGTTCACCCGCGGCTCGCGCGGCAGATACTCGTGGCTCGGAGGTGTATTCGGCTTCTTCCGCCCGTCGCGGATGGACGCTCCGGTGGATTTCAAAGACCAGGGCATAGCCCGGCTCATCGAGCAGCACCGCAACGAGTCCAACCCCGACTACCCCATTTCATGGTTCACACGGCGCTTCACCCTTGGCAGCGACTTCCGCACCCGCAACGGCGGCTTCGCACTCTACCATGAGAGCCGCTACACCACCGGACCATGGACAATAGAGGCCGCCGTGCGCTACGACTTCGAACACGTGTCGCTCGACTGGCACAGCGAATGCTCCACAGGCTACCACACCCTGCACGTTCTGCCCGACGGCAGCACCGAGCACTATCTGACCACCCCTGTAAATATTGACGAAAGAGGCCATATGAGCCAAAATTTCAGCCAACTGCTGCCCAAAGTGGCATTAAGCTACCGGATAGGCGCCCTCGGCGATGTGTACGTGAACATAGCCAAAGGCTACAAAGCCGGAGGCTTCAACCTGCAGATGTTCAGCGACGTGCTCCAGCAGAAGCTCATGAAGCTCATGGGATTCGGCATGGCCTACAATCCCGACGAAGTAGTGAGCTACCGCCCCGAGACAAGCTGGAACTACGAAGCCGGCACACACATAAGCGGAAAGCGGTGGAGCGCGGAAGCCACCGTGTTTTTCATAGACACACGCAACCGCCAGCTCACGACATTCCCCGCCGGAACCACCACAGGCCGCCTCATGACAAACGCCGCGCGTGCCCACAGCTGCGGCATAGAGCTGTCCGGGCAATGGATGCCGGCCGGAGGACTGACCCTTGCAGGCTCCTACGGATTCACCAACGCCACATTCCGCTCCTACACCAGCGGAGGGGTGAGCTACCGCGGCAAGCACCTGCCCTACGCACCGGCACACACGGTTTTCGCATCGGCCGAATGGCAGCTGCCGCTACACATCGGAGACACATCCGTCTCTGCCGGGGCAAACATGCGCGGCGCAGGCCCTATATACTGGGACGACGCCAACACCGTGCGCCAGAAATTCTACGCCACTCTCGGCGCCCACATCACCATCGCAGGAACAGACGAACGCTGGTCGCTGCGGCTATGGGGTGAAAACATCACCGACACGCACTACGACACATTCTACTTCGTAAGCGTCGGCAAGGCATTCCTCCAGCAAGGCAAACCATGGCAGGCGGGAGTGACACTGCGCTACTCCATAGATTATTGACAGGTTGGCTGCATTAACGTATTTTATATTGCACATACAGCACAAATACTATAATTTTGCGCTGCAATAAAACAGAAAATCAAATCCAATAAAATATAATGAATATAAAATCCACCATCGCCTGCGCCCTCGCGGCAACAGCACTGATGATGACATCATGCTTAAGCAGTAGCAACGACGACCAGACACAGACCGAGACCTTGAACAAGGCGCTGATGTTCATATCCGACAACGGCTCCATGAGCCAATGCAAGGAAACAAGCATACAGATAGAATACAACTACACCAAGCTGACAATGGGCGTCACCGTCAAGAATCTCACGCTACCCAACGGCACCGTGCTCCCCAACGCCAAATTCTCCGACATAAAACTGATACAGAACAACACTGGATGGATGATAGCGGAATCCGACGGCATACGCCCCGAAGTGGAAGGTTTCAGCAGCGAATCCATCCCCATGTTCTCAAAAGTGAAAATCGCCAGCATCAACCACCTCACGGAACTCAACGGACAAATGCAGGTAGGATACGAACGCGCCGTGATGCTTCAGACAGGCAGCTGCATCGTCTACATAACCACTCCTGACGCATGGAGCACCGGATTCACCTACGTCGACAGCTCCACCGTTCCCGAGCCGTTCAAGTCCGCGAAGCCCATATACCTCGTAAAAATCGACACTGAAAAGCAGCTCGCTTCCATACAGGTACACAACGCCGTATTCGCCCCCCAGATGGAGAACCTCGGACTGGTGATAGAATTCCGCGACCTGCCCTACACCACATTGCCCAACGGCTCGATACGCATATCCCGCAGCGAGGAGTTCAACCCCTACCACGACAATGCGCCGAACTCCAAATTCCCCATCAGCAACCTTACATGCACATGGGATCTTTTCCGCGGCATAAACCTGTCGTTCAACTGCGCAGCCATGGGCGGCAACTACAGCGTGCGCGCCGACATGCCTTTCAACTACGGCATCAACAGCGGCGACAAACAATAACAAAACCGCCATACGGCATCACAGCCGCCGCGTAATTTATGCAATGACAGCAAAATTACGCGGCGGCCTCTTGCATAATAGGACAAAAAGCATTAATTTTGCAGCGAATTTCGCAACCTCTGGCCTGGACAAGCAGCCGGCGAATGTTGCGAGTAATGTTAACATTATAATTACCAATACAATGGACCTGATTAAAATTGCCGAAGAAGCATTTGCCACCGGCAAACAGCATCCCCAGTTCGGCCCCGGCGACACCATCACCGTGGCTTATCGTATCAAAGAAGGCAACAAAGAGCGTATCCAGCAGTACCGCGGCGTCGTAATCCGCATCTCCGGCGACGGTGACAAAAAGCGCTTCACCGTGCGCAAAATGAGCGACAACATCGGCGTGGAACGTATCTTCCCCATCGAATCGCCCTTCATCGACAGCATCACCGTAAACAAATACGGCAAAGTGCGTCGCGCCAAACTTTACTACCTGCGCAACCTCACAGGTAAGAAAGCACGCATCAAAGAACGTCGCGTGAAATAAGCTTCACGGCACAGGAATCAAACAAAAAGCGCAATCCCGCTGCAGCGAGGGTTGCGCTTTTTGTTTGGCAGGGCGGCTATGCCATATTCTCCACCGCAGAACCCACAAAAGCCGCCACATCAGTGTCCCCGAGAAGGTCGGCATATGTCAGCCATACGAGAAGAAGGATTATGAGGACTACCGCCCCGATCGCCACCCATGCGCTTGTCTTATTTTTATTTCTCTTGCTCATAGTTGAAGTTGAAACTTTTGGTGATGCTTTATTTTTCAACAAAACAGCACATTTAAAGTTCACTACACTTTTTTTTGACATTTTTATAGCGGCGTTGTGGCACGAAAAGTGTAATTTTGCAAAAGTTAAATTCACAAAAAATACACAGCAATGTCGTTATTTGAAAAACTATCGGCCAAAGCCAAATCCTGTCCGCAACGCATAGTGTTGCCGGAGGGCACAGAACCGCGAACGCTTACAGCCGCCGACCGCATTCTCGGCGACGGTCTTGCTGAAATCATACTCATCGGCGCTCCCGACGAGATCATGCACATGGCCTCGGAACTGAAACTTGACAACATCGGAAAAGCCACCATCGTCAACCCCGCCGATGAAGCCGTAATCGACCGCTACGCCCCCCTGCTGCTCGAACTGCGCCGCAGCAAGGGCATGACCGAGGAAGAATCGCGCCTTACAACAGCCAACCCCCTCTATCTCGGCTGCCTCATGGTAAAAGCAGGCGATGCCGACGGCCAGGTGGCCGGTGCGATGAACACGACAGGCAACGTGCTCCGGGCCGCTTTTCAGGTAATCAAGACACAGCCGGGAATCAGCGTCGTGAGCGGGGCTTTCATCATGCTCCTGCCCGAAGGCCTTAAATTCGGCACAAACGGCATACTCGTATTCGCCGACTGCGCCGTAGTCCCCGATCCGGACGCCTCCGAGCTCGCCCAGATAGCAGTAAGCGCAGCCCAGACCGCCCGCGACATCGCCGGAATAGAACCGCGCGTGGCACTGCTGTCGTTCTCCACCAAAGGCTCCGCACGCCACGAGCGAGTAAACAAAGTAATCGAGGCCGGACGCATAGCGCATGAAATGGCACCCAACCTCATCATCGACGCCGAGCTGCAGGCCGATGCCGCCATCGTGCCCAACGTGGCAAACACCAAAGCGCCGAACAGCTCCCTCAACGGACGCGCCAACGTGCTCGTATTCCCGTCGCTCGAAGTCGGCAACATAGCCTACAAACTCGTGCAGCGTCTCGGCGGAGTGCAGGCCGTAGGGCCGGTGCTCCAAGGCCTTGCCGCTCCTGTCAACGACCTTAGCCGAGGCGCATTCCCGGAAGACATCTACAAAACCATAATCATCACAGCCAATCAGGCCATAGGCCTTAAAGAAAACGCTTGACAGCCATGAAAATACTTGTTCTGAACTCGGGCAGCAGCTCGGTAAAATACAAACTCATCGACACCGACGGCGAGAAAGTGCTCGCCGAAGGCGGAGTGGAAAAAATCGGCCTTGCCGACGGATTCCTGAAATACAAACGCGCCGACGGCAGCAAAGACATCGTGGAACTCGGCCTCACCGACCACAAAGGAGCCATCGAAGCCGTGCTGCGCCAGCTCACCGACAAAACCGAAGGCTGCATCAAGAGCTACAGCGAAATCGACGCCGTGGGCCACCGCGTGGTGCACGGAGGAGAAAAATTCGCCAAGAGCGTAATCATAGACGACGCAGTCAAGGAAATGATACGCCAGTGCTACGACATCGCTCCGCTCCACAACCCTGCCAACATGACAGGAATCGAGGCCATGGAAGCCCTTCTGCCTGGTGTGCCGCAGGTAGGCGTGTTCGACACCGCCTTCCACCAGACAATGCCCGCTAAAAGCTTCATGTATGCCCTCCCCTACAAATACTATGAGGAAGACGGAGTGCGCCGCTACGGTTTCCACGGCACAAGCCACCGCTACGTGTCGCAACGCGTTGCCGAAATACTCGGCGTGGACATCCACTCGGTGAAAATCATAACATGCCATGTGGGCAACGGCGGCAGCATCACAGCCGTCGACGGCGGCCGGAGCGTGGACACCTCGATGGGTCTTACGCCTACCGAAGGTCTTATGATGGGCACACGCGTGGGCGACATCGACCCCGGAGTTCTCACATACCTCATGACAAAACACAACCTTAGCGCAGCCGATGTACAGCGCATCATAAACAAAGAGGGCGGCATAGCCGGTGTCACGGAAATCAGCAGCGACATGCGCGAAATCGAAGCCGCCGTGGCCGCCGGCAACGAGCGTGCACGCCTCGGCCTGGAAATGTACGAGCAGCGCATCACCAAATACATCGGCGCCTATGCCGCCGAAATGGGTGGCGTGGACATCATCGTGTTCACAGGCGGCGTGGGCGAGAACCAGACCGGACTGCGCGCCGACGTCTGCGCTCCGCTCGCTTTCATGGGCGTGGAAATCGATGCAGAAGCCAATAAGGCACGTGGTGTGGAAGCCGTCATCTCCACTCCCGGCAGCAAGGTGAAAGTGGTAGTAGTCCCCACCGACGAAGAACTCATGATAGCGCGCGACACTGCAGCGCTCGTGAAATAAGCAATTACGACTCCTATTAGCAAAACGACAGGCGGAAACTTTCAAGTTTCCGCCTGTCGTTTTGTTCATGCTTTATAAAGATAACGCTTTATGGAGCGCTTTGCTGTCTTTTCAAATTCTTCCTGATATATGCGCACGTCCGATATACGGCTGTAATTCGGAAGTTCGGGATTAAGGGCCGATATATTCTCCCGCATTACCGCAAGCAGGTCGGCGTCGCCGAGTCCCTGCACACGCGCAGCGTCCAGATCGGGATAGACCAGAGCCACCAGGCGGCCGTCTTTCTCCACCACAATGCTTTCCGCCACATACGGCATGTTGTTCAGCCTCGCCTCTATCTCCTCGGGATATATATTCTGTCCGTTCGGGCCGAGAATCATGTTTTTGTCGCGGCCGCGCACAAACAGGAATCCGTCGTCATCAAGCGTACATATATCGCCTGTACAGAGCCACCCGTCGCGCATCACAGCCTCCGTGGCCTCCTCATTTTTGAAATATCCGTCCATCATGTTCACACCGCGCACCCATAGCACTCCGGGCACCGATGCCGGATGCGGGGAGTCGATGCGCAGCTCCATGCGTTCGACAGCCCGGCCGCACGAGCCGGGGCGCGTGTCGCGCGTAGACATGTAAGATATGAACGGACCGCACTCCGTCATGCCATACACATTGGCATACGGAAAATGTATACGCGCAAGAAACTCCTCTATCTCGTGGTTGAGCGGCGCTCCGCCCACTATCAGTTCCTCCACCTTGCCTCCGAACGCTCCCACAAGCGCTGCACGCACACGCGCCATGAGGCGCGTGTCTATGCCCGGCACGCGCAGCAGCACGCGCATTATGCGTTTTTCAAGCATCGGAAGGATACGTGTGCGTATCATCTTTTCGAGCACAAGCGGAACAGTAGTGATAAGTTTCGGCTGTATTTCCGACATAGCCTCCACTATAATACGCGGTGCCGGCGTACGCGTCAGGAACGTCACATGGCAACCCATGCATATGGGATAGAACAGCTCTATGGCCAGTCCGTACATATGCGCAAGCGGAAGCAGGCTTACCATCGGATCACCTGCATGCAGGCGTCCCACCCTGTTGCGGCAGAACACCACATTGCTCCACAGCGAGCGGTGAGGCAGAGACACTCCTTTGCTGAAACCTGTCGACCCGCTCGTGTAATTGATAAGCATCAGGTCTGAAGCATCACGGCGGCAATAACGCACATCGTCGGGGGTGAAACGTTCGGGATAGCGCCGGCCGAACAATTCATTGAGCCTCGAGCGGGCCTCGGCAAGCGCATCGCTCCTCGAAAACAGCAACGAGAAATCGGCCATGCGAAGCACACCCTCGAGAGCAGGCAGCTGTTCGGGATCAAGATTCTCCCATATCGAATTGTCGGCAAGCAGAAGGCGCGCCTCGCTATGGTTTATAAGATGGTGCACCGAATCCGGTTTGAAATCCTGTAGAATCGGCACAGCCACACAACCGTAGGTCACTACTGAAATCATCGCCGTGCCCCATTGTGCGGAGTTGCGCCCGCACAATGCTATGCGATCGCCCGGCTTCAGTCCGGCGCTTTCGTAAAGGATATGAAGTTTGGCTATCTTGCGAGCAATGTCGCGGTATTGGAAGGATACGCCACGATAATTTGTAAGCGCCGGGCGTTCCCAATTGTTCTTAATACTTTCTTCTAAAAGCGGAATCAGTGTCCGGTTTTGTTCTTCCATCAATTATCAATTGGTGTTTGATACCATATGCAATTCAAGTTCTGTCGAAAATCCTTCGCCACTTATGCGCAGAGAATACTTTCATGTGACAATAATTTGTGCAAATATAGCGTTTTTAATCCGTATTCTGCGATATTTTCGCTAATTTTGCGACAAGATAAAGCAAGTCCTTATCCGAAATACGACATGGTATTATTTTCGGAAATTATCATACAAACTCTCAGATATGCGTAAACTACTATATGCCGTTGCATTCGCTTTGTGCTCGTCGGCCACGGCTACGGCCGGACCGCTGGACAATGCAAAGCAAATGTATATCGACGGACAATACGAAGAAGCGCTCACAGCCCTGCAGGCTTTGCATAAAAAATCGCCCCGCGACGGCAACACCGCCTACTATCTTGGCGCAACGCTTATTGCGCTCGGCCGCGCAGACGAAGCCGTTGCCCCGCTGAAAACCGCTGAAAGCCGCAGTGTGGCTGAAGCGTCGAAAGCACTTGCCGGATTGGCGCTCAACGAATACCGTCCCGATGACGCATCTTCCCATATCGATAAATGGGAGACCGCATTGCGCAAAAAACGGAACGCTACCATACCGGACGAACTCGATGAAATGCAGGCGCGGGTGCTGACCATGCGCAACATGATGGAACGTGTCGAACGGCTGGAAATAATAGACTCCCTCACTGTGGATTCAGTCGAATTCTTCCGTCATTACCGGCTTTCTCGCGAAGCCGGCCGCATCTGTTCCGGTGCTGAAGCCGGCATTGAAGGTGCCACAATGGTATTCATGCCGCAGACCGGACGCGAGATGTTCTGGACCGCAGTATCCGACAGCACGCAAGCGCCGACGCTGATGTGCGCCGGAATACTCGACGACGGGAGCGTGGAAAACAGCGAGCCGGCAGACATCTATCCCGAGGCCGAGGCTCTCGCCTTTCCGTTCCTTATGCCTGACGGGGTTACGCTCTATTTCGCGGCAAAAAGCCCTGCAAGCCTTGGAGGCTACGACATTTTCATGACAAGGCGCACCGACGACGGAGAATACCTCCAGCCACAGAACATAGGCATGCCCTACAACTCCCCAGCCAACGACTACCTGCTGGCCATCGACGAAGCCACCGGCACCGGCTGGTGGGCCACCGATCGCTTCGCCCCTGAAGGAAAAGTGACGATTTACACTTTTATCCCGTCGAATATGCGCGTCAATGTCGAGCCTGACGCACCCGACCTCGCAAGCCGGGCACGGGTTACAAGCATCGCCGCCACACAGGAGCCGGGAAAGGATTACGACGCATTGCGCCGGCAACTTGGAGAGATGACGCGCAGCGACGGACAGAACGACCGACACAAGGTCGACTTCCTTATGGCCATGGGCAACGGCAATGTGTACCATAGGCTTTCCGACTTCAAAAACCCCGAGGCACGCCGCGCCATGGAGAATCTGTTGGGCATTGACGACGAAATAACAGCCATTACCTCCGACCTCGAATCGCTGCGCGAAAAATACCGCGCAGGCAATACCTCCGTGGAACGCCGCATACGCGGATTGGAGAGCGAACTCGACAAAGCCCGTGCGCGCCGGCGCACTGCAGCAAACAAGGTCGTACGCCTCGAGCAGAGCCAAACCATCTTGCGATGACGGCGTTTATCATCGCCCTGGCTGCCCTCATCGGCGGCTACATCATATACGGAGCTGTGGCCGAGCGCGTATTCGGCATAGAACCCGCACGAAAAACCCCGGCATGCACTTCGGCCGACGGCGTAGACTTCGTTCCGCTGCCAGCATGGCGTGTTTTTCTGATACAGTTCCTCAACATCGCAGGACTTGGCCCGATATTCGGTGCCATCATGGGGATAATGTTCGGTCCGGCAGCCTTTCTGTGGATTGTGTTCGGCACGATTTTCGCAGGCGCAGTGCACGACTTCATCTCGGCCATGATGAGCGTGCGGGCCGGGGGCGAGTCTCTGCCCGAACTGGTGGGACACGAACTCGGCACAGGCATTAAACAACTGATGCGCGGGTTCTCTTTGGTTCTTCTCATCCTTGTCGGCGCCGTGTTCGTACTCACCCCGGCCGGATTGCTCGCGTCCATGACACCCGGAATCTTCGACACAACGTTCTGGATAGCCTGCATCTTCATTTACTATGCACTGGCCACACTGCTGCCTGTCGACAAAGTGATAGCACGGATTTATCCTGTGTTCGGCTTTGCCCTGCTGTTCATGGCTGCCGGGCTGTTGTTTGTGCTGCTGTTCGGCTCTGAAAGCATTCCGGACGGCTTTGCCGACGGACTCGCGAGCCGCTACGGAGATGATGCGCATCCGGTGTTCCCGATGATGTTCGTCAGCATAGCATGCGGCGCCATAAGCGGATTCCATGCCACCCAAAGCCCGATGATGGCACGGTGTCTTAAAAACGAACGCCTTGCACGCCCCATATTCTACGGCGCGATGGTGGCCGAAGGTCTCGTGGCCCTTATCTGGGCGGCGGCAGCCATCACTTTCACCGGCGGCTACGACGGGCTACGCGAATATATGGCCGGAGGAGGAAGCGCCGGCTCGCTCGTGCACGACATATCCATAAGCCGCCTGGGCGCTATCGGCGGCCTGTTGGCCATACTCGGCGTAGTTGCGGCGCCTATAACCACCGGCGACACGGCCCTGCGTTCGGCGCGCCTGATTGCCGCCGACTTCATGCATGCCGACCAGCGGCCAATATCACGCCGTCTGCTCGTGTCGCTACCCATATTCGCACTTACGGCATGTGTGATGATGATTGATTTCAACGTGCTGTGGCGCTACTTCGCATGGTGCAACCAGACTCTCGCCGTGTTCACCCTGTGGGCGGCCTCGGCCTATCTCTACCGTTTCGGACGAGCTTACATAATCACCATGCTTCCAGCCATGTTCATGACCGCAGTGTGCGTGTGCTACATCCTTTTCGCCCCGTCGCCGGAAGGCTTCGGCATGCCGTGGACTTATGCCGTGCTCTGCTCGCTCGGAGCCACAGCTTTGTGCACCGCAGCATTCGCCCGTATGGCACCACGATTGAAAACGGAAAAAATATGACAAAAATACACGACATACTCGCCGCCATCGGAAGCGGCACACGATACAACCTACATAGCCACACGCAGTTCTGCGACGGGCATGCCGACATGGAAACCATGGTGCAGGGCGCAATTGCCGCCGGACTGACGCATTACGGATTCTCTCCGCACGGCCCTGTCCCTATAGCGTCGCCATGCAATATGGCCGCTTCCGACATGAATGCCTATATGTCGGAAGTCATGCGCCTGCGCGATAAATATTCCGGCATTATCAGCCTGTACGCCGGAATGGAGGTCGATTACCTCGGCCCGCAATGGGGACCATCTTCGCCGGAAGTAGAAAGCTACGGGCTCGAATATGTCATAGGCAGCGTGCATTTCGTGCCGGCGCAAAACGGCGAATACGCCGACACGGACGGCCCGGCCGACCGCTTCCGGCAATATGTGGAAAGTGTGTTCTGCGGCGATTTGCGCTATGTGGTAGACCGTTTTTTCGCGCAGACACAGGCCATGATAGAAGCCGGCGGACTCGACATCGTAGGGCATTTCGACAAAATATGCCTCAACGCGTCAAGCATGCAGCCCGGCATCGAAGACGAGCCATGGTACGCACGCCATATAGCAGACACTATCGACTGCATGGCGGCGCACGGCGTGATAGCAGAAATAAACACCAAAGCACGCGGACGCCACGGACGCTTCTTCCCGGGCGAACGATGGTGGCCTCAGTTGTTCCGCGCCGGTGTGCCCGTACTGGTGAACAGCGACGCACACGACCCTGCCCGCACAGACGCACACCGCACCGACGCGCTCAACCTCATTGAATCGATGCCATGAAGCCGACACAGCTCGAACTGCTCGCTCCTGCCCGCACCGCCGACATAGCCATAGAAGCCGTCGACTGCGGTGCCGATGCGGTCTACATGGGCGCACCTGCCTTCGGAGCACGCGCGGCTGCCGGCAATTCCGTGGACGACATAGCGCGCGCGGCGGCACACGCACATCGTTTCGGCGCACGGATATACGTCACGCTCAACACCATTCTATACGATGATGAAACAGCACGCGCCGAAGCGCTCGCAAGAGAACTCTACGACGCAGGCGCAGACGCATTCATCGTGCAGGACATGGCATATCTGCGCATGTCTCTGCCGCCTATAGCCCTGCACGCCAGCACACAATGCGACACACGCACGCCCGGCCGCGCGGCCTTTCTTGAAAAAGCAGGATTCTCGCAGATAGTGCTCGCCCGCGAACTTACCCTTGAGGAAATCCGCGCCGTGCGCGCAGCCACATCCGTGCCGCTCGAAGCATTCGTGCACGGGGCATTGTGCGTGAGCTACAGCGGCGACTGCCACGCCGGATTCATGGCCACAGGGCGAAGCGCCAACCGGGGAGAATGCCCGCAGATGTGCCGCCTGCCATACCGCCTCTGCGACAGAGACGGACACGAACTCGCTCCCGAGCGCCACTATCTGTCGCTGCGCGACATGAACCGCATAGACCTGCTCGGCGACATGGCCGACGCCGGCGTGTCGTCTTTCAAGATTGAAGGACGGCTCAAAGATTCAGCCTATGTGCGCAGCACAGTTGCCGCCTACTCAACCGCTCTCGACCGCCTCGTGGCAGCATCGGGCGGGAAATACATCCGCGCGTCGTTCGGGCACAGCGAGGCAGGATTCGTCCCGCATCTCGACAAAGTGTTCAACCGCGGCTACACATCCTATTTCCTCGGCACTCCGCGCCGAGCGCCCGGCCTCATCGCCTCGCTCGCGTCGCCGAAAAATACAGGCATCGCCGTGGGTACGGTCATATCATGCCGCAGACGTAACATCACGGCAAAACTCCGCACCGAGCTTCACAACGGCGACGGCCTCGGCTATTTCGATTCAGAAAACCGCTTTACAGGCTTTCGACTGAACAAAGCGGAAGGCGGCCGACTCTCCGCGGCTTCTGACATCAGCCCGACACCGGGCACCACCATTTACCGCAATTCCGACAAAGCCTACGCCGATGCCGTAGACAATGCCGTTCCACACCGCACGATAGGCTTGCACATGACCCTTAGAGAAATCGACACAGACCGCATAGCGCTCGAAATAAGCGACGAACGCGGCAACATGGTGGAAAAATGTGCAGAAATACCGCATGACCGCGCCCAAAGCCCGCAGACAGAAGCCAGACACCGCATCCTCGGCCGCCTCGGCGGAAGCATCTACCGCATTGACAGCCTTGACGACCGGCTCGCCGACCGCTTTGTCCCGGCTTCGGCCCTGACTGCATTACGCCGCGAATGCATAACACTGCTCGACAGCGCCCAATACGCCCGCCACTCGTATGACCGACGGCGCCCTTGCGCCCTTTCGACGGACGCACTGAAAGGGGTGTCGACAAGCTATCACGACAACATCGCAAACTGCATCGCCAAAGAGTTTTACAGAAGCGCAGGCGCCACTGTCACGGAACTGGCCGCAGAAGTGCAGCGCCCGGACGGAGAAATGCGCGTCATGACCACACGCTATTGTCTGCGGCGCGAGCTAGGGGCATGCCTGCGCACATCCTCCGCTTCGAAACTCCCGTCGCCGCTCTACCTATGCGCAAAAGGCCTGCGATACCGCCTCGACTTCGACTGCACGGCCTGCGAAATGCACGTAATCACAGCAAAACAGCAGCTCTGACCCTCTTAGGCAACGCGTTAAGCACAAGAACATACGCACAGGACAGCAGCTCACATATCAATGCGTCAGGAACATCCGATTCCAGCCGTATGCTCAGCCAATGCCGCTTATTCATATGCCATGCAGGGAAGGCCCCTTCATAATGCTCCTGCATGCACACCACCCGCTCCGGCTCGCATTTTATGTTGATGAATTTCTTGTCAAGGTCGGCAATGCAGAACCATTTGCCGCCTATAGAGTATGTCACCATCATCGAATAACGCGGCTCGCTCCACGGAGCGTTTTCCTCCGCCCCATGCAGTCCGAGACAATACGCCCTTAATTCTTCTACATTCATTGTGGATGCAAAATTACTGAGATTTACAACATTTTCGCAGAAGTAGCGATTTTTTTCGTATTTTTGCATGTTAAATATGAAACCAATCGTGAATCAACCGAAAAACATAGCAGTGCTGGGTTGCACCGGCTCGATAGGCACACAGACGCTCGACATCGTGGACAAGCATCCCGAACTTTACAGAGCATCGGTGCTCGCTGCCGGACGCCGTGTCGACGAGCTTATCGGACTGGCGCGCCACCACCGGCCCGACCTTGCCGTGATCGCCGACGAAAGCGCATTGCCCAGACTGCGCGACGCTCTCGAGCCATTGGGCATCCGCACGGCGGCCGGAGCCAGCGCCCTGGCTGAAGCAGCCGAAGAACCAGGCGTGGAAATGGTGGTGACGGCCACAGTGGGCTACAGCGGACTTGAGCCCACCATCCGTGCCATCCGTGCCGGCAAGGACATCGCGCTCGCCAACAAAGAAACCCTCGTCGTGGCAGGCGACTATGTGCGCCGTCTGCTGGAAAAATCACCCTCGCGTGTATATCCGGTAGACTCCGAGCACTCCGCCGTGTACCAGTGTCTCGCCGGCGAGCAGCGCGACAAAGTCCGCCGCCTTATCATCACCGCTTCCGGAGGACCGTTCCGCACATGGAGCCGCGAACGCATCGCTGCAGCCACAGCCAAGGACGCACTCAAGCATCCCAACTGGGACATGGGCGCGAAAATCACCATTGACTCTGCCACGATGATGAACAAAGCGTTCGAGATAATCGAAGCCCGTTGGCTTTTCGACATGGAGCCGGAGCGGATTTCTGCCATCGTGCATCCGCAAAGCATCATACACTCCATGGTGGAGTTCACCGACGGAGCCATAAAAGCGCAGCTCGGCGTGCCCGACATGCGCCTGCCCATCGCATATGCGCTCGGATGCGCCGATCGCCTCGAAGGCGCGGAGCGACCGCTTACTACCGACCAGCTCGCCACACTGACATTCGAGCAGCCCGACACAAGCCGCTTTCCATGCCTTGCTCTGGCCGATGAAGCCATACGCCGCGGCGGCAATGCCGCGTGCGTCATAAACGCTGCCAACGAAATTGCAGTAGCAGCCTATCTGCACGGGCAAATCGGCTTTTACGACATCTACGACACTATCGCCCACACACTCGGCAATGCATCATACATAGCCGAGCCCGGCTACGCCGACTACGTGGCATCCAACACAGAAGCCCGCACAATCGCCCGGGAATACATCAAACGATAAACACACCCTTACAAGTGGAATCATTTCTTTTCAAAGCACTACAGCTAATACTGGCACTTGTGATACTCGTGACCGTACACGAGTTCGGCCATTACATATTCGCCCGCATGTTCGGCATAAAGGTGAACCGCTTCTATCTGTTCTTCAACCCTTGGTTCTCGCTGCTTAAATACGATCCGCGCAAAGGACAGCTTCAGATTATAGGCTACACCCGCGACGAAAACGGCATAGAAACGCAGCATGCGTGGAAGACATTACAGATAGGACGGCCGCACCCGGCCGCACCCGGAGCGAAGCCCACATGGCGCGACACCATATACGGCCTCGGATGGCTGCCCCTCGGCGGCTACTGCGACATCGCCGGCATGGTGGACGAAACCAAGAGCAGCAAAGACCTCGCAGCCGAGCCCCAGCCATGGGAGTTCCGCAGCAAGGCGGCGTGGAAGCGTCTGCTCGTGATGGTGGCAGGCGTTTTGCTGAACTTTGTCCTCGCAATCATAATATACGCAGGCATCGCATTTCATTGGGGCGACCGCGTAGTGCCTTATCAGGCCATGACAGAGGGGCTTGACTTCGCGTCGGAGATGCACGATGCGGGATTCCGCGACGGCGACCGTCTGTTGTCGCTCGACGGGCGCCCGTTCGATGCCATGGACGCTTCGCAGCGCTGGCAGATGGTGCAGCCGGGCGCACACGTCGCCGTGATGCGCGGAACAGACACCACCGACATCGTCGTGCCCGACGAACTCATAAAAAAACTCATGAACAGCACCGACGGGTTCATGGCCATGCGAGTACCCGTCTACATCGAGAAACTCATGCCCGGCGAACCGGCCATACATGCCGGCCTGCGTGAAGGCGACAGAATAATAAAAATCGGCAACGACACCACACCCTCCATGACGGAATTCTACCCCGCGCTGGCCGCCAATAAAGGAAAAGCCGTGCCGATGACTGTCGTACGCGACGGAAAAGAGCAGACAATGCCCCGAGTGGATGTGAACGAATACGGAAAGATAGGCATACAGATGCGCATGCCCGACAAGATTTTCGACATCGAAGAAGTGCGCTACTCGCTGCTCGGCGCCATTCCGCGCGGCTGGCAGCTGGGCACGGCGCAGCTTTCCAACTACGTGTCGTCGCTTCGCCTCGTGTTCAGCAAAGAGGGCGCGCAGAGCGTCGGTGGCTTCGGCACACTCGGCAGCCTGTTCCCCAAGAAATGGAACTGGTACTCGTTCTGGCAGATTACCGCATTCCTGTCGGTGATACTCGCTTTCATGAACATAATCCCCATACCCGCGCTCGACGGAGGCTACACCCTGTTCCTGCTCGTGGAAATAGTGACACGCCGCAAGCCAAGCGAGCGCTTCCTTGAGATAGCCAACATGATAGGCATGGGCTTCCTCTTCCTGCTCCTGCTATACGCCAACGCCAACGACATTTTCCGATTCCTGCTCAAATGACCACCGACACAATCCCCACCCTGCGGCTGCGCCGCGGCAAAGAAGACTCGCTGGACCGCCTGCACCCATGGGTGTTTTCCGGCGCCCTGACCGAAATGCCACGCGACATAGACGAAGGCACCGTAGTGCGCGTAGTTGCCGCCGACGGCCGAATGATAGGCGTAGGACACTACCAGATAGGCAGCATCGCCGTGCGTATGCTTGATTTCGCCGACACAGACATAGACGACGACTTTTTCGCGCGCCGCCTGTCGGAAGCCTACGCCCTGCGGCGCACGCTCGGCCTGCAACGCCACGACAACACGGCATTCCGTCTCGTACACGGCGAGGGCGACTTCCTCCCCGGACTCGTAGTGGACGTGTACGGCGACACTGCCGTCGTACAGGCACACTCCCCGGGTATGCACTTCATGCGTGACTGCATAGCACGCGCCCTTACCCGCCTTCCCGGAGCCGGAATCGCCAACGTCTATTACAAAAGCGAGACCACGCTGCCCTACAAAGCGCGCCTCGACCCTCAGAACGACTATATCATAGGCTCCTACAGCGGCAACGTGGCCACGGAAAACGGCCTTAAATTCCACATCGACTGGCTGCGCGGACAGAAAACAGGATTTTTCGTGGACCAGCGCGACAACCGCGCCCTGCTCGCGCGGTTGTCGGCCGGACGGCGTGTCCTGAACATGTTCTGCTACACAGGAGGGTTCTCCGTCTACGCCCTCGGCGGCGGTGCCGCCGAGGTAGTGTCGGTAGATTCATCGGCAAAAGCCGTGACACTTACAGAAGCCAACGTCGAGCTAAACTTTCCTGGCGACACGCGCCACCGCGCCGTGGCCGAGGATGCGTTCAAGCATCTCGACGCGATGGAGCGCGGCGCATACGACCTTATTGTGCTTGACCCGCCGGCATTCGCCAAACACCGCAGCGCGCTGCACAACGCGCTGCAAGGCTACCGACGCCTAAATGCGCGCGCATTCGAAAAAATCGCCCCGGGAGGGGTGCTGTTCACATTCTCCTGTTCGCAGGCCGTGAGCCGTGAGCAATTCCGCGTAGCAGTATTCTCTGCAGCCGCACAGAGCCGCCGCAGAGTGCGCATACTTCACCAGCTCACACAACCCGCCGACCATCCCGTGAGCATATACCACCCTGAGGGAGAATACCTGAAAGGGCTCGTACTTTATGTTGAATAACAATGAATAACGACAACGATATGACAAACTTACGCATTCTTGCCGCTGCAGCCACCGCTACAGCTTTGTGGGCGTGCACGCCCAAGCAGGCCGCCGACACCGGATTCGACTACACGGCCGACCGATTCGCCGACATCGAAGTGCTGCGCTATCAGGTGCCCGATTTCGACAGCCTGAGCGTGAATCAGAAAGCCCTCATCTACTATCTCACGGAAGCAGCCCTTTGGGGACGCGACATACTTTGGGATCAGAACTGCTCTGCCAACCTGCCCCTTCGCCATGCGCTTGAAAACATCTACACCACATACAACGGCGACCGCGAAAGCGCCGACTTCAAGGCTTTCGAGCAATACATTAAGCAGGTGTGGTTCGGCAACGGCATCCATCACCACTATTCGATGGACAAATTCGCTCCATCTTTCTCAAAAGAGTTCTTCGCCGAGCAGCTCAACCGCACCGGCGTGACTGCCGACGAGCAGGCCGAACTCATGAAAGTGGTGTTCGACCCGACCTACCTCGCCAAGCGCGTCAACCAGGCCGACAACGCCGACCTCGTGGCCACATCGGCATGCAACTTCTACGGACCCGGCCTGACACAGGACGAAGTGGAAGCCTACTACGCTGCACTGAAAGACAGCGCCGACCTCACCCCGGTTTCCTACGGACTCAACAGCCGCCTCGTCAAAGACGAAAACGGGAAAGTGGCCGAACAGGTCTACCGAATCGGCGGGCTCTACTCCGCAGCTATAGAGAAAATCGTGGAAAATCTCGAAAAAGCGAAACCTTACGCCGAAAACGACGCTCAGCGCGACATTATCGAAAAACTCATCGAATACTACACCACAGGCTCGCTTAAGACATTCGACGACTACTCGATAGCATGGGCCGAAGACACCGCTTCGCAAGTCGACTTCATCAACGGCTTCATCGAAAGCTACGGCGACCCGCTCGGCATGACCGGCTCATGGGAAAGCATCGTCAACTTCAAGAACATCCCCGCAAGCCGCCGCACAGAGACCCTTAGCGCCAACGCACAATGGTTCGAAGACAATTCGCCCGTCGACCCCGCATTCCGCAAGGACGAGGTAAAAGGCGTATCGGCCAAAGTCATCACAGCAGCCATCCTCGCCGGCGACGCATATCCCGCCACACCCATCGGCATCAACCTGCCCAACGCCAACTGGATACGCGCCGCCCACGGCTCCAAGAGCGTCACTCTTGAGAACATCACCCAGGCCTACGACGCAGCCAACCACGGCAGCGGCTTCGATGAGGAATTCGTCATCGACGAACCCACCCGCAAGCTCATGGCCGACTACCTGTTCATCACCGACAACCTTCACACCGACCTGCACGAATGCCTCGGCCACGGCAGCGGACGGCTCATGCCCGGAGTCGACCCCGATGCGCTAAAAGCCCACGGCTCCACACTTGAGGAAACCCGCGCCGACCTGTTCGCTCTCTACTATCTTGCCGACCCGAAACTGCTCGAAATCGGTCTGCTCGACAATCCCGACGCATACAAAGCCGAGTACTACAAGTACATCCTCAATGGCCTGATGACGCAGCTCAACCGCATCGAACCCGGCAAAGACATCGAGGAAGCGCACATGCGCAACCGCGCGCTCATAGCCCGCTGGGCCTACGAGCACGGCAAGGACGCCAACGTGATAGAGCTCGTCAGCCGCGACGGCAAGACCTACGTACAGATCAACGACTACGAAGCCCTGCGCCGTTTGTTCGGCGAACTTCTCGCCGAAGTGCAGCGCATCCGCAGCACCGGCGACTACGAAGCCGGCCGCGCCCTCGTGGAGCAGTACGCCGTAAAGGTCGACCCCGCTCTGCATAAAGAGGTTCTCGACCGCTACGCGCGCCTCAACCTCGCCCCCTACCGCGGATTCGTCAACCCCGTCTACACACCCGTGATGGACGGCGACAGCATCACCGACGTGAAAGTAAGCTACGGCGAAGGATACGCCGACCAGATGCTCCGCTACAGCCGCGACTATTCCGCGCTGAAATAACCGCATATTGCAAGACACAGACCGCGGGCGGCGACATACTCAATGTCGCCGCCCGCGTCGCATATATGGCATAGAAAACACATCTATAATTCTTTTCGAAAAATTTGCAATCATTAAAACAATTGCATATCTTTGCAATATCAAAACAATATCATTTTCTTGTGCCATGAAAACGAACAACGACAACAGAGAGTACGCCTACAAAGGCTCTACAATCAATGGTTTTGCAATGCTTGCAGTAGTTCTGCTGCTCATACCCGCGCTTGCAGGAATCTCATTCACCTCGCTCGACCGTCCCGGGTTCGCCGTAGCCGTATTGGCGCTGCTATGGACCGTCTGCTTATGCGGCTTCTTCATCCAGCAGCCCAATCAGGCCCGCGTAATGATATTTTTCGGAAAATACGGGGGAACGCTCACTGCCACGGGTTTTTATTGGGTAAACCCCTTCATGACGGCTAAAAAAGTGTCTTTGCGGCTGCACAACATCGATGTCGAGCCGATAAAGGTCAACGACAAAGTAGGCAATCCCGTGATGATAGGCATGGTGATGGTATGGAAAGTCAAGGACACGTACAAGGCAATCTTCGATGTGGATGCGCCGAGCATGGCATCCGTAGGCCTCAACGGCAACGTGCAGCTGAACTCTGCCAACCACAAGGCCGCCCTCGAAGCCTTCGTACGCATACAGAGCGACGCCGCCCTCCGCGAGGTCACAGGCCATTTCGCCTACGACAACATAGACGGGATGCACGACGAAATCACCCTTCGCGGAGGAGGAGAAGAAATCAACGACCTGCTTGAGAAAAAGATAAACGAGCGCCTCGCCATGGCGGGCATCGAAGTGGTGGAAGCCCGCATCAACTACCTCGCCTACGCGCCCGAAATAGCGGCCGTGATGCTGCGCAGGCAACAGGCGGCAGCCATAATCTCCGCACGCGAGAAAATAGTGGAAGGAGCTGTGTCCATGGTGAGAATGGCCCTCAAACAACTTGAAGACGAGCAAGTAGTGGAACTCGACGCAGAACGCAAAGCCGCAATGGTGAGCAATATGCTCGTGGTGCTCTGCGCCGACGAACCCGCCCAGCCCGTACTCAACACCGGCTCGCTGTACCAGTAATCCACACTCGCAATGCCGGCAAAGAAATCATCCTGCGACAAAGGCTTCCTGCTGCGCATCGACGCCGCCACCATGGCCACCATAGAACAATGGGCGGCAGACGAGTTCCGCTCCGTCAACGGGCAGTTGCAATGGATTATAAACGATGCCATAAAGCGCCACCGACGTAAAAAAGCCACGATAACGCCCGAGTAGAAGCCGGCTTTTCGCTTTTTTTGTGTAAATTTGCAGGACAATTAAGAGCGAAATGAATTTCCAGCTACAAGCAACATGTCCCGGTTCCGACGCAAGAGCCGGACTTATAACCACCGGCCACGGCACTATTGAAACGCCGATATTCATGCCCGTGGGCACTCAGGGCACCGTCAAGGGCGTGCACATGAGCGAACTGCGCGAACAGGTGAAAGCGCAGATTATACTCGGCAACACCTACCATCTTTACCTGCGCCCCGGCATGGACATAATGCGCCGTGCCGGAGGCCTTCACCGCTTCAACGGATGGGACCGCCCCATCCTCACCGACAGCGGCGGATTCCAGGTGTTCTCGCTCAGCGACCGACGCAAACTATCGGAGGAAGGAGCTCATTTCCGCAGCCACATAGACGGTTCTCGCCACCTGTTCACCCCGGAAAACGTCGTAGACACACAGCGCATCATCGGTTCGGACATAATGATGGCCCTTGACGAATGCACGCCGGGCGACGCCGACTTCAACTATGCGCGCCGTTCCCTCAGTCTCACAAAGCGCTGGCTGGAACGCGGATGGAAGCACTTCCGCGAAACAGAGCCGCTCTACGGCCACAGCCAGGCGTTCTTCCCCATCGTGCAGGGATGCACCTATCCCGAACTGCGTCGCGAGGCCGCACACCATGTGGCCGACCTCGGCGCCGAAGGCAATGCCATAGGCGGGCTGGCCGTCGGAGAACCCACCGAAGTGATGTACGAAATGATCGAAGTTGTGAACGACATCCTTCCGAAAGACCGTCCACGCTATCTGATGGGCGTAGGCACCCCCGCCAACATACTCGAAGCCATCGACCGCGGCGTCGACATGATGGACTGCGTGATGCCCACCCGAAACGCCCGGAACGGGATGCTGTTCACCGCACACGGCACCATGAACATGCGCAACCGCAAATGGGCCGACGATTTCTCGCCCCTGCAGGAAGACGGCCCCGCCGAAGTCGACCGCGTGTACACCAAAGCCTATGTGCGCCATCTGTTCATAGCCGACGAGCTGCTGGCCATGCAGATAGCATCCATACACAATCTCGCATTCTATCTATGGCTCGTCGGAGAAGCCCGCAAGCACATCACCGCCGGAGACTTCCCTACATGGAAACGCGACATGCTTGAGCGCGTGCAACGCCGTCTATAACACCACCACACGCAGGAAACAGCATGTTCAAGATTCTTGACAGATACATAATACGCACATTTCTCGGCACATATGTCTTCGCCATAGTGCTGCTGCTGGCCATAGTCGTCATGTTCGACGTGAACGAAAAGCTCGACGCTTTCCTTAAAGCGCCACTGCAGGCCACGATAATGGACTATTATGTCAACTTCCTGCCTTATTTTGCCAATCAGTTCTCGCCGCTGTTCACTTTCATTGCAGTAATTTTTTTCACATCCAAACTGGCGGGAAACAGCGAAATAATAGCCATGCTGTCCACAGGCATGAGTTTCGGACGCCTGATGAGGCCCTATCTCATAGCCGCCGCCGTGATAGCCTCCGCCACATTCGTGCTTGACGCATACATTATCCCGCCGGCCAACGTAAAGAGAATCAATTACACCAACACCTACGTTAAGAACAAACGCGTGGACTACGGCTCAAACATAATGCTCATGGTGCAGCCGGGGCAGATAGCCTACATGAGCCGCTACGACAACATAACCAGGACCGGAGCGAAATTCTCGCTCGAAAGCTTCGACGAGAACAAGCAGCTGCGCTCGCGCATGACCGCCCAAAGCATCGTGTGGGACACCCTGTACAACTGGCGCGTGAACGACTACGTGATACGCGACTTCCGCGACAACCGCGAATACATCACAAAAGGCTCGCGCCTCGACACCATAATCCCCTTCGAACCGCGCGACTTCCTGATCTCCAAAAACGACCATGAGAAGATGACCACGCCCGACCTGTCGGCCTACATCGACGGCCAGCGTCGCCGAGGAGTGGGCAACATTGCCAGCTTCGAAGTGGAATACCACCGCCGCTATGCCATGACGGCCGCGGCCTTCATCCTCACGGTGATAGGCATGACGCTTTCGTCGCGCAAAGTAAAAGGCGGTATGGGACTGAACATAGGCATCGGACTGGTTCTGAGTTTCAGCTACATACTATTCATGACCATCACGCAGACATTCGCGCTGTCGGGACTGACATCCCCGTTAGTGGCCATGTGGATTCCAAACCTCATATTCTCCATAGTGGCCGTGATTCTCTATCTGCGCGCCCGCCGCTGAGCGAACTTTTTCCGACAACACGCTGTTTATGGTGTATCGACATCAAAATTAAAACAGCACAATTATGGATATTCAGAAACTCGCAGGACAGGCCGTTGACGCGGTCAAAGAAAAGGCCGCACAAGCAGCGGCGGCAACAAAATCGGCAGCGGCCAACGGCACGGAATCCATCAGCGACAAGGCTGCGCAGGCCACCGAAAACATCAAGGAAAAAACATCCGGAATAGCCGACAAGGTGAAGGACGCCGCAGCCAACGTGCTCGAGAACTTAGCCGACAAAGCCCACGGATTAAGCGACAAACTCAAAGACTGACGTAGCATCCGGCTACTTAAAAAACGATGTCCCCTCCGCCTCAAGAAACCGAGACGGAGGGGACTTTTCTATAATTCGTCGAAAAAACGGCTTACTGCATGCCGCTCACGGCCACGTTGCGGTCGATTTTAGCGACAAGGCCCTGAAGCACCTTGCCCGGACCGAGTTCCACGAACTCAGTGGCACCTGCGGCAATCATATTGCGCACGGTCTGCGTCCAGCGCACGGGGGCGGTGAGCTGTGCGATAAGGTTGGCTTTGATTTCGGCAGGGTCGGTGTGGGGCTGAGCGTCGACATTCTGGAACACAGGGCACACCGGAGTGTGAATTTCCGTAGCGGCTATAGCTTCGGCAAGTTCTGCACGGGCAGGCTCCATGCAAGGCGAATGGAACGCGCCGCCCACCTTCAGTTTCAACGCACGCTTCGCACCGGCGGCAAGCAGACGCTCGCATGCAGCGTCAATAGCCTCTATTTCACCGGATATGACAAGCTGTCCGGGGCAGTTGTAATTGGCGCACACCACCACACCGGGCACTTCCGCACAGATGCTCTCCACCGTTTCGTCGGGAAGTGCGAGCACAGCAGCCATAGTGCTGGGTTTCAGTTCGCACGCACGCTGCATGGCGTGTGCACGTGCGGCGACAAGCTTCAGGCCGTCGGCAAAATTCATGGCTCCGGCCGAGACAAGAGCAGAAAATTCGCCGAGAGAGTGTCCGGCCACCATGTCGGGGAGGAACTCGTCGCCGAGGCTCTTTGCCAGCAGCACAGAATGCAGAAATATAGCAGGCTGGGTCACGGCCGTCTGCCGCAGGTCCTCGTCAGTGCCGGCATGCATCAGGTCTGTGATGCGGAAGCCGAGAATATCGTTGGCCTGCTCGAAAAGTTCGTGTGCGGCGGCATTGTTGTCGTAAAGATCTTTGCCCATACCTACGAACTGAGCGCCTTGGCCCGGAAATACGTAAGCTTTCATGTGAAATTTTATTATTTGATTGGATTTTGGATGCAAAGTTACTCACTTTTTCATGAAAAGTACGTAACTTTACCAACAAAATTACTTGAAATGGACACATCTACAATACTACCTTTATTTTTAGGAAACCTGCGCGGATGGGAATGGATTATAATCTTTCTGGCCATCCTTCTGCTTTTCGGAGGCAAGAAAATCCCCGAACTGATGCGCGGCCTCGGTAAAGGCGTGCACAGCTTCAAACAAGGAGTGGAAGAAGCAAAACGCGAAATCAACAAACCCGCCGACAGCCAGGAGAATAACGACAACGAAAAATAGCGCGTGAGCGGCGAAATGACATTCTGGGACCACCTCGACGACCTGCGGGGTGTGCTTGTGCGTGTGGCAGCCACCGTTGCCGTGTGCGCAGTATGCGCATTCGTCGCAATGCCATGGATTTTCGACAACGTGGTGCTTGCCCCGTGCAGCCCCGACTTTTGGCTCTACCGCCTGCTCGACACAGCCGGCGCCACCGACGCCTCACGGCCATTGCGCATAGAACTGGTGAGCATAGAACTCGCATCACAATTCTTCATACACATGTCGGCCGCATGCTGGACCGCATTCATCGTAGCTTTTCCAATTATAATATACCAGTTGTGGGGATTCGTGTCTCCTGCACTCTATGAACATGAAAAACGCGGCATGCGCCGCGCGTTCGTGCTCGGCAACTGCATGTTTTATCTCGGAGCCGCGACAGGCTACTTTTTCGTATTTCCGATAGCGCTCCGCTTTTTGGCCGATTACAGCCTCAGCCCGTCCATATCTTCGGTGGTATCGCTCGACAGCTATATGGACAACTTCTTCACCGTCGTGCTGCTGATGGGAACCGTATTCGAACTGCCACTGCTTGCATGGCTGCTGGGATGCGTCGGACTGCTGCACCGCTCATTTTTCAGGCGTTACCGCCGCCATGCCATAGTGGCGTGCCTGACAGCGTCGGCGCTCATCACCCCCACCGGCGACCCGTTCACACTGTTCGCCGTATTCATCCCGATATACACTTTGTGGGAATTCAGCGCACGGCTCGTGAAAGAGCAAAAAAGCGCATGACTTCCGACGCATTAAGAGGTTGTTTAATAATCATTGTTAACGACAGGGTGGTGTATTTTATGTTAAGGTGCAGTTTATGAGGAGGAAGCAATGGGGTTCCATTGTGACCGACGAGTAAATGTGCGTTAACATAAAAGACGCCATGCAGAAGTAATTTTAAATTTTTGTTAAGGTTGTCAACAATGGAATTGGCAACCCCCTGTCATTAACAAGCATTATTAAACAACATCTTAATCCCACGTATAACGCTTCTGCTTGCTATAGCGCGCACGCACACTCAACAGAGCGCGCCGGAAAGGATAACCCAGCGCAAGCGGGAACACCGACGCGCCCAGCACGCGTACACCGGTAGCCTCCTGCACACGGCGCCACCCCAAGGTGATTCCAGCTGCAAGCACCACCTCCATGACGGCCGACGCGGAAAGCACAAACGAGTTTCCGCTTTCCAACACTACAGCTGCCACGGCCGAACATAGCGAAAGCGGCACGCACACCGACGACAGCGACGCCCACAGGCGCGGACGCCGGCGTATATGGCCTTCTGTAAAAATATGCCTCATGGCCGTACGGCGCATCTCTGCGGAATAGTCATGTGCAAGCACTCCCAATATGCTTTCTCCGCCGAGTTCCACTGCCGTGTTCTCCCCATTGGCGATTTCACTGATAAATATATCATCATCGCCGAAATGCAGATTCAGCGAACGCGAGAATCCTTTGTTGCGGAAAAACGCCTCCCGACGGTATGCCACATTCAGTTCCGTCGCCCTGAAAGGATGCCCTGCCACAGCAGCCCCCAGCCATCTCGCGGCGCGCACTGCGCCGTCGAAAGAGCGGCAACGAGCGCCGCGCCCGAAATCCGAGTCGGCCGATGGCGCAGCATAACCTATGACCACCTCCACGGGCGAAGCCTGGGAAAAATGCCGGGCCATTCCGCGAAGCCAGCGCGGCGAAAGTATTTCTGCACCGATAGCCGTGTGCACCACCACTGAATGGCGCGCAGCCTTCACCCCAAGGGTAAGGGCAAGTTTTTTACGGCTGAGATTCCGTGCGCCGTCAGGCGTATTAGTGAGATAAAGACCGGGATACTCGTTTTTGAGCATGTCCACCACGTCCCTCACGTCCGAACTCTCCCCTTCGTTCACGACTATCACTTCCATATCGGCAGGATAATCCTGTGTCAGGATGTCCCTCAGCAGCTTGTCGAGCGCCTCCGCCTCATCCTGCGAATACACCACGACGCTGACTGGTTCATAAACCATGTCGCTGTCGTCCGACTCCGCGATGTCGCAAAAATGCCGGGCGCGTGCAATCCTGCGGCTCTGCACAGCCGTATATACCACCGCAACGGCCACTGCAGCAGCCGTTAACACGAGCAAAGCCGAAACCGCCGGGGAAATGTCAAAACTGAAATACATAATGCCGGTTTTCTTTTACGACACAAAAGTACGCAAAAATCACAAAATAAGCCCTACCTTTGCACCGGAATTACAAATAATAGAGCCTGCATAATATTTAAAGGTTCGCCACGTTATTAAATGAGTGATTTGTTAAATTTGCATGCAACATATAATGAACCGTCCCTATCTGCTTCTCGCGCTGTTTTGCGTGATTTCGCTGGCCTCTTGCTCCTCTCAGAAGACAGTACTGCCCTATTTCGCCGACATACCTCCCGTGGCTGACGGCACAATGGAGGCAGGCGACTACCTCAGCCGCATAAAGCCCGACGACGAACTGCTGATAACAGTCAACGCCCTCGACCCGTCGGCGGCCGCATTCAACCTGCCCGCATTCAACCCCGGTTCCGACACGAACGTGCTCACCCAAAGCGCCCACGCCACGCCACTGACTGTCATGGCCACATCCATGCAGCTCCAGACATTCATCGTCAACAGCGAAGGCTACATCAACTATCCCGTGCTCGGCAGCATACATGTGGCAGGCATGACCGTGGAGCAGCTGCAGAAAATGCTCACGGAGAAAATAAGCGCCACCGTGGAAGACCCCATCGTCAACGTGCGCATAGCCAACTTTGAAGTAGTGGTGGGCGGAGAAGTTCGCCAGCCCAAGAAAATACGTGTCAACCGCAGCCGATACAGCGTGCTCGACGCCCTCGGCGACGCCGGCGACCTCACCGAATACGGCGAACGCTCAAACATCCTGCTCGTGCGCGAGGAAAACGGCCAAAGGGCATACCACAGGCTCAACCTCAACTCGTCCGACTTGCTCACCTCGCCCTATTTCTATCTGCAACAGAACGACTACATCTACGTGGAGCCGAACGCCGTGCGTCAGGCCAACTCCAAATACAACCAGCACAACTCATTCAAACTGTCGGTCATCTCCACCATCGTGAGCGCATCCTCAGTCCTGGCCTCCCTCATCATCGCATTGGTAATTAAATAACACGCACGCCATGGCAAAGAAAAAATCAGAATTCATCGACATAAAAAGCATCATCGACGACTACCTGCGCCACTGGCCGTGGTTTTTGGCTTCATTCATATTTTTCATGGGCGTCGGCGTATTGTATGCCAAAGTGAAAAAACCTGTCTACGCCGTACGCGCCAATGTCCTCATAGCCCAGGAAGAAAGCAACCCGCTCAACGCAATGGGAGGCGACATGGGCATGCTCGGCAGCATTTTCGGAGCCAAAGGCTCGGTCGACGACGAATTCTACGTGCTTTCGTCACACTCCATCTACCGCAAAGCCGTAAAGGCACTCGACCTCAACCGTCGCCACTATGTGAGAAAAGGATTCCTCAACACGGTGCACGAATTCAAAGACTATCCCGTAGAGGTCGACGCGCCAGCCGCCATGTTCGACACACTCACGACATCGGTGATATTCAAGATAAAAGCTGACAGCAAGCGTCAGGCCAAAGTGACAATCATCGCCGACGATGAAAAAATAGTAAACAAGCAGGAAGTAAAACTGCCACACGTGTTCGACACGCCGTACGGTAGTTTCACCGTGCGCCCCACCGAAAGCTATCCCGCCGACGAAGACGTCAAGACAAACATCGTGCTCATGGGCTACCATAAGGCCGCCGAAGACATGGCCAAAGACATCGGCATGAGCATCGCGTCCAAGCGCGCCAACGTCATAAGCATGGGCATAAACACGCCATACCCCGGAAACGGCGAGGACATTCTCAACGAGGTCGTGAGCCAGTATAACGCACGCGGCATTGAAGAAAAAAACCTTCAGGCCGTAAAGACGCGCGACTTCCTTAACGACCGCCTGAAGCTGCTCGCCGTGGACCTCAACTCCACCGAGCGCGACATCCAGGAATACAAGCAGCAGCAGGGCATCATAGGCGTCGACGTCGAAGCCAAATATCAGACCGAGAAACGAGCCACGCTCGAAAAAGCGCTCATCGAGGCCGAAGTAGAGGCCGAAGTCCTTAAAATGACCGCCGACTTCATCAAAAACCCCGAAAACGCCTACGACCTCATCCCGGCTCCGTCCATCAAAAACGAAGGGCTGCAGAATTCCATACATAGCTTCAACGAACTCGTGCTGCGCCGCATGCAGCTTGCAGCCAACGCCAAGCCCGGCAACATCGCGCTCCGCCAGCTATCCGACCAGATCGACGCCTTGCGAGGCAACGTGTACAACTCCGTTCTGCGCGCCTACGAGACATCCACCGGAGCCGCACGCGACATGCACGCCAAACTCAACAGCACCATGGGGCGTCTCGGCACAGTGCCTGCCCAGGAACGCGCATTCATCGACAAAGAGCGCCAGCGCCAGATAAAACAGGAAATATACCTGTTCCTGCTGCAGCGTCAGGAAGAAACCGCGATAATGCTCGCCAACTCCACCCCCAAAGGCCTCATAGTAGACGAAGCATACACTCTCAACGAGCCTCTCGGCCTCGGCAAGAAAGGCATTCTCGCAATATGCCTTCTGCTGTCGCTCTGCGCTCCTCCAGTAGCCCTATATCTGCGCCGCATCCTGCGCAGCCGCATCGAGACACGCCAGGAAGTGGAACGCATCACCGACGTGCCCGTGATAGGCGAAATCAGCACATCCCGTTCCGGCAAGCACCTCGTAGTGGATTCAGCCGAGACAAGCAGCACAGCCGAGCTGTTCCGCCTCATGCGCAGCAACCTGCTGTTCGTGCTCACCCCCCCCAACGAAAAAGTGGTGCTCGTCACCTCTGCATCGCCCGGCGACGGCAAGAGCTTCATAGCCATCAACCTTGCCGCATCGCTCGCCCTGCTCGGCAAGCGCGTGCTGCTCGTGGGCATGGACATCCGTAAGCCGCGCCTTGCCGAATACCTCGGCATATCCCCCCGCCTCGGCCTCACTCAGTTCGCGGCAAGCGCCGACATGAAAGTAAGCGACATAATCGTGCACGAGCCCAACATGCCCGGCCTTGACGTAATTGCGGCCGGACCGGTTCCGCCCAACCCCGGCGAACTGCTCACATCGCACCGTATCGACCACCTGTTCACGGAACTACGGAAAGATTACGACTACATCATCGTCGACTCCGCGCCCGTAGGACGCGTAAGCGACACCTACGCCCTCGACCGCATTTCCGACGCAGCCATATTCGTGTGCCGCGTAGGCAATACTTCGCTATCCGACATGCACATCGCCGACGAAATCCGCGAGCAGCACCGCCTGAAAAAACTGTCGATAGCCGTGAACGGAACTCCCGCCCGCCGCACCTACGGCTACGGCGAGAAATAAAAGTTTGCCACCGTAACGTATGACGGAAACCGCCATAGCACACACCGGCCACGACCGGGCCGACGAAAGCCGAAAGACATTGCTGACTGCCCTGCCGGGCAGTTGGCCGTGGGCTGTCGGCTTTCTGCTGTCCATGTCGGCGCTCGGCCTGAAATTCTATCCGGCACTTCTGCCGATAATCTTCATCATGGCCCGCAGCTTCGTCAACAACCGCTACGATTTCCTGATTCAGCTCACCCTGTTTTTGGGAGGTTACGCACTGATAGCACCCGAGATCACACTCATTCATACCGGATGGTTGGCTTTTGCTTTAGGCATATTCTTCATGCTCATCCTCCGCAAGGACAAGCGCCTGCGTCTTATCATAGCGGCATGGGGCATGTATTTTCTGCTTCTGGCCTTCCTGGCTTTGACAAGCGAAGAATCGATGCGCATACAGATGCGCGCTTTGGTGGCGTATTCCACATTCATTTATTTCCTTGTGCCCATAGCGCTTTTCGCAGGGCAAAAATTCAGCTACGACAGCTTTGTCCAGGCCATATTCCCGTATGCCCTGACATTGTGTGCATTCTACATAATCGACTCATATGTGTTGTGCGGATGGGTGCTCGTTCCGCGTTCGCACCTGTGGGACGGCATGACATCCACCTTCGACAGCCTGTGCTGGATGCCATTCTCAGGATCGTTCGTACGCAAATATCCTCCGGGGCTTTACTTTCTCACATTCCTCATCCTTCCGCTCGCCCGCCAATACAGGATTACGCTATGGCAATGGGCTATAATTCTCCTCGCACTTGCCGCCACACAGACCTTTACTTTCGTGTCGGGACTTGTCGTAGTCTTCCTTCTTTTCCAGGGCGGCATAAAGCGCATGATGATGTATGCCCTCATAAGCATCGCAGCCGGAACAGCCCTATATTTCATTGACGGCAGCATGGCATATGTCAATGATGATTTCCAAACTGTAACCCCTCTCAGAATATATTCATCAGTCAACCAGATTTTAGAAGTCACAGAAGCGGTAGACGATGAAGACCTGGCCGAATTCGGCTCTGGACGAATAGCCCAGGCCATACCCAAACTCGAACTGCTCTACAAACTCGGCTATGAATGGCGCGGCTTCGGCTTCCTCAATAAATATGAAACAGATAATCCCAAGTTTATAGTCGAAAACGAATATTATCTTGACCAAAGTGAATCCATCGAAGTTGCAACAGACATCGAGATTACAGCGCTTCAGATAATTGTCACCATAGGCTACATAGGCCTTATCGCCCACATCCTTTTCTACTTCTACACATGGTGGGTGGTGAGGCGGCTGCGCCATGCCGACTATTACCTGTCCGTCATCATATCATTCGTATGGTTCGGACTCGGCGGATTCGAAGGCCTGATTTCATTCATGGGCGTCATCACTCCCGCCGTGGCACTTGCTGTCCCGCTGCTTTGCGATAAGACCGAACAACTCATAGCCCTCGAGAAAAAACAGAAAGACACACATGTATAGCTCTGACCGCCGCATAGCACGCAACACGCTCTATCTGTACGGGCGCATGCTGCTTACGGTGTGGATTTCGCTCTACACCTCGCGCCTCGTGCTCGAGCGGCTTGGTGTGGACGACTACGGCGTGTATAGCGTAGTCGGAGGCATAGTCACCATTCTCAGTTTCCTCAACGGCACGATGAGCAGCGCCACTTCGCGCTTCATAAGCTACGAACTCGGAGGCGGCGACACCGGGCGGCTGCACCGCACATTCGCATCGTCCATGAAAGTGCACATTGCATTGGCCGCCATCGTATTGCTGCTTGCCGAAACCGCGGGCCTGTGGTATGTCAACAGCCGCCTCGTAATCGACCCGTCACGCATCTCCGCAGCCAATGCCACATACCAGTTGTCTATTGTTGCCGCCATGGCCGCAATTATACAGGTTCCCTACTCTGCCGCCATCATGTCGCACGAGCGCATGGACGCCTATGCCGCTATAGCCGTAGTCAATGTGCTGCTCAAATTAGGAGCCGCGCTCGGCATAGCCCTTTTCGCCACATCCGACAGCCTTACAGGTTATGCAGCGCTTATGACCATTGCCGCAATAGCCGTCGCCGCAATGTATGCGGCATACGCCCGGCGTCATTTCCCGGAGTGCCGCACAGTGCGGACTTCCGACCGCGGCATATTGCGCGATATGCTGGCATTCTGCGGATGGGACGTGTACGGCAACCTCTGCTACACATCCCGCGTCCAAGGCACTATAGTCGTGCTGAACCGGTTCGGTGGCACGGCGCTCAATGCCGCAGGAGGCCTTACGCTCACAGTCGGCGCCACCGTCACCGCTTTCGCATCCACGGTAGTTTCGGCATTCCGTCCGCAAATCATCAAGGAATACGCTGCCGGTGCCTATGGCCGCACACTATCTCTGCTCAACAACGCCGCACGCTATTCCATCCTGCTCATGGGACTTCTCATCGTGCCCGCCATTGTGGAAATGGACACCTTGCTCGGCATATGGCTCGTGAACGTCCCGCCCTATACGGCCGCGTTCTGCCGCCTATGCCTCATGGCCGCATGTGGCGAACTGCTCAACACAGTATTGGCCATAGGCATACACGCCACAGGGCGAGTGTTCCGCATAAGCTTTATTTCCGGCACCCTCTACCTGCTCGAACTGCCGGCCATGTGGCTGCTCTTGCGCCACACGGGGCGTCCGGCGGCCGTCTACGCGCTGCACCTTGCAGCCGTGTTCGCCATACTCATTGTCAACACGTTCATACTGCGGCATCAGATGCGACAATTCTCGCCTGCGCGCTTTTTATGGCGCGGAGTACTTCAGCCGGGAATCATGATATGCGTGTCGTATGCCGCAGCACATGCTGTCGCGTGTGCGGTGCCGGGGACATGGCTGCGCCTTGCCACCAGCCTCGCCGCATCTTCCGCCACGCTTTGCGCCCTTACATGGCTGTTCATTCTACCTGCCGATGCAAAAACCTCAATAACCGACAGACTGCGCACATGGGTAAAATAAGCATACTGTTCTGCATCAACCACATGAACACAGGCGGCGTGGAAAAATCGCTGCTCGCATTGCTGCGCACGCTGCCGCGCGACCGCTTCGAGCCACATGTAGCGCTCATGCGGCACAGCGGAGAGCTGCTTGGCGACATCCCGGCCGATGTGCCGGTGCACGCTCTCCGCAGCATAGAGCGGAACTGGCCGAGGCTGTCGGCTCCTCTGCGCTGCGCGCGCGACATATCCGGCCCGCTCAGCTATCTCCTTGCCAAAGCACGCGGCACTCTCACCCACTATTATGGGCACGTGCTCGGAGCCGCACGCGACATCGACCGCTGTTTCGACATCGCCGTATCATACCAAGGGCCGAGCGAACTGCTCGACTGGTACGTGGCCACACGCATCGATGCACGTGTGAAATGCTCATGGATACATTTCGAGGTGAGCAAATGCTTTATCAACAAGTGCACCACGCGACTCGTATATCCGTCCTTCGACAGAATATTCATAGTCAGTGAGAGCGCCAAGAAAATATTCGACGACATGTTCCCCGGCCTCGCCGAAAAAACGCACGTGTTCCACAACATAGTCAATGCCGCAGAGGTGCGCCGTCTCGCAGGCGAATACACTGTCGATAAGAACGACGGAGCGGTTCAGATCTGTACCGTAGGACGAGTCACACGTCAAAAAGCTCCCGACGTGGCCGTACTTACCGCCAGAAGACTCAAAGAACGCGGCTTCAATTTCGAGTGGAACTTCATCGGCAGCGACAATATGCTCGACGAATGTCGCGAAATGACAGCGCGTATCGGCGTTGACGATTGCATGCATTTTCCGGGACTGAAGGCCAACCCATACCCATATATGGCTGCCGCCGATGTATATGTGCAACCGTCACGCTACGAAGGTTACTGCATCACACTGGCCGAAGCGCGCCTGTTCGGCATGCCCGTGGTGTGCACACCCTTTTCAGGCTCTGAGCAAGTAGCATCGCAGCCCAACGCACAGATAGTGAAGCTCGACCCCGACACGCTGGCCGACGCCATCATCCATGCGGCGGCCATGCCGCGAGTGCAACCTCCAAGATCCGTCAGCAACACAGAAGACATTAACCTCCTCTCTGATTTATGCTTCCCATTGAACAAACATTAGAAAATACAGACAAAAGCATTTTCGGCAAAGTGCTTCTTGCCGGTCCGAGTACCAAAGCGCGCGGAGGCATTGCCGCTGTGCTGCGCAACTATACCAATGCCGCACGCGATTTCGGGTATATCGCAACAACAAGCCGCCTTGGCAAAACTGCAAGCATAGCGCAATTTGTCCTTGCGGTCGCAGTTTTGCCAATACTGCGATTGCGTGGCTACAGAATACTCCACGCCCATAGTTCAGTTCGAGGCTCTTTCCGCCGCAAAACCATTCTTGTCCGCTGGGCGCGTTTTTGGGGCATGCACACCATCCTGCATTTACACAGCGGAGCCATACGCGAATATTTCGGGAAGACAGGCATCAACAAGGCACAAAAACAACTTCAGGCCTGCGATGCTGTAGTAGCCCTTACACAAGGCTGGAAAAAGTATCTGGACAGTGAGCTAAGCCTTAGTAATGTATACGTAATCGGCAATCCTGTAACATCAGTGCCAAACATACCCCTGTCTCGCAATGGCTCAACCTTACGGTTGCTTTTCCTCGGTGCCATCCTCGAGGCAAAAGGCATTTTCGACCTACTCGACGTCATTTACACGCACAAAAAAGAATTCTCAGGACGCATAACCCTCGACATCGGCGGTATAGGTAAGGAATACGACCGTATGTTCAGACAAATCGACACACGAGGACTGCATGAAATAGTGAGATTGCACGGATGGGTAGAAGGGAAAGCCAAAGAACAGCTATTGAGAGAATGCGACGTACTCATCCTGCCTTCCTATTCAGAAGGTATGCCTGTGAGCATACTCGAAGCCATGACAGCAAGAATGGCTGTCATAACATGTCCCGTAGGCGGAATCCCCGAAATAGCATCCGATGGAGTAAATGCCATATTTACGCCGCCAGGCAACAAAAACGCACTATACAAAGCCATAAAAAAACTGCTTGAAAACCCGCAGCAACTGCAAGCCATGGCCGACCGCAACTACGACAAAGCAAAAACATACTCAATGGAAGCCACACTTGAAAAGCTCCGGCAACTCTACAACAATATTATAATATGAACCTACGCGACGTTGAAACATCCTTCCTCAAGCTCAAAACGTACTGCGAAAAAGAGAATTTTGCAGGATGGGACCCTTACGACGGACTCAACTCGAAAGTGTTCAAAGCACTGCCTTTTATCGGACGCTCTGCTGTGGCGCGTCTCGCGTGGATTCAATTATTCAAACGCAATCCATTCAACCTCCGCCGACTACTGCTTGTACCCAAAGGACATAACGCCAAGGCCATAGGCCTTTTCCTCCATGGCTACTGCAACCTTAACCGCATGGGCAGCCCCCTTGCTGCCAACAGCGAAAAGCGCATCAACGAACTCGGCGAACTGCTTATCTCGCTCAGCGCCACAGGATTCAGCGGAGCAGCCTGGGGATATAACTTTCCATGGCAATGCAGACGCGAGTTCCTTTTTCCGGCTGGAGAACCCACCATAGTGGCAACTCATTTCTGCGCATCTGCGTTGCTTGAAGCATATGAAGCAACAGGCCGCGAAGATTTCCGCGACACCGCACTTAGCTCGGTACGGTTCGTCATGAACGACCTGCACCGCACACCTGCAGGGGACGGCGAATTGCTATCCTATTCACGCGCCACCGGCAACGACACCATTTACAACGCTTCTCTGCTCGGAAGCCGTTTGCTCATGCTTTGCTTAAAACATGGCGCAAAAGACCCGGACGGAGAAATCTTACGAACTGCGCGAAGCTCGGTTGCCGCAGTATGTTCACTGCAAAGAGAAGATGGCGCATGGACCTACGGGCTCAAAAAAGCCACATCGTGGGTAGATTCTTTTCACACAGGCTATAATCTGGATGCCATACACACCTATATGGAGCTGAGCGGAGATTACAGCTTTCGCTCTCATCTCGAACGCGGACTGCACTACTATATAAATAACTTTTTCCTGCCCGACGGCACCCCCAAATACTACGACACGCACACCTATCCCATCGACATACATTGTCCCGGACAATTATTCGTAACATTATCAAGACTTGGACGATGGAACGACAATCAAGAACTCGCCCGGAAAGTGATGGAATGGACAATATCTAATATGCAGACCCGAACCGGCAACTTCACATATCAGCTAAAGCGAAGCATCTCAAGCCGTATTCCATATATGCGCTGGAGCGACGCCTTCATGTTTGCAGCAATGACACATTATTTACTTAAAGAAAACACAATCGAAACATGCTGATTTATTGCTATCGAACCGCGAATTGGTTTTGGAGACACCATATACCACTTATGTCTAAACTATTTTATCGTTTGGGGTATTTCCTTTGCAACTCGGCAGTTCCACCAAGCTGCACAATAGGCAACGGAACCAAATTCGGTTACGGAGGAATAGGCGTCGTCATACACAAAAATGCCATTATAGGGCGTGAATGCAACATTGGTCCGAACGTAACGATAGGGGGAAAATCCCGCCATCCACAAGTTCCGGTCATAGGCGACAATGTTTTCATAAGCAGCGGAGCCAAAATTTTGGGACCTGTCCATATAGGATGCAACTCCATAATCGGAGCAAACGCTGTCGTTGTGCGTGACATACCTGACAACTGCATAGCAGCTGGAATTCCGGCGAAAATCATAAAAGAAAACATAGACCCTAAAGACTATATATAAGAATAGTTTGTATAATAATTTCAAAAAGCTTTATACACACTATAAATCCCGGCAAAATGCGTCAGAAGATTAAAGACTGGATGCTGCCCATAGCCATGCTCGGAGGCGTGGTTTTCTACAAATGGATAGGGCAGCTGACATTCCTGTCGCCCTACCTGATTTTCGCCATGCTCACGGTGACGTACTGCCGCATCGAGCCGCGGCAATTCCGCATCGGGCGCTTCCAATGGACACTGCTCGGCGTGCAGATGGCGTTTGCAGCCATAGTGCTTGCGGCATTTATGCCTTTAGGCCGCACCGTGGCCACTGGTGTGTTTATCTGCGTATTCGTGCCCACGGCCACTGCCGCCCCTGTAATCACAGGCATGCTCGGAGGCAGCATAGCACATGTGGCAACATACTCGCTCCTGTGCAACATCGTGGTGGCCTTGCTCGGCCCCGCGGTACTCGCAGCCGTAGGCAGCCATCCCGAAACGGGTTTTGCCGAATCGTTCGGCATGATTTGCTCAAGCGTGCTCCCGATGCTGCTGCTCCCCATCGCCACCGCGCTCGCACTACGCTACGCGTGTCGACGCGTCCACGATTTCCTTGCCGACAACCAGTCGCTGTCGTTCTACATGTGGGCCGTGGCGCTTTTCATCGTGGTGGGCAGCTCGGTAAGTTTCATAATCCGCAATTTCGACTTCGGACATCTGTGGCAGATAGCGGCCCTTGCCGCCGGATCGCTCGCTGTGTGCCTCGCGCAGTTCGCACTCGGGCGCAGAGTGGGCGCACGTTTTGCCGACAAAGTGAGCGGAGGCCAGAGCCTCGGACAGAAAAACACTGTGCTGGCCATATGGCTCGCCCTGGCCTACCTTCATCCTCTTGCATCGGTAGGGCCGGCATCCTATGTGGCTTGGCACAACTGCGTCAACTCATGGCAGCTCATACGCCACCACCGCCGCCAAGCACACGCCGCTTCGCGATGATTATCCAACGTGACGCACGCGGACCTATCAGTACCTGGACACGCTTTTTGAAGCGCTTCCAGGGCGAGCGCCAGCTGCCTGCAAAGTGGTGGATGCAATAGGTGCGCCGGGTGCGGCGCATTTCCATGTTCTCGATGCTTATAGGGCTGAAATAGTCATACGGCAATATGCTCAGCGCATCCTCAGCACCGGAATAGCTGTCGGCATCCGGCACATCCACCTCTCGGAATCCCGCACGTGCGACAGCGCCCGCCATCACTCTCGGCATAGGCAAGGTGTCGAACGAACCGTCCTCGCGCACAAAACTGCGGTTGTCGTAATAGCGCAGCAGCTCGGCAAAAAGAGGATGCCCCGCTTCAGCCCCCATCACGGCCGCCTCCACACATCCCGAACCGCACTCACGGCACAGGAAATAGGGCTTGTCGAGCAGGTCGTCGAACGGGCGCAGCGCCTCTACGTCCGAGTCGAGGTATATGCCACCCTCATGATACAGCGCATAAGCTCGGATATAGTCGGCCGCGAAAGCGTATTTGCGGTTGTCGAACGCGTCGCTCACCCATTCCGACCGCTCTTTAGGAAAGCGTTCGAAATCCCACAGGCGAATCTCGTAGTCGGGCATCACGCGACGCCACGAGTCGAGGCAGTCGCGTAACTTGGCAGGCATAGGGTCGTGGCTCAGCCAGCAGTAATGTATCACACGTGGTATCATAATGCGCACTGCTCGTTATAGGTGGATATATGACGTGCTTTCTTCTCCTCGAAAATCTCGTCTATGGCAAAGAATATGCCGCTTTCCTCCACATCGCCGAATTCGTCGTTGACGGCCGTCCCGAGCATACGCATCGTAGGCGACAACCCCATATAGGCATTCACGAGAGGCGGAATATTGTCGCCGCGCCGGCGCACCTCGGCATTCAGTATCTTGTAGTCCTCCTTGAAACATGTACCCGTGAAAATCCGTGCCATGTCGTCAGTGTCGTAGTTCACCGGCAGCGGGCAAATGGGGGTCACAAGCTTGTCGGGGTCGGGAAAGTGCTTGTGCAGGAAATACAATATCATGTCGCGGCACTCGGCGGTATAGCTCGGATACATGGTCACCTTTCCGAAAAGATAGCGTATCTCGGGATGAATCACCGTGAGAGAGCCGAGACCGTCCCACAGATTGTCGAGAACATATATGGCCTTCACGCCCGCACGCGTACTCTGATATTCGAGTCGGACAAAGCTCCTGCCCAATTCTATGGTGTGCGGCAGATAGTCTTTCACAAACTTCTCCGAGAAGTTGAACATATGGCTTGTGGCTATGCGCGGGCGTCCGTCGGCGTCCATGCGGATGTCAGAGCCGCAGATATAGCGGTATCCTCCGAGAATCTGACGGCTGTCGGGGTCCCACACTATGAGTTGGCGGCAGGGCGGGTCCATGGTGTCGAAACTGTCAATGTCGCAACTCAGCCCCGTGCCGCCGCCGGCGGTGCGGAATGCTATTTCACGCAGCCGCCCCACCTCGCGCATCGTGTTTGGAGCACAGTGCGCATCCACCACATAAAGATGGTTGCCGCCCTTGTTGGTGTGGCGGAGAAAGCGTTCCGGGGTGAGTTCACGCTCAATAAGCGATGTCTCTACTGGCGAGATTATTCTATCCATAGCTGTTTCAATGCCTGGAGGCAAGTTCGTAAACAATTTTTCTTATCCGCTCCGCCTCGGCGGCTGTGGCGGGCCCGAGTTCCTGCCATGCGATGGGATGCCCGCATCTTATAGTGAAGCGTTTGCCTCGGCTGGCGAACACCTCGCGTGGCAGCAAAAGCATTTCCAGATTGAAACGCAGGCCGAGCCGTACCCTGCGCCTTGCCGCCTTGTAGAATCCGGCGCTGTTGTGCCCGTCGAAGTGCAGCGGCACCACGTCGCGCCGGTATTCCACCGCCTTGCGCAAAAACATCTTGTTCCAGCTCAGGTCGGCAACAACGCCGTCATCGCCGCGTCGCGACACAAGGCCGGCCGGAAACATAAGCACCGGAGCGTCCGACGCCATGGCGCTGTCGATAGAGCGAGCCGTGCCACGGCTTTGGGCGCCGTGCTTGTTCACGGGCACGAAACATGGCGAAAGCGGCTCCACAGCCATAAGCAAATCGTTCACCACCACTTGCAGCTGCGTGCCGAAGTAATCCGAGAACCATGCTATCAAAGCCATTCCGTCAAGGCCGCCGAGCGGATGATTGCACACAAGAAGCACGCGGCGGTGCGACGTCTCCGGCAGATTGCACGCCCCCTCCGCCTCCACACTCACATCGAGGTCAGACAATACTCCGCGGCAGAAATCGGCGCCGCGTCGAGGATAATTATGCTCCAGAAGGCCGTTCAACTGCTCTTGACACACAAGACGCTGAAGCCACCTCACAAGAAAAGACGGCACAAAACGGCTGCGCCGACCGAGACGGTCGCGCAGCACCTGCTGCAGGTCGATACGTATGGGGCCTTTGTTTTCCACGCGTGATTGCTTTGTTTTAATTACAAAATTAGCGAAAATTAACGGATACTGCACTTTTAGGGAGTTAATGCGTGTTAAATTTGCACAAGCCGCATTTTTGCCGTAATTTTGCGGCATGTCTACCACGGAACAAGCCATCCACTCCGCACTGCGTGTGCCGGCCCTCCGATATGGCATTCCTGCAGGATTCTGCATCTTGGGAGCGTTCCTGCTTATGATGCCCGGGGCATCACCCCTCATCACGGTTGCAGGCTGGGCCGTCATCTACGTGTGCGTGGTTTTGCCCTACATGTCGCAGCCATGGAGCAGTCGCGTCGGAGCGTGGACGATATTCGCGGCCTCGTTGCTGCTTGTTTCCGGAATAGCGTTGAATTGCCACTATTATATAGATGTATGGGGCGACGGCGACCCGTCGCGCCCTGTGCTGATGAACTACGACGCCTGGAGCGCGTGGAACAACGCGCTCGTCGTCAACGGCCGCGACGATGCCATGCCATGTCCGTGGCCGGCTCAGGGCTACGGACGTTTCGTCGGCATAATAGTGGCCATATCAGGCCAAGACATATGCATCCCACTACTTTTCAACGCATTATGCATCCTTGCCACTATAGTGCTCACCGCTGCGATAGCGCAACGCTGCTGCTCTGGCGGGGACAATAGCCGGAGCATAGCCACATGCTCGATTGTCATAGCCTCCACCCTGTGCTATTTCATGGTTTCAGGCACCATACTCATAAAGGACGCGCCGCTGGCCGCCTCCGTGGCGCTCTCTGCATGGGCGGCCATGAGGCTGGGCGACATTGAGCGAAGCCGTAGCCTCACGCCCGCATGCGCCGCTTTGATTGCAGCGGCCTTCATGACTTCATTCGCCCGGCCGAACTATCTCATCGTACTCATTTCAATCATAATAGTCGCCGCGCCACGGCGCGAGCTGCGCCACGGCGCGAGCTGCAGGGCGATGCATGCGGCGGCAATTGCCGC
>OFGE01000044.1_pt1 | contig 129204 bp, 115 predicted proteins | sample 1521681 | NCBI WGS metagenome assembly OFGE01 (sample SAMEA3504093, study PRJEB24116) | mouse gut metagenome | biome: mouse gut; feature: mouse-associated habitat; material: faeces | place: Denmark | collected 2011 | reverse complement strand
AAAAAAGGAATAGCTATCTCTCGATAACTATCCCTTAATCCTCCACTCTTGACACGGAGCCCTTATTCCGTTAGCCTTTCAAAATCTTACTTATTTTAATTATTAACATGTTGATGATAAATAGGAGTACTATCATCTATTGCTTTAAAGACATAACCTCGATCTTGATAATATTTAATAATTGTTGGCAATGTATCAACTGTACTTTGTTTTCCATTAGCATCATGCATTAAAATCATTACCTGATTACTAGATGAACTTGTTGCTCTCCTAATCATTTCACTTTTATCCATCTTAGTATAACCATCACCATTTTCAGCATTCCAATCATAATATTGATAACCTTTTTCTTCAACCATTTTTGTTAGTTTTGTCATAATTCCCTTTGTATGTCTTCTAGAGACTGTATTCGAACTTCCTCCTGGAAATCTAATATATTTAGGAACAAAGCCAATATATTCTTTTGCTAATTGACCAATTTTATCTAAATCTTTAAAATATTCATTAATTGAAGCATAAACTTTATTATATTTATGACTAAATGTATGTAATCCAATAGTATGACCTTGATTATGAGCAACTTTTATATATTTATAATATGATGAATTCATCCCTGTTATAAAGAAACTTGCTTTACAATCATACTTTTTTAAAATCTCTAAAACTTGAGGAGTAAACTTTGATGGTCCATCATCAAAAGTTAAATAGACAATTTTTTCAACAACTTTGTCTTTAACAAATACTTTTACTTCTTTTTCTGACTTGTTCCCACTAAAATCAGTCGCTATGTATTTAATAGTATAAGTTCCATTCTTATTTACATCAAAACCATTTTTCTCTATAACCAATTTAGGGTTTTGGTCATAATCATCTCGTATAGTTACATATTTTAATAAATCTACTTTATCTCCTTTTTTGACTGAAAAAGAATTTGCTACTATAACAGGTGCTTTCTCATCTTTCACAACTTTAATAGTTGTTTTTTCAACAGTTCTATTTCCCGCTTCATCTTGAACAACAATCTGTACTTGTAATTGTCCTACTGTTGAAAAATCATAATGATTAGCAAATGAAACTTTTGTCTTTGTTTCATCAACAATCTTTTTAACAAGATCTTCTGCCTTTATATTTTGATTTTGAGCAATTGTTAAATTCTTTAATTGAACTCTTGGTGCTTTCGTATCAACAACCTTTAATTTCATTTCAGCCTTTTCATCTTGATATTGAAATATAACAGTATATTCCCCTAATTCCCCTATTTTAACATTTTTATTATTAATCTTTATATCACTTATTTTTCCATCTTTCACTTCTTTTACAAATTCTTTATAATCAACTTGACTATTAATTTCTACTTCTTGAGTCTTTGAAACCAAAACAATATGAGAAGATGTCAGTGCTTGAAAAATGAAAAATAATATTCCAATACTTAAGATAATAATACCAAACAATATTATTATATTTTTATAATTTATCCTATATCTCTTTACCATACAAAATTCTCCTTCTTTTAAAGTATTTGTCCCAATTTGTTCATTTTTGTCTTTTTTTATGCTTTTTTATATAAAATATGTTATATCTATAACAGGTGATAGAAATGTTTATCTATAATATTAATCAAAATTCTGATGCTCCACATTATCATATTTTGGACCCTGATTATATCTATAATACATATTTAGAAAAAAATTTGTTATATCCTTATTTCAAAAATCTTGTGAAACCACAAAATGTTTATGTTATTTTAGGTATATATATGGAATACCAAATAGAAGACTATTCATACCAACAATTTCCACAATTATATCAAAAATTTGCTCCTTCCCTTGAAAACAAAATTAAAAAATATTTAGACTTTGGATGTGCTAATCTTTTCAATAGTAATGCTAATTACTTTTTCTTAACAATGTTTAATGTTAAAGAAACAGAAGTAGAAAAAGCTTTATTATCATTTAGTAAAGATATCAATGAAAAATATTTTGATAGAAAAAACAAATACCATTATTTTCGCATAAGAAGTGGTCTTTATTTCTCACATCCATATATAGATCCTTATGAATTTTATAATTGTGCTAAAGAACAATTTGATAATACAATAAACAACAATACAATTTTATCTATCAAACCTTATTTGCTTTCATTTTAATGACTTTCATAAACTTTATATAAATAACTTATCAATTCTTTCAACACATTTATAACAAATATAGAGCTTATACATATTGGTATTACCCAAACAATTCTTAAATCAAAGAAACAATAAATATCAAAAAAATCATACATCACAAATAAAATAATATAAAATAAAATTGTAACAGTAACTGTCATAAAAGTACGCAACTTATTAAGTGGCTTACAAACAATAAATACAACTAGAAAACTAATAAAGCCAGCAATTAAAAAATAATATGTAGAATACATTATTGTACTAAAATGTAAAATCTGTCCTAAAATTGTTATACCTACCATATATAATATCATTGTTAAAGCACATGGAACAGCAGTTGATATAACATGCTTCAAAAAACCTTGAGAAAGCATTGAAGGTGATTGCTCTAACGTTAAACAAAAACTTGGTATCCCAATAGCTAACCCACTAATCAAGCTTAATTGTAATGGAGTAAAAGGATAACTCATTCTTAACATAGAAAAGATTAAACATAAAACAGTTGAATAAATTGTTTTTGTTAAATATAATGAACTCACTCTCTCAATATTAGCTATAATGGTTTTTCCTTCCTCTACAATTTGTTTCATAGATGAAAAACAAGAATCTAACAATACAATATGTGCAGCTTGTTTTGCTGCATCACTTCCATTAGCCATTGCAATTCCACAATCTGCATCTTTTATAGCTAAAACATCATTAACACCATCCCCTACCATACCTACAATCATATTTTCTGCTTGTAAAGCTTTGACTATAGATTGTTTTTGTTCAGGTTTAACCCTTCCAAATACATAATAATGATGAACTATTTTTCTTAACTCAGAAAAATCTTCTGGCAATGTAGAAGCATCAATATATCTATGTCCATTTTTAAGCCCTGCTAATTGTGCTACCTTTGAAACAGTCATAGGATTATCCCCAGATAATATACGAATTTCAACATTTTGTTTATCGAAAAACTCAAGTGTTGCTTTTGCATCCTCCTTCATACAATCTCTAATCAAAATGAATGCCAAAGGATGTACACCTTCAAAATAAGGTTGTTCTATTTCCAATTGATCTAATGAGGCTAACAATAAAACTCTTAATCCCTCATTAGCATAAGAATCAGCCATTTTTAAAACTTTTTCATCGTCTATTAAAAACTCACATGCCCCTAAAACAAAATGTCCTTGATCACAAAATGATATAGCTCGCATTTTTCTCTGTGAAGAAAAAGGAAGAAGTGCCTTAACTTTATAACCATCAGGTTTCTTAAAATAATTTTGTAGAGCAAGTTGTGTTTCATTAACATCATCAAAAGAAAAAGCTATTGCACCCATAATTTCATTAATTTGATCTATTTGACAATGATTTAAACAAACAATCTTTTCAACTTGTAATTCTCCTGTTGTAATTGTTCCAGTTTTATCTAAACATAAAACATTCACTCTAGCTAATGCTTCAATAGCTTCCATTTCTTGTATTAAAGCTCTTTTCTTAGCAAGTTTGCCCACACCTATAATAAAAGATAAACTTGTTAGTAATACCAAGCCTTCTGGAATCATACCAATAACTCCACCAACAGTTTTCACAATTGCTGTTGCAGTGTCATAAGAATTGGCTGATAACTGTGCAAAAAATAAAACTATCCCTACTGGTACTATCACAAAACTTAATACTTTAATCACTTTTTCAATAGAATCTTTCATTTCAGAAGAAGCTTTATTTTTATGTTTAGCTTTATATACTAATTGAGTAGAATAGTTATCATTCCCAACTCGAATCACTTTTGCATACGCTGTACCTGCAACAACAAAACTTCCAGACATTAATTCATCATTCTTATTTTTTCTAACTGGTCTTGCTTCACCAGTTAACATCGCTTCATTAACTTCCATTCCAATTGACTCTAAAACAATACAATCACTACCTATTTGATTTCCTGTTTCTAAATAAATAACATCATCAATAACTAACTCCTCTGTAGGAACCTTTTGAATTTGTCCATCTCGAATCACTCTTACTTTTTTTACAGTGACAACAGTTAATTGATCAATAATTTTTTTAACTTTCAATTCTTGATATATTCCAACAATTGTATTTGTAAAAATAACACCCATAAATGTTAAATTTGTCCACTTACCAGTTGAAATGATAATAATAGCTAAAAATAAGTTTAAAAAATTAAAATATGTTAAAGTATGTTCTAAAACTATTTGTTTCTTAGATTTAGAAATATTATCCTCAGATATATTTATTTTACCTTCGTTTATTCTTTGTTGAACTTCTAAAGTAGAAAGACCAACATACTTTTTTTTCATCAAACTCACCTATTCTAATGTAACATAATAATATGAAAAACTTGTGTACTCAAGTTAATATTATTCTATCATATTTTAATAAACAACACAGCTTAAAATAATAAGAATTTGAAAACTATCTCATCAAAACAAAAAAAGAAACTACAATAATGTGGTTTCTCATTAAAATTTATGAATGGTGGACCCTGAAGGACTCGAACCTTGGACCGATCGGTTATGAGCCGATTGCTCTAACCAACTGAGCTAATGGCCCACGAGCAATATTTGGTCGGGGTGAAGAGACTCGAACTCCCGGCCCCATGGTCCCAAACCACGTGCGCTACCAAACTGCGCTACACCCCGTCGCCATTATAGATAAACTATTATCATTCGCCTCACGACTTACTTATAATACAATATATTTTTATATTTGTCAAGAGTTTTTTGCAACTTTTTTTAAAATTATTTTTTTTTATAAATTTTGACAAAAACCTAAGCAAATCAAGGGCTTTTTTGATGAAAAATCAATTTTTCATAATAATTTTTATACTTATGTTATTGTTTTTATAAAAACAGCATCTAAAATTTTTCACATGCCAAATTTTTATAAATCTTACACAACCATAACGACCACTACCCTAATATTATATTTTTTGAATACGAAAAATTAATTTTAAAGTTTGTGTAGTTAGAAACTATTTATATTCATATCTCTTCAATAAGCAAAATTTGAGATTCTTCAATTGCACTTAGCTCCACTCAGAATGATAACAACATATTTGTATGATTAAATTGCTCTCTCCCATTTTTATATAAAAACTTATTTAGAATGATATAATAAATTTCTCCACAAAAATGCTTCTACATTATTTAAAAAATAAAAAGTATAAAATGATATTTTTGCTATTAAATATCCAATAATTATTAACAAACATCATACTAAATATTGTGTTAGTAAAACAAATAATATTTCTTTATAACTATAAAATATTAATATTATTACAATTTATTGAGAAAAAAATTCTAGGCTACAAACAAAATTTGCATAAAGTATTGACAATCACAGACAAAATGAGTATAATAAAACTATTGAAAACCATAAATTATATGCTAAAAACAAAAAATTTGTGGAAAACAATTTACAAGAAATGTGATTTACATAATATCTATATTCATTTTATTGTCAGTTTAAATAAATTTCATTTCACAAAAATTTAAAAGATTAATCCCAACGGGGAAAAAGGAGAATTTTTATGTATACTCAAGAGCAAAATATTGAAGAGAAAAAAATGATTGATTTAACAATTTCAAGTCCAATCAATGTATCTGTGTATTACAATTCAAAGTCTACTTTGCTTATGGCTATTGATTTGAACAGTGGCATCAACTATGACCACAAACAATTTTTAACAGAAGACTCATTCAAGCTTATTTTTATTGCTAAAGGCTTTGAAAAAACAATCAAATTTATTGCTAAGCCATCTGAAGGTCCTGCAACTTATGAATTTGACCTTGGTACAATGCTTTCTCAAGAAGAAATTATCAATTCTTATGACAGAGAATCTGCTCTTGAATATATTGATACTAACCCAACTGCTTATGCTTATGAGCAATTGCAATCAGTTGGTGAAGAAAGTGACATTGAAGTTCTTCATAATGAGTTGGTAAGATTGACATCAGTTGAAGAAAGCGACAGACACAATGATTATATGATTGCATGTTGTGCACTTTCTCTTGGTAAAAATGCTGTTAAGTACGAAAAGCCTGAAGAAATTGAACTTATCCGTTCAGTTTATGAAAACTATGGTGCAAAAGACGATTACGGCTACATTTTTGAAAAATTCATTTGATAACAAACAACACAAAAAGCTATGCTTATACGGCATAGCTTTTTTATTCTTCAAACTGCTTTAATTACTTCTCTGCTATAACTTGATGGCACACCATAATCTCCAACAAATTGTTTGCTCACAACAAAATACAGCTATAATTCAATGAAATAAAGTCAATTATTACACATACATCAATTGACTTTTTTTTTCCTATTTGTTATAATTTTATCGATAAAATTTTTTGCGATTATATTTATTTAAATACATAAATAAAATGCAATGTTATATAATTTAATTTTCAAAAAGTATTTGATTTTATCAAACAAAATATTTTTTATGAGGCATTGTTTATGAAAAAAAATGAACAATCAAAAACACCATTAAAACAAAGATTTGCAAGAAAATGCAAGTCCCTTTTGGTTTTGTTTTGGTCGATGTTCAAAATTGGCTTGTTTACTTTTGGTGGTGGCTATGCAATGATACATTTGCTTGAAAATGAATTTGTTGCCAAAAAAAAATGGCTTACAAATGACGAGTTTTTTGATTTAATTACCATTGCAGAATCAACACCGGGACCTGTTGCAATCAACTCCTCCACTTACATTGGCTACAAAACAGAGGGATTTATCGGTTCAATTGTTGCAACAACTGCAATGTGCATTCCATCATTTGTAATTATTTTTGTAATTTCATTATTCTTTAATGCATTTTTGTCAAATAAATATATCGCAGCTGCTTTTAAAGGCATACAAGTTTGTGCTGTATTTTTAATTTTGTGCGCAGGCATTAAAATGGCAAAAAAAATAAAGTTCAATTTGTTTAACATAATTTTATTTGTCGCCACTTTTGCAGCAATGATTTTAGTCAGCATCTTTAATGCAAAATTTTCTTCTATTTTTTACATTTTGATTAGTGGTGGTATTGGTTTGTTCATATATTCTATAGGATATTTCAAAAATAAACTTAAGGCAAAAGCACAAGTGGCAGACGGCATTGACACTGCCCCAACCATTGAGAATAATCAAGATAACACTACTTTGGACGCTGAAAATATTGAAAGCAGCGAAAACAGCAACACAAACGAAAACACTGAACTTGAAGAAATCATCATTGAAAACAATACAAGTGCTGACAGCGTTGCAAACAATGACATAATTGAAAATGATACTGCAACAAATGATTTCATTTCAGACGACAATTTGAAACAAAACAATGCCAACGATGCAATAATTGATAACAATTTTGATTCAGAAGGAGGTGCAAAATGATTTATTTGCAATTATTTTTAAACTTCCTTAAAATTGGTGTTGTGTCATTTGGTGGTGGATATGGAATGATTCCACTTATACAAGAAACAGTGATTTCACACGGATGGCTTACTCAAGAAGAAATTCTTAACTTTATTGCAGTGTCAGAATCAACACCGGGACCAATTGCAATCAATATGGCAACTTTCATTGGTTCTTCTCAAGGTGGAATTCTTGGTTCTTTTATTGCAACGCTAGGAATAGTAATCCCCTCTTTTGTGATTATCTTGTTGATTGCAACACTTGCCAAAAACTTAATGAAATTTGCAGGCGTAAAAGCCACATTAAACGGCATTCGTCCAACAATTATAGGTATGATTTTTGCCACATTTGTCACAATGTTTATCAGCACGATTTTTAGCATTAAAACAGTGGAAAGCACATTTGCCTTTGACTGGAAAGGACTTGTAATCTTTGCTGTTGTTGCAATAATTGCCTTAGCATTCAAATTATGGCGTAAAAAATCAATTTCTCCAATACTTTTAATTGTATTTTCTGGAGGACTTGGATTGTTGATGTATAGCGGTTTATTTTAATTATTAGTGCTTAAACAATAATAATATTTATATTTTTTGACAACAATAAGCCGTAAAATCATAAAAATATTTGCTTTTTCTACAAAAATTGCACTTATTTTTGACATCGATATTGATTTTTGAGTAAATATGTGTTATTATTTATTTAGGTAAAACTTATTTGGAGCATAAAATGAAAAAAAATCTATTTGCAATAGAGATTGCAATATCACTAATATTGTTTGCAATGTTACTTGCAGGCATTTTCCTACAAGAATTTGTTGTCACTTGGCTTTCAGTTGGTTTGCTTGTGCTTGGTGGTCTTGCTATTGTTATTTGCAAAATTATTAACCTTGCAAAATCTGAACAGCAAGAAAATCAAGTAGAAAATTCCGAACAACAAATTGAACAAAGAAGAAACATTTTTTCAAACAGCAAAAAAGCTTGGCATTTTTCAACAAATGGTGAAAAAATCAAAAGCCTACTATTTGTTTTCACAATTATGGTTTGCTGCATAGCCTTTATCGTTTTGTGCAGTTATGGATATATTTATACTGGATTGATTGTTTTAGGAGTAGGTGCTGCTGTTATTGTTATCGCACTTGTTATAATGGCACTTATTGACAGATATCTTTATAAAATGGATAATGAACAAACAAAAATATGTGATGACAATAATCTTGAAAACTCCACTCCAACACAAGAAAACATTGTTGAAGAAATTAATTCAATAGAAAATGAACCTAACGATACTCAATTAAATGTTATTGAGACAAACAACACTGAAACAGAAAATATCGAACAATAAATTTAAAAAAAATAAAAGAAAAAAAGTTATGACTTCGGTCATAACTTTTTTTTGTTTGATAATTATTTTTAAGCAATTCCTAAAGATTTTATAAGTTTATTAAATTCTGGATTTGCGAGAATTTTTTCAATCTCCTCATCATCAGTTGAAAAGTCTTCTTCCAAAGATTTGCCACCCATTCTGGCAAGTTCTTTACTGTACTGCTCCTCTGCATCTGTCAAATTCTCCACAGTGTTCAAGGATATTCCATTGCTGATACGCTTTATCAATTCTCCTTCCAATGCAGATAAAATACCAATAACTTCACCTTTAATGCTTTTAAAGCCCACAGTGGTTTTACATTTTTCTGCATATTGCACCCATTTATCACGCCATATTCTCAAACGCTCCAATTCAATATTGTAGCTTTTTTTAATAAGACTTTCCATTTCTTGTGCCTTTTCAATGGCAGTTATCAAAGCTTTGTTAACATTATCCTCACGCAACTTATATTCGTCAATCTGCTTATTTAAATTGTTATTCATATGTAGCAGCTCAGAAATCCTCATATTTTTTTCTGCAACCACTTGTTTATAACTATCAATTTCTTTTGTTATATATCTGTCAACTTGTTCTGTATTATAACCTTTTTTTGCGATATCAAAATTATACATAACTCACCTCAAAAATATAATATCACAAATATTACAAGCAAAAAAGATTTTTTTGTCGAAATAAATTTTTTTTTGTCAAAATCATTTTAATCCCGATTTTCAGCGTGTTTTTCATCAAACAAAGCAATTTTAAGAAAAAAATCAACCACCAAAAAATCATTCAGTGGTTGATATAAGTTTTTAATAAATATAACTATTATAAAAACTATTAGTACTAAATTACATCATATATTTTTTGAACTTCTTTGTTCCTGCTTTCAACTCATTTGCCTTTTCTTCATAACCTGGTCTGCCAAGCAAAGCATAAGTTGCATTTTTACCTTCCTCAACACCTGGTTGATTGAATGGATCAATATTAAGCATAAATCCACAATAAGCAGTTTTCAACTCAAAGAACATCATAAGTTCACCCAAAGTAAATTCATTTACAACAGGCAAATAAATTGTGTGATTTAGCTTTCCTGCTTTTGTCACAGCATACTCAGTAGCTTTGCGTTCAGCTGTAATCAACTCATTCATAGTGTGTCCACAAAGGAAATTAACATTTGGGAAATCTTCACAACCTGCTGGGATAACAACCTTTTTGCGATATTTATCAACTGCAACAAAAGTGATAACTTTGTCAAAAGGACCTTCTGTGTACAATTGAATTTGGCTGTGTTGGTCAGTTACACCAAGAGCTTTGACAGGAGTTTGTCCTACATTGCAAGGAGTTCCATCCATATATTTGTTTTTACCCAAGCTTTCGCCCCAAAGTTGGCAATACCAGTCAGCAATAAACTTCAAGCTGTCAGCATATGGCAACATAACAGAAATATTGTGGCCTTTGTTTATAGCGATATATTGCAAAGTTGCAGCAGTCAAAGCCATATTGTTTGCATTTTCTGCGTTCACGCAATTTTCATACATAAATTTAGCACCTTCAAGCATTTGTTTGATATCAATGCCAAGCACAGCAGCTGGCAACAAACCAACTGGGCAAAGCTCACTGAATCTGCCACCTACTCCATCAGGAATATAGAAAGTTTTGTAACCTTCGGCTTTTGCAATTTTGATAAGATTTCCACTGTTTGCAGATGTTGTTGTGATGATATGCTCTTGAGGGTTCAAACCTGCTTTTTCCAAAGCATCTTTGATAACAAGATATTGAGTCATTGTTTCACTTGTTGAACCACTTTTTGTGATAACATTAAAACAAGTATCTTTTAGTTTGATTGTAGTAAGCAATGCATTCATTCTTTCTGGGTCAACATTGTCCTCCACATAAAATTTTGGAGCATTTTTTCTGCGTCCTTGATTTACTTCGTTGTGGTGCAAATGGCAAAGAGCTTGGAAAACTGAAATTGGACCAAGTGCAGAGCCACCAATACCAAGAACAACAAAATTTTTAAATTTATTGCGCACTTCTTCAGCTGTTTTAACAATGTCTTCAACAACTTGATGTTGCTCGTAATGAAGCCTTGTCCACCCCATAAAGCCAGTGCCTTGTTTTTCGTTAAAATAATTTACTGCAAAGTCAACTCTGTCCTTAACAGCATCAAAATCAGCTTTTGTAAAGCCTCTTTCACCGATGACATCAGCCATCATATTGTTGTAATCTAATCTGATTTTATTTTTATCCATATATTCCTCCAATGGTTAAAATTATAGTTTTTATTATTTATTATCAAATTTTAGTATGTCAACTGCTCTTTTTTGCAAAAATCTAACATTACATAAGTTAAATATTGTAAAAATAAATAAAGCCGTTAAATAATTTTTTTAATTTTTATATAAATTTAATGTTTTGCTCTTTCATAGCAATCAAGCAAAAAATCATAAGAATTTTTTAGTTGCTCAAATGTTTGATAGCCCTGTGGGTAAACTTCCATAATGCAAGCACCATCAAAACCATTATCCAAAAGCCTTTTAAACAATTGCATAAAGTCAAACTTTCCTTTGCCGGGGATAAACAAACGCCTTTCCTCATCATAATCGCACAAATGAACAGTTGTCAAGTCTTTTCCAATAACATTCAAAAAGTCTTTATAATCCCCACCTGCTTGCATAATTTGCTTAATATCAAGCGTTGCCTTCAAATTTGGACATCTCTTTTTTAAATTTTCAAAATAGGATGGTTCACTAAAATATGCCCAATGCACAGTTTCATAACTCAATGCAATGCCATAACTTCCTGCAATCTCAATAAGATTGTTTACTATTCTACCAAGCCTATCATAATCAAAATTATAATTGATTTTTTTAAGCCTTGTTGCACCATGAAAAGTGTAACATTTGGCGCCCAATCTTTGACCAGTTGCAAGCACCTTTTTAAAAATACTCATTGAATCACTTGCCGCTCTTGGGTTAAGACTGAAAAGTTCGGGTTCATATTGATTTGTCAAAGTATGAACAGAATAAACATCAACACTTTTATTATGTACAATTTTGTCAGCAAGTTCCCCTTCATATTCAGAAAAACTTGACAAAAACACCTCACAAACTTCCGAATTAAAGCTTTTTAGATAATCAAAAGTATCCTCTGTTGCAACTTTTGTAAAAAATGAGGCAGTTGAAATTCCTATTTGCATACTCTCTCCGTTATAAACAAAATTAGCAAGTGGTTATTTAAAAGAATTTGTCAAAATTTTTAAATTATAAACAAATATTGCTTAAAATCACTTTAATTTTATATATGCACTGCCAATGACATTTGACTCTGCTTTGTCAATAAGTTGAATGCATTTATTTGCTGCATAAAAACTTGAAAAGAATTTGCTTACAAGCAAATAATAATTTGTATTTTTTGGCACTGCAAGATAATGCGACATCTTTTTTGGTGATGGAACACTCAAAATAACAAAATCATAATCAGCATATTTTTCTTTTAATTGCTCATTTGTCATTTCGCTGATAAAATCTGTTGAAACTGGCAACAAAACATCAATATCTGAGTAATTAATAATAATATCATTGTCGTTTTGTTTGTCAAGCAAAGTGTTTAGAGCGTTGCTTTGTGGATTAAGATTGATGACCAAAGCTTTTTTGCTGTGTTTTTGCAAATTGCATGCAAGATTTAAAGAAACAATATCAACAAGTGCAAATTTATTTGTATCACAAGTGATTGCAATAATGTTAGTTCCATTTTCACTTCTGCTTAAAACTTGCATTGCAAAGTTATCATAATTTGAGGAAATGCTTTCATTTTCTGTACACAATAAGTTTTTGTTAATAATATATTGCTTTTCCATTTTACTTTTCCTCCTCTTTTTTGCGATTTTTGAAATATGGTATATCAATGGTAGATATCATATCTGTTTGCACCATTGTAATTGCTTTTTGCTTGTTTGTAATAAATGCAAATACAAACTCATACAAAATAACAATCACAACATAAATTACAAAGCTCAAAATAAACAATTTTGCGATGCTCAATGATTTATTTCCTGCCTCATTTGGAACATTGATTGTTGTAGCTGAAGTTGGAAGGCTTGCTGCTTTGTCAATTTTAAATGTGCAGCCAGCTTGCAAATTTCCTAAAATATTATCTGTATCTTCTTTGTCCAAAGTTATATACATTGAATTGATTATTACTTCATTTACTGCTTGAGCGATTTTTGCATTTTTATTTGCAAAATTCACAACAAATACAGGAAGATTTTCTTTTACAGAAACTGACATATTTGATTTGATATCACTTATTGTCAACGCATTTACAATTGTTTTTTCATCAGATGTCAATGCTTGCAACTTGTTTTCAGCAGTTGTATCTTCAAGGGCAACTTTTAGCTCATCAAATACAAATTTTGAAAAATGGTCATTGCTTGCACGACCTGCAACAAATTTCAATTGTGTTGTGAAATCAGTGCTTGTGAAATCTTGATTGAAATCCGGAGGGGTAACAGCCAATTCACCAGAGCTTACATAAATGCCCATAATTGGAGGTGCTCCATCATTTGATCTATGAACCAAATAATTAACACCAAATGCAACAACAAAAATTATTGCAAAAAGATAAATTTTCAGTAAAAAGGATTTTAAAACATCAGATAATTTAACCATACTACTCCTTTGTGAATCAAAATTATTTTTGATTTAAACTAACAATTTTGTTAACTATTCAATTATAATATATTTTTATAATAAAATCAAGTTATTTTGTAAATTTATTTATATAATAAATACATTGTAACATATTACATTCAAAATTATTCTTGCTATCACAAAAAAATATTCCCTCTAACCATATGACCACAAAATTATTTTCTATTTATCATTTGCTATATAAAGTTTAGGTAATGCTAAAATAAAAAACAAATTAATAGAATTATTGAAAATTATTAAACAACATTTTGAATGCAAATAGTGATTTTATAATTTAATTTTTTTCTTTTAAGTATAAAAATTGATATTACGGCAATAATACCACTGCAAAATATTGTAGAATAAAATCAGCCATTTACATATCATATATTGGTGGCAAAGGAGTTATCCATGATAAAACGAGGGGAAATTTATTACGCAGACCTAAGCCCTGTGGTAGGAAGTGAACAAGGAGGCGTTCGTCCTATACTTATTGTGCAAAATGACATTGGAAACAAATACAGTCCTACCGTAATAGTCGCTGCAATCACCAGTCAAATAAACAAAGCAAAGCTACCAACTCACATCGAACTTAAAAGAGGTGATTTCGGACTGCAAAAAGATTCCGTAATTCTGCTTGAACAATTACGAACTTTGGATAAAAAACGACTTAAAGAAAAGGTGGGAGAAATCGAAGATTTTAATGTCATCAAAAAGGTCAATGATGCCTTATTGGTCAGCTTAGGATTTTTTGAATAAATAAAGATTTTGGCAAGTTTTTTGCCAAAATCTTTTTGTTTACTATTTTACATAAATTATATACTTAATATAAAATTATTCTAAAAAATGCATTATTTCATAATTAATTTGCAAAAATCATTCTATTTTAAGCTTGTTTACATAATATACTCAAATTTTATCTTTTAAAATACTACTCAAAGTGTTTCCCACGCTTGTTGCAATATCCACTGGCAACATACTGTAAACAGATGATTTGTCAGCGACAATTTCGGCAGTTTTTCCTGCAATATAACAGCCTGCAACAGCTGCCTCAAATGCAGGTATTTTTTGTGCCAAAAGTGACCCAATAATACCAGACAAAACATCTCCTGAACCACCCTTTGCTTGTCCACTACATCCACTTGTGTTAAGATAAGTTTGCTCGCCATTTGTAATAATGGAAGTTGCACTCTTTAGCACAACAATCAAATTGTTATCTTTTGCAAATTGCTCGGCAATTTCAATTGGATTAGACAAAATTTCTTGCACACTTAAACCTGTTAGTCTTGAAAACTCCATTGGATGAGGGGTTAAAACACAACCTTTCAGCTTTTTTAGGCTATCCTTGTTTTTTGCGAGATAATTAATTGCGTCTGCATCAATGATTTTTTCGCATTGAATTCTAAAAACTTTTTCACAAAGCTTTGGATTGTCACCAATCCCCATACCAAATGCTATGCTGTCAAGCTTGTGTTTGTCCAAATCTTTGTGGCTAAAAATGCAAGAGTGAGTAACCTCTCCCCACATATAAGGCAACATTTTTTGAGGAACAAACAAATAGCAATAGCCACACCCTACTCGCATTGCACTCTCCCCTAAAATCGATGTGCTAGATGCAAAAGCAAGTTTTCCTGCCCCGACAAAATTTTCAGAACACGCAACAATTCCACATCTTCCGTAGTCTCCTTTATGCGAATTATTTAATTTTATTGAAAAACAATTTTTAACAAATTTACTATCTACGATAAAATATTTTTTTCCAAAAATCTCAATTCCTATATCGCAAATTTCAAGCTTTCCACAAACATCTTTGCCGTCAGCTAAAAAATGCCCCGTTTTGTAGCTTTGCACTGCTATTGTTCTGTTTGCAATCACTGAAACAGGCGATTTCTTGCCATTATCACTATTAAGCCCACTTGGAATATCACAACTGACAATATACTTGCCTGTGTTGATTTTATCTATATAGGAGGCATATTCTGCACTTAACTGCCCAATTATGCCTATCCCCAACAAACAATCAACAACTAAGTCAAAACTCTCCAAAGATTGCATTTTTTCAATTGGACAAAACCTTTTGCTATATTTATCCATCAAAATATCGTAATAATACATTGCACTTTGCGTTTTTGGAATTTTGCCATAAACTTGAACTTGTCTGCCACTATCAAGCAATTTAAGCGACAACGCATAGCCATCTCCACCATTATTACCACTTCCACAAACAACTGCGATATTATTTGTTTCAATTTCGCGTACAACACAAAAAAGGGCGTGAGATGCCCTGTCCATAAGTTCAATTGCACTCACACCACTTTTAATTGTTTTTTCATCAGAAAGTTTCATACTTTCACTGCTTATTGCATATTTCATAATCACTCACTTTTATTATGCAAAATAAATTTCAAATTATTTTTTAATTTTCAATTATATTACAAAAACTAAAAATATCCAAATAACAAATAACTTTTTTATACCAACAATAAAATTACCTACAAATTATTGTCCGTTTTTAAAAGCATTTAACACTGCTTGAGCCATCAAAGTTGGAGCATAGCAGGATATTTTCATAAAATCACCTTCAATCTCGCCACTTGCCAACGCAAAAATTGCATCTCCATCAACCATAGTATGCGCAGGCTTTATTGTCATTGCATAACCATCATGTGCGATATCAGCAAGCTTATTTGCCTCACATTTTGTAAGTTTTGCATTTGTCAAAATGCAACCAATTGTTGTATTTTGTCCCAAAGATTGCAACATTTTTCTGTCATAATTCAACAAATCAATTATATTTATGCTTTTGCCATTTACCACAGCCCCAGTGACTTTTTGCCCGTTTTTGTAATCATAAATATCCCCAAAAGCATTGACAGCCACAATAGCACACATTTCTACGCCATCATCAAATGCAAAAGTTGCAACGCCCAATCCACCTTTTGATGCACTCATTGCACCAAGCACTTTGCCCACAGTCGCCCCACAGCCTGCACCTACATTTCCACACTCAAAGTTATCGGATTTTGCATTTTTGCACGCAAGATAGCCCAATTCCTTATCTGGAAAAGCTACATTCATATAGTCTAAGTCATAAAGACAAGCACCACAAACAATTGGAACAGGCATTGCAGATGTTGCATATCCAACACCTTTTTCTGCCAAATATTGTACAATTCCACTTGCAGAGTCCAAACCAAAAGCACTACCACCACTTAAAAACACAGCATTCACTTTGTCAACTGAATTTTCACTTTTCAAAAGGTCAGTTTCTCTTGTAGCAGGTGCACTACCTCTCACGCTGACACCACCAACAGCACCACCTTCTGCCAAAATTACTGTTACACCTGTTGATTTTGTTTTGCTTTCAACATTTCCAATTTTAAAAAAATCTAACATATTAAACTTCTATATCCCCCAAAATAATCTTTTCAATTTCGCCATTATTTTCTAACAGCAAATAGCCTTCCTCACTCAAACCTACACCAACACCACATTTTTTGTTGCCATTGACATTTACAACCACATTGTGATTAATTGACATTGACAAATCGCAATAATCATTTAAAAAAGGTGCAAATCCAAACTTTTGATAATCTTCAAACATTTGATAAAGCAATTGCAAAATTTCTGAAATATAAACATCTCTTGACAAAGTTGGTATGTTTTCCAACTTTAATGATGTAACTTTTGACTTAAGCTCATCAGGAATTTCATTTGTAATATTAACGCCAATTCCCAAAAAAATTGCCTCTGTTACATTTTCTGTGACCACGCTTTCAAGCAAAATACCACATATTTTTTTGCCATTGACGAAAACATCATTTGGCCATTTGATTGCCACATTATCCGTATATTTTTTCAGTACCTTTGCAACAGCAAGACCTGTCATAAGCACAATTTTCAAAGAATCTGTAACAAACATTTTTTTAGGCTTATAGCAAAGTGTCATATAAACGCCACCCAATCCAGACACAAAAACTCTGTCAAGCCTACCTTTGCCACTTGATTGGCGTGGTGCAACACACAAAAATTCTTTGTTAAGCTCTGGATATAACCTCTTAGCCTCTGTATTTGTGCTTGTAACTTCCTCAACAAAAACAGGTATATCAATCCCTTTGCTTTGCAATTTTTTTGACAATGTTTGAGGGGTAAGAATGTCGCTTTCAACAAATTTATATCCTTTTCTGCTTATTTCTATGTTAACACCATTGCTGATTAGCTTTTTTATTTGCTTATTCACGGCAATTCGGCTTATCCCAAGCTGATTTCCAATAATTTCTCCACTCAAATAATCATTGCTTTCAATCAACATTTCCAAAATTTTATCAATCGTCTTTTTCAAATTTTAATACCTCTCTACATCTATTAATTGTGTCATAATCAAAGCCACGATATGCCATAAATCGAAAAAATTTTTGACTATCCTGCATTGTTTCCAATTCGTGCGACCTATACCATTTTTGTGCAACAGCCATTGCCGCATCAAATGTGTCATTTGAGTCAAGCACACCAAGCACATCGTCTATTATTTCATTGCTTATGCCTTTGTTTTTAAGTTCTGCTTGCATTCGTCTTTTGCCAAGCTTGCTTGATTTTTGTGCCACAAGATTTTCTGCAAAAGCATAGTCGTCCAAGTATTTTAGTTCAGTAAGCCTGTTTATTACGCTGTCTATTACTGCTTTTTTAAATTGTTTTTCGTACAATTTATTTCGCAGTTTTTTTGTTGTGGCAACATATCTTGACAAATACCAAATTCCGTAGTCAAATGCAGCCTTTTCGTCCACCTTTTGTTCCACGCTTAAAAGCAAACTATCGTCCACCTCAACACCTTTTTGAAGTCTAAAATCAAAAGCAATCAAATACGGAATTTCTGCCCAAAACTCCCCATTTATGCTTATTTTTACTTTTTGTCCACAAACATTAAATTCAGTAATTATCATAATCTAAATTTTAACATCAAATATTATGATATTATTTTATCACAAAAGCCACAAAAAATCAAGACATAAAAAACAACAGATGTGCAAAAACACACATCTGTTCTCAATTAAGTTTAATTTTATCAAAAGATACAGCCTTATTTAAATTGCAATTTACCAAATAATCAAACGAACAAATCAGTTACCCCATATTTACTGATGTTTTGTTGCGTTTTTCATATTCTTTGCATAACTTTACATATTTGTTTGCCAGTTCCAAAATATATCGATTTTTCCCGTCCTCAGAAAGGCTATTGTAATAGCTGTTATCCATTAGTTTTGTAAGAGGATTCAAAACAATCTCATCACTTTCGATTATTGATGCCACCACCTCATACATTTCATTGTCAACCTGCTCAATTTCTTGAATAATTGCAAGTTTTTCCGTTTTCACTTGCGACCAATATCCACACTTAATACGCTCTTTTGCCATTTTTGCTACACTTTGAATGTCTTCTTTCATTAATTATCTCCTTTCAACCCCTGCATAATATTTTTAATCCATTTGTTATCAAAAAATTTCGTTTGTGCTAATAATCTTTATCAATTGTTTTCATTTTATTTTATCAAGCAGTTTTTCAATCTTTTTCGACAAAAAACGACCTCGCATAAGCGAGGTCATCATAAATTATGCTTTATACATTCTTTTTCTGGCAGCTTCTGCCTTTTTCTTTCTCTTTACACTTGGCTTTTCATAAGCTTCCTTACGACGAAGGTCTCCAATGATACCGTCTCTTGCGCATTTTCTCTTAAAACGGCGAATTGCACTGTCCAAAGACTCGTTTTCTCCAACTTTAATTGTAGACATACCTTTTGATCCCCTCCTTTCCTCAGTCACGGATATATTACTCTTTAATTATACTGATTTTTTTTATAATGTCAAGCAAAATTAACAATTATGCCATTTTTTCTGATAATTTTTCTCCACCAAGAATATGAATATGCAAATGTCCTACAGATTGGCACCCATTTTCGCCTTTATTTGACACAATTCGAAAACCATTTTTCAACCCAAGCCTATCTGCAAGCTCGCCGATTTTCTTTAGCATTTTGCCTACAATTGCAGCTTGTTCGTCGTTCATTTCCACAATGTTTGCAAAATGTTGTTTTGGTATTGCCAAATAATGTTTTGTTGCTTGAGGAGCAATATCATTGATGATTATCATCATTTCATCCTCATACACTTTTGTGCTTGGAATTTCGCCATTAATAATTTTACAAAAAATACAGTCCATATTAACCTCCTAAAAATCAACTTTTATGATTTATCCTTTCAAATATATATAAAAATATTGTATATAATAATTGTTTAAAATTTTGCACCAATTAAATTGCAAATTATTACTCACCACAAATCAAACATTGTTTTTCATTGTCATATGCACATGGTGTAACAATTTTTATTTGTCCTTCCTCACCATTGCACATAACTTTCAAATACTCCCTTGAATATCCTCCGTCACTTTCCAAAAGCACTTCAAGCGACTTTCCTATAAAACTTTTGTAATAAGCTTCTTTGTTTTTTAACGCAATCTGCTCAGCTTGTTTTGTACGATTTTTGACAACATCACCACAAAGCATTTTATATTTAGCTGCCGCAGTTCCTTCTCTTTTTGAATATGCAAAAATATGCATATCAGAAAAAGCAACTTTGTCAATAAACTCAAGTGTTCCTGCAAATTGCTCTTCAGTTTCTGTTGGGAATCCACATATCAAATCTGTGGTTATTGCAGCTTTAGGATAATATTTTCTTATCAAATCCACACGCGACATATAAAATTCAGTAGTATATTTTCTGTTCATATCCTTAAGCGTTTGGTCATTTCCACTTTGCAGTGACAAATGGAAATGTGGACAAAACTTTTTCAACCCAATTGTCGCTTTCAAAAGCTCATCGGTAATAACTCTTGTTTCCAATGAACCCAATCTTATTCGCACATTAATGTGGCTTAATGCTTTTAGCAAATTAGAAAGGCTACTACCAAAATCAATGCCGTAACTTGACATATCAATGCCCGTCAAAACAATTTCATTTGTAACCTTTGCCAATCTTTCGCACTCAGCAACAATACTTTGCACGCTACGCGATCTTGATCTGCCACGCAAATAAGGTATTAAGCAATATGCACAAAAATTGTTGCAACCATCTTGAATTTTTACATATGCCCTTGTTCTTATCAAATTTGGTTGCAATTCTTCCTCATATCGATTGGATATGGGGGCAACGAAAATGCCTTGTTGCTCAATCAGCTCAGGAATTTTGTTTTTGTTTGCAACTCCACTTATATATGTAACGCCGTCTTTATCCTCAAATTGCTTAAAATCATTTTGACTTGCACAACCACAAACGATAATTTTTGCATTTCTATTAAAATGTAAACACCTGCTTACTGCTTGTCTGGATTTTTTTTCTGCCTCATTTGTGACAGCACAGGTGTTAAGCACATAAACATCTGCATATTGCAAGCTATCTGACACCTCATAGCCAAGCGAAGATAGTTTTGTCATTATTCCGTCACTTTCATATTGATTAACCTTGCAACCAAGATTATAAACTACAACTTTCATCAGTTCATTTCTCCCAGTTCATACATAACAATGCCACACACAACAATGCTTGCTGTTTCACACCTCATTATGCGTTTGCCAAGCGTAACAGAATTTGCACCACAGCTCACACATTTGTCAACTTCTGCTTGACTAAAACCACCTTCACTGCCAATGATAACGGCAATGCTTTGTCCTGCAAAAGTGCTAAGCTCACTTTTGATACCATTTAATTTTTCGTTTTCATAACAAATTATCACTTTATCATAATTTTTAAGCAATTCAAGCATTTGTTCAAAAGTCAAAAGTCCATGAACATCAGATATTCTTGATCTCCCACATTGTTTGCAAGCCTCAATATTGATTTTGTTCAATCTATCCACATTAAATTTTTTTTCTGCCACAAATTCTGATGAAAAGAAAAATATATTTTTCACGCCCAGTTCAACAGCTTTTTGCAAAATCAAATCTGCCTTGTCGCCTTTTGGCAATGCTTGAAACAAGCTTACTTCCACTTTTGTTTTGCATTCATTGTCAAAAACATCTTCAATAATTGCCTGACAATAATCTTTATCGATAAGATTGATTTTGCAAAGATAATCTTTACCATCCACATTGTTGCAAACGATAATTTTGTAACCAACTTTATATCTAAGCACTTTTGTCAAATGCCAAAACTCGTCGCCACAAATTGTAACGACATTGTCAGTTATATCATCTTCACTCACATAAAATCTTCTTATATCCATAATTACCTTTCAAGGGAGAATTGCTAATATATTTGTTAAGCGTTGTGTCATTTCGAGCTATATGAAGTTCCCACGAAATAGCCTTTTTATTGGGAATAAGGAGAAATCTCAAACTCTAACTTACACAAAATATGAAAATGTTTTTCAAATACTCTTATTGCTTATTGTTTTTTAAATCTTATGCCACACCACTCGCCAAGCACAAGTGATTTGTCTAGCACAAAGCCATTTTTGATATAAGCATTAAGCACTTCGTCATATCTCTTGTGGATTATTCCTGACAAAATGATATAGCCATTGCTGCTTAGCACATTGCCAATGTTGTTTGAAAGCGCAATGAGAATATCTGCTGTGATATTTGCAAAAACAATGTCTCCTTTTGTGGTTGCACTCTCAATCAAATCTGCTTGAGTTACAACTGCATTTGACACATTGTTAAGCTGAACATTTTCTTCACACGCCTTGACTGCAAGAGGTGCAATATCACTTAGCAAAACACTTTTTGCACCACATAAACTTGCAGCAATGCCAAGAATACCACTGCCTGCTCCAATATCAAGCACGCTTTTGCCTTTAGCATCCAGCTCACTAAACAACTGCAAGCACAACCTTGTGCTCTCATGCGAGCCTGTACCGAACGCCATACCCGGGTCAATAAGCACAACTATTTCATCCTTTTGCGCCTCGTATTTTATCCATTTTGGCACAATGACAATTTTACCAATATGAATAGGCTTGTAATATTTTTTCCATTCATTAACCCAATCAGTATCGTCAAGGTCACAAACTTGCACCTCAAGACTGCCCAATTCAAAAGGAGAATTTTCCTTCAAATTTTCCAGCTCTTCCAATACATTTTGATAAATATTCTCAAAAGTATCCTCATTGTAACAGCCTTTGACTTTGACGATAGGGCTTTGCTTTAGCACATCTGCCTCAATGTAATCCCATATGATGTCACTTTCTATCAGCTCTAAAATATCTTTGCTGTCATAAATACTAACACCTTCACTGCCACAATCATACAATATCATTGCAACCAAATCGCTGCCTTCAGTTGTAGTATTTACGCTTATTTCTTTGTATTTCATTCGCTTTTAATCTCTCCAAATTTTTGCAAAGCCATTTTGCTACAAAGCTTTTCGGCATCCAACTTCTTTTTGCCACTTGCCTCACAAATTACTTCATCATTAATAAGCAACTCCATTGTGAAAGTAAAATCATGAGGAGGTCCCACAACACTTTTTTCCTCAAATTTTATCTTCCATTTTTTAAGGTTGCAATACTCAAACAACATTGATTTGTAATCATAGTTATCATTTTTAATTTCTGCCGTGATATAAGGTTTTAAATATTTAAGAATAAATTGTTTTGCTGATTTAAGTCCATTGCTATCAAGATAAATAGCCGCAACAATAGACTCAAAAAAATCGCTTTTTATTTTTTTACTCAAAATCGTAGCACCTTTGTCATATAGCACATATGAAGAAATTTTTGAATTATCCACAATTTTTGCAAGTGGTTCACGGCTTACAATATTTGCCCTAAACTTGCTCAATCTGCCCTCGTCAAATTGTGGGTAATTTCTGTATAATTCATCTGCAACAACAAAATCAAGAATCGCATCTCCAAGATATTCCATTCTTTGATAACTATCGCCACCTTTCCCCATCATTTTGTTATAACTTACATGTGTTATTGCTCTTTGCAGAAATTGTATATCATTAAATGTATATCCAATTATTTTTTCAATAGCTTTAACATTTTTTAGTTCTTGACTTTCGTTATTATACTTCATTGTCATCCTCAATACCACTCAAATTTTCTTTAATCTTTTGCAAAACATTGTTTTTAGCGAGCATAATAACTTGCTCAATACAACGGCAAATGCTTGCTGCTTTTGATGAGCCATGTGCTTTTACAATGATGCAATCAACACCAAGAACAGTGCCACCCGCCTGTTCGTTAACATCCATTGTTGACTTAAGTTTTTTTATAGCTGGCTTAATCAAAAGTCCACCAATCTTTTGCAAAATACTACCATTTTTGATTGAATTTTTAATCAATCTCATAACAGTTAGTGCTGTGCCTTCAATAGTTTTAAGCGCAATATTTCCACTAAAGCCATCGCATACCACAACATCATAATCGCCTGTCAAAATATCCCTTGCCTCAACATTGCCAACAAAATTGATTGATTTTGTATTCTCAAGTAAAGGATAAGTTTCTTTTACAAGCTCATTGCCTTTGCCTTTTTCCTGTCCGTTGCTCAAAATTGCAACAGTCGGATTGCTTACGCCGTAAAGCGATTGCATATAACAACTGCCCATTACAGCAAAATGCTGCAAATTTATTGGCTTGCAGTCTGCATTTGCTCCACAATCCACAAGCACAAAGCATTTGTCCTCAATCACTGTTGGCAAACTTGGTGCAAGACAAGGTCTGCTAATACCCTTAATTCGTTTTGCAACAAACAAAGATGCTGTCAGCAATGCCCCAGTATTGCCGGCACTTACCACACCTGCAAAAGAAGAATCCTCTTTTGCCATTCTTATTGCTTTTACCATTGAAGAATCTTTTTTTTGTCTTACCGCGATAGTTGGAACATCTTCATTAGTAATAATCTCTGTACAATGACTTATTGAAATTTTATTGCCGTTGTAATTTGCAGCTAAAATAGGCTGAATAACCTCTTCATTGCCACAAATAACAATTTCCAAATCATTGTGTTTTTGCACAGCTTGAATTGCACCAAGCACTGCTTGCTCAGGGCAATAATCTCCACCGTGTCCATCCAAAATTATTTTCATATACACTCCTTATATGGAAAATTTTAAATTTATACAATATTATATTAGCATAAAAAAAAATAATTTTCAATAATTTATATATAATATTATATATTTTTATTTAAAAGTAATTAAACTTAAATTTATATTTTAGATTTTCAGTTTTAACATTTTAGCACATCGTCAATTATAAATTAATTTTGTATTGTTTTTGGCAACATTATATTAACTAACAAAATTAAAAAAGCAAATACGGAATCCCATATTTGCAAAATTAATTTATAATATGCACAACTTAATTGTTGTTTTTTGTATGCACATTAATGACATCTGTTTCGCTATCATAAGTTGCTAGAATAACATTTTCCAATTCCTCTTTTGATTTGAAATTAAGCTTGTCAAGCAACCATTGTTCGCTTTTATTTGCCTCGCTTAAACCAGAATATGAAATATCTCCGTCAACAACAAGAATATTGTTAAGTTTTGCCTGTTTGATTTCCACTTGATTTATATCCTCTGCAACAATCGGCTTTTGATTTCCTTTTGGCATTACAGAAAGTTCGCCACTTGTTTCAAAAATTGCATATGCAACATCTTGAATATCAAAGTAACTTTTTTCTCTTAGCATTGACAACAAATCATTCACATCAATCTTACTTTTCTTAAGTTTATCGTAATCAATTTTTCCGTCATAAATAATTGTTATTGGCTTACCTTTCAAAAGTCTTTTTAAAAAAGTTGATTTTCTTCCAACAATATCTATAATCAAAGCAAGTGCCATAAAAATTGCCATTGCTATCAAAAAATAATAAAACGGAATTTCAGAGTTGATTGACATTTCTGCAGCAATCGAACCCAAAGATATACCAACAGCATAGTCAATAAACTCAAGCTGTGCAATCTGTTTTTTGCCAAGAATTTTTGAGATTATAAACAAAAACAAAAAGGATACTACTGAATTGATAAGCACCCAATAAATAGGTGCAATTCCAAATTGCATAATCCACCTCCACAAAATTAGATTTTGCAAATAAAAGCAAATTATGCATTTTAAAATCAAAAATTTTTATGCAAAAAAGTGAACTAAGCTTTAGCCCACTTTTTTAATTTAATATCGATTTTCAGCGTGTTTTTAATATTTTATAAAGTTTACGCCATATTTATACACAATACCATTTGCTGTTTTTATATCAAAGTTCCCATACAATGCTCACGCATTTGTTTTAAAAACTCAATTCCATCCACCATTTCGTTTGGCTCATCAGTATAGCCACCCCAAGGCATTTCTCCGTCATTCAATCTGTAAGGAGCATTTGCAAAAAATTTCTTATAATCTTTGCTTGAATACTTATCTGCTGCCGTATTCCAAGGATGTGGCCTGCCAACCAAAAAATCATTGTGATAGCCAACATATTCTGATTTAGGATTTTTGTCTGTTTGATTTACCACACGCATATATCTACCTTGAAAATATGTGCCGTCAGGGAAAGCATCAATCATTGCATTAAGCAATTTTTTTTCGTTGTACTTTCCAAAAGTTGCACGCCACTCTCCCCAAGCGCCAATCATTACAAATTGATAAGCCGTTACTGTATATTTAATCAACTGCAAATTTCGCATATTAAACTGTTTGATTTGCCTCAAATGTTCAAGAATAATGTCTTGTTTAGGGCTATGATTTTCCCCTTATGTATGGTCGTAAGCAAATCTTAACAACATACTCATTTTTAGCGAACGAATATGCTCAAAATAGCACTTCATTTGATTAAACGCCAAGTCATCAAGTTATTTGTCAACATACTCTGTCAAATAAATATAGACTTGAATTTCAACTGCTTTGTCGTCCTTGTATGTTTCAAGTTCATCTTCAAGCATTTTGTAGCCATCAATTTTGCTCGTTTTACCACTAATTTTATAGACTAATAATTATAAAAATCAATGATAACATATATGCAAATTGCAATAAAAACTTAACTTGTCTATTTTAAATAATAAGCCTAAAAAGCATAAAGAGTAATCAAATTACAAACTAGGGCTTAAGCACAAAAAACATAAACACATTAACCTCAAAAGAAAAATTGCAAAAAGAAAAAAGGAATGTCACATTTAACATTCCTTTTTTACTACTTGTTTAAAACAAAAATTAGTCAGCTTTTTTTTCGCTCATATCTACTACAGTTTTACCATCATATGCACCACAATTTGGACAAACTTTATGGCTTGCCTTCAACTCGCCACAATTTGGGCATTCTGATAGATTTGGAGCACTGATTTTCCAATTAGCGGCTCTTGTATGTTTTCTTTGTTTTGATGTTTTATTTTTCTGAACTGCCATTTCCTTGCACCTCCCGTAGATTTATTTTAAGTTTTTTAACACACCAAACGGATTGTTAGGTGTAATATTTTCAGAAGTTCGCAATTTATCACAATCACAACTCTTCTCATTCAAATTTGTACCACAAATGCTACAAAGTCCTTTGCAATCTGGCTTGCACAATACCCTTGTTGGCAAATTAAGAATAATTTCTTGCTCTGCAGGAATTGTCATATCCACAACATTGTTGTTATAAGGATAAAAGCCTTCTTGAATCTCTTCTCCTTCCAAATAAAAACTTGCCATACATCTTACACAAAAATCTTTTTTTACATCAGCAAGACATCTGTCACACTTAAAGATTATTGAATAATTAAGTTCGCTATCAACATAAACATTGTCCTTATCCACTACAAAAGTGCCTTGAATTTCAATGTCGCCGTCAAATTCAGCAAGCAAGCCTGAAAGGATATTTTCATTTGCTTTGATTGTTTGACTGAAAGGATAAAACTCGCCTTGATTTGCTTTTGCAATGTTTATAGACATAGTTTACCTCCTCAATCTATCAAATTATATATTAATATTGAGTTTTTGTCAATTAAAATAACGCATTTTTATTATAAAAAGAAGATTTTTAGCATTTATCGCTTGCAAATCAAACTTTTTTCAAATTTTGTGCTTATTTTTTGATAACCAATTCTTTTGTTTCTCTTGCAATAACAAGTTCCTCATTAGTTGGAATAACAAAAACTTTAACTTTTGAGTCAGCTGTTGAAATTTCAACATTTTGTCTTCTTGGGCAATTCGCATTCTTTTCCCAATCAATTTTAACACCCAACCAATCAAGTTTTTCTAGCACTCTGCGTCTTGCAGCAAAAGCATTTTCGCCAATACCACCAGTAAACACAATACAATCCACTCCTTGCAAAGCTGCTGCATAAGCACCGATATATTTTCTGATACGATAAGATGTCATTTCCTGAACAAGCTGAGCTCTTTCATTACCCTCTTCGGCAGCCTTTGCAACTGCTCTTGCATCAGATGACACACCAGAAACGCCAAGGAAACCACTCTTTTTGTTCAAATAGTTAAGCATTTGGTGAATATCCATACCTTTTTTGTCCATCAAAAACTCAAGACAAGCAGGGTCAATATCTCCTGAACGAGTGCCCATCATAAGTCCTTCAAGTGGAGTCAAGCCCATTGAAGTGTCTTGACATTTGCCATCTTTTACAGCTGAAATAGAAGAACCATTACCCAAATGGCAGTTGATGATTTTGCATTTGTCAGTGCCCATAAGTTTTATAGCCTCACCTGTAACATATTTGTGGGATGTTCCGTGGAAACCATAACGACGAACTTTAAATTGCTCGTAATCTTCATATGGAATAGCATACATATAAGCATATTTTGGCATTGTCATATGAAAAGCAGTGTCAAACACAGCAACCATTGGCACATTTGGAAGTAAGCTTTGGCAAGACTCCACACACGCAATGTTTGCAGGCATATGAAGTGGTCCAAGTGGAATATTTTTTTTCATAATTGCAAGAGTTTCTGGAGTGATAACAACAGAACCATCAAAATCCTCTCCACTGTGCAACACTCTGTGACCAACTGCACTGATTTCGTCAATACTACCAACAACACCAAAGTTTTTGTCAGTTAAAAGGCTGAAAACAACCTTCAAAGCTTGTGTATGATTTTCAAAATGATGTTTTTCGATATGTTCAGGCTCTCCTGCAACCTTATGCTCTATTGTAGAAGTTTGTTGACCAATACAATCCACACCACCACTGCAAAGACAACTTTCGTCTGTCATATCGATAACTTGATATTTAAGTGAGCTACTGCCCGCATTTACTACTAAAATTTTCATATTAACTCCTATAAGTTTTGACTTAATCAAATAATAACTATATTTTCAAATTTTTTCAATCGGATTCAAACTGATTTTTGCAAACAAGTTACAAATCAAACTTTGCAACCTTTGCATTAATTTTTATCTAAAAATTACTTTTCTGACTGAACAGCTGTGATTGCAACAACACCCACAATATCACTTACAACACAACCTCTTGACAAATCGTTGATTGGTTTTGCAAAGCCTTGACAAATAGGGCCAACGGCCTCTGCGCCTGCCAATCTTTGAGCAAGTTTATAGCCAATGTTACCTGCACCCAAATCAGGGAAAATAAGCACATTTGCCTTTCCTTCAAGCTTGCCGTTTGGTGCTTTAAGTTTTGCAACTGAAGGCACAAGTGCTGCATCCACCTGCAGTTCGCCATCAATAATCATATCTGGGCATTTTTCAATAACTTTGTTTGTCGCCTCAACAACCTTATCCACATTTGCGTGTTTTGCACTGCCTTTTGTTGAAAAAGAAAGCATTGCCACTCTCGGTTCAATTCCTGCAAGTGTTGCTGCAGAATTTGCAGTTGAAATTGCAATATCACAAAGTTGATCTGCATTAGGATCAGGGTTAACTGCACAATCACCAAACACCATAACCTCATTGTCTTTATACAAAGTGTTGTCAAAACTCATAAGGAAACAGCTTGAAACAGTGCTTACACCCGGTGCAGTTTTAACAACTTGCAAACCTGCCCTAAGCACATTGCCAGTTGAATTGATTGCACCACCAACCATTCCTTCAGCCTCGCCAAGCTTTAGCATTAATGCACCAAAAAACAAATTGTTGTTTTTAACCAAGCTTTGTGCTTGCTCAATTGTCATTCCTTTAGCTTTTCTAAGTTCAAACAAAGTGTTTGAATATATTTCAAATTTATCTGAATTTTTAGGGTTGATAACTTCAATATCATCAGTTGCAATGTCAGGACGCACACTTTTTATAACCTCTCTGTCGCCAAGCAAAATAACTTTTGCAATTTTGTTATCAATTATGTATCTTGCCGCTTCAATAACTCGTGGCTCTTCACCTTCTGGCAAAACGATAGTTTTGTACAGCTTTGTTGCTTTTTTAATAATTGAGTCCATTAACTTACTCATAAGTCCTCTTCCTCCAAATAATTTACTCAAAATACTTTTATTTTTTCAAAAAATGTTATATAATGAATTTATAAACATTCATTAATATTAATTATAGTATATTTTTAAATAAAAATCAATACTTTTTGTTGCAAAAGCAAGCAAATTTTAAATTAATATAAAATAATTAAAATTTTGCAAAATTATTGTCATCCCGAGCGTAATGGAGCCCTACAAAATAACTTTTTCGTGGGATACAAGAATGTAGCTCATACTATTATTAAGTTTTGTCATCTCAAGCGTAAAGTGGTCCCCACAAAATAACTTTTTTGTGGGTAAAGAGAGGGATCTCAAATTGTGCTTACAAAAAAGCATTACCTTTAGTAAAAACAACAAAAAATCAACTTAAATATCTAAAAAAGGAGAACACATTTGATAGCAGCAATTATTGTGGAATATAATCCATTGCACAACGGACATATTTATCACATAGAGCAAACGAAAAAACTTTTATCCGAGCTTGCACCAAACGAAAACAACAGCATAGTTGCCATTATGAGCGGCAATTTTACTGAGCGTGGAGATATTGCCGTTTTAAACAAATACACAAGAGCCAAACACGCAATAATGTCAGGTGTGGATATGGTTATTGAATTGCCTGCAATTTATGCCACCTCTTCTGCTGAATATTTTGCAAATGGTGCAATGCAAATTGCAAGCAAAATCAAAAACTTAGGATTGATTTGTTTTGGTGCTGAATGTGATGACATAAACACCCTTTGTGAAATTGCAAAAATCACAACTTCAAAAGAGTTTGATTTGCAAATTAAAAACCACTTAAAAGAAGGCTTATCTTATCCAGTATCAAGTGAAAAAGCATTGAAAAACCTATCGAAAATCGATACTAAAATTACAAATATGCCAAATAACATACTTGCAATAGAATATATAAAACAAGCGAAAAAACAAAAAATTCCAGCAAAATTGTTTGCAATAAAAAGAGTTGGAAATAACTACAATGACAGCAGTTTGAATGAGCAATTCAACAGTGCAAAAGCAATTCGTCAAGCTATAAAAAATGAGAATACAGACTTTGAAAAACTAAAAATGCCACAATATGTTTTTGACGACTTAAAAAATAAGGAAACTGATTACGAAAAACTATTTGCCATTGTTGCAAACAAATGCCTCGATATGCAAAATGTTTATGAGGATAATGAAGGTATTTTGAACAGAATAAAAAAATACTCACAAATTGCAACAGATTACAATCAATTGGTGGATTTAGCTCACACTAAAAGATATACAAAATCTAAAATAAAACGCATTTTGTTGCATATTGCCTTAAATCACACACAAGACAGCCTAAAAGAATGTGGCAAACCAAACATTTTGGCAGTTAAGTCAAACAAAAAACAGCTTTTATCACATATTGATTTTGGTGGTGAAACACATAGCATTGAGCAAAATGCTTTTGCAGGCAAAATATACAACATTGTAAGTTCAGACAAAATCACACAAGATTCTATGCTTATTATTGAATAACTACTTCCTTTGAACAGACAACCAACCAGTCAATTTAATTGGTTGGTTTATTTTAAAAAAATATCAAATAATTTATATTTACTAAGCATTAAAAAACAAATTGTTTAAATTTTACCAAAATTTTTCTACAAAACATAATTATTCACACATAAACATATTTTATTTTAAAATTAATATCAAATGCACTCATAATAATTTTTTTTGCTCATAAATTGTAATGTGGTAAAAAGAATTAGCAAAAAACATATTATAACAGCATTTTTAATATTCACAATAGCCATTGCACTTGCCTCCCCTTCAGACTACATTACAGGAACTTTAAGTGCACTGATTCTTTATGCAAAAAATGTTCTGCCTGCACTGTTCCCTTTCATCTTTTTTAACAAGCTACTGACAATGATTGGCTCGGCAAATGATCTTTCTGTAATGCTAAAAAAGCCACTTTCAAAACTCTATCGTGCGCCTGAAATTAGTGGTTATGTTATGATAATGAGCATTTTTTGTGGTTATCCAATAGGCAGCAAGCTAACTCGTGACTTATTTGATGCAAACGCAATAACCAAAGAAGAATGCTTTATAATTTCCGTGCTTTCAAATGTTTGTGGACCTATTTTTATAATTGGCACAGTAAGTCAAATGCTTGGAAACAGCAAATATGGATATATAATTTATTTTTCACATTTATTGTCTGCTTTTATCAACAGCTTTTTTTATCGACCAAAACAAAAGCCTCAAGCAAACAATTTTAGCCTTAACAATAAATATGACGATATATTGGGAAAAAGTATGATTGACAGCATAATCAGCATTGCTTTGGTTGGTGGATACATTGCAATAATGAGCTTTTTTATCACCTTACTTGACAAAATATATCTGACAAAACTTATCACTACCCTTTTTGGTTTTATTGGAATAAGTGACAATGTAAGCAGAGGCGTTTTTTACGGGCTCTTTGAAATGACTCGTGGAATAAGTGCAATTTCCAGTTGCAACTTGCAGGCAATTTTCTGCATACCAATTTCAACCTTTCTTGTTACATTTGGTGGTGTCTGCATAGCATTGCAATCGCTAAACTACACAAATAAATGTGGCATTTCAGCAGGCAAATATTTGCTTTCAAAATTGTCACAAGCTGTGATTGCAACTATTATCAGTATTATTTTTGTTTTGATATTTTTACACTAGTATCATAAAGTTATTAAAGCTATTATATACAAAATAATAATCGTGAAAGAAAATCTTTCACGATTAAATTTATTATTCAAATGATTTATTTGTCTTATTCTTTGACAAGAGCATCTTTTGCCTCTTGAGGAATTTCAATTTTGTCACAACCAATTTTATAAGTTGCTTCAACTTTTGTCTCACCCATAGTCATTGAAATAGTCATTTCTTTTGCAGCTATTGTAATGCTTACGCCCTCAAATTCTGTACCTGCGTTTCCAACATAAACACCATTTTCTTTTGTAAAGTTTTTTTCAAAGTCTTTATAATCGTCTTTGTCAAATTCAATGCTTGATTTTAACACTTCATTCATTGTTACATCGTCAGTTTCAAGCTTATACATTTCCTTAAATTCAGCTTTAGTCATGCTAAATGCTGACCAAGTTGTCTTTCCGTCAACAACCCTGCTGGAATACATATTAATGCTGTCATCTGTGATTTCAGTGTAAGAAACACTTTCTAAATCACCTTTCTTAGTCTTAGCCATAGCAACATTGCCATAAATGCTAATTTCAGTGTCACCCATAACCATAGCTTTGTTATTACTATCAAGCCACTTATCCATAAAATCCACTGGTGTTTTAGGAGCACAACCAACAAGCAAAGCACAAGCTGTTGCGGCAACCAAAACAATTGCAATAATTAAAACAAATTTTTTCTTCATTTGTTTATCCTCCAAAATATTTTTTATAATAAAACCAATTATTTGGTTGTTACTATCAGTAAATTTATAATGTAAGAATAATAAAAATCAATATTTGTATACAATTTGTGCATAAAGTGTCAAATAAGGTATACATTAATTGACACTTTTTGCTTGACAATAATTTTATAATATAGTATAATAATTACAATAAATTTAAATATAAATTTATAAAAGCTATAACTATTAATTATACAAAAAAGAATTTTAAAAGTGTTAAAAAATGTATACATTTTTTAACACTTTTTACTCATTTATGGAATATTTTGAGTAATTCTACAATGAAAATTATTTGTAATCTACACCACATATCAACAATAGTACTTTTTATAAAAAAACTGGGAAAGAATGTTGCCTTCCCAGTTTTGGTTTATTAAAATTATTTGTTACCTTCAGTTTTAGCAAGAGCCTCTTTTGCCTCATCTGGAATAACAATTTCATCACATCCGATTACAAACTTAATTTCTTCAGATTTCTCTTCATCAATTTTCTCAGTCATAATCATTTCTTTTGCAGTAATTTTAATTGTAGTGCCTTCATAATCTGTATCTTTATTACCAACATAAACGCCTTTTTCTTTTGTAAAATTATCTGCAAAAACTTTATTTAATTCATCAATTACTTTTGCATATTGATCTTTCATCATAGTTGTAAAATCAGTAAACTCAACATTGAAAAATTCTTCAAACTCTTCTTTAGTCAATGTTCCAGCTTCCCAACCCATTTTAGCATCAGCGCTAGCTTTGTAGCCAAGATATACATCGATTTTTTCGCCATTCATTACCATATAAGAAACTTGATATTTCTCGCCCTTATCATCAAGGATAATTTTTGAATAAGCTGCATTCTCAGTAATCTGAACAGTTAGCTTATCATTTATAATAGCTTTAGTTGAACTATTTGACCATTTTTCCATAAAATCAGCAGGTGTTTTAGGAGCACAACCAACAAGCAAAGCACAAGCTGTTGCGGCAACTAAAACAATTGCAATAATTAAAACAAATTTTTTCTTCATTTGTTTATCCTCCAAAATATTTTTTATAATAAAAACCAATTAATTTGGTTATTACTATCAGTAAATTAATAATGTAAGAATAATAATAAAAATCAATATTTGCATTGTTGTATAACCTTTCAAATATTATGCTTAACATCACATTCCAATATTTAAAAATTAAACATTTTTGAAAATTGTCATACAGATTGTGTTAAGTATATCATATTAGCCAAAAATTGTCAACTGAAAATTATAATAAAAAAGATACATTTTTTTGGAGCATTTTTTATCCAATGCTACCAGTGATTGCGTAATTATAGCAAAACAATTTACCGATTATAAACATTCGTTATATATACACAATATTTATACATTTTAGACATATCAATTAAAATTTAATTTTATTTAATATTTCAAACTCATTAAATAAATATTTTTTCATTCATTTTTTTTGCATTAACGCTTGTAAATTAATGTGATTTTTAATTAAAAAACAACAATTTTTTTCATAAAAAATTATACTTTACACACCAGACAAAAGTTTTTCAGTCAACAAAAAAAGGTTGCTTATTTAGGCAACCTCTCTCCTGTTTTATATCAAATTTTTATAATCAAACTGGTTGAATACCATTTGCAACATCGCCGATTTCTGAATCAAGATTCATTTTGTTAGCTTGACGATATTTGAAGAACTTTAATGCAACTTGTGGGAACAGAGCATAAGACAAAACATCCTCCTCTTGCTCAATATACTCCTTGATTTCTGCACGATATTTTTCAAGCTCTGGTCCGATATTATCAGCAGGACGACAAGTAATTCTCTCTTCGTCGCCAATAATCTTTTTGACAATATCAGGCTTGATTTCAACTGGCAATTTACCATACTCGCCACGAACAATACCTTTAACCTCTTTTGTAACCATCTTGTATCTTTCGCCAGACAAAACATTCAAAACAGCTTGCGAGCCGACAATTTGTGATGATGGAGTAACAAGTGGTGGATAACCCAAATCTGCTCTTACTCTTGGAACTTCTGCAAGAACCTCGTCATATTTATCCATTGCATTTGCCTCTTTAAGTTGATTCATAAGGTTGGAAAGCATACCACCTGGAACTTGATAAATAAGTCCTTTAACATCAGTTTGAAGAGCTTTTTTATTCAAGAAACCATCTTTTGTAAGTCTTTCTGCAACGCCTTTGAAATGCTCTGCAATTTCTGTAACATAACCCAAATCTAAACCAGTGTCATATGGAGTGCCTGCAAGAGTTGCAATGATTGGTTCTGTTGCTGGTTGAGATGTACCATTTCCCATTGGAGCCAAAGCAGTATCAATAATATCCACGCCAGCCTCAATAGCCTTGATATAAATCATATTACCTGTTCCTGCTGTGTTGTGTGTATGCAAGTGTATTGGGCAATCTACAGCCTCTTTCAAAGCTTTTACAAGCTCATAAGTTTCATATGGCAACAAAAGGTTAGCCATATCCTTAAGACAGATTACATCTGCACCCATTGCAACCAACTCTTTTGCAAGATTTACAAAATACTCACGAGTGTGCACTTCACTTACTGTATAGCACAAAGTTGCCTCACAAACAACGCCAAGACCACTTTTATCCTCATTTTTGTATTTTAGGATAGCGTCAATGCAGGCTTTCATATTTCTTGTATCATTTAATGCGTCAAAAATTCTGATTACATTAATACCATTTTGAATTGATTTTTTAACAAATTCATCAACAACATCATCTGCATAATGTTTGTAACCAAGAATATTTTGTCCTCTAAGCAACATTTGCAATTTTGTTTTTGGCATTGCTTTTCTTAGCTTTCTAAGTCTTTCCCATGGATCTTCGTTCAAGAATCTTAGGCAAGAGTCAAAAGTTGCACCACCCCAACACTCAATACTATAATATCCAACTTCGTCAAGCTTGCCTGCAACAGGCAACATTTCGTCAATTCGCATACGAGTAGCTGCTTGAGATTGGTGAGCATCACGAAGAATAGTTTCTGTTAATTGTACTTTCTTTGTCATATTTATACCTCCTTAAATTAGCCGAAAATTGCAAGCAAAGCACCTGCCGCAACGGCTGAACCGATAACACCTGCAACATTTGGACCCATTGCATGCATCAACAAATAGTTGTTTGGATTTGCCTTTTTACCTACATCTTGAGCAACACGCGCTGCCATTGGAACGGCTGAAACTCCCGCTGCACCAATAAGAGGATTGATTTTGCCTTTTGAAAGCTTGCACATAAGCTTACCAACCAAAACACCACCTGCTGTTGCAATACCAAACGCACATACACCAAGAACGATAATTTTTATTGTTTCAAAGTTTAGGAATTGGTTGCCATATGCCTTAGAACCAACTGTAATACCCAAGAATATTGTAATAATATTAATTAGTTCGTTTTTAGCTGTTTCTGCAAGACGAGGAACAACGCCAGACTCTTTCATCAAGTTACCAAGCATCAACATACCCAATAGAGGGATTGAAGATGGAAGGATAATGCCTACAACACCAGTAACCACGATTGGGAACAAAATCTTCTCTCTTTTTGAAACTGGACGAAGTTGTTCCATAACAATCATTCTTTCCTTTTTTGTTGTAAGTGCTTTCATAATTGGTGGTTGAATAACAGGAACCAAAGCCATATATGAATAAGCTGCAATAGCTATTGATGACATCAAGTGAGATGCAAGTTTGCTTGTCAAATAAATTGCTGTTGGACCATCTGCACCACCGATAATACCGGTTGATGCTGCCTCTGCTCCAGTGAAACCAAACAAAGATGCCAAAATAAATGTTACGAAAATACCAATTTGTGCAGCCGCACCAAGCAACAAGCTTTTTGGATTTGCGATAAGAGGACCAAAGTCTGTCATTGCACCAATACCCAAGAAGATAAGTGGTGGGAACAATACCCAGTCAACACCTTTGTATAGGTAATAGAACAAACCAAAATCAGCAATGGTTGTGTGATTTATTGTAATATTGTCAATAAATGCTTTTGCAGTAAGGTCAATACCTTCAACGCTAAACATACTTAAAGCTTTTTCCAAAATTGCTGTTGTTTGTTGTGATACTGTTGCACTGTTTGAAACTGTCAAATTAAGCATTTCTGCAAGCTCACTAAGAGTTCCTGATAAAACATTGCCGTTCAGTAACAAATATCCATCTGAATTTATAACGCCAGCTGCAATAAGATTTGTTATCTGTTCCGGACTATAAGCTGCAAGATTTAATGTAAAATCATACCCCTGCGTACCATACAAAATGTTATACGCCCCCGGAATATTGATAAGAAACATACCAAAAGCCATTGCAAGCAACAAGTTTGGCTCAAATTTCTTAGAAATGGCAAGGAACAACAAAAGTCCAGCAATAGCCATCATTACCAAATTTAGCAATGTGTCTGTATTAAAACCTGCAAAACCTGTGCTATCCCACAAATTTTTCAAAGATTCTAAAATTTGCGACTCGCTCCCGCCAAGTGCCAATGTAAAATTAAACATCTATAACCGCCTCCTGACTTATGCGATTGTAAACAATGTATCGCCACTACCTACGCTAGCACCTTTGCTAACTGCAACTGTAACAATACCATCTTTTTGTGCAGTCATATTATTTTCCATTTTCATTGCCTCAAGCACAAGGATTGTATCGCCTTTTTTAACTGCTGCACCATTTGCAACACAAACATCAAGCACAACACCAGGCATTGGAGCTTTGAAAGGCTCGCCAGCACCAACTGCAGCAGGTGCAGCCTTTGGAGCAGCAACAGGAGCTGCTTGCACTGGGCTTACAGCAACAGGACTGGTTGCAACGCCACCAACTTCCTCAACTTCTACAACATAATTTTTTCCATCTACTGTTATATTGAATTTACGCATAATAATTTCTCCTTAATTTAAATGTTTAATAGAACGCACTTTGAAAGTAACTTTTCTTTCAGCTTGTTCTTGTTCAGTGCAAACTGCGATTGCTGCAGTTATAATTGCAATAAGCTTGCTGTCTGTAACTTCTTCGCCAGCTACCGGTGCAACCAATGCAGGTATGCTATCTGGTTTTGGTAGTTTTGCTTGTTTTTGGCGAGCTTTTACATCGCTAATTGCTTGTTTGATTTCAGGTTTCTTTGATTTATATTCAAGTTTGATTTTTGCACTAGCCTCTTTGAACTCCAGCTTTGTTATTTCATTGTTGTCAAGCTTTTTGTAAAGACTATTTAATTGGTCATCTCTCGCGTCAACATAAGAAGTTTTAATCGCTTTCCTCTCTGCCTTGTTTGCACGATAAATTGCCATCATATCATCCCAATTATTAAGATATTTGTTGACAAACTGCAAAAGTTTAACAACACCGATAAGCAAAAATAAAACTACAAATACCATTGAAACACCGATTAATACAACTATACCAGCCGTTGCCATTTTACTACCAAACGACTCTTCGGCACACAAAAGTAAATTGTTAATCATATGTTACTCTCCTTAAATACCAAGTAGCATCATCAAAGCGCTTGCTATGTATGGACGCATTGTTGACAACTCAATAATATTGTCAATAAAGCCGTCTTTTGCACTTATGAATGGATTTTGCTCCATTGCAAGATAACGAGCCTCAAGTTTTTCTCTGTCCTCGCCTGACTTCAACTCTTCAGCGTACTCGATAGCAGCACCAGCAGCAGTGCCAACTGGACTTATAACACTATCAACACTTGCCAAAGTATAATCAAAACCAATGCCTTTGCTTGCGAACACTGAATAAGCAAGACCGATTGCTTTGCCAGTGATAACACTTATCATAGGGCTTGCACAGCTTGCAATTTTTGTCATAAGATTTGCAAGTTTGCCAGCAAGACCATTAACTTCATCTGCAAGGCTTGCTTTTACGCCAAGGCAATCAACCAAAGAAATGATTGGCATACCATTTGCAGAACATTTGTCAATAAACTTGTCTGCCTTTGCAATTCCATTTGCAGAAATATATCCGTCATTAACACTGCCATCAAGAGCAATAATACCAACGCTAATGCTATTTACCAATGCATAGCTTGTTACAACCTCTTTTGCATAGTTTTCATTTGCAATGATATATTTTTGATTGTCACAAATTGCTTTTAAAGCAGTCTCAACGCTGTAAGCTTTGTCCAAAGCAGGAGTTTCGCGATTTGCATCGTCCTCACACTCCTCAACTTCGCCACCACAAATTGTCAAAACATAATTAAGTTTTTCTGCAAGTTCCTTTGTTGTTTTAAAAGAAAAATCTACCATATCACTGTTTGCAGAAATAGCATTATATCCAAGCAAGCTGTTTAGCTTTGGATAATCTTTTTCTTTTGCTGCAATCGCTTGTGGAGATGCAACACTCATAATTCCACTGTCTGACATAAACACAAAATCTGCCATGGCTGCGATTGATGCCATCATTCCAACGCAGTTGCCTTTGATTATGCAAATGTGAGGAATATTCTCTTTTGCAAGGTTAATGCTGTTGATAACTTCACTGTATGCCTCAAGCATAGCAACGCCCTCACCAACTCTTGCGCCATTTGAATCAATAATAGAAATCAATGGTGTGCCTGTTTGCACGGCTTTTCTAATAACTTTCAAAATTTTCTTTGCGTGAGCCTCGCCAAAACTGCCCTTTAATACCTCTTGATTTTGTGCAAAAAAATGTACAGGTCTGTTGCCAATTGTGGCATAACCTGTAACTACACCTTCACCAAGAGCCTCAGAACCATCAAGGAAAGACTTGCCTGCTGTAAAAGCATCAGTCTCTACAAAACTACCATCGTCAATCAAATCAAAAGCAAAAGATTTAATCTTTTTTGTTGCCTTTTCAATCAACTTAATGTTGTTTTGTAACATTGCATTGTTCTTCATAATACCTCCAGTGTATTCAAAAAATCTTTTTAAATTTCAAACGAAATTCGTCAATTACCATTATATATAAAATTTAAGAAATAATCAAGTATTTTGCCCCAAAATTTACTAAAATTTTATATTTATTTTTATAAAAGTGTATATTATATACTAATAAATTAAATCAATCATTATTTGACATAAAAAAAGAAAAATTTAACACCAAAAAAAGCTATATTTGAGTTTTATTTTTATTTCAGTAAACTGACATTTTTATATTAAATTAAACAAAAAAACGAGCCAAAAGATGGTTCGTTTTTTTTATTTCAATTATTAGTTTTTACTTGTTTGACAATATGCTAAAACTTAATTTATTTTTCCAAAATCACAGTCAAAAAAGTGCTTTCGCCTTGCATTGATACTTGTGCATGAGGAATATTAGGGTCAAAATAAATGCTGTCGCCTGCACGCAAAAAATATTCCCTATTGCCAATAAGCACACGCAACTTGCCACTTATCACATAGTTAAATTCTTGTCCACTGTGTTTTACCAGTTCAGGAGCAACACCTTCACTTATTGTAACAATCATTGGTTCCATTTCTCTGTTATAAAATTTGTGTGCAAGACTGCTGAAACTATACCCTTCATATCTTTCAATTTCCAAGCCTTGACCTGCATAGCAAACGGCAACCTCTTTTCTGTCGCTGTTTTGACCTGTAAGCAAAACAGTTGGGTCAATCTCCAAAGCAGCTGCAATGTTGTACATTGTGCCAATAGGAATATCAACCACCCCATCTTCTATGTTTTTGTAGTCCTCAACAGACATATTCACTTTTTTTGCAAAATCATCCAAAGAATAGTCGGAAAACTCTCTCAAATCCTTAATTCTGCTTGCAATATCTTTGATTTTTTTATCCATAACAGCACCCCACTCACGCAAAACAAGCGTTTATATTTTTTTAAAGTTATAAATATTTATAGCTATGTTTCAAATTGAACTAAAAAGCTTGAAAAATACAAATTTTATTAGACTTAAAAATTAAAAACCTTTTTATAAATTATATCTTAATAAAATAATTATATCATTAATTGCAAATTATTTCAAGTATTTTTTTGCAGGTTCATTGCAATATATCCTCATTTTACGGCGAGTTTATCAAAATATTTATTTTTTTCATTTTGCATTTGATATTTATATCATTATTCACTCACCATAAAATTATATGAGCTTTTATTTTTACTGGATATTGAGTTTGACAGTATCACACACCCCAATAAATAAAAAATTCCTACCAAAAGATAGGAATTTTATTTTTAAGCATTATTCAGCGTCCTTGTTATCAAAAGACAAGTTTAAATCCTTGAACAAATCTGCCATTGTAGCACTTACTGACTCAGATGTCCAAGACTTAACTTCCTCTTGTACAGGAGCAGTTGCAACCTTTTTAGCTCTTGGTTTTTTGTTTTGAGCTGTTGCATTTTCAAATTTCTTAGCATTTGCTTTTGCTCTCTTTTCATTGTTCTCTTTGATATCATCTTGAGTAATTTCAACTTCTTTCTCAACAGGAGCTGGAGGGTCAAGCAAAGCTTTTACAGACAATGTAATTTTGCTACCTTCAAACTTAATAACTTTTGCCTCAATTTCTTGACCAACTTTGAAAGCCTCATTTGCATCCTTAACAAAATTGTAGCTGATTTCTGAAACAGGAACAAGTCCGTCAATACCTTTGTCGATTGAAACAAATGCACCATATGCAAAAATTCTTTCAACAACACCTTTAACTACACTGCCAACAGGATATTTATCTTGAGCCTCTTCATAAGGTTTCTTTTGAAGTTGTTTGTAACCAAGACTAACTTTGCCAGTCTCACGATTTGCATCCAAAATCAAGAATTCATAAGTTTTGTTGATTTCCAAAACTTCAGCTGGATCCTCAACTTTAGTCCAACTTAAATCGCTTATGTGAGCAAGACAATCGTTTTTATTTACGCTTACAAAAGCACCGAATTTTGCAAATCTTTTAACAACACCTTTAACAATAGTGTTTGGTATCATCAAATTCCAAAAAGCATCTTCTTTTGCCTTTTTCTCTTCCTCAGCAATAACCTTGTGAGAAGCAATAATCTTTTTACCTGAAACTTTATCGCCGTTTTTAGCCTCGATTTTGCGCACACGCAATTCTTTACCAACATATTTTTCCAAATTCTTTTCAAAACCAATGCGAATTTGAGATTGTGGAACAAAAATTGTATAACTACCTAATTTGCTTAGCAAGCCAGCATCTTTAACAGCCTTGTCGATTTTGATAGTGAACTCATTGCCATTGATGATTTCTTGAACTTTCTTATCCTCAAGCTCTTTTTGAAGAATAATTTTTTTGCTCATAGCAATCATTTCGCCTTTGCCCTTGTTTGCAACAAACACAGCCTCAAACTCTGTACCTTCTTGATAGTTATCTGGGTTGTAGTCTTTTTCATCAAGTTCTACTTCAGACTTATCAATAAAAGCCTCTGTCTTTGTGCCATAGTGAACGATAATTCCATCTTTGTTAGCACTTACAACAGTAACTCTTTTTTTCTTTCCTGCTTGTGGCCTATCATAGGCACTTTCTGCGTTTACGACACTTACGAACAAATTGTTCTCTTCATTGTTTGCATTAACTGCAACTTCCTCATTAAGCATTTCTTTGCTTTTTCCTTGAGTATCACTCATTATACCAATTACCTCCATAATCAACTCTTTGGGAGTTGAAGCGCCAGCTGTTACTCCTATTCTGGCATTTTGTTTTACTACTTTTGATAAATCGTCAATACAAGTAATCAAATAGCTTTGTTTACAATATTGTTTTGCAAGATTGAAAAGTTTCAAAGTATTGCTACTGTGATTTCCACCAATTACAAGCATAATATCGACATTTTTGGCAATTTCAACCACTTCTTGTTGTCTATCCCTTGTAGTATAACAAATAGTGTCAAAAATTTCAACTATTTTGCACTTGTTTTTTATTATTTTTTTTATATTTTTAAATTTCTCAGCTGAAAAAGTAGTTTGAGATACCAAAACACACTCTTTATCAACAAAATCCAACTCTTCAGCCTCTTTTTCGCTGTCAATGATTATTGCAGAGCCTTCACACCAACCATTAATGCCAACAACCTCTGCGTGTTTTTCCTCGCCAGTGATAATCACTTGTTTGCCTTGCTCAAAAGCATTGCGAACAATATTGTGAATTTTTTTTACAAACGGACAAGTCGCATCGATGTATTCAATGCCACGCTCCTGCATCTGCTCATACATCTTTTTGCCAACACCATGAGAGCGAATGACAATTTTGCCATCCACATAGTCTTCAAGAGAATTTATTGGATAAATCCCCTTTTCTTTCAAATTATTAACAACCAGTTCGTTGTGAATTATATCTCCAAGCGTAACTATTTTGCCTTTTGCTGACAAAGCAGTGTTTATTGCATTTTGCACACCAAAACAAAAACCGGCAGTTTTTGCAAGAACTATTTCCATACTCTACTTTTAAATTCCACCATTTATATGTATATTAAAATATTAATTAAAATATAACTTTTATATTTATCAATACTAATTTTACTTTTCTTCTTTTGGAGCAGCCAACATTTGTTGCTTTTTGTATTCAAGCTTGTTTTGTTTGCGAATTTGTTTGCATTCAATTTTTTGAGCTTTTAGCAACTTTTTAAGTGCTTTTTTATCAAGCAACATTTCCTCAAGTTGTGCTTGCAAATTCTCCATACGCAACTTCAACTTATTTGTAATTTCGCTACGCGCCTCTTTAACACCTTCGCCATAAAACTCGTCAAGATACATCGGATCTCCAATAAGCAAATAAGTTTTTCTGAATGTTTTGATTGGCTTGTAATATATCATAGGAATTATTGGAGATTTTGTTTTCAAAGCAAACATTGCAACGCCGTCTTTAAACTCCAACATTTGCTTATTGCCTGTTTTGTTTCTTGTACCCTCAGGGAAAACTATAAGTGGCTGATTGTTTTTCAAAACATCCATGCACTTTTTTATTGCACGCAAATCAGCCTCTCCTCTCTTAATTGAAATAACACCAATCTTTGGCAAGATTTTTCCTATGATAGGCAAGTCAAGCGATTCCTCTTTCATCAAAGCATTAAAATCATATTCAAACAAATCAGTAACAAATGGCACTGGATCAAGCATTGTGAAATGATTGCAAACATAAATACCTTTTCCCTCAACAAATTTGTTTGCATTTATAATTTTAACAGGCCACAAACAATTTGTTATCGGCTTGATAATTCTTCTTATTATTCTGTAAAACTTGTTGTTTTCCATAACAAAAAACTCCTAAAAATTTCTCCAATATTGCAATTATAAATTGCAAAAAACTATCAAAAATCGATATTAAATTGCATTTATACTACAAACTAATATCATTACATAAAATTTGTTTTGCAAAATTTAATTAGCCGATATAAGACAAAATTTTATCAATCGCCTGTTCGATTGTAAGATTTGTTGAATCAATATAAACGCTATCCTCTGTCAAAGTCAAAGGTGCAAAATCACGATGAGTGTCATTGTAATCTCTGTCGTTTATATCGTCCAATATTATTTCATATTTCACATCTTGTCCCTTTTCAATAAGCTCTTTAAAGCGTCTATTTGCCCTTTCCTCAGGTGTTGCAGTCAAATAGAATTTGTAGTTTGCATCTTTCAAAACATAGCTTGTGATGTCTCTGCCATCCAAAACAACATTGTTTTTAGAGGCAATTTCTCTTTGCATTGCAACCAGCTTAAGTCTTACAGCAGGAATCTTGCTTACATTTGATGCAGCTTTTGAAATGTGATGTTCACGAATAGCTTTGCTCACATCTTCTCCGTCCAAATAAATAATCTGCACACCATCATTATATTCAATTTTAATTTGAGTATTATCCAAAAAACTTATTACTCCGTCTGCATCGTTTGTGTCAATGCCAAGTCTAACAGCCTTAAGACCGATTGCTCTGTACATAGCGCCTGTGTCAAGATAAATGATATTCAATCTTTTTGCAATTTCTTTTGCAATGGTGCTTTTACCTGCACCTGAAGGTCCGTCAATAGCAATATTCAACATATTTCCACCTCATTTTTAATTTCTCTATTAGTATTTTTAGTCAATTACACTTATGCCTGCAACATATCCTGTTGACAAAGCAATTTGAATGTTAAAGCCACCAGTAAAACCATCAACATCCAACACCTCGCCAGCAAAAAACAACCCCTTTACAAGCTTTGATTGCATATTTTTTGGGTTGATTTGTTTGACATCAACGCCACCACTTGTGACAATTGCTCCAGATAATCCACACAATCCCGAAATGTTAAAAGTCATATTTTTCAAAGAAAAAACAAGCCTTGCTCTTTCCTCTTTTGTGATTTGGTTGACCTTTTTATCCCCATTAATTTTGCTGTTTTTGATAACCAATGGCAGCAATGCTTTTACTGTTAAATCAGTAATTGCATTTTTAAATTCTTTGTTACTGTTAGCCTCAAAATCTCTCAACAGCCTGTTATCCAAAGTTTTTTCGTCCAATGCAGGTTTCAAATCTATTGCAAGTTGCAAATCTCCTTGCACTTTATTTATCAAACTGGACATGGTAAGAATTATTGGACCAGAAACACCTGTATGCGTAAACAACATTTCTCCTGTCTCCTCAGCCAAAACTTTGCCATTTGCCAAAATTGAACAACTTACATTTTTAAGGGTCACACCTGCAAGCTCTCTTACATTTTCCTTAAGATTAATGCCAACCAAAGCAGGATAAAGTTTTGTTACATTGTGCCCTGCAAGTTCTGCAAACTTATAGCCATCGCCTGTACTGCCCGTTCCGGGGTAAGACATTCCACCTGTTGCAACAATCAATTTTTCGCAAGGGAAATACTCATTTTGAACAAAAACGCCACATACAGCATTATTTTTTATATCAACTTTTGTTACTTGATGATTAAGCTTTATTTCCACATTGTTTTTATCAAGTTTTTTTTGAAAAACTTTGATAACATCTGATGCTTTATCTGACTCTGGGAAAACTCTCTTTCCTCTTTCAACTTTAATTTTCAAACCATTATCAACGCAAAATTGTTGTGTAGCTTTTGTATCAAATTTGTTTATTGCTCCCATCATAAACTTAGGGTTGGTGCAAACATTTGAAATAAAAGTTTTATTGTCGCAATCATTTGTTATATTACATCTGCCTTTTCCAGTTATATAGAGTTTTTTGCCAAGTTTTTCATTTTTTTCCAGCAAAACAATTTCATCTCCACTTTGAGCAGCAGCAATGCTTGCCATCATCCCCGCAGGACCACCACCAATAACAACAACCTTCATATTATCCTCAAAAACTTAAAAATCAAAGCAATTTTAAATAAACTTAAATCACATTTAAAATTTAACTTAATGCTTTTTTCATAGCAACTGATTATAATATACCATATTTTTTACTCAAATAAAAGCGTTTGTATCAAATTAGTACAATATTTACAAAAATACACACAAAAGCAACTGATAATTAATTAATATTTTCATAATAAGATAATATTTTTACTTAACGCACAATCTCTATGTTGTTTAAACAATCTCAAATTACATTGTTCTTGTCATTCCGAGTTTATGCAATCTTCAATGGAGATTGTTAGCAAATTAAAATAGCATCATAATATAATTACAACATTAATATGTGATTCCAATATAAAACTAAAATTTATTTTTTATTTCTACGCTTTCAGATTATGAAAAAGGCTCTTGAATATTTTGTTCAAGAGCCTTTGACTACAAATTATTTAGAAAGATAAATTGCAATTTATTGATTATTTTTCAGATTGTCTAATGCTTCTGCATTGTTTGATATTATCATACTGACAGTTTGACAGCCATCCATTGCCAAACAATTACCACAAGTTTCACACTCTTTGCTAAGCGCACATTGTCTAATCGGGCATAGACTATTGCAAAATGGTGTTTTTACGCCGTCAACACGACACCCCTCACAGTTTATCATTTCGGGAGTAATCTCTACGCCATTTAGTTCTGACCAAAGTTTAGCAACCTTTTCGCGCAAAGCATTATCGTTATTAAGCGTAGCAATTCTCGCATCGCATTTTTCACAATCTAACCCACAATATGCTATAAGTTTTTTCATAAGTGTTCAGGCTCTTTTAAGCAATATTTTCTTTTTTTATAATTTGTGGCATAGCATTTTTTTCAATACAATCGCCATTAATGATTACCTTTTTAATGTCTTTATCAGACGGAACTGAATACATAAGCTCAAGCAAATTCATTTCCACAATAGATTTTAAGCCACGAGCACCAGTTTTTAGATTGATTGCTTTTTTTGCAATCGCTTTGATTGCATCATCTGTAAACTCAAGCTCAACATTATCAAGATCAAACATTTTTTTGTATTGTTTAAGCACTGCATTTTTTGGTTCAACCAAAATTTTACTCAATGCCTCTTCATCCAATCCGTTCAAACCGACCACAACAGGAACTCTTCCAACAAACTCTGGTATCAAACCAAACTTAACCAAATCATCAGGACGCAAATCTGCAATCAAACTGCTGTAATTTTCCTCTGCTTTTTTGATGTCACTGCCAAAACCTAATGAAGAAGTATCTTTTCGTTTATCAATAATTTTATCAAGCCCAACAAACGCACCACCACAAATAAATAATATATTTGTTGTGTCAATAGGAATTGTTTCTTGCTGTGGATGTTTTCTTCCACCTTGAGGAGGAACATTTGCAATGGTTGATTCAATGATTTTTAACAATGCTTGTTGCACACCCTCACCTGAAACATCACGCGTAATTGAAACATTTTCGCTTTTTCTTGCAATTTTGTCAATTTCGTCAATATAAACAATACCAATTTCAGCTTTTTTAACATCAAAATCTGCTGCTTGAATAAGTTTTAGCAAAATGTTTTCCACATCCTCGCCTACATATCCTGCCTCTGTCAAAGCAGTTGCATCAGCCACGGCAAAAGGCACATTCAAAATTTTTGCCAAAGTTTTTGCAAGCAATGTTTTTCCACTTCCTGTTGGTCCCAACACTAACACATTACTTTTTTCAAGACAAATGTCGTCTTTATAGTTATTTGCAATTCGTTTATAATGATTGTAAACAGCAACGGACAACACTTTTTTTGCTGTTTCTTGACCAACAATATACTCGTCAAGCTTACTTTTTATTTCTTGTGGAGTAAGCAGATTGAATGCTACATTGTTGTCATTAGGCATTTCGGCATCTTTTTTTGCATAAATGTCCTCACACGCCTGCACACATCTGTGGCAAATAAATACTCCGTCTGGTGCAGAAATCATTTCGCCAACAACGCTTTCAGTTTGTCCACAAAAAGAACATCTACATTCAAAATCCTTGTTCATAAACCTCCCTATCAAGCTCTTTTTTCGTAAATTTTGTCAATAAGACCATATTCTAAAGCTTGTTCCGCACTCATAAAATTGTCTCTGTCTGTATCTTTTACTATAGTTTGATAGTCTTTTCCAGTATTTTTAGCAAGTATTTTGTTCAATTTTTCTTTAATTTTCAAAATTTGCTCTGCGTGAATTGCAATATCAGTTGCCTGACCTTGTGCACCACCCAAAGGTTGATGAATCATAATTTCAGAATTAGGCAAAGAAAATCTTTTTCCTTTTGTGCCTGAGCTTAACAAGAAAGCTCCCATTGATGCTGCAAGTCCAATGCAAATGGTGCAGATATCACATTTAATATAGTTCATAGTGTCATAAATAGCCATCCCAGCAGATACACTTCCACCCGGACTATTGATATAAATGTTTATATCCTTGTTTGCATCCTTACCTTCAAGATAAATAAGTTGAGCAACAACAATGTCAGCTGTGGCGTCAGTAATTTCTCCTGTAATAAAGATTATTCTGTCCTCCAATAATCTTGAATATATATCGTAAGATCTTTCTCCTCTGTCAGTTTGTTCCATTACCATAGGTACTAAATTCATATACAACCCCTCCAAAAATATTTTTCAGACAAGCAAAAATCAATTTAAAAATGATAAGCATTTATGTTTCCACTTTACATTTATAAAATTGATTATCGCCCCAAAGCTATTACTTATTTAATTTTTACACTTTCAAATTGTTTTGCAATAACCATACACATTTAATTATTGCTACAAAATATATTAATGCTAATTTTTTGCTTATTATGCAAATTTGTTGTTTGCCATCAAGAAATCAATCAATTTGTTCATAACAATTTCATTCTCAATGTAGCTTGCTTGCTCTGGATGCATTGTCTTTTTAAATTCCTCAACAGACTTGTTTGCACCTTTTGCAAAATCAGCAATTTTAGCCTCAATTTCAGTCTCTTCAGCTTTAATGTTCTCTGCTTTTACGATAGCTGCGATAATAAGACGCATTTTAACTTGCTTTTGTGCAGGCTCGTTATAACGCAATCTCAATTCATCTCTTGAAGAATTTGTGTATTTGTAATAATCCTCTGCCTTCAAACCTTGATAAGACAATCTGTACTCAAATTCGCTTATCATCTCTTCAATTTGCTCCTCAATCATAACATCTGGAATGTTAATTTGAGTGTTATCAGCAATTTTGTCAAGCAAAGCATTTTCCATATCACGATTTGCTTTTTCTTCAGCAGTCTTAATAAGTTTTGCCTTAATGTCGGCTTTATATTCCTCAACTGTATCAAATTCACTTACATCTTTTGCAAAGTCGTCATTTAGTTCAGGCAAAATCTTCTTTTTAATCTCATGCAATTTAACAGCAAAAACAGCATCTTTACCAGCAAGATCCTCAGCACCATACTCCTCTGGGAATTTAACATTGATGTCTTTTTCGTCACCGATAGACATACCCTCAACTTGCTCCTCAAATCCAGGGATAAACATACCAGAGCCAAGCTCAAGATTTTGTTTTTCAGCTGTACCACCATCAAACTTAACGCCGTTTACGCTACCTGAGTAATCGATAACAACTGTGTCAAATTTTTGACAAGCTCTGTCAGTAACATTTTCCCAAGCACCTGCTTTTTCTTGTGCTTTTGCAATTTCTTCTGCAACCATTTCGTCAGTTACATCAGCATTGATTTTGTCCAATTTCAAGCCTTTGTACTCACCCAAAGTAAACTCAGGTGCAACAGTTACGATAAATGCAACTTTCAAATCAGTATCTGAAATAGCAACAATGTCCACATTTGGTCTTGCAACTGGTTTCAAATCAGCCTCTTTGCTCAAAAGCTCAACATACAAATCTTGCAAAATAATATCAAGAGCATCATCAAAAAACACCCCAACACCATACATTCTTGTAATAACAGACATAGGGGCTTTGCCTTTTCTGAAACCTTCGATATTAAACTTATGTTTAGACTTGTTGTAAGCCTCTTTGATAGCATTCTGCCAAGCACTGCTGTCAGCTTCAACCACATATTTAATTTCACTATTTTCTAAAATTTCTTTGTTGTAATTCATTGTTATTTCTCCTAAAAATTTACTACTAGGATATATATTACCATACTTTGCCATAAATTGCAAATATTTAAAAGGAGTTTGCAAAAATTCTTTATAATTATTAATAAGTATAGCAATTCACTTTTTATTTGCATAACTATTATATCAATAAGCTCGTCAAAAGATACTTCAAAAAAGCAAAAAATAAGGTGTAAAATAGGGAAAAATATCGACTACAAAAATTTATTACAAATGTTTTTATTTGCATTTTAATTCACTCTATAACTTGCATTTTGATAAATATTTACATTAGATTAGCAATTAATCTCATGCACGCATTAACGAGCTTACTAATTGTTTAACAGATAATTAGCATTTCTTTCAATAAAGCAGTAAAAAAAGATTTACTCATTTTTAAGAATAAATCTTTCACACAATTTTATTTTTAGTGATTTTTTAATTTAAAACACCTTGATTTTTTGCCACAAGTTCCACAACATAACTTTCTGCATTGATACCAATTACAACAAAAGCAATTTGAACCAAAGCAATACCCACAAATATTCCAACATACAAATTTGTTATCAAAATCAAAAGCATTACAAGCAAAGCTGTAATTGCAAGAATAAGCATATCCACAACAAACAATTTTACTATGTTTTTTACATTGACAATATCTGCACTATTCACCTTTTTTCTGCCGTGAATAATATATGCCTCAAACAAAGCAATGGCACCAAAAATGATAAAAGCAAAAAATACGGATATAAAAATGCTATATTTCCAAAGGGTGTAAAGCCATGCACACACAAAAATGATTAAAAAAGACAGCAATGTATCAACAATGTTTGCAAGTATGTATTTTTTGAATGTTCTTTTCACGGTGTTTCTACGAACAAAGCATTTGACCAAAAAATAACCACCAATTACGCCCAAAATCACAAACATTATCAATCCAACAAAAGCAGCAAAAACACTAATACAAAAAGTGTCAATTGCAGCAGTTAATGGCACTGTATAAACATCCATACTCTCCACAAAAGTAGATAGGCACATTTGCAAAGTCTGCATCAACCAATCTCTGCTTAACATAAGCTTTATTGCCTCAAGTGGTTCACTCCAATTCAAGGCTTGAAAAGCAGAAACAACACTCTCCTTGAGTGCAGTTAAATCAATGTTTGCATTGGAAAAAATGCTTTTTACCGACTCAACCAAAGTGTTTGCTGAACTCATAATTACAGGAATCAAAATGGATAATCCAAACACAAAGCCAAGTGCAATTGTGCCTAACGGATTAAACACAAATTTCAAGTTTTTTATGTAGTTTTTCAAACCCTGTGCAATCATTTTTCCTTTGTTTATCCAATTCTAATGTTGTTATCAAATTTTGTAAAAACAGATTTATTATATCAAAAGTTGTTGCAAAAGCAACCCATTTAAGAGAATTTTGCAACAACTGATATATTTAATTCGCAAAAATTATAATAAGCAAAAAGTGTTTATTGTTTTTTTGCCTAAAATCAAGAAATATGCACAATTAATAAGCAATATTATAAAGTTCAAGAATATCTTTTTCTGTGATTTCTCTTGGGTTACCGCCTGTGCATACATCAGCAAATGCATCTTTTGCAAGTTGCTCCAATGCCTCTTTTGGAATGTTGATATCTTTTAAAGTTTGAGGAATATTCAAATCCAAAGAAAGTTTTTTGACAGCATCCACAGCTGCTTTTGCACCTTCTTTTGTTGTCATACCTTTGATATCCACGCCCATTGCCTTTGCAATATCGCAATATTTTGCCTCGCAAGCAGGCATATTATATTCCATAACAATTGGCAACAACAAAGCATTTGCAACGCCATGAGGAATATCAAATCTTGCTCCAAGAGGATGTGCCATAGAGTGCACGCAACCTAATCCAACATTTGAAAAAGCCATACCAGCCACATATTGAGCAAGAGCCATATTTTCACGGGCAACCATATCTTTTCCGTTTGCTGTTGCAGCACGCAAGTTTTTGGCAATAAGTTCGATTGCTTTGATTTCAAACATATCAGAAAGCTCCCACGCACCTTTTGTGATGTAGCCTTCTATTGCGTGCGTCAAAGCATCCATACCTGTTGCAGCTGTCAAGCCTTTTGGCATTGTTGCCATAAGCTCGGCATCAATGATAGAAAGCACAGGAATGTCATTAGGGTCAACACACACCATTTTTCTTCCTGTTTCCTCATCTGTGATAACATAGTTGATTGTAACCTCAGCCGCAGTTCCAGCAGTTGTTGGCAGTGCAATGATTGGTACGCATTTTTTCTTAGTTGCAGCTGTTCCTTCAAGTGATACGATATCTGCAAATTCAGGATTGTTTGCAACAATAGCCACGCCTTTTGAGGTGTCAATTGAAGAACCACCACCAATAGCAATAATAAAATCTGCTCCTGATGCCTTAAACGCAGCCAAACCTGCCTTAACATTTTTTACAGTTGGATTTGCCTTGAAGTCAGAAAAAATATCATAAGAAATTCCACCAAGTTCGCTTGTAACCATATCAACAATTCCAAATTTAATCAAGTCTTTATCTGCAACGATAAACGCCTTTTTAAATCCTCTTGCAGCAATTTCATTTTTAAGTTCTGCTCTTGCACCACAACCAAAATAAGATGTCTCATTCAAAATAAATCTGTTTGCCATAAATTTTCTCCCTTTTTGTCTAAAAGACATTTTAATTATCAATATTATATCACAAATGTAAATCTAATTCAATAGCAAATGCAAACATATCCAAAATTTTACATTTGCCATTTTGTAATGGTATATTTATTACAATTAATATTATTCCACTTTAGCTAACATTTAACACTAAGCACATTTTTGAAATAAAGTTTTTAATAAATTATAATAAACTTAATTACAAAAATAATTTAACCAATTTATAAATATATTAAAAAATCACATTATCGCATAAAAAAAGAGGGCTAACCCTCTTTTTTAAATTTTATAATACCAATGGAATGATAATTCCAACGATAACAACCAACAAAACTACAAAGTAAAGCACTTTCCAAATAGTTTGTTTGCCTCTTACATACTTCCAAGCATTAACTGCAACTATGCAAACCATAACTGCTGTTGCTATTCCTTGAAGAATGCTTGCAACTGTTGCAAGTGCAGCAACTTTTACAGCTGTAAATATTATTGCCAACAAATATAGTACTGCAACAGCACAAAGAGTATAAAAACTGATTTTATTTAAGCTCCACATCCCACTGCCACTTGACTTTTTAGTTTGCTTTTTATTGTCGTTTGAATTTGATGAATTATTTGCCATATCAAACACCTCCATAAATCTTATAATCGTATTATATTATTAAATTGATAAAAAGTCAATAATTTTATTTAAATTTGTTTTTGTAAAATTTTGTTGCAAAAAATATATTGATTTTCTATTTGTTTTTGCATTCCATTATTCCCCCTAAAAATCACAAATCAATTAAAATCGCTTGCACTTTTGATGAGTGACAAATAATTTGTATTTTGATAAACTTTCACATAATCAATGGCAAAAGTTCAAATCAACAATAATAACCCGACAAAAATCAATACTATTTTGCTTTTCCTCATAATTTTCACCTCGTTTTATATGATTAATTTACCATAAAATTTGTTTTTTCTCGATTCCCATAAATCACAAAAAATAATCCCTATATGACTTATAGTATTGTAATAAATAATAAATATTTTTATATTTGTCTTAAAAGGTTATTAATTCAATATGCCAAATAAACTCAAATTTTTGCAAATTTATTTTCTGTAATCGTCAAGATATTTTGGCACACCATTTTCCAATCGTGATTGTTCTGCAAGAAATGCCATCAAATGACTTTCAATACTCATATTGATATCAGTTTTTGCTCTGCCTTCAGCAAGTGCAGCAATCATTTTTCCGTCTCCACCAGCGTGTGAACCACGAGCAGACAAACTTCTGCCAATTTTCTTTGGCTTTTTACCGAATACTTCCAAAATGAATTTTGGTTTGTCAGTGTGGCAATACATAACACCAAGAGTACCACGAATAACAGTTTCACGGCTTGAAGACTTTCCACTGAAAGCAGTCATTGTCAAAGTAGAAGAAATTCCGTTTTCAAACTCCATTTGCACAGTTTGGTGATCCACAACATTGTTGTCTAATTTAAACACGCATTTTCCAAAATCAGTGTTTTTGCAAGCATCATAAAGCTTTGGAATGGTAACTGTGCTGTCTGTCATAAGCCTTGATTGAGGCCACATATATTTGTAAGCCACTGGTGGCATACCTTTTATTGTTTTGATATAAATTTTTTCGCAGTCATAAGGACATTTATCTTTTGCCTTACAACCATTCAAACAATAGTCAGTTGCTCCCTCAGGGCAGTTTTCTTTGTTAAAATAGTTCAATTTACCAATAGAAGAAACATATTTGCATTTTGAATCAGAAAGATAAACTGCAATATCCAAATCGTGACAACATTTTGCAAGTATCATAGGAGTTGACTGCTCGCTATTTCTCCAGTCTCCTCTTACAAAGCTGTGTGCTTGGTGCCAATAAGCAACATTTTCCACTTGCTCTATTGAAATAATCTTACCAAGCACTCCACTATCCATAACTTCTTTTATTTTTTCATAATAACCAGAATACCTTAGCACATGGCAAACATCCACCTTAAGCCCTTTTTCATTTGCCACTCTTGCAATGTCAACACAATCCTCCAAAGTGCAAGCAATAGGCTTTTCTAGCAACAAATTGTATCCACAATTCAGTGCTTTGATTGCGTGCTCGTGATGTTGTTTATCTTGAGTGCAAATAAACATATAATCAGCCATTTTTGGAACAGCACAAAAATCGTCAATGCTTTTGAACAACTTGTCGTCTGCAAGTCCCATTTCAGATTTTGCAAGTGCAAGCTTATCATCCATAGTGTCAATTACTGCAACAACTTCAAAATGCTTTTTGTTTGATGGCGATTTGCATAATATGCCATAATTTCTGCCTCTGCCACCATACCCCAATATTACTACTTTTGTCATAAAATCCTCCAAAAATCGATATTAATCATTTGCTTTAAGCAATTTTTACTTTGATTTTTTCCAATCTTTTGTTTACTTTTTCAATTTCCAAAATTGTTTTTTCTTTTGCAATTTCAGCATTTGTTTTTTCTCTTTTTTCAAACATTTCAGCAAAATTTTCTTGTTTGATAATGTATTTTGAATTGTAAACAAACTTTTCTCTAAAGTCATCCTCATTCAATTTAACATTGCCTTTTACTGCTTTTTGTCTTGCTTTTTTAAGCGCAACTTGATATTTGCCCTCTTCCTTTGCAATATTACTTGCAAATCTTTCTTGTGCAACTTTTTCATTGTCTGCATCTTTTTCAGCTTTGATATCAGCATACATTTCAAGATTAATCAAATATCTATTGCGATACACATAATCATGAATAAATTGTTGCTCATCAAACTCAACTTTTGCCTTTTCGCTTGCTGCTTTTTGCTTTGCAATTCTGTTTTCAAGTTTTTTGTTTTCAAGTTCAATACTTCTTTCAAACTCTTCTCTTTCTTCCAAAGCATATTTCTCATCTTCTCTTGCTTTTGCATCCTCAAACATTGCAAGAACTTCATCCAATTTTTCAAACTCGCTTAACTTGCCTTGGATAAATGTGTCATTAAACTCTTTTGCATAGTCTGCAATTTCTTTTAGCTCAACAATTTGACTATCTGTTAAAGTGCCGGCTGCATAATCGTCTTTTACTGCTCTGATTTTCAAAGACTTAACAATGCTACTGTGTTGTTTTTCCGTCATGTCATAGAAGAAAATTGGTATTGCTGCAAGTGCACCAGAAATTACACCTACAATACTCCTATACAAATAAAACTTATCACGAATATTTGGGTCAAGCATCTTTTCTGCATATTTATCGCCAAAGCCAATGCCTGCCAGTGCAGCAATCACAAGTGGAATTAAGGCGACAAAAACACCTGTTATTGTAGTAATCAATCCAGAGAAGTTTTGCCAGAAACCTTCCACTCGTTTGCCGTGCCTATATTGCTCGTAATCCAATGCATCGGAAGTCATAATACCTGTGATATAGTCAAATCCTACAAAAATATTTTGGAAGAATGTGCACATTACCACAAGAATTGGAACTTTATATGTAGCAAGTTGTAAAAACGCAAAAATCACAAAACCAATATTTGAGCAAATCATTACCTTTCGTTTCCCAAATTTTTTCATCAAAATTGGTCCCAAAACCATTCCGAGTACAAAGGCATTCATCAAAAGTGTTTTGCTGAAAAAGTCAATTACACCAGCCAAAGCTTGATTATCTGAATAGCTATATTGTCTTATAACATCAACGACATTAATATTTGCTCTGATTGTAATGATAATTTGATATGCCACAACAATCCAAAAATATTTGTTTGTGCTAAGTGCTCTTGCACCATCCTTAAACTTCACTCTTTCTTTTACAGAGTTTGTAAGCACTACCCTTTCATGTGTTCCCCTTACCACAAAAAACACAAGGATGATTGCAAATATTGAACAGATTGGGAACAATATTTTGTTCATCACCAATGGATAAATTGTGCTTGTACCAATTGTTTCTGTTTTGAAAACACCAAACATCAACAAAATACCTGGCACGGCATTTGCAACTGATGCTGGAATATTGCAAATAAGTCCTCTTAGGGCTGCAATGTTCGACCTTTCTTGTGAAACAGGCGTGATAGTTTGCTCAATACCAGCAACAGCTTGAGACACAAATGTGCTTGCAGTTACAGCAACCAAAATCAACACCCACAAAGAAATAATGGCAGGCGTAAAGATGATGTTTGATGCCTCCATAAGTCCAAGCCAAGGTATTGCAGGAATATTAATTGAATTTAGCACATTATTATTCCAAGCTAAAGGAATAAACGGCGTTATGCAATAACAAACACAAGTTATTATTGTTGCAGGCATAATAAATGGCTTAAATTTTCCCCGTTTGCTTTTGCAATTGTCAATACACATTGACATTATTGGGGCACGCAAAATACCAATCAACGCACTTATCATACCAAACAGCCAAACTTGACCAGTTGACACATTAAAGTGCACCATCATATCTTTTGCAACATCAAATGTTGCCATACCAATCATAACGCTCAAAAAGGAACTTATGCCAAAACCCAATGATAAGTTTACAAATTCTTTGTAACTTACATAGTAACCCTTAGGAGGTTTCTTCCAATAAGTCTTAAGCTTAAAAAAGCCGTCAGAAACCTTCTCTGTCAAAACACTACTCATAAATTAACCCCGTTAGACAAAAAATATTTATTTTAATATAACATATAAATTAATCAATGTCAATAGCCAATTTTTTACTATAACAAAAAAATCACCTTGCAAAACTTAGCAAAGTGATTTTGATACTTATTTTTTAAATTATTATAAATGTTTTTATGCACAATTTGCATTTTTGACATTGCATAGAAACTTGTATTTAAAATTATTAGATTATGCAAAATAAAATATTGCATTTTATTTTAATCATTGCTTAAATTACTTTTCATACAAAATTTGTTGCAATTTTACATTTCCATTATTGTTTAAAGTAATCAACAATCCACCTTTTTTACAGTCCTCTGCATAGCCTTCACACCAACCTGATTCCACACCGTAACCCAAGTAAATTCCTTCCAAATTGATGATTTTATTATTTGCATGGTCGTGTCAAAAAAACACACCTTTTGAACTTCCAACCTCTTTTAAGGCAGTGAAACACCCCGTATTTTTCTTTCTGGGGTAACTATCCTCTTTATTTTCTCCAAGCACATAACAATTTGGGTTATCCATATTATCTTTGTACTCATTCACAGGAATATAAGGTCAAGAGTCCATTCTTTTCTGTTATTGTGGTCGTCAAAATGGATATCTGTCAGTTGCAAAATTTTAAGTTCATCGCCAATCATTTGCATTGTCTTGTAGCATGTTCCATCAAACTTTGTGTCTTTTGCCCATTTCCTTTTATATTTTTCAGGGACTTTGACACAACAAGCCGTTAATACAAAAAGCAATGCAATAAGCAAGATTAAAATTGTAAAAGTCAATATTTTAGCAGATTTTTTCATATAATAGGCACCTTGAAAATTTTTTAGCATTAATATTTTATCACAATATCAAAAACTTTTCAAGTATTAATTTTTCATCATTCCCTTGCACTCGTTCTTTTCACTCTTTCCTCTTGACTTAAGCCTGCAAGATAAATAACTTTGTTCAAATTCAAGCCTAATTTATTTGCAACCTTTGCACCAAGGTCGGGCGATGTAATAAAAAACAACGCGCATTGTCTGTATTGAATCCTCTCAATTGCCTGCCCCAAACTTCCACAAATATTGTTTACTGTATTCATTTTTTCTTTTTCAGTCATTTTTTCATAAAATCTGCGTGGCTGTTCAAAGTCAATAGGCTTTACTGGCATAGGATAATTTTTCACATAACCACAAGTGTAAATTGGTGGTGGTGTTCCTGTTGGGTTAGGTTTTACGCCACCAAAAGAGTTAGGAAAATAATTAGGGAAAGGTTGCTTTGGATTATCCACTGCCATTTTTCCGTCCCTTTGATAGTTCATGACCATATTTTTTGGTTTATTTGTTGGTAGTTGCTCAAAATTTACACCCAAACGATATCTTTGCGTGTCAGAATAAAAAACCATTCTTGCATTAAGCATTTTGTCAGGAGATGGACCAATACCATTAACCATATTTCCGGGACAAAAGGCTGCTTGCTCGATTTCTGTAAAAAAGTCTGTTGGTATTCTGTTAAGCACAAATCTTCCAACTTTGATAAGTGGATAATCTTCCTCGTAAATTTCCTTTGTAACCTCAAAAATATCATAACGATACTCTTTTGCTTGTTCGGGCGTCAAAATCTGCACATACATATCCCACGCTGGGAAATCCCCTGCTTTGATATGGTCATACAAATCTTGAACGGCATAGTCAGGATTTTCGCCAGCAAGTCTTACGGCCTCTTTATCCGTCAAATTTTTTATGCCTTGCAAAGATTTGAATGTATACTTAACCCAAACATAACTGCCATCTTTTTTATACCACATAAAAGTGTGATTGCCAAAGCCATCCATATGCCTAAATCCATCAGGTGTTCCGTTGTCGGACATTAGCCTCATAACTTGATTCATTGATTCAGGTGTCAAGGACAAAAAGTCCCAATAAGCATTCATATCAGGCAAATTTGTTACTGGATTTCTTTTTTGAGAATGAATAAAATCAGGAAACTTAATTGCATCACGCACAAAAAACACAGGAGTATCGTTACAAACAATATCGTAATTTCCCTCTCTGGTGTAAAATTTCAATGCAAATCCTCTTGGATCTCTTTTTGTATCTGCTGAACCTCTCTCACCACTTACGGTTGAAAATCTTGCTAGCATTTCCGTTTGTTTTCCCACTCCACAAAACATATCTGCATCAGTAAATTCGGACATATCCCTTGTCAAAGTGAACACCCCGTGAGCACCTCCACCTTTTGCATGCACAATTCTCTCAGGGATTCTTTCCCTATTAAAATGTGCCATTTTTTCAAACAAATGTGCATCACTCATTATTGTATACTCATTGCCATAAGTTGTTATGCTGTTTTGATCGTCATAAACTCTGCCACCCATCGAACGCGTAAATTCTTTGTTTTCGCTATCCATATTACCTCCTAAAATATTAAAATCACCTATAAAGTATATGTTAACTAGCAAAGATTTGACAAAAATGGAAAAATTTGCTATTATTAGTAAGTAATAATAAAACTTGCATAAACAATTGATTTTGTTAAAATTCAATAATAATGACTAATACTATAAATATGAACTGTTAGAAACAAGTTTTAATTGAATTAAAGCAAGAAAAAATATAAAAAAGAGGTATTTATGTTAAATTTTGAGGATATTTCTCTCAATCATAAACAAAATTATGAAAAATGCGTTGCTGAAAATTTAAAACTCAACAGCATTAGCGATTTTAACTTTTTTTATTTGTGGAATACTAAAAACAATGTGAAAATTGCATTTTATGATAATTATGCAATTGTAAAAGGCATTTGGGGCAAAAAAAGTTATTTTTATTCCCCATCAATAGCAAATACAGAGGATTTTGAGAAGATTTACTCTCTAATTAGCGAACATCAACAAGGCAAAAGCTTTTATTTTGCAGGGTTGGATAAAGATATCGTCAACAATATTCCTTGTATTCCTAAAGGTTGCTCAATAAGCTTTGACCGCAATGCAAGCGACTATATTTACCTAACTGACGATTTAAAAAATTTGCACGGAAAAAAATTTCACGCAAAAAAGAACTTTGTCAATTCTTTTGTAAAAAACTATAAGTATGAATTTGTAGAATACAACGAAAAATACTATGACGAAATTTTAAATTTGTATGACAACTGGATGGGACTAAGTTTACACGCTGTTGACAGCAAAGAAAAAATTGCCATATCCATTGCCCTTAAGCATTACAAACAACTTGACTTAAAAATCGGTTTGTTGCTTATAGACGACAAAATTGGTGCTTTCAGCGTTTCTGCTATCTCATCGTACAATGTGGCACAAGTGTTTTTTGAAAAGGCAGACACAAACTACAAAGGCATTTATGCAATGATAAATTATTTGACTGTAAACAACTTTTTGCAAAACACAGAATATATCAATCGTGAGGAAGATATGGGCATTGAAGGATTAAGAAAAGCAAAATTGAGCTACAACCCTGCATTGATATATGAAAAATATTTGTTAGAGTATAAATATGAATAAACTTGAACTTTTTGATTTTGTATTTAATGACGGCGAAGAATACACAAATTTTTATTTCAATAACAGGCGTAATAAAGTTGTTTCTTATCAAATAAATTTGTATAGCAACACTATTGCTCTTGTAAATGTTGTTGACATTCAAATTTGCAGTGGTATCAAAAAATACAAAACTGCTCTTATAACAGGTGTTTGCACACATCCCAATTTCAGAAAACAAGGTGTTATGCAAAAACTTTTGTGCGATACTCTTGACAAATTAAAAAATCAAAATTATGATTGTGCAATATTGTCCCCTAAAGATGACAATTACTATAAAAAATATGGTTTTAAAAGTCTTGTAAAAGGCAATCTAAAGAAAATTATTTCACAGCAAAACAATGATTTTTCCACAAAAAACGCTACGAAAATCGATACTAAATTGATTTTTGACTTGTACAAAAGTTATTGTAGCAACAAAAAATATTATCAATATTTAAGCAATGATATAATTTGCGATTTGATTGACGAATTTTGTATGCAAGGCAGCTCAATTCAAATTGTATTGCAAAAAGATATCCCAATTGGATGGATAACAACAGAGTCAAACAAAATTGAACTGGCAATACTTCCCGACTTAAATATATTGCAAAACTTAAAGCAGTTGGATGGATACTATTACTTTGAGCAAAAGTTTGACGGCGAAAAGGATTTGTTTCAAATCAAATATTTAAAAAATGAATTTGAAAGTATTGATATAAACTCAATGTTTATAATAAACAAATATTAAATGTTGTTATAACTAAAAGAAAATTTTACTATAATTAGGATATTCCATTACAAAATATCAACAAATAAATATGCAATATTAAAAAACTAGAATGTCTAGTTTTTTTTTCACAACAAAAAAGATAACACAAACCTTGTGCTATCTTTTTTTATTTTTTATTAAAAATCAATTATTCTTGTTCAGGATGTTGTAATTCTTCTTCCTTTTCAGTTTTTGCAAGCAATTTTTGTTTTACAAGCAATACTAAAGGAATCAATACACCACCAATGATATTACCAATCATCACAATAAATGTCTGCAAAACAATTTTACCACTAAATGGTTTGCCACCCAATGTTGCCAAGGCAAAATAAACTTGATTTGCAACTGAGTGCTCTACTCCAAGAATTACAAAAATGAATATCGGAAAAATAACAGCAAACATTGCAGCACCTTTACTTGCTTTGCAAGCACGATTGCCAAGCACTGCCATTGTGATAAACACGCCACACATAATGCCTGATAGCAATACAACCCACCAATCCATAGCAAGTTTACCTGCCACAAGTTCAACTGCTCTTGCCATTATAGCCACACCAATAGGCGTTTTAAAAATCAACAAAGCACCAAACCAGCAACCAACACAATTCCCAAGAAAACTTAATATCAATTTATACCATTCTTTAAAATTCATATAAATCAAATCACAATTAAGTCCTGTAAACAATTTTAAATCAAGCAAAATTATAAAAAGCAAGCCAATGGTAAAAGCAAAGCCCCCAGCCATTTTCAGCCATATACTGCTACTGTCATAACTGGTTATGTAAAGATACGCCATACCGCCTATTGCTATCATAAGTCCCGCAAGAATAGAAAGCAAAAAGAATATCAAATCTTTTTTTAATATGCCAATAATTTTATCTTTCATTTTTACTCCACTATCACAAAAACTTCAATTTAGTATCGATTTTTGAAAGGTTTTTATATTATATAACAAAAATTTTAAAAATTTAAATAAACACAATTTAGCACAAATAGCACTCAAATATGTTTGATAAAATATAACACAATTTATTCTATTATACAAAATATTTAGTGCAAATTTTAAAACAATTTTTCAAATTAAACAGGAAAAACTAAGCTTTCAGCATCATAATAAAATTTATGCCAATATTGTTGTGAAACATTAACGCTATTCTTACCAATGCTTTCATTGACTCCAGAATAATCTTCCATCAAAACAAATTGAACAAATCTGTATGAATCTCCAACTTTTTCAATTTCTGTAACCATTCTTGTATCTTCATTGAATTTGTCGTACTTACCACCTGTTGCAACTTCAATAGCTTTTACAACTGCTGGTTGCAAAGTTCTCATGTTTCCTTCCAATGTGTTAATTTTTATTGTGCAGAAATATCTGCCATCTTTCATATAAACTTGTCTATCAGTTTTTTTGGAAATATATTTTTCCTCAAGCCAATTATATTGATGAAAACCATTTTTATATCTGTTTACTCTGTCAAGAGGAGTTTTTATTCCTTCTGCCTCATTAGAAGAGTTGAAATTACCCCATTCCACACCACTAAAATCGGCAGTAACTTTATCATCTACCAATTTAATTTTTGTTTTATTTTTTCTTATGTATCTTGCTTGAGCCTCCTCAGTTGCAGCAACATACTTAAATTCATCTCCATTGCCAGTTGGCACTTTCAATCCCCTGCCAGCAACAATATAATATTCGTAATAATCATTGTTATTTCTGATAATTTTTTGATAAGTATTTTGATACAAGTCTGATCCCAAAACTTTACCTTTAAATATAAAATCAACTTCCATTTTATATTGAGAGGAATTTTGATATGTAGTATAAGCTTTTTTGATTAAATCATATGCATCCATATCTTTAACAATTTCCATATTGTCTTTTTTAGGATTATATAAAATTGTTGAATCGCCTGGCTCTAATTTATTACTGCAAGCACACAAAATGCCTATAAGTAAAACAACTAAAGCAATTGCTATCAAAATTTTCTTTTTCATTACTAACTCCAAACTTTTTTATTATTAACTTACATTTCTCGTCTGTCAAGCAAAGCCCTTGACAGAGTTGTTTCATCTGCATATTCAATGTCTGAACCAATAGGAATACCATGTGCGAGTCTTGTAACTTTTATGCCAAGGGGTTTGACAAGTCGTGCAATATACATTGCAGTGGCCTCCCCTTCCACATCAGAATTAGTCGCCATAATAACTTCGCTTACGCCATCTAATCTTGCAAGCAATTCCTTTATTCTTATATCATTTGCGCCAATACCCATCAATGGATTGATTGTGCCATGCAAAATGTGATAAACACCTTTAAAATCTTTTAATTTTTCAAAAGCAATCACATCCTTTGGCTCTTTTACCACACAAATTACTGATTTATCTCTACTCTCGCAAATTTCACAAACTTCCTTATCAGTGTAATTACCACATACCTTGCAATAATGTACATTTTGTTTGACTTCTTGAATTGTTTGTGAAAAGCTCAATGCATCTGCCTCATCCATATTAATAATAGAATAAGCATAGCGTGTAGCTGTTTTCACACCTACGCCCGGAAGTTTAGTAAATTCTGCAATCAATTTTTGAATTGGTTCAATATATTGCATTATAGTCCTAGCCCTGCAAAAGCACCAAGTTTAGATTGACTTTCTGCATCTGCTTTTTCAGTAGCATCATTAAAAGCAGCAACAATCAAATCCTCCAGCATTTCAATATCATCAGGGTCGCAAGCCTCAGGTTTAATGCTTACAGCAGTCAATTTTTTGTCACAAGTCATTGTAATTTCAACCATACCACCACCACTTGTTCCAGTAACCTCAGTTTCAGCAAGCTCCTCTTTTGCAGCCATCATATCTTCCTGCATTTTTTGTGCTTGTCTCATAAGTTGTTGCATATTGCCCATGCCACCACCAAAACCACCATATTTTGCCATAATAACTCCTCCGTTAATCAATTAATCATTTATTTTATTTTTACAATATCTTTGTCAAATAAACCTTTGACATATGCAATATCATCGTCAATATTCACAATCTTATCACTTTGTATTACTGCAATGTCGTCCACATCATCAAACTCGTCAACAACAAGTTTTTTGATAAGTTCAAAATACTCAGGGAGCAACAATATATCAGCCATATTTGCCCTTGACGGCCTAATTTGCACCACTTTTCCATCCAAAGAAAAATTATCTTTATTAAGCTCTGTAAGCTCACTATACAAAGCAAATTTTTTCATATCTCTTGTAGCCTTAATCAAAAATCCACAGCACGCAGATTTTGAAAATGCTCGTTTATTTTTTTTCACTTCAAATGCCTCTGCATTTGCTGAAAAATTTCCGTTTGCAAGTCTATCTTCAACAGTCTTTAATCTTGTAACAACGCCAGTTAAATCTACATTAGCCTTAGGGTCGGCACATTTTGCAATGCTTGCCTCAATCAAAGTTCTTGGCATGCTGCTGTATCTCATATTAGCCTCAACAGTCGACATAATATCCACACATTGCAGAATTCTATCATTGCTATAACCAATAATTCCTTTCAGGCGATTTACAATTTCACTAGGCAAATTCAAAGTTTTATTGCAATCAATAACATTTTGTGCCACAAAAAGATTTCTAAACATTTTTGTTATATCTCGTGCAAGCACATTCATACTTTTGCCGTAATCTGATAATCCGTTTACAAGCGTCAATGCAGAGGAAATATCGCCTTTAAGCGTACATTCTACAATGTCAATTATAATATTAGGATTAGATTGTCCCAAAACATCCAAAACAACATTATAATCCACATTTCCTTCGCCATATGACACGCACATATCTGCAATTGATAAGGCATCTCTGACAGAGCCATCACCTGCCTCTGCAATTGCAAGACAAGCATCCTCAGTACATTTTATCCCCATATCGTCAAAAATATACTTAACTCTTGCAGCAATACTTTGAGTTGGCACCAATCTGAAATCAAATCTTAAACATCTTGACAAAATCGTTTGAGGAAGCTTATGCACCTCTGTTGTTGCCAAAATGAAAATAACATGACTAGGAGGCTCTTCCAGTGTCTTTAAAAGTGCATTAAACGCTCCAATTGACAGCATATGAACCTCGTCAATAATATACACTTTAAATTGCCCTACAGAAGGCGGATATTTGACAGATTCTCTCAGTTCCCTTATTTCGTCAACACCATTGTTTGAGGCTGCATCAATTTCAATTATATCCAAATTGTTAGGCTTTGCAAGCTCTTTGCAAATTTCACATTTTCCACAAGCTCCACCATTTATTGCATTAGCACAATTCACAGCGCGTGCAAAAATTTTGGCAACAGATGTTTTACCAGTACCTCTTGTACCAGTAAACAAATAAGCATGTCCAATTGTTTGCGTTTTAATTTGATTTCGCAATATTCTGACAATATGTTCCTGACCGACTACTCCATCAAAATCATAAGGTCTATATTTTCTGTATATTGATACATATGCCATAAAACACCTCAGTATTTATTTTACCATAAATTGCAATCTTTTGCAATGTTTTTTGAGAAAAATAATTTATTATTGCTTATTTTAACTCAATATAAAAAGTTAATAAAAATAATATTTAATTTAAACAAGTTATTATTAGCTAAAAATTAAATTAAAACAAACATAAAGCAACATAATGGTTTAGTGCAAAATTAAAGCCAGAAAATCAATAATCAACACAAAACTTTACAACCATTATCAATTAATTTAATGAATAAATATAATAACATATGCAATACAAACCATGTAGCCTTGATATTCAAATCGTATACTTAAGTTAAAGTTTAATATAACACTCACAATGCACGATAACTATAATGCCAAAAAACAGCTTACTTTATAATAAGTAAAATAAAAATAATGACTTTGGTATACAAAATCATTATTTCCATTCAATTATCAAACATTATAAATTGATATACTATTTTTTATCTTAAATTTTAAGCGTTATCTAGCACACAAATAATATAAACGATTAAATTATGCAAATCAACTTGAACTTTTAAATAGTATTATTTTAGCAATTAACACTCATTACATCTTTAAAATATTAAAAATTTAGCGTTATTAAGTAATAATTAACTATCTTACCATTTAACATTTTTACTTAAATTATAAAATATTCAAATACTATTTCCATTGATTTTCATTATTTTTAAAGTCAAACAATTACCTTCTATAATCAATGCAATAGCACGAACCTTATACAAGACACAAAATGATTAGCATTTTATGCTGAAAATAGCTTTATATTACTTATATTGAATAACTTCACCATCTGCAAGCAAAATCATTTTTACTGCTTTCATATCGTAAGAGTGAGCTTCAACAATCAATTTGCGATCAATTATGCCTCTGCCATAAATCTCAAGGAATAGGTTGTCCATTACTGGCAAAGCACCTTTTTCTTGCAATTTTTCAATTGTAACAATTTCGCCATCCTCAAACCAATGCATCAAATCGTCAGTGTACATTCTGAATTTGTTAACTTGATAGAATTTGTTGATTGTGTATTTATCACTCTTTACAATGTCAATCATATCATAAGCCAAGTCATTTGCAATAGACTTGCAATCATCCACAGAAACTTGCTCTTTCATTAGATCGGCAATATATTGTTTCTTTGTTGAAACAGGTACTGGAGCAAACTCTGCTGCGAAATCAACAGGCTCGTAATCTGCAACCTTTTGATAGCCGATTGATGACATAATTTCATTTATCAATTCAATACCATATTTCAAACCACGCTTTGATTTAACATTGTGCAAAGTTGGTGTTTGGTCATAAATTTCGCTGTTAGAAACATCTTCTGTGTAGTACTTTGTATCGATTGTGTCATTTGCAAGTGCCAAATACAATTTTACAACATCGTTTTTAACAGTAAGTTTTGCAACCGTAAATCTACCAATGCTGAATGTGTCAAACTTTTTAGACATACGAGATTTTACATTTTCATATGATAGCAACTCATTTTTCAATTGGCTGTAATAAAATCTTACACTTTCAGGAGCACGCTCAAATCTCTTTTCAAGTGGCACAGTTTTGTATCTTTCTTTAAGAAGTTCTGCATCCTCTTCTGTTGAAGATGGAATCATTATTGCCATAAATGGAGCAACTGGTTCCTCGCAAATAGGCTCTTCTTGAACAACCTCTTCCTCAACAACTTCCTCAATAACCTCTTCGATTGGCTCTGGCTCAACTACAGGTTCAGGCTCAACAATTTCTTCAATAACTTCCTCAACAACAGGCTCTGGAACGACCTCCAAATCAACAACTGGAATAGCATCAAGAGCAATCACAGGAACTGGCTCAAGCACTACAACAGGAAGTGGTTCAAGTTCAACTACATATTCAACTTCAACAGGAACTACTGGCACTGGTATGAATTGAACAACTTCTTCTTGAACAACTGGTTCAGGGATTGGGGCAACATATTCAACTTCTTCAACTGTTTCAGCGACCTCTGGCTCTGCAACTTCTTCAATAACCTCTTCAACAATTTCCTCAGCAGGTTCTTCAATGATTTCAGGCTCGGCAATTTCTTCAACAACCTCTTCAGCAACCTCTTCGATTACTGGTTCAGCAACTTCCTCAATTACCTCCTCTGGAATCTCCTCGATAATTTCAGGAGCAATTTCCTCCTTAGGAAGAAGTTCTCTTTGTTTGTATTTAGCACGCTCTGATAAAGCATCGTCTTTTTTCTTAGATCTAAAAATAAAAATATCATCGTAAAGATTTGGTGTGAATCTACTCATCTCATCGCTAGAAACCAAATAACCTAGGATGTTGCATTGAGCATCCATCTTTATTCCTTTTTTAGCATTTTTATCAGTCGTAGTTTTTCGCATAGTAACCCCTTAATAAAACTTCGTTATTTAGATTATAGCATATTATAATAAAAAAGACAAGTTTTTGAGCGTATTTTTATATATTTTTTATTTGGAAAAAATTTACTTTAAAGCTTGCTATTTTTTCAAATGAAAATTTACAATTTTACACACAAAATTTGCAATTGCAATTATTGTTTTTTTTGCTTGCGATTTTCATTTTAAAAGTTTTTCCAAACCATAAAATTTTATTGCATTTTTAAAAAGTATTTTGTCTTTTTGAGTCTCTGTCAAGCCAAGTTTTTCAAATCTCTCCATTTCCTCGCTGTGCTCCCACATAGGAAAATCAACGCCAAACATAAACTTGTCCTCCCCAAGTTTTTCAATCATATCTTTTGCATCTTTTGGAGTAAGCTTGAACAAAGCAGAAGATGTATCAAAATACACATTGTCAAGACCCAAATAGCAATCAATTTCTGCCCATCTGGAATATCCTCCGAAATGTGCTCCAATGCACTTTAAATTTGGAAAATCTTTTGCCACTTTTGCAAGCCTTTGAGGTGCTGAAAAATCATATCTCTCATCCCCTGTATGAAACAAAATTGGAAGCTTTCCTTCACATCTTTCATATATACGATAAGCCGCCTTGTCATCAATGTTAAACCTCTGAAAATCGGGGTGTAATTTAACTCCTATCAAGTCATTTGAGGTTATAAAATCAATTGCAGCATCCAGCTCTTCGTCACTAAGATCAGGGTGCAATGCCCCCAATCCGAACACATTGTTTTTGTCACTAATCTCTCTTAATATAAACTCATTTATAGAATGAACTTGAGCAGAAGTTGTTGCCGAACTGCACACGATAAAATGAGTCACACCAGCCTTTTTTCCATGCTCCAAAAGATAGTCAATCTCTCCACTACCATCCATTTCTATACCATAAAAATTGCCAATGTTTTTTACCGCTTTAGTAGCGATTTTTGAAGGAAAAATATGTGCGTGAGTGTCAATTATAAGTCTTTCCATTGTCTAAAATTCTCCTTTTATTAAAAAATTTTACTCCTTTTTGTGGTATTTGTCAAATATTATAGCATAAAAATTGTTTAACTGACATTTTGTTTGACATTAATAATGATATATTATATAATGCATATGGGTATTTAATTTTTATTTAAACTTATTTATTTTGTGCAAATTTTTTAAAATGCAATGCAAAATAAACAAATTTTTTTTGTGTTTTACCACAAAAAAATTTGATAAATTTGATAAAAGCTTAAAATTTTACATAAAAATTATAATTATTATAATAATTTCAGAAAAAATTTGACTAATAATTTGATAGGAAAAGAAGATGAGTATTTTAACAATAAACGGACTAACACATATTTTTGACAGCAAAACTCTTTTTAAAGACGCAGAACTTTCCATTAACAATGGAGAGCATTGTGGCATTGTTGGACTGAATGGCGCAGGAAAAACTACTTTCATGAACATTATTGCAGGAAGAGTTGTGCAAGACGAAGGCGAAATCAAGTGGCTTAATGGTATTCGTTGGGGATATCTTGACCAGCATGCAAATATTGACCGCAGTTTGACAGTTATGGAATATCTTAAGACTGCTTTTGCACATCTTTTTGAGCTTAATGAAAAACTTGAGGCACTTTACTTGCAAATGGGCGAAACTACTGACATGGATGAGCTTGACAAAATGATTGCAAAATCAGCAAGTATGCAAGACAGACTTGATAAAAGTGGATTCTATGACATTGAAAGCAGCATAAAAAAGGTTGCAAATGGCTTAGGCGTTGGCAATTTTGGATATGACACTTTGATATCAAAGCTAAGTGGTGGACAAAGAGCAAAATTGATGTTATCAAAACTTTTGCTATCCGACCTTGATGTTATGCTTTTGGACGAGCCAACCAACTTCCTTGATATTGAGCATATTGATTGGCTAACAAAATTTTTGACATCTTTCAAAGGTTCTTTCCTTCTTGTCAGCCACGATACAGAGTTTTTGAACAACACTTGCAATTTGATTATTAACATTGAAAATCAAACAATAAAAAGATATAGTGGCAATTACAATCAATTTATGGCACAATATGAACAAAATGCAAAGCAATATGCCGAGGCTTTTGAAAGACAACAGCGTGAAATCAAAAAAATGCAGGATTATATTGACCGGAACAAAGCGCGTGCTGCAACAGCTGGTATGGCAAACAGCAGAAAGAAAATGCTTGACAGAATTGAAGTTATGAGCAAGCCTGTGACCTCTATACCTGCCCATTTTGACTTTCCATACACACTTGTTTGCACAAAAGATTTGTTGGTGGTAAAAGACTTGGAGATTGGTTATGATGGCAAGGCAATTTTGCCACCTATCAATTTGCACATGTCATCAGAAAGCAAAGTTTGGATTAGAGGTACAAACGGCTTGGGCAAATCTACCTTAATCAAAACATTGATGAATCAAATTAGAAAAATAAATGGAAAATTCAATTTTAATGTCAACACAAAAATAAACTATATTGAACAAGACCTTGAATTTAGGAACAACACAATAACTCCAATTCAGTTTATGAATGAGCAACACCCAAGGCTTAGCCAAAAGGATATAAGAAACGAGCTTGCAAAAGTTGGCATAAAAAATGATTTGGCAACAAAGTCAATTTGCAATATGAGTGGTGGTGAACAAGTTAAAGTTAAACTTTGCTCTCTTATGCAAAAGCCAAGCAATTTGCTTATTTTGGACGAGCCAACCAACCATTTGGATGTTACTGCAAAAGAGGCTTTGCAAGAGGCACTTATTCAGTATGAAGGTGCAATTTTGCTTGTAAGCCATGAACCTACCTTTGCAGGACAAATTTGCAATGATGTTTTTGACATTGAATTTTAATTTTTATCGCAAAATCAAAAATTCAATCATATTATAATTGATTTTTTATCTTTAAAAAAATGATAATCTTATTGTACAAATTACGAATTTAAAATTTAATTTATAGCAAAAAAAATTAAAGATTTATTTAAAATTCAAACAAACATTTTTAACCATAACTAAGACAAAAACATACCGAAAATCGGTATGTTTTTTGATTTTTTATATTAAATTTGATTTTTTAAATTATCTTTTTTTGTTGATTGATACAATTATTTATCATAACAAAACAACCAATTCAACAATGAAAATAATTTTTATTAAATACTGCTTATTTGAAATATTTTACGCCACTTTCAAAAATTTTCATATCGTAATTGCCTTCTACATTCTTATACAAGTTGTCGTCAATACGCTCGCTGTGTCCCATTTTACCAAGCACTCTGCCATCTGGACTGATAATGCCTTCGATTGCATACATTGAGCCATTTGGATTGAATGGAGATTGCATTGTTGCGTTTGCAGTTTGATTTACATACTGAGTTGCAATTTGACCATTTTTGATAATCTTTTGCAATTCTTCCTCACTTGAAACGAATCTTCCCTCTCCGTGAGATAATGCAACATTGTAAACTTCAGACAACTTGCAAGCATTAAGCCAAGGAGACTTGTTTGTTGCAACTCTGATTTGCGCGATTGTGCTGATGTGTCTGTTGATATTGTTGAATGTCAAAGTTGGTGCATTTGCAACTTGTTCCCTAATGTCACCATATGGCACCAATCCAAGTTTTATCAAAGCTTGGAAACCATTGCAAATACCAAGTGCCAAACCATCACGCTTGTAAAGCAAATTCATAACAGCCTCGGCAATTTTAGGATTTTTGAAAGTAGTTGCAATAAATTTTCCTGAACCATCCGGTTCATCACCACCGGAGAAACCACCCGGGAATGCAATAATTTGACTGTTATTCAATCTTTTTACAATTTCCTCAACGCTATCCTCAATATCCTTTGCACTATTGTTTTTGATAACAAAAATGTCAGCTTTTGCACCTGCTCTTTCAAATGCTCTTGCAGTGTCGTACTCGCAGTTTGTGCCCGGGAATACAGGAATGAAAACTCGTGGAGTGCTTATTGCAGATTGAGTTCTTGTCTTTTTGATTGCAGCACAAATCACATCTTTAGCCTCTCCACTTGCAACTGCTGTGGTTGGATATACACTGTCAAATGTATTTGTGAATGCTTTTGTAATTTCGTCCATTTTAACTTTGCAACCATTGATGCTTGCTGTGCAAGTTTGATTGATTTGACCAATATATTGAGTTTCAAATCCTTCAAGTTTATCAACATTGTCAGCAACTACAACAAATGAACCAAAATAAGGCTTAAACAAATCCTCATTGACATTTTGCAAATCAAAGCCAACTTTGTTGCCCACACAAGATTTTGCAACGGAAACAATGGCACCACCTTCGTCAACAATTGTTGCATAGCGAATATCTCCACAATCAATAGCCTCATTCATTTTGTCATAAAGCCTGTTCAATTTTTCAAAATCCGGGATAAACTGCTCATCCATTGGCAATTTAACCAAATAAATTTTGTTTCCGTCAAAATAATCAAAAGCGTTGTGAATTAGTTTGCTTGCTTTTGTGATACCAACAGCAAAGCTTATCAAAGTTGGAGGGACATCAATATTTTCAAATGTGCCACTCATGCTATCCTTTCCACCGATTGCACCACAACCAGTGCCCAATTGTGCATACAAAGCACCAAGCAATGCAGATGTTGGCTCGCCCCAACGATTTGCATCTTTGCCAAGTTTCTTGAAGAACTCTTGCAAAGTCAAACGGATTGTTGATTTTTTTACACCACTTGCAATCAATTTTGAAATGCTTGCAACAATGCTATAAATTGCACCTGTAAAAGGAGAATTTTCCATAAGATAAGGAGAGCAAGCAAAACTTGAAACTGTTGTAGTGTCAGTCTTTCCACCAGTAGGAGGTTTTGCAGCCATAACAATACTTGGAGTAAGCTGATTTTTACCACCAAAAGGCATAAGCACACTGCTTGCACCGATTGTTGAGTCAAACATTTCACCCAAGCCCTTTGTTGAGCAAACATTTGGGCGTGACAATTCTGCAAGCAAAGCAGCTGTGTAATTGCCATCTTTCAACAAAGCTTTAACATTGTCATTAACGCTATCCATATATGTTGCAACATTGTCATTGATTACAACATCTTGCATTTGTTTTACGCCGTTTGTATCAAGAAAAGCACGCTTCAAATCAACAATAGTCTTTCCGTTGAACATCATTCTCATTCTGCCATTGTCAGTCACTTTTGCCACAATAGTAGCGTTCAAATTTTCTTGTTTTGCGTAATCTATAAATTTATCTACAGTGTCAGCTGCAAGCACAACTGCCATTCTCTCCTGAGACTCGGAAATTGCAAGCTCGGTGCCTGTCAAACCATCATATTTTTTAGGAACAGCATCCAAGGAAATATCCAAACTATCTGCAAGCTCACCAATGGCAACAGAAACGCCACCTGCACCAAAGTCATTGCACTTTACAATAAGATTTGCAACCTCTTTTTTGCGGAAAAGTCTTTGAATCTTCCTTTCTGTTGGAGGATTACCTTTTTGCACTTCAGCACCACAAACTTCAACAGATTTTTCTGTGTGTGCCTTGCTTGAACCTGTTGCACCACCACAGCCATCACGACCTGTATCGCCACCAACTAGCACAATTATATCGCCCGGAATAGGCTTTCTGCGAACAACATTTTCGCGTGGGCTACCAGCAATTACAAAACCTGTTTCCAATCTTTTTGCTTTGTAGTTATCATGATACATTTCGTGAACCAAGCCAGTTGCAAGACCGATTTGGTTACCATAGCTACTATAACCACTTGCAGCAGTTTTGCTTATAACTCTTTGAGGAAGTTTGCCCTTCAAAGTATCTTTAAAGTCAGCTTTAATGTCGCCAGCACCTGTCACACGCATTGCTTGATAAACATATGTTCTTCCAGAAAGTGGATCTCTGATTGCACCACCAAGACAAGTTGCAGCACCACCAAAAGGCTCGATTTCAGTTGGGTGGTTATGAGTTTCGTTTTTAAACATAATAAGCCACTCTTCGTCCTTGCCGTCCACATCAACATTAACCACAATTGAGCAAGCATTTATCTCGTCAGAAGTGTCAAGATTGTCAAGCAAACCAAGTTGTTTTAGTTTTTTTACGCCAATCACGGCAATATCCATCAAACATTTATACTTATCTGCTCTTTTGCCGTTAAACTCACTGAACAAATCATTATATTTATCCAAAGCTTTTTGAATGTGTGGATTGTTGCTGTTGATTTTTACACTTGTAATTTCAGTACTGAAAGTTGTGTGACGACAATGGTCAGACCAATATGTATCAATAACTTTAAGCTCTGTTTCTGTGCAATCTCTCTTTTCACTTGCAAAATAATCACGCACAAATTTCAAATCTTCCACACTCATTGCAAAACCAATTTTTGCGTGATAACTTGCAATTTGCTCATCACTCATTTTGATAAAGCCTTCAATTACAGGAACATCTTGTACCACAGCAGCCACACTTTCCAAAGATTCTGGAATATCCATACTGCCTTCTCTTGACTCAACAGGGTTGATGATATAGTTTTTGATAGCATTGTAATCGCTATCTGAACAATTTTCAAAAGCGTAAACAGTTGCACATTTGATAATAGGTCTTGCACCCATTGTCAAAAGTTGAACACATTGCATTGCGCTGTCTGCTCTTTGGTCATATTGTCCTGGCAAATACTCAACTGCAAGCAATTTGTGATTTTCAAGTTCAGGCAATGTTTGCTCATAAACGATATCCACAGGATTTTCGCCAAAAATTGTATTTTTGGCAGCAACCAACATATCTCCGTCCAAGCCTTGAATATCATAACGAATATAAATTTTTACATCAGAAACCTTTGCACCAAGCACATTGGTTATATCATTAAAAAGTTTTTTTTCAGCCACATTGTAGCCGTCTTTTTTCTTAACAAATAATCTTTTAATCATTATAATTTAATACCTATATCCTTTCTGTAATGTACTTTGTCAAATTTAACTTTTGGCACATTTGCATATGCCTTGCTGCGTGCCTCGTCAATATCCTTGCCAAGTGCAGTAACGCCAATAACTCTTCCACCATTTGTCACAAGCTTTCCATCTTTAAAACTTGTGCCTGCGTGGAAAAGAATAATATCTTTATCAAGATTTTCAATTGTGATTGGAAGTCCCTTTTCATAAGCCTCTGGATAGCCACCACTTGCAAGAATAACGCATACAGCAGCCTCATCACGCCACTCGATATTGATGTCAGCCAATCTTTCATCAATAATCGCGTCAAAAATTTCAAACAAATCTGTTTTTAGTCTTGGCAGAACAACTTGAGTTTCTGGGTCGCCAAATCTTGCATTGTACTCAAGCACTTTAACGCCTTTGTCTGTCAGCATCAAACCAAAATACAAAACACCTTTAAATTTTCTATCCTCGCTGTTCATTGCTTGCATTGTTGGCACAATAATATTTGTGTAAACACTATCTGCAATGTCCTTTGTATAAATTTTTGAAGGGCTGAATGTTCCCATACCACCAGTGTTCAGCCCCATATCGTTGTCAAAGGCTCTTTTGTGATCTTGACTGGAAACCATTGGAACAATTGTTTTGCCATCAGTAAAGCACAAAACACTAACCTCTCGGCCAACCAAAAATTCCTCAACAATAATTTTGCTACCAGCTGCTTTAAACTTGCCGTCAATCATCATTTCCTTAACAGCTTGCTCACCTTCAGCAACATTGTTACAAATTATAACGCCCTTGCCAAGTGCAAGACCATCTGCCTTAACCACAAGTGGATAATCCTGCTTTTGCACATATGTCAAAGCCTCGTTGTAATCAGTAAACTCCTCATAATTTGCAGTTGGGATGTCATATTTTTTCATAAGCCACTTGCTGAAAGCCTTGCTTGCCTCAATCAATGCTGCGGCTTTTGAAGGACCAAATGCCCTGTGTCCTGCATTTTCAAGCATATCCACAAGTCCCATTGCAAGGGGATCATCAGGAGCAACCACTGTCATCCCGATATTTTTGTTTTTATCCAAAAATGCAATAATTCCTTCAGCATCCATAACGCTAATATTAACGCACTCTGCAATTTCGCTTATGCCAGCATTGCCTGGTGCGCAATAAATCTTGCCAACCTTTTCACTTTTTGCCAAGCTGTGACAAATTGCATGCTCTCTGCCACCACTGCCTATTACTAAAATATCCATGCATTTCCCCCTTAGTGTTTAAAATGTCTGTCGCCAGTAAAAATCATTGCTATGCCATATTTATTGCACAAATCAATGCTCTCTTGATCCCTAATACTTCCACCTGGTTGTACAATAGCTTTAATCCCAGCTTTGTGGGCCTCTTCCACAACATCGCCAAATGGGAAGAATGCATCGCTTGCAAGCACAGCACCATTTGTATCTTTCAAACTATGCTCAATAGCTTGTTTTGCAGCCCAAATTCTGTTGACTTGTCCTGCTCCAATTCCGTAAGTTGTGTTGTCTTTTCCAATAACGATAGCATTTGATTTTGTGTGCTTGCACACTCTCATCAAAAATTGCATATCACTGATTTGTTCAGCAGTTGGCTTAACTTCTGTTACAACTTGACATTTTTCATCTTCAATAACAATAGTGTCATAATCTTGAACCAAAAGACCACCCAAAACTTTTTTCATATCAAAAGAAGTTGCTTGGATTGGTGCATTAATGCTATCAAGTGCAAGCAAACGGATATTTTTCTTTTGCTCCAAAATTTCAAGAGCCTCTTTAGAGAATGAAGGAGCAATAACAATTTCAATAAAAATCTTGCTGATTTGCTCTGCTGTTGCCTTGTCAATCTCTCTGTTTGCAGCAATAATACCACCAAAAATTGAAACAGGGTCAGAGTTATATGCAAGCTCAAAAGCCTTTGAAATTGTATTACTTGATGCAACGCCACAAGGATTAGCATGTTTTACTGCAACAATTGTTGGTTCAGTAAATTCTCTTAGCAAATCAAGTGCACCGTTTGTGTCATTGATGTTGTTATAAGACAACTCTTTTCCATGAAGTTGTTTTGCCTCGGCAATGCTGCCAGCAACAGGCAAACACTCTTTGTAGAAAACAGCTGATTGGTTAGGATTTTCGCCATAACGCATATCTTGAACTTTTTCATATGCAAAGCTTACAATTTCAGGGAATTTGATATTCAATTTTTCTCTCAAGAAAGTTGAAATCATAGTGTCATAAACTGCTGTGTGTTGATAAACTTTGTACATTAAGTAGAATTTTGTTTCCAAACTTACTCCACCATTTTTAAGTTCGCTAACAACTTTTTCATAGTCAGCAGGGTCAACCATAACAGTAACATCTTGATAGTTTTTAGCAGCACTTCTAAGCATTGTAGGTCCACCAATATCAATATTTTCAATACAAGTTTGAAGGTCCACACCCGGTTTCATAATTGTTTGCTTAAAAGGATACAAGTTTACAATTACCATATCAATAGTGTTGATATTCAATTTTTCAAGTTGAGCCATATGCTCCTCATTTGACCTCATTGCCAAAAGACCTGCATGCACATTTGGGTGCAAAGTTTTAACTCTGCCATCAAGACACTCAGGAAAACCTGTGATATCACTAATACCAATAACATCTATACCAGCATTTTTCAATGCAACAGCAGTACCACCAGTACTGATAATTTCATAACCACAACTTACAATTTCTTTTGCAAGTTCCACAATACCTGTTTTGTCTGAAACACTTATTAAAGCTCTTTTTTTCATTATTTAATCTCCTCTCTGCATAGTTTTGCCACCACATTTGGCAATAAAATATGTTCTTTTTCCAACACTCTTTTTTGCAAGCTCTCTGGAGTGTCTCCCTCCAAAACTTGCACCTTCACTTGTTCAATTATTTCGCCTGTATCTGCACCACAATCCACAAAGTGTACAGTTGCACCACTTTCGGTATCACCACTATTTATAACGCTCTCGTGCACCTTAATTCCGTAATACCCAACCCCACAATGTTTTGGTATCAAAGATGGGTGAATATTGATAATTTTTCTTTCATACTCATTCACAAGCACAGGAGTTACAATGCTCAAATATCCTGCAAGCACAATCAAATCAATGTTGTTTGCTTTAAGCTCTGCAAGAATAGCTTTGTCACGATTTTCATGGTCGCCATACTCCTTAAGTGTGAAAGTTTTGCAAGGAATACCCTCGTTTTTGGCACGCTCTTCGGCAAAAATGCCATTTTTGTTTGTGATTACAATTCTCACTTTTCCGTCAATCTGTCCGTTTTTTATTCCGTCAATAACTGACTGCATATCCGAGCCCGAACCACTTGCAAATATCGCTATATTTTTCATAGTATAACACCATTGCCTTTTACAACTTCGCCCAAAACATAAGCCTCTTCGCCCAAAGTTTTTAGCTCTGCAATAACATCATTTGCAATGCTTTTATCCACAGCAAGTACCATTCCTGTACCCATATTGAATGTGTTATACATTTTTTCGTCAGAAATTTCTGCAATCTCTTGCAATGCCTTAAATAGCTTTGGTACCTCATAATTTTTTCTGTCAATTTTTGCAGCCAAGCCCTTTGGCAAAATTCTTGGAATGTTTTCAATAAAGCCACCACCAGTAATGTGTGCAATACCCTTGATTTCAAATTTTTGGGTCAAAGCAAGAATAGGTTTTACATAAAGTTTTGTTGGTGTAAGCACAACTTCTGCAGGAGTGCAACCCAATGTTGCATTGTACTCATTAAGTTTTGCCTTGTCCTCGCCAAAAAGCTTACGAACCAAAGAATAACCATTGCTGTGAACGCCACTTGACCTCAATCCAACTAGCACATCCCCTTCTTTAATGCTTTTGCCGTTTATGATTTTGTTGCGTTTTACAATGCCCACTGCAAAACCTGCAATGTCATATTCATCCTCAGGATAAAATCCTGGCATTTCAGCAGTTTCGCCACCAATCAAAGCACAACCACTTTCCACGCAACCTGCAGAAACACCTTTTACAATTTCAGCCACACGCTCAGGAATCAATTTTCCTTGTGCGATATAATCAAGGAACAACAATGGCTTAGCGCCTTGACAAACGATATCGTTAACACACATTGCAACAGCATCAATACCAATTGTATCGTGCTTGTCCAAAATAAAAGCGTATTTCAATTTAGTGCCAACACCATCAGTACCAGCAACAAGGCAGTCACCATCTTCCTTATCGTCCAAAGCATAAAAACCACCAAAACTGCCCAAGTCTCCAAGAACATTGTTGTTATAAGTAGTTTTTACATATTCCTTCATAAGCTTAACAGCCTCGTAACCTGCCTCAACATCAACACCAGCTGATTTGTAATCAATCGCCATTTTAAATCTCCTTTCTTTTTCTCAATTTATTTTCAATATCATCCGGATATTTACCATCAAAACAAGCCGCACAGAAAGTGTTATACTCTCCACTTGAACAACTTGCAATCAAATCTTCAACATCCATAAAGTGCAAACTATCAGCACCAATAATTTTTCCTATTTCGTCTGCATTTCTGGTTGCACCAATAAGCTCCTCATATGTTTCAATATCAATGCCTGTGTAGCAAGGATGTTTAACAATAGGAGATGCAATAACCATATGCACTGCTTTTGCTCCGTTTTTTTTCAAAAGGTCAACAATTTTTTTGGAAGTTGTGCCTCTAACAATAGAGTCGTCAATCAAAATGATTTCCTTACCTTGAATGTTATGTTTATGAGGGTTAAGCTTGATTTTAACGCTGTTTTCTCTCATAAACTGATTTGGTTGAATAAATGTTCTTCCAACATATCTATTTTTTTCCAAAACATCAATATACGGAATACCACTTTCTGCTGCATAGCCACGCGCTGCCACATTTGCGCTATCAGGCACACCTGCAACAATGTCTGCTTTTAGCTTAAGCTTTCTTGCCAAGCATCTTCCACAATCATATCTTGCCTCGTAAACACTTCTGTTGTCAATGTAACTGTCTGCTCTTGCAGTGTAAACATATTCAAAAATACAAGGTCTCCTTTCTGCCTTTGCAAAAAACTCACTTTCCAAGCCTTTTGAAGAAATGCTCAAAATTTCGCCCGGAGCCACATCACGGATAAGATCCACACCAATAGCATCAAGTCCACAAGACTCACTTGAAATGAAATAGCCATCTGCACCTTGTCCCACAACCATAGGTCTTAAGCCGTACCTGTCACGGATTGCATAAAGCTTGTTTGCAGTCATAAGTCCAAGTGCAAAACTACCTTCCAGCATATTCATTGCTTTTGCAATGTCGCACACTCCGTCAACAGTGTTAACATTCAAAAGATTTGCAATAACCTCGCAATCGATATTTGTTTGAAAAGTTACGCCTTGCTCAATCAGCTGCTCACGCAAAATGTTGGCGTTTGTAATTTTGCCGTTCATAGCAAGTGCAAACATACCAAATCTTCCAGTATAAACAACTGGCTGTGCATTCACAGCATTTTTCAAGCCCTTGCTTGAATATCTGACATGTCCCAAAGCAATATCGCCTTGTGGCAAGCCTTGCATAATCTCCTCATTAAAAACTTCATTTACAAGCCCTAAGTTTTTGTAATATGAAATTTCAAGTCCGTGAGTTACTGCAATGCCACAACTCTCCTGTCCTCTGTGTTGCAATGCATACAAGCCATAGTACATAGTCCTCGCCAAGTCTTGCACATCATTGGAATAAATACCAAAAACGCCACACTCATCTTGAGGTTTGTCTAATCCACATTTACAATTAGTACACATAATAATATCCTCTTTTAGCAAAAATGCTTTTTGTTTTAAAATCAGAAGTCAAACTTCTTAACCCTTTGTTGCCACAAAATTAATAATCAACATTTCAACTTAAACAAAACAAATTAAAAATTGTTTAATATCCACATTTTAAAATTCCTTTTGTTTTCAGTATTAAAATGCTGTTTTATTTGTTCAATTCCTCTTGCAATTTTTTGTCTGCCTCAATCACTTTTTTTGCCATATCCTCTTTGTAAACTGCAAGTTTTTTTGCAAGCTCTGGATATTTGATTGCAAGCATTTGAATTGCAAGCAAACCTGCATTAAGTCCACCATTGATTGCAACAGTTGCAACAGGCACGCCTGCAGGCATTTGTACTGTTGAAAGCAAGCTATCCATTCCGTCCATAGTGCTGCTTTTGATTGGCAAGCCGATAACAGGCAAAGTTGTAAAACTTGCAAGCACTCCACCAAGATGTGCAGCTTTGCCAGCAGCAGAAATCAAAACTTCAATGCCGTTTGAAATTGCATTTTGCGCAAAATCGTGAGCCTCGTTTGGTGTGCGATGCGCACTCATAACCCTAACTTCAACCTCAACGCCAAACTCTTTCAAAATATCAACAGTAGGCGTAACAACGCTCAAATCGCTAATGCTCCCCATTACAATACCAACTTTTGCCATATATCCTCCTAAAAAATACAATTGCCACAACGCAATTTTTGCGTTATGGCGTAAAATTTTATTTTATGCAAGTAAATAGAGGAAGCAAACTCCCAATAAAAGTCAAAGCAGATTGTCTGAAAATCCAACAATTCAACATTGCGTCCTCCATCAAGTTAACCATAAAGATAGCTTTAAGCTCCCTTGCAATTACATATATATATTAGCATATTTTTAAATATATATCAAACTAAAAGACGAACATTTTGCAAAATTGTACCTTAACTTTTTTGTAACCCCCGTATAAATTATTTTAATACCTTATTTTTTATTTGTGATTTAAATAAATAAAAGTTATTTTCTATTATTTTTTTTATCACGCAACAAATGTTTCATTGCTGTAATAGATTTTTGAGTTTGTTCATCAAAGGTGTTTATTGCACATTTAACAATGCTACCACCAGTGGTTATCATTTTGAATTCCTCTGTATCATAAGTAATATCTTTATCTCTTGTAATACCTTCGGCTATCACAACTTTTTCTGAACTTGTTGAAATGCTAACAATATCTTCATAGAAATATTCGTCCGTTCTAATATCGAACACATCATTTACGACATCAACTCTATATGTAAACATAAATAATTGTTTTTCTGAAAAAAGCAACAATGTATACTCATAAGCACTTGAACGATAAAGTCCGTCCATACCTTTCTTGTATTTACTTTTTATATTTGATATATTTCCAAAGTAATAACCTGAAATATAAATTGGAGATATTGTTTCAACTTCATCAGATGATAATCCTAATCTATCAAGAGAACATTCAAACATATCTTCTTCAGATAAAGCATATCTAAATATATTTGTCAAATTCCTTTCTAATGATTTAGCATCAACTTCCCATTTTTGTTGTTCGTGACAAATATTTTCTGCACTTGTTGAATTCTTTTTATAAGACCTAAACAACAATATAGTTGTAATTACACCAATAACAAACAATATTATTCCAACTACGCCTAACCCAATAATTTCATTTGCAAAACCAACTATAGCCAAAACCAAAAAAGTTATAGTAAACAACCCTGCAAATACAGGTAATATAGCATTTATTGGCGAACTCTTAATTAAGAATTCCTGTTGCGATGGTTGTTGATAATTAAAATATCGTTTAATCTTTTGTTTTGCGTCCGATTGAATTTTTAAATCCATAAATTTTCTCCTTTGAAATTAAAATATTATTTTATATTGTAAATGCTTTTCCAAACATTCAATATCATCTTTTGTCAAGCCCAATGCCATTGCAATTTGCAATTCCTCCACGCAAGTTGGACTTATTCTTAAAAATTTGCGATTGTAAAAATCATATTTTATATGTGCTAAAAAATAATGATAAACTGCTTTATCCTCAAGCAAAATTGCAGTTTGAATATTGTTTATAATTTCTTTGATAACTGCAAGTGGTGTGGAAAAAGGTGTTTTGCCTGCAAGCAAAGCAATGCTCTTCAGCAAATATAAGTTTGCATTGTTTGGCGTTTCACAAATTGCTTTGTCAAAAATATCTATTGCTTTTGCAAATTGTTTTAAATACAAATAGCTTATTCCCAATGTTTCATTTTTGCCGTCAAACTGCAATTGTATTTTTTCATAAGATATAATATATTTTTTCAATTTTATCGGGTCAATTTTATTTGTAGGAGTTTGATAGCAAATTGTAATCGGACTTCCACAATACTCACATTCTCTACCCTTTAAAGGTATACTCGCCCCACAACAAGGACAGCGTAACACCTTTGAATTTACATCCATATTATCCTCTTAAACTTTTTTTACAAAAATCATATTAAAACTGAAAAAGTTAGTCTAAAATAAAATTGACGACACTAACTATAATTAGTTTTATTATATAATAACACAAACTTTAGTTAGTGTCAATGATTTTTGTTAACAAAAGTTAGTATAATTGAATTATGAAAGAATTTGCAGTTAGACTAAAAGAATTGAGAAAAGAAAGAAACATTTCACTAATGGCACTTGGCAAAGCAATAGGTGTCACTGATGTTGCAGTTATGAAATGGGAAAAAAACATTAGCGAACCAACTGCTAGTAATATAAAAAATCTTGCGATATACTTTGATGTTTCAACAGACTACCTGCTTGGTATTGAAAATTACGACTACACAAAAAACACTAAAAAATAAACAAAAATAAGCGAGGAAATCTCGCTTATTTTTGTTTTGCTGTGAAAATATATTTTGTGAATTTTACAAAATCAAACATAGCATTTTGATTGCTTTTGTTGACTAATTGTAAAATTGGTATTATGAAAATTAATCATTTGAATTTATATGACAATCCTCATTGCAATTGGCATTTTCTTTTGCTTTAACAGCTTGTTCTCGCTTTTTGAAAATTCGTGGAAAAGTTGTGAAAATAACAATTGAAGTGATGATTCCTGCCACCAAATCAGCAATACCTTCGGATAGATAAACACCTTTAAAGCCCAAAAAGTGAGTTAAGGTAAAGCACAACGGAATAAGAATTATAACTTTTCTCATTACTGCAAGCAACAAAGAATTTCTTGTTTGCCCTAATGCCACATTGATATTTTGCAAAGTCATTTGCACAAAAAACATTATTGAGCCCATAAGGAAAAATGGAGTATACTGCTTACAAATTGCTTTTACGCTTTCACTTGCAGAAAAAATATAAACATAAATTTCTGGCACGGAAATGGAAATTGACCATACGACAACTGCAAAAATAAACGCTATTATTGTCACATATTTTATGCCTGTTTTAAGGCGTTTTACATCCCCTTTGCCAAAGTTGTAGCTGACAAATGGTTGCATACCATACCCCAAACCACTAAGTGGCAATGATATCAACTGCAAAGCACTCATCATAATTGTCAGTGCTGCCGTATAATCTTTGTTTCCTCCTGTTGAAATGTTAAGATTTATGTTGAAAACAATTTGAATTGCACATTCCGTTATTGCCATGATAAACGGCGACAAGCCAAGTGACATAATGCACAAAATTCTTTTCCATTGCAAACGCATATCCTTAATACGCAATTTAAAAATGCTGTTTTTTGTATAAAAAAAGATTATTATCCAAACAAATGAAATAAACTGAGATATAATTGTTGCAAGGCTTGCACCATTAACCCCCATTTTTAGCACAAAAATAAAAATTGGATCCAATGCAATGTTGACCAACGCCCCGATAAGCACGGAAAACATTGCCATAAACGAATAGCCCTGCGCAGTGATAAACGGATTTAAACCTTGTGCTAAAAGCACAAAAATTGTGCCTATTGAATAAATTTTTAAATAAGATGTTGCAAATGATACGGAAGTTGGTGGGCAACCAAACAAAACCACAATTTGCTCAGCCAAAAAAAATGCAATCAAACTTATTGCCAAACCTATCATTGAAAGCAACACAAAAGAGGTGTTAAAAATTTTGTTTGCCTCTTGCTTGTCACCTTCTCCAAGTTTGAAACTTGCTCGTGGAGAACCACCAAGCCCAATAAGATGTGCAAAAGCAGTGATTATCAAAGTGATTGGCAAAACAATGCCAAGGGCAGCAAGTGCATCCATACCCACTCCCTCAATTTTGGAAACAAAAATCCTGTCCACGATATTGTACAAAAAAGTGATTAGTTGTGCAATAACTGCTGGAATAGTAAGCTTGAAAACCAAAGGCAAAATTTTGCCACACTCCAGCTCCTTTTCCATATCTTTCATAAACAATCTGCCTACCTTATAGTCAACTAAAAGCATACCACAAAAGCAGCTAAATATCAAGCGAAACAAAGGTGCAATTCCTCACAAAAGCACAAAAAAAATCACTCATCAATTTGTTTTTGACAAGTGATTTTTTCAATTTGTTTGTTATGCAACTTTTCAGCCAAAAATCCATAATAAATTTCACTTTATTCACATTTTGAAAGCTTAATTTAAAACAAAATTTTATTCATTAGTCAGAGCTGTTTTTATCGTTTTCAATTTGTTTGCGAGCATTCTCAATCGCTTGTTTACATTTTGCACAATTGCCGTCACACTCCCCACAACCACAAGTTGATTTGCCCTGTTTTTTACGCACAAAAGCCCATATGCCCACACCAATAACAAACAGAACACTAACCACAATAACCACAATTTCTATTGCTTGCATAATTGCTCCTTTTTCTTTTAAATAATTGTTACTATTATTTTAAAAATTAGTTTCATTTCATTGCAGGTATAATTGAAAATAAAACTCAAATTTAATCTTCAGTTTTTTCTTGATTGTCTTCTTTGTTTGCTTTAAGTTTCTTTATTTTCTTTCTGCCTTTTAAGTTGAACAATATTATTCCTGCCACAACCATTGCTGCCACTGCAAGCACAATAAATATCGTCCACCACCAACTGCCGACCAAATAAATGATTGTGCCAACTATATATGATGTGCAAATCCAAAAAACAAGTGTCCACTTAAACTTCTTTTTGTTTGGCATTTCAGCTTTTGCTGTTGCAACTGCTGCCATACATGGTATTGTTGTCATATTAAATGCGATAAACGCTATCAATGCAGGAATTGTAATGCCTGATGCACTAATCATAAGTGCTGTTTCTGCAATGCCCTCTGCAGCCCCACCTGCTACATTTGCACCAATGCAAGCAGCCAATGTGCCAAAGGTTGCAACAACATTTTCCTTTGCAATCAGTCCTGTGATAGCAGATACAATAAACACCCAACCCCACTCATTAAGTTGAGAGCCAAATCCAAGTGGTGTGAAAAGTGGCTGTATCAATTTGCCAAAGCCTGCAAGAATGCTGTTGTTCATTTGATTGTCTTCAAGGAATTTCCAATCAAAACTGAAATGCGAAATAAACCAAATGATAATAGTTGATGCAAGAATGATTGTAAACGCTTTTTGAATAAAATGTTTTGCCTTATCCCACATCAAAAGCATTAAACTTTTAAATTGTGGTAAGCGATAGTTTGGAAGTTCCATTATAAACGGAGCTGCCTCGCCACGCATAGTGGTTGTTTTCATCAATATTACTGTAAGGATAGCCGTCAAGATACCCACAACATACATTGAATATGTGATTATATCTGCATTGCCAATGCCAAAAGACATCACAATACCACCTGAAATGGCAGTCAAGATAGGCAATTTTGCACCACAACTGAAAAATGGTATTACCCTTACGGTTGCCACTCTTTCATTTTCGTCAGCAAGTGTCCTTGTGTTTATCATTGCAGGAACGGAGCAACCAAAGCCCATAATCATTGGCATAAACGCTCTGCCTGAAAGTCCAAAACGCCTTAAAATTCTATCCAAAATAAATGCTACTCTTGCCATATATCCCGTGTCTTCAAGGATAGAAAACAACATCAGCAACAGCAATATTTGAGGGATAAATGAAAGCACTGCAGATAGTCCACCCAAAATGCCATCACACAACAAGCCTGTTACCCAAGCAGGACTATTGACCAAAAGCTTTGCAACGCCGTCTGTTATTGCCGTCATCAGCACTTCCATTAGTCCTTGCAATATCGCCCCAGGAGAATTTATACCACCACTGCCAAAAACGCCTTCAAACGCTGTACCAGGAAGACTTACCCAGTCTTTGCCAAGTGCTGCACCAATAAACAAAAAGTTTTCGCTAAACACCAAATGGAAAATTGCAAACAAAATAAGCAAAAACATTGGTATTCCCCAAATTCTGTGAGTCAAAACTCTGTCAATTTTGTCTGATTTAGTAAGTTTTGATTTGTCTGTTTTGCTGTTTCTGGTAAGTGCTGTTGAATAATTTTTTGATATGTATTTATACCTTCCGTCTGCAATAAGTGCCTCAAAATCCACACCAAAAATGTCATCTTCAAAAGTCGACTTGAAATTGTCAATCATACCAAGTAAAGGTTCATGCGCTGCCACCTCAAGCTCATCACTTTCCACAAGCTTGACTGCATGGAACAAAGGATTTTCAATATTTTGTCCCCTAAGCGCAATGGCAACATCATTAATCAAATGACTAAGTTTGGATTGCTCAAGCACAGTAAAGCCTTCACGCTTTTGTTCTGCCACTTCATAGGCTCTATCCATAAGTTCGGTTGTACCTTCGCCTTTCAATGCAGAAATTGCAACCACTGGCACTCCAATTTTCTTTTCAAGTGCAGCTGCATCAATAGTGTCGCCACTTTTTTTGACCTCATCAATCATATTAAGTGCAATTATCACTGGCACATCAATTTCCATAACTTGAGTTGTCAAGTACAAGTTTCTCTCAAGATTTGTTGCATCAATAATATTGATTATACAGTCAGGCTTTTCATCCAAAATAAAGTTTCTAGAAACAACCTCTTCTGGAGTGTATGGCGACAAGGAATATATGCCCGGCAAATCCACAATTGAAACAGGTGTTGGGCATTTTTTGTATTCTCCTTCTCTCCTATCCACCGTAACACCCGGCCAGTTGCCAGTATGTGCAGTACTGCCTGTCAGATTATTGAACAATGTTGTTTTTCCACAGTTAGGATTTCCAACCAAAGCAAATCTTTTTGGACTTGCGTTGCTAACAACCATAATTTCGTTTTTCTCCTGAGCTTTCATTCGATTACCTCCAATGTAACACAAGATGCCTCAACCTTTCTCAAAGTCAATTCATAACTGCGTATGTTAATTTCAAGAGGGTCGCCCAGTGGTGCCTTTTTTCTCATAAGAACTTCTGCCCCCGGAGTAACACCCATATCAAAGAGGCGCCTTCTAACTTTTCCTTCGCCTGTTACTTTAACAATAACTCCCCTCTCACCAATTTTAAATTCACTTAATTTCTTTTGCATAGCCATTCTCCTTATGCCACAAAAATCTTTCTTGCAGTTTCTGTATCCAAAGCAATTCTGCCTTCTTTTATCTCACAAATAACATTACCACCTTGATTTGCAATAAGCTTGATTTTTGAACCAACAATGATTCCCAAATCTTCAAGATGTCTTTTGATGTCTTGATTTGCCACAATTTTCAATACCACAAGTTCGGTATCAATAGGTGCTAAAACTATCGGCATATTAACCTCCACAATTTTCAATTACTCTTTTTTATAGTTTATTTTTCTTTCATATTGTAATATGTTTTTATCAGTTCGCATATGCGAACTTAACGCCATTAAAAAAGAGTTTTCTTTAACTCTGCCTACATTATAAACATCAAAATACTATTTGTCAAGCATTTTTCAGATATTTTAAAAAATTTTTCAAATCAACAAGAAATAAAAATTCAATATTGACTATTTATTTCCTTTATGATAAAATATAAAAAAGGAGGAAAATGATATGTGTGACGGATTTCTTAAAGATGATAATCCTTATGGATATAATGATGGTAGTTCATTAAATGGTTCAACTTATAGACCTAGTGGTGACGATGATGACGAAGATCCAGAACCAACTTCATATTCATCCCCAACATACGATGAAGATGAATATGAACAAGAAATGTAAAAAACAGGGCAATTAATTTTGCCCTGTTTTTATGATTATTAAATAAAATTTCTAAACTTAATATAATGTTTAATAATTAATTTTTGCAAATATTATGCTTTGATTATGCCTTGCTCAATCAAATAATCTTCAGTAAGTTTTGTTGCGTCCAAAATAAACTTAACGCAAGGACGAGTTGCATAATACTCAGCTGTTCTTTCTGACGGAACATAATCTTTTGTAATATTCTTCATATTTTTCAAAAGTTCTCCACAAAGCAAACTGCTGTTCATCTCCTCAAATTGATCTGTCAAGCTGCGAACTTTTTGATAAATATCTTTTTTGTCGTCAGCCACATTGCCCAAAGTATCTTTTAGCACTCCAAGAACCATACCAATACCTGCCACTGCACCACACAAGTTTCTTGTTTTTGCAAAGCCACCACCAAATGCACTGCTTATTTTCAAAAGCAATTCTTCGTCAATTGGCAAAACATCTGCAAAAGCCATAATTACTGCTTGAGCGCAGTTGTAGCCTTCCTTAAAGCACTCATAAGCCTTTTGTTGTCTATCCATTATTTTTTGTCCTCCAGTTGTTCCAAATATTTTAAAATTATATCTGCCACTTTTTCAAGTGAAAGTTTTGATGTATTGATTGTTATATCATAGTTTCTGATATCGCCCCATTCCTTATCCGTATAGCTGTTGTAATATTGAGCCCTGTGTTTGTCTGCTTTCATAATGTATTTGTCAATATTTTTAACATCTTTAATGCCATACTTGTTTACAATTCTATCTCTCCTTGCATCCATATCTGCATGCAAAAAGATTTTAACCAAATTTTCTTTTCCTTCCAAAACATAGTCTGCACATCTGCCAACAATCACACAAGGTTTTTCTGCAACCTCTTTGATAACTTCACTTTGTGCAAAATAAACTTTGTCATTTATAACCATATCTGTGTAGGTAGAGCTGTAAAAACTGCCAATGCCTGTTGAATATCCAAACATGCTTGCAAATTTACTTGTTGCTTTTTCGTCAAATTCTTTGTAAAACTCTGGATTAACTCCATTTTTTTCTGCCGCAAGCTTGATTAAATCAGTATCATAATAACCAATTCCCAATTTTTCTGCAACAATTTTGCCAACTGTTCTGCCCCCGCAACCATATTGCCTTGCAAGTGTAATCACAAAATCATTTTTCATAAATAACCCCCAAAATTTGCAATGTATACTACAATTTTTTTTAAAGTACGATTTTCATTTAAAACTCTGCAAAAATCTTCATATAAATTGCCACTTACTATATATTTATTATATAATTTATAATATTATTTGTCAATATTAAAATTAATTAATTTTGCAAAAACGGTTAAAATTTAAAAAAGTGAAAATAAAATTCAAAAAACTTTCAAAAATAAGCATTAAAATGATTATTTAATACAATAATATGCACTAATAAAATAAATTATTGTTATAAATTCTATTGAAAATATACAAATTTTGTGCTACAATAAAAGCATAAATATTTTAAAGGTGGTGTTCCTATGTTATCCTTATTATCAACTGCCGGATGGGACAATTTTGTTGCAGGTTTCAACAGCTTTATGGAAACAATGACAAAATTTTTCACATCTGGATTAGGCAAAATTGTTTTGTTCATTTTGGTTGCAATAATCGGCTTTATTTTGATTAAAGTTGTCATCAAAATGCTTAAAAAAATGGGCAAAAAAGTCAAAGTTGACCAAACTGTTTACAAATTTTTGGTTACTGTTGTAAAATTCATTCTTTGGATGCTTTATATTTTGACACTTCTTGCAATCGCGGGAGTTCCAATCACAAGTCTTGTTGCCATTATAACAGCTTTGACTTTAGGCGTTACACTTGCAATTCAATCAAGCGTATCCAACCTTGCAAATGGTATTATCCTTCTTGCAAACAAGCCTTTCAAAATTGGTGATTTTGTTGAAATCAATGGCGTAAGCGGCACTGTTGTTGACATTAGCATTTTCAACACAAAACTTCAAACAGCAAACAACGAAGTTATCACAATGCCTCACAATGTAACAATCAACAATCCAATCATCGACTTCACAAGCCTTGAAATGCGTCGTATTGCCCTTGATGTTTCTGTAAGTTACGATAGCGATGTAAACAAAGTTAAAGAAGTATTGTACAATGTTATTAAAGAACAAGAGCTTGTTTTGCAAGATCAAGCAAACAGCGTCAACCTTGCAAAAATGAACTCAAGTTCAATTGATTTTTCCGTTAAAGTTTGGACTGCAACTGAAAATTATTGGGATTGTTTCTTTGCATTAAATGAAAGCGTATTCAACAAGCTAAAAGAAAATGACATTGAAATCCCTTACAATAAGCTTGATGTGTTTATCAAAAACAATGAACCTAAACAAATCGAGTTTACAAGTGCAAAAAGCAAAAAAGACTAATTGCAAACAAAAAATTAAGAGTAAGCATTGTTTTGCTTACTCTTTTTTTATCAAACAGCATATGTGATTAACTTATATGTTTCAATATTTTATTAATTCCACACTAATACTTTGATTAAATTGCTAGTTTTTTTCATAAAATTTCATACTTGATTTAAATGCCTTTTCACCAATATCAATATCCTTGTTTGGAAGGAATACTTTTTTAAGATTTTTACAACTAGCAAAAGCCTTGTCCCCAATAACTTCTATGCTATCTGGCAAAGTGATTTCTGCAAGTTCGCTACATCCATAAAAAGCATTTGCTTCAATTGTTTTAAGATTATTTGGGAACTTTATATTCGCTAGTTTACTACAACCACTGAATGCTTTTTCACTAATTATTTGAAGATTATTTGGCAGTTTTACATCAACAAGTTCACTGCAATCTCTAAAAGTATTTGCCCATATTCTTTCTATATTATCTGAAATATTAATGCTTTTCAATGCACTACATTTATAAAAAGCCTCATTTCCAATAACTGTTATGGTACTAGGCAAATCTAGTTCTGTTAAACTTGAGCATCCACAAAAAGCAGATTGATGAATAATTGCCAATTTTTTTGGAAGTTTTACACTTTTTAAGTTTTTACAAGCTCCAAATGCCCAATAACCAATATTTACAACTTTTTCAGGTATTTCAATACTTGTGAGCGATTCACATCCAGAAAAAACATCAGGACCAATGTCTGTCAAATTTTCAGATAAAGTCACATTCTTTAACGCTGAACACTGAGAAAAAGCAGCCCACTCAATAGTAGTTATACTATTTGGTAAATTTATTTGCAATAACCCTCTGCATTGTACAAATGCACCAACATCAATAAACTCCAAATTATCAGGAAATTTTATATTTGTCAAACTAGCACACTCCCCAAAAGCAGCACGACCTATTTTTTTTACACTTTCAGGGATTGTAATTTTTTTCAATTTTCCACATTTTTGAAATAGAAAAGCTGGAATTTCAGTTGCATTATTAGGCAAATCAACTTGCTCAAGAGATTCACATTTTTCAAATACACTTTCACCAATGCTTTTTACACTATTTGGAATTGTTATTTTGGTCAAGTTAACACATTTTTCAAATGCACTTGAACAAATAAATTCAGTATTTTCATTAATATTGCAACTTGTGATTTCTTTTGATTTTGCTTGCACCAAAACAAAATATGGATTTTTATCATTTCCAATATAATATGCATTGTCATACTCATTAAAGTGTATGCTTTCACAATATCGAAAAACATTTTTACCTAAATATTTAAGATTACTTGGCAAAACAATACTTTTAAGATTCTTACAACCATCAAATGCCCCCTCTCCAATACTGGTAACATTAGGAGGAACAATCAATTTGTCCAAAGCATTATAGTCTGCATTTGTGGCATCATAGCAAACAAAATGACTTAGCTTAGCACAATTATGAAACGCGTAATTTTCTATTGTTATAATATTTTTTGAAATTTCTAATTTTTCCAAATTAAAGCAAGCTCCAAATGTATGTTCACCAATTTTATTTACATTGCTTGGTATAATTAATTCTTTAAGGTTACTACAACCATAAAATGCATAATTTCCTATATTCACTACACTATTTGGAATAATCAAATTTTTCAATCCACTCCCACTGAAAGCCCCTTCACCTATACTTTTAACACTATTTGGAATAGCTATTTCTCTAAGGTTAGGACAACCTTGAAATGCGTAATTGCTTATATTCTCAATTCCATTAGGTATTGCAATGCTGATAATATCTTCCCTTTTTTGAAATGTTTTTGCTATTTCATTATTTTTCACCCCAATTTCTTGTGTTGTACCATCTATCAATGTAATAATAAATTTTAATTGTGTGTCCATATTTTCTCCTTATCACAAAATATCAATAAAATTTTGTTTTAAACAATAATAAATAAATATAATAATAATTTTAGTCATTGATCAAATCATCCAATTTGACTTCAACACCATTTTTCAAAAGCAGTTTCAAATTATCACATCCAGCAAAAGTATTTTGTCCAAGGCTTTCAATATTACTTGGCAATTGCACAAATTCAAGACTTGTGCAATTAGCAAACGCTTCATCAAATATATCTGCATTGTCTGGCAGTTTAATGCTTTTAAGTTTTGTACAACCTTCAAAAGCACAGCATAAGATATTTTGTATAGTTTCTGGAATTTCAATATTTTCAAGGCTCGTGCAACCAAAAAATGCATTGTCACAAATTGTTTCAAAGCCATAAGGTACTTCAATATCCACAAGTGACTTGCAATTATAAAACAACCCATCACTAACAGCTTGCATATTTTTTGACAAAATTGCGCTTTTAAGTTTAACACAATCGCCAAGTGCATTTTCCCCCATTCTTAGCACACTATCTGGAATTTTAATGTGTGAAAGTTTCCCGCAAGCAGAAAATGCATAATCGTCAATCTCTTTCACGCTATCAGGAATTGTTATGCTCTCAATACTCTCGCAGGAAGCAAATGCAGCAGGTCCTATATAAACAAGACTATCAGGCAAAACTACACTAACAACATTTTTACATCCCTCAAACGCACACAATTCTATGTGCGTAACACCATTTGGGATAATAATATTAATCAAATCTTCCCTTGATTGAAAAGCACATTCTTCAATTGTTTTTGTGCCCTCAGGAACAATATAATCCACTTGCCCAGCACCTTTAAAAATTGCCAAGTTTTTATTATCATTTTTGCCCATAAAACACACCTGGATATTAAAATTTTTAATAACAACTTTAAAAAAATAATTAATTATGCTTTATTTCCAAAATTGTTTTATATACTTCCAAAAATTTGTCTTTATCCACTATATCGCTTTTACTTAAATCACTAGTTTCCCATTCATTTTCCTTCTTTTCAAATTCAAATATTTGAATAACAGGATATTCGTTATTCTCGACAATATTTTTTATTGCTGATGTAGATGGGAAAAGTATCAATATAATTGGAGTATCTGCCAAATAATTTTGAACAAAGGAATTATTAAGTAAGTTTAAACACATATTAAGTTTTTCGTCTTTAATATTTCCATTTTCGCCATCAAAATCGTCATAACTAATAATTACACGAGCATTTGCACATTTTATAGGTAATAGTTTTTTAAATTCGGAAAACCATCCATAATATTTGATTGTTTTATTATCTTCATTTAATGTTAATTTGCAATTTTCATGTTCAATAGCATATGCAAGCGTCCAGTTTTCATTCGTTTTTGATTTATAATCTTCATAATCAAAAATAGTAAAGTCAACTTTATAATACTCTTGTTGAAAATTATGTGCATATGCATTACAAGCAAAATTAAAGTTATCAGCACCATTGTCAATTTGCATACATCTATTGCAATCATTACATTTAAAATGAAGATTTTTTCTTGGATCATTCTTATATCTTGCTTTTATTTCAAGATTAATAATGTTCCGTGCAAGAGGATACAAAACAAATTTCATATGTCCTTTTGTCCACTCACTTGGTTCATGCCAACTTTCCGTAAATCTTTTATCTTCCGTCGCATTCAGCCAAAATTCTAAATAATTTTTCACAAAATCAATGTTAGTTATTTTCATAATTTCCTCTAAACATAATTAAAAAACAAAACAGCCAAAAGCTGTTTTGTCCTATACAAAGATATTTTTAATCAAAGATAACAAAATTCAAATACTAAACAAAGCTAAATAAATATAACGCTAAATGGCTATTATACATTTGCTTTGCTTGTATTCAAATGATTGTTTATACAATATTTTACAGCTTATTACAAAACAATATTAAGTTAAATTGTTAGTTTACTATTTGCATAGTTCTGCAATTCCTTAAGCCTTGTTACAGAAAGTGGCTCCACTCCGTCAAGACGATATTTAATGCCAAGTTCGTTGTACTTAAACACACCCATAGTATGATAGCCAAGCAACTCATACTTTATAACATTAGGAAATTTGTTTACAATTTCAACATATTTGTCAATATCTTCTTCCTTGTCATTAATGCCAGGAACAACAACCGTTCTGACCAACACCTTAACGCCCATACGCAAAGTTTTTGTCAGCATTGTAATTGTGTTGTCAAGTGAGCCATTTGCATATTCCTTGTAATCCTTATTGTTATGAAATTTCAAATCCACAATTACCAAATCGGTATAGTGCAAAATTTCATTGATATTTTCAGGAATAACTGCACAAGAAGTATCAATTGTGTTTGTAAGACCAAGCTCTGAATGTACCCTTTTGAACAATTCAAGCACACCATCAGCCTGCATAAGTGGTTCTCCACCAGTCACAGTCAAGCCACCACCATTTTTATAAAAAGATTTGTAATGTTGCATTTGCTCAATCACACTATCCACGCTTTTAGGCTTGCCAATGCCACATTTCCAAGTGTCTGGATTGTGACAATAAACACACCTATAAGGACAGCCTTGCAAAAACAACGCATATCTTATCCCCGCCCCTTCAAGAGTTGCAAAACTCTCAATCGAGTGAACATTTAAAGTAATTTCCATATAAAACCTATTCGGATTTAAATTTTAATCTTGATTAAAATCTTATATTGCAAAAGCAATACTACGCCTCATAAAACTCCCAAAACCATATAACGATTTTGCAATTGATTATAAACATTTATAGTTTAAATGTTATCATTTTTTGCTAAAAATTTCATAATTAAATAGGCAAATATATTGCAAAAATCGATACTAATAATTTAAGCAATCAGTTTATGCAAAAAGTGCTAAATAAACTTTAGCACAATTTGCTTTAACCAATATTAATTATAATTTTTGATGGAATGTTCTTGCAATAACTTCCTCTTGTTTGTCACGAGTAAGCTTGTTGAAGTTTACTGCATAACCACTTACACGAACAGTAAGAGTTGGATATTTTCCAGGATTGTTCATTGCATCAATCAACAAATCTCTGTTCAAAACATTAACATTCAAGTGATGAGCATCTTTGCCGAAATATCCATCAAGCATTGTTGTAAGGTTGCTGATTTGAGTTGTTTTATCCTTACCCAAAGCTTCTGGTGTAACAGAGAAAGTATTTGAAATACCATCACGGCAACTATCATAGTTCAACTTAGAAACACTTGACAAACTTGCTACTGCACCACTTGCATCACGGCCATGCATTGGGTTTGCACCTGGAGCAAATGGCTCTTTTGCACGACGACCATCTGGAGTGTTACCAGTTTTTCTACCATAAACTACATTTGATGTGATTGTCAAAACACTCAAAGTGTGAGTTGCACCACGATAGCAAGGAGTCTTCTTCAATTTAGCATAGAAGTCATCAGTGATTTCTTTAGCAATGCTGTCAACTCTGTCATCGTCATTACCATATTTAGGGAATTCACCCTCAGTTTTAAAGTCAACAATAACACCACGCTCGTCCTTGATTGGAGTAACTTTTGCATATTTAATTGCACTCAAGCTGTCAGTCAAAACTGAAAGTCCACTAATACCGAAAGCCATCCATCTGTGAGGTTCTGTATCGTGGAAAGCCATTGTCAAACGCTCATAAGCATATTTATCATGCATATAGTGAATGATATTCAAAGTGTTTACATAAAGATTTGCAATCCAATCGCTGTATTTGTCATAAGCTTCCATAACCTCTTCGTAAACAAGTGGTTTGCCTTCCTCAAATACTTTGCCTTTTGGAGCAACTTGAACGCCGTGAACTTCGTCAACACCACCATTCAAAGCCATAAGCAAAACTTTTGCCATATTGCATCTTGCACCAAAGAATTGCATTTGCTTACCAGTTTCCATAGCAGAAACGCAACAAGCGATAGAATAGTCATTGCCATATCTGCAACGCATTACATCGTCATTTTCATATTGAATACTATCAGTATCAATAGAAACTTGTGCACAGAAGTTCTTGTAAGCTTGAGGTAGCTTTTGGCTCCACAAAATTGTGATGTTTGGCTCGCAGCTGCTTCCAAGATTGTACAAAGTTTGAAGTACACGATAAGAGTTTTTAGTAACCATTGGATTACCTTCGCTGTCAACACCAGCCTCACTCATTGTAACCCATGTTGGGTCGCCTGCAAACAAGTCATTGTACTCTTCTGTTCTCAAGTGACGAACAAGACGCAATTTGATGATTAGGTCATCCATAATTTCTTGTGCTTGCTCTTCTGTCAAAACGCCATTTTTCAAATCTCTTTCAAAATAAATATCAAGGAATGTAGAAATACGACCGATAGAGTTTGCAGCACCATTTTGCTCCTTAACAGAACCAAGGTATGCAAAATATGTGAATTGAACAGCCTCTTGTGCATTTTTAGCAGGGTTAGAAATATCAAAGCCATAGTTGTTTGCAAGAACTTTCAATTGTTTCATAAAGTCGATTTGTTTTGCAAGTTCTTCAACTATACGGATATTCTCCTCAGTCATAACTTTATTGCCATATTCAACTTTGTCAGCCTCTTTTTGAGCAATAAGGAAATCCATACCATAAAGAGCCAATCTTCTGTAATCGCCAATCAAACGACCACGACCATAAGCATCTGGAAGACCTGTGATAATGCCGACATGTCTTGCCTTTCTCATAGTTTCGTTGTATGCTCTGAAAACGCCATCGTTGTGAGTTGTTCTGTATTTGAATTGATCAAGAACTTTGTCTGAAATTTTGTAACCATAGTTATCACAAGCAGAAATAGCCATTCTCTTACCACCGAACAAGTTTACACCACGAACAAGTGGAGCCTCTGTTTGCAAACCAACGATAATCTCTTTGTCTTTATCAATATAGCCTGGGCCATAACTCAAAATAGATGTTTCTCTTTCTGTGTCAATGCCTACCACGCCTTTTTCAGTTTCCTCTTTCAACAAAGCGTTAATTTTCTCCATAATTGAAGAAGTTCTTTTTGTAGGTCCACACAAAAAGCTTGCATCACCATCGTAAAACTTGTAGTTGCGTTTGATAAAATCTGCAACATTGATGCTTTCAGTCCAGCTACCTTCGTTAAAACCTTTCCATTCCTCTCTCATTTTAATACCTCCAAGATTGTTAAAGCCCAAAATGCATACACGGAATATTTATATGCCAAGGCTGTTAAAAGTTATTTAAATACATAATTGATATGTGTAAAAAATTTTTGCAATCATCCAAATTTTCGATAAATTTTTTGACAAATTTTATGTCTTAAAAACATTTCAAAAATTAAACGATTTTCAAACAAAATTCTGCATCAAATCTCTTATTTATATTATATATTTTATTGTATATATATAATAACACATTAACAAAAAAAAGTCTAGTCTTTTTCCTAAAATTTTTCACATATTTTTAAAAATTTTCATATCCTCATATTAGAAGCTAAAAAACAAATTTTTTATGCTGAATTAAAAGAAAAATTTGCAAAAAAAACTATAAAACTTGGATAAAATACTTTAGCATAGTTATATCAAAATTTATAGCAGCGAAAATCAATCAGCATAATTTTATTGGTTTTTAGCTCAATCTATGTATAAGAGGTATTAATATGTGTAATTTTTTTGGTAATAATTGTTGTCGCAACAATTGGCTAAACAATTTTGACAATGCTTTTAATTCTTGTGGCTGCAATAATTGCGGCTGGAACAATGCTCGTTCTGGTTGCGGATGTGGTTGCAATAATGGTCGCAACGGCTGTGGTTGCAATAACAATGGATACAACAATACTCGCTCCGGCTGCGGCTGCAACAATGGTTGTGGTTGTAACAATGGTTGTGGCTGCAACACCAATCGTTCAGGTTGTGGCTGTGGATACGGCTCTTGCAGTGGTAGTGCAAACAATTTAAATGGTATTCCTGTATTTTTAATTTGGAATAACAGAAACAATGGTTGCAACTGCAACTGATTGCGACTTAAATATACAAACAATCAAATTAATTAAATAAGATAAAATTTAAATTTTAAAATAAAGTACAAAAGATAAAATTAATTTTTCATCAATTAAAATTATTTTATAAAGTTAGAAAAATTTTTTTCATTAATTTGAGCTTATATATTTATATAAATTTATAAATTATCTTTATTGAGTATATTTGCTTTCTTAAAAATTAGTAATGATTATTATTTTAACAATTTTAAAAGCAATAATCATTATCGATTTATAAATATAAAAGTAGTAACCATTATTATTTTATTTCTAAAAAAAATAAAATATACTTAATATTCAAAAATATTATTTAGGTATAAATGTTTCTGCTTTTATTTCATATAAATTACCCCGCAGCCAAAACTGCGGGGTATCTGCAATACATTAAATTCAACTAACTCTCAAAACATCAAATGAAAGATTAAGCATTAAAATTTTATTCCAACTCAAACAATTGTATTGTCAGAGTTTTCTTTTTCAGCATCACAGCTTTCTGCGTTATCCAAACACTTTTCTGACATATCGCCTAATTGCTCTTCTTCCACACTTTCATTCCCCATTATATCTGCCACAATCAAAGCCTCTTCAGTAGCAAGGCAATCATTGATATTTGATTCAATTGCAGCATTGTCGGCAATATTTTCCAATTCTTGATTTTCAGGAACAGCTTGAGCAATTTTTCGTTTTGCAAAGGCTTTTTTGACAGCAAAGAAATAGTAAGGAGTAAAAATCAACATAACAAGAATATCCGACAATGGATAACTCCACCAAAGCACATCCAATCCCCACAATTTACCAAACAATATAGCCAGTGGCAAAATGAAAATAACTTGCCTTAAAAGAGACATCAATAAAGATGTTATTCCATATCCAATAGATTGATATCCTGTTGTAACAATAATATTGACTGCTGCAAACAAGAAACTCCAACTGATAACTTTTAATGTTACTGTGCCAACTTTCAAAAGTTCTGCATATTCCAATATTTCCTGTTCACTTGTAGAGTTTTCAAACAAACCAATCAACCATTCTGGACAAAGTTGAAATATAACCAAGCCAATCGCCATAATAATCAAGCTTACAATGATAGAAAGCCAAAATGTTTGCTTATATCTTTTATCTTGATTTGCGCCAAAATTATAAGACATAATTGGCAATGCACCTTGATTTAATCCAAAAATAGGCATAAACACAAAAGATTGCAGTTTAAAATATACGCCAAGTGCAGATGGAGCTTTTGTGCTGTAAGCTATTATGATAGAATTCATAATGATAACAATAATACCACTTACAGCATTCATAATCATAACAGGCAGTCCAATTCGCACAATTTCTTTAAATTTTTTAAAGCTAATTTTAACATTTTTGAAAAACATATCAATGATATGTCTGCGTCTTGATGCCAACACAATAACAAAAATCATACTTATTATTTGCCCCAAAACGGTTGCAATACCTGCGCCTACAATCCCTAATTTGCAAACAAAAATAAAAATCGGGTCAAAAATAATGTTAATTACAGCACCTAACAATTGAGAAAGCATTGGGATAATCATATTACCTGTTGCCTGCAACACCTTTGAAAACAAAATTTCAATCATAGAGCCAAAGCAACAAACCATGCAAATGGTAAGATATTGAGTACCCATATTTACAATCTGCTCATTAGCCGTAAATATTTGCATAAACAATTTTGGCAAAAAAGATCCCAAAATCATAAAAAATATCGTGGTTAATATCGCCATTTTAAAGCCAGTTTGTGCCAATGTATCGGCATCTGCTTTATTTTTCTCACCTAATCTTCTTGCAACTATCGTACTAGTGCCCACACCAACACCAAGCGAAAAAGCCAACATTATCTGCTGAAGAGGAAACGCAAACGATACTGCATCCAATGCAAGTCCACTGACTTTTGCAACAAACAAGCTATCTACAATATTGTAAAGCGACAAAACAAGCATAGAAAAAATTGCTGGCAATGACATTGTTAGCAACAATTTTGGTATTGGCATAACGCCCAATTTATTTTCTTTTATTTTGTTATCAATAACCATTTCACTCATTTAGAATCAACCTCTTGATAAACTTAACACTTTAAAAGATAAATGTCAACCAAAAGTTGCATAATTTTATAAAATATATTATAATAAACTAGATATCAATTCAAGATTATCAAAAGTCATTCAAAATATGACAAAAGCAGATTTTTTATTACGGTATAAAAACAAAATCAGCGATAATATCAAACAAAATCACATATTAAGACAAAAAATACAACAAAAACAGAAAACAAGAATTCAAAATACGACAGAAAAGGTAAAAACAAAATGCAAAATAATACTATAATAACTGACGCAAAGGATTTTAATATCAAGCAAACTTTGGAATGTGGACAACTTTTTCGCTACACTATCAAAGATAATTGTGCAGAAGTTTTTTCACTTGATAAAAAAGCTGTTTTATACGAAAACAAAGGCAACATTATCATTGAAAATGAAGATAAAGAATATTTCAACAATTATTTTGACCTAAATTGCGACTATTCTCAAATAAAAACCAATTTGTCAGGCTTGCCACTTATGGATAAAGCAATCAAATACGGCTACGGAATAAGAATTTTGCGTCAAGATATTTTGGAAACAATAATAAGCTTTATTGTTTCTGCAAACAACAATATCCCAAGAATCCAAGGAATCTTAAGCAGAATTGCACCAAACGGCAAATTTCCACAACTTGCAGAATTAGCTTGTATAACACAAGAAGATTTCAAAGCAATGGGATGTGGCTACAGGGCAAGTTATCTTGAAAAAACTATTAAAACCCTTGCAGAAAATAAAATTAACCTTCTATCTCCATATGAAATGAATGGAAATGATGCAAACAAATTTTTATGCAATAACTTGGTGGGAGTGGGGCCAAAAGTTGCCGATTGCATTCTTTTGTTTGGTTATCATAAAATGGATGTTTTTCCTGTTGACACTTGGGTTAAAAAGATTTATGATGATTTGTTTGGAATCTCATCTTCCCCAAAAGTTATACGCCAAAAACTTATTGAAACATATGGCGAAAACGCAGGATATGCCCAACAATATTTGTTTTATCATAAGCGAGATAGTAGTAAGGAGCAAAATTGAACTATCTTCTTTCCATCGACTTGAACACAACAAGACTGAACAATCAAAACTACACTTGCCTTATCAACAGCATACCAAAAAGCAATTTGACAATACATATTTACAATTATATTGAACAAAAGCACGGGAAACTGCCATTCAATCACAATGAAATTCTTCATCCATACATTGGCAGCAGAAAAAAAGTTGCACTTGATATTCCTCAAGCACTTGACATAGTTGAAATTTGTGCAAAAAATAATTTTGACAAAGTTTATATTTTATGTGGCGAGTATGAAAGCGAATTTTTGTATAACAAATTAAACCATATGAATATAATTTTTTGCAAAATACTACCCTCAACTTTAAGACAAACAGAGGAAAACAACATTGTAAAAGTTGACATCAACAATGCAGTTTTTGAAAGCACTAACGCAGTTCCTGATAATATTTTACAAGAAATATCGCAAAACCATCAATTTGAAAATGAATTTGAGAGCAACGAAATTCTGCATAATGTGGATAATTATACAAAAGAGGTTGCAACAACTGCCATTGAAAGAGTACAACCATTTAAACTTTTAAGCACACCTTCCGACTCAAATTTGAATAAAAATTATTCTCAAATGAACAATCCTAAGGAAACAATTGATTTGAAAACAATTAAAGAAAACTTTGAGCATATCATAAATTTGAAAGATAAAAATGATAACAAATCAACGCAAAGCAAACTTACAACAAAACTTACACCAGAGCAAATCAAACAAATTTATGCTTTCATAAAATACAGAAAGCTTATAAGACAAATCTAAAAACTAACAATATCTGCATTGTGTAGATATTGTTTTTATATTAATATAACAAAATTTGTCGTCACAAAAAAAAGACAACTATAATCGTAAAATTTTCTTGTATTTATATATTGATTACCAAATAATATTATTGAATTTATTCTTCAAATAATCATTAAATATTTTTAATTATCCACATAATGCAGATTATTTTAATTTTCAATTCCATAACTACAAAATTTAATTAACTTCAAGTTTTAGTTTTAAAAGTTTTAAGTTTTAGATAAACAGCAGATTTATCATAAAAATTTAGCAAATAATTTTTTTAAAACTTAATATCCATATAAGCATAAAAAAAACATCTCAAATGAATTGGGATGTTTTTTTTTGTTTTAATGAAATTTTAATTACTAAATTAAATTTAAAAGCAAATTACAAAATTTGAAGATTTTTGTTAAAGTGCTTTTTAAACTCAGATGTTGCAGCAAGTGCGTTTTTAATTTCAAGTGAGCAATCAGAAACAGATTCTGTTTTCATAATTACACTATCGCCCAACACATCACAATTAATCTCTTTGATTACGCTATCCATTGACCTATCCAAAGACTCAGCAATTCTCACAATAACGCCAAGCTTCAAAACAGCATACAAGTCTTCTTCGGTAATCATATCTCTGTATTTCATAAAAGTACTTGCATCAAGCTCACCTTTTCTGTGCATACTTGCCACCATAGCGCTCATAACAAGATCTTTATGAGAAATACCATACAAGTTACTGTGCAAAATAATATACGCACTATGCTTGTGATGGTCATAGTATTTGATTTTGTTTCCTGTGTCATGCAACATCGCAGCAACTCTCAAAACTTTAACATATGACCTAGGCAATTTGTGCAGAACTCTCAATTGTTTGAAAAGTTGTACAGATAAGTTGTAAACTTGCTCCGCATGACCAATATTTTCTTGATAGAAATTTAGTGTTGTGTACAAACTATGTCCCAAAACATCACTTATAGGCTTATCATTTGTTGAAGGTACAGCAATTTTAAACATTGCACCTTCACGAAGTCCACAACCAGAAATCACAACATCGTTAAAACTGAATTTTTCAAACACAGCACTAACAGCTGCCAACGCTGATGGGAATATATCTGCTCTTACACTTGACAAACCTTTTATCTTCATTGTTTTGTCAAGGTCAAGTGATTTGATATTGTTGTAAATGCTGTTAAACTCATTGTTTGGTACAACATAGTTATGCAACATATTAAGTGGATATTTTCTTATCATACGGCTGATTTTGCCAACATTTCGGAATGAACCACCAACGCCTATGAATCTAACATCAGGCTCCATTTCATTTAAAAATTCAATTTTTTCAAGCTCCTCCATAAAGAAGGCTTTTATCATTTCAGCACGCTCTTGTGGCCTGTATGTAACAGTTCTGAATTTTTCTGTCAATGTCACAGCACCATAAGGTATAGTTGCGTGCCCCAAAATATTTTTACGATTGTAATAAATAAGTTGAGTGCTGCCACCACCAATATCCATTATCAAACCTCTTGGGATATCCATACTGTTGATAACGCCTTGGTATACCATTTGTGCCTCTTGTTCATCATCCAAAATTTCAAGCTTAAATCCACATTTCAACTGAACCTCAGCCAAAAAACTTAGCTGATTTTTTGCATTTCTAACAGCAGCAGTTGCGTAAGCATAAATTCTGCTTACTTTGTTTGAATCACACAAACGCCTAAACATCTGCAATGTTTTGATTGTTTGCTCCACTCTTGCAGGGCTCAAAACTCCATCTTCATCCACACCTTGGGCAAGCCTAACTGATTCCTTAAGCTCATCAAAAACAGCAAAATATCCTCCCTCGTGAACATTAACAAGAACCAGTCTTGCAGAATTTGAACCAAGGTCGATAATTCCGATTTTTTCCATATAACTCCTTCGCATAAGTATGCTAATTTAGCACTTGACTATCATTTGTCATCTGCATATATCAAAAAAAATTTAAACAAATTAAAACATATTTGTCTTAATTGCATAAAAAATTTTCTCAGCGACTTAAAACAAATAATAACTTACATGTTGCTATGCTTATTATAACATAATAATATTAAAAAATCTATACTAAAAGAAAAATTTTACATTAATTTTATCTAAAAGTAATAAAATGTTTAAATTTTGTAAATAAACTAGAGTTGTTATGACTGAAAAAATAAGAAAAAACATATTTTTTTATTGTTTTTATCATAAAAACACTACCTATTACAAGCATAAACACACCGAAAATCGTCCTTAAAATACTGCTGTCAGTTTGAAGTGCAAAAAATGAACTTAGCACACTAAAGCCCAAAGCAAACGGTAAAACTTTAAACAAAGCCTTAAAATCAACTAATTTATTTTTTATATGAATAATCAATGAGACAATTGCCATTGGTATAAAAGAAATCAAATTTATCGTTTGAGCTTGCAACTGTGGAACATTTAAAAACAAAGTTAAAAGTGGAATCAATATGGTTCCTCCACCCATGCCCATTCCACCTATAAGACCACCTAACGCCCCAAACAAAATATACAAAAAATATTCCATATCTCACCTCTATATTATCCTAAATCAATCAAAAATCGATATATTTTTATGTTTTATTAAAAAAATTCATTTAAAATTCTTTACATTGCGAATCAACAATTAGCAAAGCTAGATTTTTTAACAAATGGCACTTGCGTATATATAATGCAACTACAAGCACAAAAAAATTAAGCTCTTTTGTTGTCAATCAAACTAAAAGCTTTATTCCCGCATAAATCATAATGAAATAAAAAACCAATGACAAAAGATCATTTTTTACAACTTTCAAAAGCAAAGAACCTAATATTCCACCAGCTATAACACCTATGCTTACAATTCCACCACTTAAGTAATCAAAGTTGCCACCCAACAAATAAATTATTCCACTGACAATGCAACTTGGTAACATCGTGGCTATTGCTGTGGCATGTGCCTTTTTCGCCTCAAGCTTCATTCCACTTTCGTATATTGGCACAACCAATGAGCCACCACCAGCACCAAGCAAGCCATTTATCAATCCAACAAAGCTGCTTGCTATTGAAACAAACACAAATTGAAATTTATTTGCTTTTTTAATTTTCTTTTCAACTCTCATAATTTTAATATGTGAAATTTGTCAATTATTATCCCAAAAGAACTGCTCAAACAAACAAAATTCGTCAAAAATCGATATTAAATTGATTTTTAGCTTAGCATAAACAATAAAATAAAGCTTAATATTTACTCAAAAATTCATTTGCTAACACAAGTTCAAAATACATTTTTCTTCTGCTTTGATACTCAAAACAAAGTTGCACTCTGGCAAAAACAAAGCCTAAATTCCCCACTTTTTGCCAAACAAAATTTTATGTACGGCTAAAAATCAACAACCATTTTGACAAAAAGTGGCTATTATATCGTTTAAATATTTTAATTAATTAAAAAATTTGCTTATAAACTATTGCTTTATTTTTAATAATAGTATATAATAGTAACGATTAATTTATTTTAATTAATAATGTATTAATATACGAAGGTGGCAAAATGAAAAAACAACACAAATTTTTAACAATTCTGTTGGTTATTCTTTTGTGTGTTACTCTTGTAACCACACTTATTGCTTGCGATAAGGATGATGAAACAACAGAAGAGGTAAAAGACAGCAGTGAAATTATCGCTAATGGTAATTTTGAAGTTACTACTTCTGATACTTTCCCAAAAACACCAGGCAGTTGGACTGCAAGCCCTGGTAGCACTTCATCAGGTAATGAAACTTTGACTGATGAAAAGTCTCTTGTGGCAGGTGTAATTGACACTGATGAAACTGTGTACAACAAAAACAAAAAGAACTGGAACAGCAGATTGAAAAATCCAGGTGCTTTTGCACAAACTGATTCAAATATTCTTATGATTTACAACAAGGTTGAAAATTCATATAAATATACTTCCAACAGCTTTAGTTTGAATGCAAACAAAGTTTACAGAATTGATATTTCTGTTAAAACTCAAGATATTGAGGGCTACGGCGCTTACATCAAAATTGGTGGCGACGCTTTTATTGAGTTTCCTAACATCAACACTAAAGGCGAATGGACAACCTACTCTGCAATGATAAAAACATCAAACATTTCAAGCAACTCTGTAAATGTAGTTTTATCAAATGGTAAAGATGGCAAAAACGATGGCTACCTTACTAAAGGTTATGCTTTCTTTGACAATATCGTTGTAAGCGAAGTGGAAAAAGACAACTACTCTGCTGCTATTGAAAAATTTAATGAGTTCAAAAACAACTCTGAAGGAAATATTCAACAAGATGTTAACGATTTAATTTATGGCGACACTCAATTTATCAATATCAGTGGCACTTCAAATCCATTTACAGCTCGCAAATGGACTGGCGTTTCTTCAAGTGGTGATAGTGGCGAAACTGCTCCAACAGGTTCCGACTATTTGGAAAGAGGTATTGTTGACTTTAGTGCATCAAATGGTATTCCTTCTGGTGCAACAGGAGTAAATGTTCGCAGTGGTGCTAAAGATAGCAAGGTGCTAATGCTTAACAACAAACAACAAACTGCCTACGCTTACAGATCAGACAGCAAAATCAAAATTGTTGGTGGAACCAATAATTATTACAAGATTTCTGTTTGGGTTTTGACAAAAGACATTGAAGGCAACGGCAGTGCTTATATGCAAATCAAGTACTCTACTGATAAAGCTGACGATATCAAAACTATTGACTTTAAAAATGCTACTCCAACAGCTACTGACGGAGAATGGAATCAATATTCAATGGTTATCAAAGCTGACGAAAAGAGATCAAAAGAAATTTATCTTCAACTTGGTTTTGGTCGTGGTGGAAAAGACGACAGCTCAAGGAATGTTAAAGGTACAGCTTTCTTTGACGATGTTACTATTGAAAAACTTGAAAATACAACAGGCATCACTGAAGATGTAAGCCTTGAATCAGCAATGGGAAATCCAGAAACTTTGTCACCTGACCCAACAGATTCAGCAAATTATGAAAAAGGCTACTACAACGAGAAAGATGGTATTCCTGAATCTTATCGTGGCACAATCTCTTCTGATGGTGGGGTTATCACAGTAAACAGCGACAAAAACGCTATAACAAGATTTATCTACAATGGTTCATTTACAATAAAAGCAAACAATCATTACAGATTTACTTTTAAAGTTAAAACAAATGCAATCAACGAAGATAAAGGTTTTGATATTAAATTCTATAAAAAGAATGGTTCAACAAACAACAAGCTTGATGTGGATTTGACAAATTCAACAATCACAAACTTCAACACAAAAAATGTAGAAGACAGTCTTAAACTTACTGATGATTATGTAGAATTTTCATTCCTATTCCAAGGCGACTTAAACAAAGACACCAGCGTATATTTTGAAATAATTATGGGAAGTGGCACTAACCTAACCCCAGACACACTAGTAAGTGGTTCAGTTTCTTTGAAAGACTTTGAACTTAACAAAATTTTCTACTCTGATTACAATTCAGAATCTGGAACATATGTTAAAAAACACTCTTTCAAATCTGAAACTCAATCCATTACAAATGCAGATTTCAATCAAATTGATATTGCAGCAACAAAAACACAATATGAAGATTTTGACGAGGCTGACTTCCTTGATGGCAACAGCAAAGGCGTATTCGGATTGCCACAAAGCTGGACAACTTCTGACAAAGAATATTTAAATGACAAATTGTATGCAGGCGTGTTTAATATTGAAAACACAGCACAAAAAAATGCTTTGAACATTACTGGCGATTTTGAAATGCCAAGTGCTATCAAATCAGACGAGAACAAAAATGTGCTTGCAATAAGCTCAAACAAAGCTAGCTCACCTGATGTTATTGACCAAGCTTGGAGCTTTACTTCACCTTCAATAAGCTTAAGCAAAGGCAAATACTATGAGCTAACAGTCTTTGCAAAAATCACAGATGGTAACGCAAGAATCAACCTGCTTTCTTCTTCAAAAACATTGCTTGAAACACTTGAAGTGCAAGATGGAGATTGGAATCAATATATTTTCTATATCAATGCAGGTTTTGATAATTCAACAGTTTATCTTGAACTAAAACTTGGTGACAACGCAACAAACAACGCATACGGAACAGTATTCTTTGACCTTCCAAAGCTTAATGAGTTGACTGAAGATCAATATGAAACAGGTAAAAAGAATATTGACTCTACAACAGAAAATTATCGCATTGCAACAACATTCAGCACAATCAATTTTGACAACTCAACTTCAAATGCTGACGAAGGAAAATTGAACTCACCTGACGGCTGGACTGGCGTTCACAATGACACAGACGCTCCAAGTGGCGAATACAAATCAATCGCAGGCGTTTACAACAGCAGTGACAGCCATCGTGACTGGTTTGGTGGAGATGGTGGCGAAGGCAAAAAAGAGCCTATCCCAGACATCGATTTGAAGAATATTATGTACTCTGTTCCTGGCAAAGACGGCAAGGAAGAAGGCGATACTAACAGCAATATTTTGGTTATTCACAACAATGTTGCATCTGAATACACTTACAGCACTACTCTTGCAGACAACAGCTTGACAGAAAACAAATTCTACGAAATTAGCTTGTATGTTTTAACTTATGGTGTTGATGAGTCAAAGACAGCTAAAATCTCATTGAAACTGCACAACTCAACTTATGAATTCTCAAAGAATGACAAGAGAGGCATCAATGTAAACACAAATGGTACTTGGAAAAAATATTCATTCTTTATCGCAACTGAAGACAATGCAAACATTGACAAAGTTGAACTTTCAGTTTCACTTGGCGCATCAGGCAAAGACAACTATGTTGCAGGCTATTTGTTTGTGGACAATGTTTCAATAAGCGAAATTGATGAAGATAGATTCAACACTGAAGTACCAGAAGATAAGTACCCTACAACAAACGATGAGGAAGAAAACTTCTCTTTTGAAACTAGCTTTTCAAGCATTAAACACAGAATTGTATTTACTTCTGACGACTTGAACAAAGACCCTGAAGAAGAAACTGAGAAAGAGACTGACCCATTGCTATGGCTTTATATCACATCAGGTATCGTAAGTGGTTTGGTTCTTATCGCTGTGGCTATCTACTTGTTAAGAAAATTCAATATCTTTGCAAAATTCTCTAAGAAAGGTAATTTTGCAGAAAAGGGTAACGAAACTTACAACAGAAACAGAGTGGATGCGAACAAAGCAAATGCACCAACTCGTGATATTAACAAAAAACACCAAGATTAAAACTAAATATTTAGATTAATCATTTTGTTAAATCTTATAAAAAACAAAACTTCTGAAATAAATCAGAAGTTTTGTTTTTTTATTATATGTTTTTATTAATATTATAATTGCTATTTTTAGATATTTTAAATATACTATATAAATTTGCTGAAAATTAACATTTTGAACCTGCAAAAAATACTATAAAATACAAATTGACTTTTCAAATCTGTAAGATATAACAATGTAATAATAATTATATATAATTTTTAAATGAAAAAAATTTTAGTACATTTGTACTTTTATTATCATACTAAATGACAATAGAGTTACTTATTATTTCCTTTTTTGTTAAAATTGGACTTGTTTGCACCTCGTGAACTATTATTGCTTTTTGCAAAATTCTTTTTATTTGCCACGCCAAAACAATTAATTTTTGCATTGTTGTTTTTGTTCTGCAAATTTCTTTTATCGCTATCGTATGATTTAAATTCATTTTTTCTTTCATTTTTATTGTTAGTTTTATTATTGCTTATCGCCTCTTCCTTTGTAGGTTTTATCAAGCAATTTGCACCAAAACCAATCAAATCTTTTCTGCCAGCAAGTTCCAATGCTTTATGCACTATATCATAGTTTTCTTTTTTGCGATATTGCAACAATGCTCTCTGCATTTTCTTATCCTCTTTTGAACGAGGCACAAAAATCTCTTCCATTGTATCTGGATTTAATCCTGTGTAATACATACAAGTTGATTTTGTGGATGGTGTTGGATAAAAATCTTGCACTTGCTCAGGCATATAATTTATGCTTTTCAAATACTCTGCAAGTCTCACAGCATCAGCCAAGGTACAACCTGGATGAGAAGAAATCAGATATGGCACAAGATATTGTTTTTTGCCAAGTTTTTGATTGATTTTGTCAAACTTAGCCTTAAATTCTTTATAAACTCTAAAAGGTGGTTTGTTCATAAGTTTAAGCACATTGTCTTCAGTATGCTCAGGAGCAACTTTAAGCTGACCACTTATGTGATGCTTGATTAATTGCATCAAAAACTCGTCATTATTATCCATCATAAGATAATCATATCTTATTCCACTTCGGATAAACACTTTTTTAACCCCTTCCAGCTCTCGCAATTCCTTGAGCAAATCAAGATATTCCGTGTGAGAAACTTCCAAATTAACACATGGCTTGTAACCAATACAATTCTTTTTTGTGCACACTCCATTTTTCTTTTGATATTTACAGGATACATTTCTGAAATTTGCAGTAGGTCCACCTACATCGTGAACATAACCTTTAAAATCTTTATCTTTAATAAATATCTTAACTTCACGCAATATAGACTCTTTACTGCGTTTTTGAATACTTCTGCCTTGATGATAAGTTATTGCACAATAACTGCAACCACCAAAACATCCTCTTTGCGAAGTTACGGAAAACTTAACTTCCTCAATGGCAGGAACGCCTTTTGTATACATTGGATGATATGTACGCTCATACGGCAAGGAATAAACCATATCCATCTCCTCAACAGTACATGCGCGTTGTGGAATGTTTTGCACTAAATATTTGCCGTCAAGCTGCTTTTGCAACAAAATTTTTGCAGAAATATGGTCATTATTTTGCGATTGCATATTAAAAGCTTTGACATACGCTTTTTTATCTTGACAAACATCTTCAAAACTTGGACAAAAAATTGCCGAATGCTCCTCAATTTGAGCCTTAATTTTTCTGGAAAGCTTATCAAAACTCTCCAAGTAACATACACCTTCAATATCTCGCAATTTTGCAAGTGGCACCCCACGCTTAATTTCTTTTGCAATTTCCATAATAGGAACCTCGCCCATTCCGTAAATAAGCAAATCTGCACCACTATCCACCAAAATGCTTGGCAATACTTTATCTGCCCAATAGTCATAGTGAGCAAAACGCCTCAATGATGCCTCAATTCCACCAATCACAACAGGCACATCGGGATAAAGTCTTTTTAAATTTTTTGTATAAACTGCAACAGCCCTATCAGGTCGCTTGCCAACCTCTCCACCTTCGCTATACACATCACGACTGCGAGGAATTTTTGCCACAGTATAATTGTTTACCATACTATCAACAACACCACTTGAAACAAAAAAGCCGTGTTTTGGCACACCAAACTCTTGATAATCACTATCCTTTTGTGGTTGTGAAATGATTGCAACAACAAACCCAAAATGCTCAAGCAAACGGGTAATAATACTTGTGCCAAAAGACGGATGATCACAATATGCCTCACCCGTAACATAAATAAAATCTGGCTGTACGCCGTTTAGTTCCTCTTTTTTAACCGCCAAAAAACTCATAGTGTACCTCTTGATAAATTTTAACATTTATTGCAGGTTATGTCAAGCAATAAATAATCTGCAACGCTAGTTAACCCCCTAGCAAAAAAAGCTTAATTAAAATAGCAATTCTAATATACAAATGCTATTTCACACATAATATTGCATAAATAAAAATTAAATATAATTACTTTATTATTTAACGATTAAAAAAAGATAAAAATTTGATTTTAGTATCGATTTTTGATAGGATTTTTCAATTTTAGATGCAAATTTAAGTCACTTTAAAAAACTGTACTTTTTTACAATTTCATAAATAATATGAAATTTAAAGTGAAATGTTTTTGAACAACTTGTTTATCTGCAAAAAAAATTACCCACTAAAAAGTGGGTATTTTTTAACTTTATTTTATTCTTGACTTAAAAACTTATAGCCAACTCCTCTAATTGTTTGGATGTATTCTCTGTTGCTGTACTCTGAAAGTTTGCTTCTTAGTGACTTAACATGCATATCCAATGTGCGTGTTTTGCCATAATATTCAAATCCCCAAACATCGTTAAGAATTGATTCTCTTGGAACAACAGTGCCAGCTTTTGACATCAACAATTTTAACAAATTAAACTCTTTTAATGTCATTTTAACAACATGCCCATTAACAGTAACAACATGCTCTTCGTTGTTAAGGAAAATGTCACCATACTCAAAAACAGTTGACTCTTCACGCGCAAAATTTTGTTTGCGAATATTGACTTTGACTCTTGCAACAAGTTCAAGCACGCCAAAAGGCTTAGCTATGTAATCATCAGCACCAGAATCCAAACCACGCACTTTGCTAATCTCATCACTCTTTGCACTAACAATGATTATTGAAAGAGATTGATATTGCTCACGAAGAATTTTTACTGCCGAAATGCCATCCATACCTGGAAGCATAACATCCATCAACAATATGTTAGGCAGATTTTTTTCCAATGCGACAAACAACTCTTCTGCTGAATGAAATGTGCGACACTCGTAGCCTAAAGGCTCAAAGGTGTACTTGTACAAATCTCTAATGCTTTCGTCATCATCTACAGCATAAATTGAATATTTCATTTTAAACCTCTCCTAAATTGATTTACATAATTATAACACAAAACTTAGCAAAAGGCAAGACTTTTTTAAAAATTTTACATTCTTGCATTATTTCGCATAATAATTGCATCTTTAATTGAGTTAGCCTTTTCATCGTCTTTACATTTGCTTATTGCCACAAACAAGTCGGTATCAAGTGTTACATAAGCCTTTTTTCCGGTTATTTCTGACACTTTTTTCTCCACATTAATCAACAAATTTAATCTGTCTGACAAACTGAACAAGGGCTCTGAAAGCACCCCAACAAGCATCTCTCCACTTGCCATTTGATAGCAAACTGCTTGACGAACTTTTTCCACTCCATCCACAATTTGAACAAAATCTTTTTGGGTATTTTCAACTGAGTCAACGATCAAATCAAAGCTCAAATTTTGTACATTTACATCAACATATTGAATATTTTCACTAAAATAAAAATTATACATAATCATTTCACCTTTACATGTAGTATTAGCAAACTTTACCATATTATGCATAATTTTATTTTTGCGAAATTGTATATTGAGTTGCTTATAATTTATTCCTCTGCAACAAATGTTACATTGCAACCATCGCTCCAAAGTTGATCCAAGCAATAAATTTTTCTGCTTTCCTCATTAAAAACATGTGCAAAAACTTCGCCATAATCCACAACTGCCCATCTGCCTTCAGCAATTCCCTCTCTTCTCAAAGGTTCAATGCCTTGTTTTGACAAAAAATCGTCAATATTGTTTGCAATAGCCTTAACTTGAGTTGTAGACTTTCCACTTGCCACAACAAGATAATCAGCAATAGCCGTCAAGTGATTTACTTTTATAACTGCAATATCTTTTGCTTTGCTGTCAAGGCAAGCTTCAACAACCATATCTTTAATTTGTTCTGCTGTAAATTCCATTTTATACTCCTCTGTAAAAAACTAGTTTAATTTTTTATAATATTCATACGCTGCAAGCGTTAAAGGATAAATATCCTTATTTGCGTTTTGCAAAAACCTCACTGTACATTCAAGGCAAGAGAAAAAACATTTTTCAAAGTCTTTATTTAAAAGCTGTCTCAAGTTCTCTACTCCTTCAAAATGTCGACCTTCTTCCAACATATCTGCCATATAAATAAGCTTGGAAAGTGTTGTCATATTAGGTTTTGCCGTCGCGTGACAATATATCGCCTCAAGAATATCCTTATCTGTTATTCCATATTTTTCATATGCAACAACGCTGCCACAAAATGCATGTGTAATCGGCGTGTGATTGCTATCCTTTGGCAAAGGATATTTTGCATAAATTTCATCATAATTGCCAAGTTCTTTTGCACAATCGTGCAATAGGGCTGCAATAAACACCTTATTATAGTCAAGTTTTAATTGACTCGCAAATCTCAAAGCAAGCAATACTACGCCCTGCGTATGTAAAAATCTTTCCTCGCTCAAATTGTCTTTCAACTTGCACACCAAATCATTATATTCATTGTACAAATTGTGTTGTTTCACATAATCATGCACCTTGTTATCCAACAAGTCTTCAACACTCAAATGCAATCTCAATCTGTTTCTTATTTCACTTGACGACATACTTTTTGGCAAAAAGTTAGATATTTCAATGCCTTTTACACACTTTTTATCATACTTTTGCATTTCCAAAAGCAATTTTCCCCTATCTCCGTCGCGTGGCACAACCAAAAGCTTAACATTTTTCAATATATCGTTTGGTCTATGCCATTTTTGAAAATTTAAAAAGCTATCTCCTCCAACAATATACTCAATATTTTCCCCATAAGCCGAAAATAAAGCAGGTAAATAATCTATAGTATATCCAACGCCTTGCATTTCAAGTTCTATTGTGGAAATTTCAATCTTATCATCAAGCACCAATCGCAACATATTCAGCCTATCCACATCACTTGCAGAAAGGCTTTTGTGTGGAGGATTGTGGCTTGGCAACAAAATCAATCTGTCATACCCTCTTTCCTTAATCAATGCTTTTGCACACTCAATATGTGTGACATGTGGTGGGTCAAATGCTCCACCATAAACGCCGATAAATTCACTCATATTAGTATTATACATTATTTTACAACTTTTAGCAATGCTTTTTAATAAATGTTAGTTTTTTGTTCAATAATTATCCTTACTCAATAAGCATAGTCCGAGATCCCTCAATTACACTCGGGATGACACAAGCACAAGCATAATTTGATAAGTGCAATTCTTTTTCTGTCATTCTGAGCGAAACGAAGTGCAGTCAAAGAATCTCAAATATTGCGTACTGACAATTAAAAATGATTTATTTTATCCTTTACTCAACAAGCATAGCCAGAGATTTCTCGACAAGCTCGAAATGACATATCCAATAAACCTAGTCAGGAATTCTTCACTTCGTTTTTTTCAGAATGACTGGATAAATTGGTCGTGTCATATTGAGACAAATTGTTTTATTATTTCAAAGATGTCGTCGGAAATGACATGCTCGATACGACAAGCATTTTCCTCTGCACTATTCTCCTCTGCCCCCATTTTGATTAATGCTTTTTTTAAAACTTGATGTCTTTCAAAAATACTTTCTGCCTTTGCTTTTCCTTCAGCAGTAAGCACAATTTCCCCAGTTGATTTTATTTGAATATAATTTTTTTTTGCAAGTAAATTGACAGCTCTTGATACACTTGATTTTGCATATCCGAGTTCTTCAACGATATCAACTGACCTTACCAAGCTTTTTTTGTTTTTTAAGCTTAAAATAGTTTCCAAATACATTTCTTCAGACTCATAAACTTTCATAACTGCCTCCAAAAACTTTATCACTTTTTTGTTTTACAATAAGCACTAATAAATTTTTTACAATTGTTTTTATATTATTTTAACATACAAAATGGCAAAAATCAATATTTGTTAAACAAAAAAAGCAAGCCCCTATGAAAAGACTTGCATTTTTCATACTTTTAGCGATTGATAAATCAAGCAAAGAATGTGCCTTTAGCTTGTTCTTTAATTTCTTTTGATGCGATAAATGGAATTCTTGTTTTGTAATCATTTTTTGCAGCAACAATTTGCTTTGTTGGCCATTTGAAGATTTCCAAATTCCATCTGTTGATGCAATCATTGTAAACTTCTCTTGCAGCAGTAACTTCTTTTTGCAAATAGCTATTTTGCTCCATTGCAGCTCTAATGCTGTCGTGAGATCTAAGCTCTGGATAGTTTTCCATAACAAAACGCAAACTTGAAGATGCACCATCGATTTGTTGAGAATATTCATTTCTTTCCTCGCCTGATTGAGGATGAATGCCTGAACGCAAAGATGCAAGTTGAGCGAATGTCTCCTTGTCTAAGTCAACGGCTTTGTTTACAAGTTGTGCGCAGTTTTGCAAAACAACAACCCTTTGCTCAAGAAAGTTATCGATTGTTGATGCAGCTTTGTTAATTTGTTGTTCAATACGCTTTAATTCGTTGTCTGCATTTTTTTTCATAATCAAAAATACAATACCCGGAATAATGCCCAATACCCAAAGCATAATTTCAAAAATCTTTGAGCCAACACCAACTTTTGGGGAGATTTGCTTTGCAATTACTTTTACATCTCTGCCCTCTTCCATAGTCTCATCATTCAATTCGTCCAATTCATTTGCCATAAATTTTACCTCCCAAGTAAAAAATACTTTTTTAATTTATTCAGCTTTTGCTGATATTTTTATTACAGATATCTTGTGTGATACCTAATTAATAACAAAATTTCATTTAGATTTTGTAAAATGCTTTCCCATATAATCATTAAAAGTCAAATTATATTGCATACTTTATTAATATAAAAATGCCTTTAATATATCAAATAAAAAGTGTTATTTTTATTAAATAATATATATAATTACAATTATAAATAATACTAAACTAGCATTTTCAAATCTTTAATTCAACAATTAATCAAATAAATGTTGATTTTTTATTAATTCGTGAATCGCGGCCATAAACAAAATTCTTTTTTCTTTTTGCGCTTTCAAGTCTTTTGTTTTCAAAATAGTGTTTATTTTGTTTGCAAGTTCATTTGCAACGCCTTCTTTTGGAAGGACAATCATAATTCCAGAACATTCTGCAATAGCAGATTTGCCACCATTTGCCACATCATTTTCTTGCAATAATCTTACAAGTTCAGAATATTTTTCATTGTTCAAACCATTTGCATCAAACAACAAAGCCTCTGTGCTGCACTCCAACGGAAAATATTCATCCCAATACACAGGAACACTATACATTCTGCCATTGCCTGCAATGCGAGGGACATACTCAACCCTTGGGGTTATACCAAACGAACTTGCAAAAATCATTATATTGTCCACAGCGCCAATGCTTGGCTTATACTTGATTTTGTAGATTGCTCTTGTTGCACTATCGGCATTTGCCAAAAACTCTGCAGGCAAAATGTTTGCCATCAATTCCGCCTCACGGGCTGCAATATTTGTTTCGGAACTCAAATCGAAAGACATATCGTTTGGCAAAAGTTGTTGATACAACGGAATGTTTAAAAGTGGTGCTAACATAAAATACAGATGCTTAAAAAAATCTTTGTTGTAATTTGCAAACAACTCTCTTGAAATATCCACGCTGTATGATGCAAAATCTCTGCCTGCAAGCATTTGCCAATTATCTGCGTGATGAGCAAGCACGGTGTTTATTTTGCCTTTTTTGATAAAATAAAAATCGTCATCGTATGGAGAATCCTTGATTAAATCAATTGTGTTTCGTTGTGCCAGTGGAGTAAACAAAAGCCTGAATTGTGTTTCGTTATCTCTGTCGAACGCACCAAACAATATGTCAAACTCTGTATCGGACATTGCCACAAAGGAGCCGTCTCCATGTTTCATATCATCCTGCACAAGCTTAGAAAGTTTTCTTTCACCACGCTTAACCATACGCTCAATTTGCTTGTCGTCTTTGTTTTTTGCCTGAGGACTTCTTGAAAAATTCAAATTTGGAGCAGCCTCATTGGCATAAACAAGAAATGTTTCGTCATTGTAATAAGGACAAGGTCTTGAAACTGTTGCAACCAAAGTTTGGCTGTGGGTGACAGTTTGAACATTGCCTTTAGAATCTCTTCGAGTTTCTGTCCAAGTAACCACCAGACTGCCCTCATAGACTTTTGTGCCCATTTCCATTTCAACTTCTCTTGCAATGACAAACGGATTTTTTGCAATCGTACCAACTATCATATTTGTAGTAGTGCTGTCATCCTCAGAAAAATATGGAAACTTGAAATATTTGTTCAAATACACTTCGTGCAAAACTGAATAATAATTATCAATATGTATGATTGTATCAAGGCTGTTTACCAAATCATGTGTAATATCGCTGCTGAACAAACTATTTAATGGTTCCATTTGTTTCCAAGCCTCTTGCAAAATGCTATCTGCATTTTCTTTTAGCTGCTTGGATGTTTCCTTTAGCAATTTGATTTTTTTGTTTATAACAAGAGTGATTATCGATATCGCAGCGACCATTACAACAGCCCCAATGCTAAGTGTCAAAACGCCTGCAAGTACAGATGTGCCAACTTTTATTGCACCATAAAGCATAAGCGCACCAATAATTATAGCTATGCCCGCAGCAACACTTAAGAAAATCAAAAAACTTTTTAGATTTTTTTGCACATTTAGTTTTTTTCTTTCTGCACGAAATAAGCCGTCTGCATCATTAAATTTTTTTACAGTTTCCTGATTTTGTTTCACGTCTATATGACTTGTTTTGACAAGATGTTCATAAGTTGCGTCAACCAGTTCATCAAATCGTTCTTGATATTTTGAATATTCTTTTAAAGGTTCTAATATTTCTTTCACACAACCCTCTCTGAAAACAAATTAAACTATTTATTCTATTATATCAAATTTTTGCAGAATTGTCAATAAAATGCAAAAATCGACAAATTGTCCCTTTAGGCTATATGCCGATTAATTCTTCAACATAACTGCGATTTCAAATACTCCGCTCTTCAAATTATAGTCAACATCACCATCGTATTTGTCAGCAATATCACAAACTGATTGCAAGCCAAAGCCGTGTTGCAATTTGTTTGCTTTTGAGGTTACACCAAACGCTATGTTGTTATTGATCGTACTATTTGTCATATTGATAATAAAATATTCTTTTCGTTCAGTAACATTTATTTTTATAAATTTCTTTCTGCACTTACCAACTGCCTCAATCGCATTGTCAAAAAGATTACCAAACAACACACACAAATCTATTTCGTCAATTTTTATTTGCTCGCTTACAAAAATGTGATGTTCAAACTCAATATTTTTGTCTTTTATCTCATTAAATTTAATGTTTAGCAACACATTAAGTCCATTTAATGCAGTATACTTGACAAAATTTGCTTTTGTTGCAATGCCGTACATTTGCTCAATCAAATCTTTAACTTCGGCAGTGTTCTCGCCTTGCTCATAAAGCTTAAACAAAATATGCTTTAAGTCATGCATTGCTTTGTTTGACTGCATTGACATTTCAATTGTCTTTTGATAATATGATTTTTCTTTTTGCAACTCCTGCATTCTGAAAGTTTCAAGTTGCAACTGCTTTTCACGATTTCCAAACGCCTCAATCAAAAATAATGCTAACAAGCAAGATAAAGTCAAAATTCCAGCCGAAATCAATATCAAAGTTTTTGAAATGTTATTTTGTGATTGATCCAACAAATAGGATTGAATTGTCAGCACAATAAAAGTTGAAGTGGCAACGCTAAGGATGTCAATGAATACCATATTTTTGTTTTGATTTGTTTATCTCTAAGTTTGATTGCAAGAAGTTGCATAAAAAACAGCAACAACAGCTTGGAAACAAAAGTTACAACTGCAACCATATTCTCATTATTTTTGTTGTTTTGCAATGGAAAACTTAGTGCAATTGCCACTATTACACCAGCAATTACAAAAATAGCCATGCAAATGATAGATGATACAACAATAATTACATTTCGTTTGTTTTTGCCAATATCAAAAGCAAAGGACAACGCAAGCAACAACATTGCGCTTACAACAATATCCACAAAATATATTTGAATAAATATAGAGCTTATTGCTGCAAAAGCCACATATCCCACGCCCAGCATACTTGCAACCCACCAGTTTACTTTGCGTTTATCGTTTGATTTGTAATACACCTCAAATGCAACGGCAAATTCAACTATTGCAATCATTATGATAATAATCACTTTACTTTCCATAGTGAACCCCATTTAAATAACGATTGAATGCACGCTTAAAATCTGCACTTTTTGACCTTGAAATTGGAATTGCAACACCGTTATCAAAAGTTACATATTGATTGTTAAACTCTTTTACATAATACAAATTTACCATATAGCTTTTGTGAGGTTGAGCAAAATTCCTTTCAAGCAAAAAATCATAATATTTGTTTATCTTTGCCCTTGTCACACAAACTTCTCCACTTACAAGCACAATTCTCAAATGCTTGTTGTCACTTTCCACATACAAAATTTTCCCAACTTCAAAAACTCGTTCTGCCTCGCCACAAACAATTGTCAGTTTGCTTATTCTTCTCGACAATTCTTCTTTCGCACGATTAAGCTCAATGACAAGGTCTTGTTCTTTCACTGGTTTTGTCAAAAATTGATATGCATAATTTCGCATAGCCTCAGTTATGTACTCAGTATAACTGGTTACAAAAATAATCAAACACTTTGGGCAAAGCTCGTGCAATTTGTTTGCAACCACCAACCCATTTATTTCAGGCATTTCTATATCTAAAAAGGCAATGTCAACATCTTGCATTATCTCCCTTGTCAGTTGCTTTGCAGATGAAAAATCCTCTATCACAGCCCCATCGCCCATCAAGTGTTTATTGCATAACTGCAAAAGATTGCCTCTTGCTGTATTGTCATCATCACAAATTATTATTTTCATAACCTCAATTTCCCCTCTCCATTGCCATTTTACACAAAAAGCTCAAAATACAACTTAATGCAAATTAATTTATAACAATATTATTATACCTAATTTTTCAGCAAAAGTAAATAGCAAATAATGCGAATTTGCCTATTTAAAGCAAAAAAATACCAAAACTGGTACGACGATTGCCATACCAGTTTCGGTAATAGAATTGTAAAAAGTTTTATGAAGTTAGTACTTCCGAAATTTAATAAAATTAATTGTTTATCGATAGCAGTATATCGCAATTAATTTTAGGTATTTTATGATTTTATTATAATAATTTTTAAAATCATTGTCAATTTATTTTTTTATTTCCTTTGGTTATTTACCTAAATATTACAAATAGTAATAAGAATTTAATTTGAACAATCATTTATACACACTGTTAGATATATTTGTTAACTATATGGTTATAATTCTTTTATAAATTAGACTAAAATTTACTATTTATTTATGATTTTTTATTAGAAAAAGTAATGCAAAAAGCTTTTTACAAATTGATGTAAAAAGCTTTTATTTTGAGCTATTAATCTTTTAAATTTTCTTTGACAATATTGCTTACATTGTCTTTTGAGGCTTTTTCGCTGTACTCGTTCATCATTTTGATACTTCTTGCATCGTGATTTACGCAACCAGCACCATTAACACAACCTCCTGTACAAGCCATACCTTCAATAAACAAGCCCTTTGCAATGCCTTTGTTGTTCTTCAATAATGTAATTTTTATATTATCCAACCCGTCAGCACAAACAATGTTTGGCACTATGTCAAGTTTTTCTTCTTCTATGATATTTTTCACAGCCTCGCTTACACCACCAACACGGGCAAAAACTCTGCCAAAATAAGATGCAGATTTAATTTGAGTTGGCTCAAGCTCCTCCACTTTTATATCACGGCTATCAATCAAAGCCTGCAACTCCTCAAAAGTTATAACATTATCAACATAATCTTTCACACTGTCAAGCTTTGCCTCATTCTTTTTGCTTATACAAGGTCCAATAAAGATGACTTTTGAGTTTGGCTCTTGCTTTTTGATAAGCTTTGCACACTCAACCATAGGAGACGGATTTACGGATATACTGCATGCAAGCTGAGGGAATTGTTTGTTGACATACTCCACAAATGAAGGGCAACAAGAAGACATCAATGCAGATTTTTCTGCATATTCGTGAGCATCTTTGTAAGCCGTTATATCTGCGCCCAATGCCACCTCAAAAATATCATAAACACCCAAAAGCTTAAGTGCCGTGCAAATTTGCTCCACTGAAGCATAATTAAACTGAGTGCCTATTGATGGTGCTACCATTGCATAAATTTTGTATTTTTGGTTATTTTCGCTCTTTTTAAGCATTTCAATTGTGTCAAGTATGTAAGACCTATCTTGAATTGCACCAAAAGGGCATTTTGCCATACACGCACCACAACTTACGCATTTGTTGTAATCAATGCTTGCTTTTTTTGTTTTTTCAACCTTGATTGCACCAATCTTGCAAGCACGCACGCAAGGACGAACATTTTCACGAATTGCGTTGTAAGGACAAGCTTTAAAGCATTTGCCACATTCAATGCACTTGTCAATGTCAATTACTGCTTTTTTTGTTTTGCTTATGCGAATAGCCTGCACTGGACAACTTGATACGCACCTGTGAGAAATACAACCACGACAACCTTCACTGACAGTGTAGCGATCAATTGGACACTCATCACAAGCAATATCCAAAACCTCAAGCAGTTGATTTGGCAATTTCCAAGTGCCTATAATATTACGCACCATTTCTTCAACAATCGCCCTATCCTTATAAATACAGCACCTCATTGCAGGAGAACTATCAGGAACTAAAATACGAGGTATAGCATAGTAGCTGTCACTCAATCTGCCTTCAAAAGCAAGTTTGGCAACTTCTTTAAGCACTTTATATTTCAGTTCTTGTGTTGCATTATCAAATACTCTCATCTTTACTCCTATGTTAAAACTCTCAAAAATACCTGTCAAAAATCGGCATTAATATGCTTTAAGCAGGTTTTAGCTTAATTTTGTTAGGTCAATTTTTATCTTTTGCCTTTTTCTATAAATATTGATATGCTTTTGTCCATTATCAATCAAAAAATCTTTTACAACATCAAACTTATCATTTACTCTTGATATGCGATGTGCATCTGAACCAAAAGTAAATTCACTGCCACCGAGTTCAATATACCTTTGCACAATGGATAGATAAGGAAGAAAAGGCGTGTTGGTGCCACGATTATGCGAATTAAGTTCAAGTGATACTCCACGACTGATTATCTCTTTCAATATGCTGTCAATTATGTCAGCAAATTCACAATAATTCATATCTCTGTCATCAAAAGGTGCTTTTCTGCAAACATAACCGATATGTGTGATAACATCAAAGTCATATTTAGCCTTTACGCTATCAAGCACAGCCAAAAGATATTGTTCATATGCCTCTCTTTTGCTCTTGCCATCAAAATACACCTCATGATAACAATCAATACCATTTACCGAATGCACAGAATTTAAAATCAAATCTAAATCACAGCCACTTAGCATTTTCAAGTAATCATTTTCCGCAGCTTTGGAAAAACCACACTCAACGCCACACGCAATTTCAATTTTATCTGCATACTTTGCTTTTGCACGCATTGTATCTGCCAAATGAAAAGGCATATCCAAAAGCTTAATATCTTTGTCAATAGACTCTCCATACAAGTAATCAAAATCCAAATGATCAGTAAATGCCATATAGCGTACGCCTTTTTCAATGGCAACCTCAATCATTGTGTCAATGCTTGTCGGACTATCTACGGAATGATTGCAATGTGTATGACAATCAAACATATTTTTATCCTCAATTTTTAAAGTTACAAATCAAATTTTGTCAAATATACCCTCAAAAATCGACACTAAAAACAATTTTTGAAATAAGAACAAAATTTTAATACATTTTTTAATTGCAACTTTTTATCATTTTTTTAATTTGCAACCTATTATTTTTCGTCATAACCATTTGGGTTATTAGATTGCCATCTCCAGCTATCAGCACACATTCTGTCAAGATTGAATTCTGCCTTAAAGCCAAGCTCGTTGTATGCAAGTGTTGGGTCAGCATAGCACTCTGCCACATCACCAGGACGGCGAGGAGCGATTTTGTAGTTTACTGGCTTACCACAAGCTTTTTCAAATGCTTTTACCATATCAAGCACGCTGTAACCATTGCCTGTGCCAAGGTTGTATGTAACAACACCAGGATTTGTCTCCAACTTGCTGATTGCAAGCACATGTCCTTTTGCAAGGTCACAAACATGGATATAGTCACGAACGCCTGTGCCATCATGTGTTGGATAGTCATCACCAAACACGCTAAGTTGTTTTAGCTTGCCAATTGCCACTTGTGTGATATATGGCATAAGATTGTTTGGAATACCATTTGGATCTTCACCAATCATACCACTCTCATGAGCACCAATAGGGTTGAAATATCTTAGCAAAGCAATATTCATTTCTGGATTTGCCTTGTAATAGTCTCTCAAAATTTCCTCAATAAACAATTTTGTTCTGCCATAAGGATTTGTTGCAGAAAGTGGAAAATCCTCTGAAATAGGAACGCTTTTTGGCATACCATAAACAGTTGCTGAAGAAGAAAATACAAGGTTGTTGCAACCAAACTCTTTCATAACCTTTAGCAAGGAAAGTGTGCTTATCAAGTTGTTTTCATAATACTTAAGTGGAATTGCAACTGATTCGCCAACAGCTTTAAGTCCTGCAAAATGAATAACAGAGTCAATTTTTTCTGCCTTGAAAACTTTGCGAAGAGCCTCTTCGTCACAGCAATCAATTTCGTAAAACTTAATTTTTTTGCCAATAATCTTTTCCACTCTTTGAAGAGCGATTGGCTTGCTGTTGCAAAAATTATCCACAACAACAACATCTCTGTTTGCTTTATCCAATTCGATAATTGTGTGGCTACCGATATAGCCTGCTCCACCTGTAACTAAAACTGACATAATATGCCTCCTAAAAATAATCTTTTATGATTTTTTAATTTATATTTTATACTAAAATAATTTAATTTGAAATTCAAGCAACACTGTTAATTTATACATTATATTAATATATCGTCACATCTTAATTAATTCACAATATATATAATCATATTGCTTATTTCATAATTATTCAACAATGCCTAAAAACAAAACAAGAAAATTTATTTTATTTTTCAAACTTAAGCACTGCAAACTTATCAGGGATATGATAATTTGGAACTATTGTATTGCTGTAGCTCAACAAAATTTGCTCGTCATTTTTATCTTTTTTTATTCTGTAAGCGTTAAATTTCCATTCCCCTTCAAACTTAGCATTAAAAAGCTTTGCAGGCAACATCCCTTGAACTATCCAACCATATTCAGTTGCATAAATCTTGCTGTCAATAATATTTTTTTGCATAAAATCAAGACTTGTGCTACCTTTAAGGTCATTTGTCACTTGTGCACAAAAAACACCACCAATGCCATTCCATTCAAACTCCATATAATGCGTTTTATCTTGTGTTGGCTGAATAAATAATTCAACTGTTTCCTCATTGTAAATTGGAGCATTGTACTTCCTCATAGTGCAGTTGATTTTGTCATCCTCAACCTCAAAGCGATAAAAAATGCCTTTATCATTATAAGCAAGACAGCATTTTGTTTTATACAAAGCACTGCCATCCCCGCAATTTGCAGTAAGCCACATAATATCAGTTTGTTTCCAATTAATATCCTCTGCAAATTGAGCAGTTGTCTTTTTAATTAAATATGTATTCATACTTTGCTGTATTTCCTCGCTATTTCGTCCATTTTATCGCGCAAATTTTCCATATCACTAACCATTTTAAACTGAGTGTGACATCTAACGAGATTGTGTTCTGGATAATGAATTTTGAAATAAGTGTCTCCTTCCAAATAATCAGTCAAAAATCTCATACCACATTCAAATGTCATCATAATTGCACCCAAAGACAACAAATCACGCTCAAGTGGAGTGATGCAATTTCCAATGCCTGTCATAAAGCCTTTTGTAAAGCTTTCAAACAACTCAATATCAAAACCAACTTTTGTAAGGTCAGGTTCGTCCTCAAGTCCTGTGTTGCAGCCAGAACGAATAGCATCGCCAAAATCATAAAGCAAACTACCAGGCATAATTGTATCCAAATCAATTACGCACACTGGCTTACCTGTTTCCTCACTGATTAAAACATTGTTAAGCTTAGTGTCATTGTGAGTAACTCTCAATGGCAAAGTCTTGCTTTCAAGCAAAGTTACAATATTATCACACATAGCAGAGCGTTTTAGTACAAAATCAATCTCATCACGAACACTGTCTGCTCTTTTTACAATATCTTTGTCCACTGCATTGATAAATTTTTGGAATCTTGATTGAGTATTGTGAAAATTTTGAATAACCTCAAAAAGTCCACTTGCATCATAATCGTTTAGCATTTTTACAAAATTACCAAATGCATAGCCTGCACCTTCAAAAACTTCCTTATCCTCAGCAATTTGCAATGCCACAGTGTTTTCAATAAATTTATAAATACGATAAGCACCATCTTTGCACTCAAAATAACTTTTCCCATCATTTGTAAGCACAAGATTAAGTGTTTCAATATCAGGATTTCCTCCATTTGCAATGATACGCTCTTTCAAAAAAGATGTAACACCAAGAATGTTGCTCATAAGTCCTTCAACATTAGTGAAAACTGTTGTATTAATTTTTTGCAAAATATAACGGCAAATCATTCCGTTGTTATCACACTCAATCAAAAAAGTTGTATTAATATGTCCATTTCCATAAGGCTCGATTTTTATAGGCTCGCCATTAATTTCAAATTTTTTAACAATATCTTTAATATCCATATTTCCTCCAGTTTATATCTATTATATTTTACTACATTTAAATAAAAAAGTAAAGGCTTTTTTTAAATTAAAATATAATATATTTATAAATAATATAATTTATTAATATTTTATTTGTTATATCCACAAATAAA
>OFGE01000042.1_pt1 | contig 130317 bp, 112 predicted proteins | sample 1521681 | NCBI WGS metagenome assembly OFGE01 (sample SAMEA3504093, study PRJEB24116) | mouse gut metagenome | biome: mouse gut; feature: mouse-associated habitat; material: faeces | place: Denmark | collected 2011 | reverse complement strand
AAAAATGTTTTCTTTCGTCAAATAGCTAATTTTGCACTTGCCAGTTGAGAGTAGGCAAATTTTTTATTCTGTATCGCAGAATGATACAAAGGAGATATAATTTTGCGGTATTAATTTAAGGTAACGACATAAGAATGAATCGTCCGATAATTTTTCTTGACTTTGATGGTGTCCTAAACACTGAGCGGTACCTGGCACGGCTTGCCGTAGATGGGAAGCCGGACAAGGATGCTTGGGGGCCTTTGTTCGACCCTCGCGCCGTGACAAATCTTCGCACGATAATTGATGCGACCGGCGCCGCAATTGTCATCTCATCATATAACTCCGGGTGAAGAATGGTCTGAGCCGAACTCTTTGCCTATATTGGCTAATAATGTTGAGGGAGATTATTGGAGAAACACTGTTGGCAAAACTATAGTAAAGCCAACTGACAACCTCTTTACAGATGCTGAACTTGCCGGAGCAATCCTTTGGGGAATGACATTCTACGGCTTCACAAGACATGCCGGATGGTCTCCACGCGAAGAACGTTTTACATCTTTCGGAGATCCGTCCCACAACGTAATCAACCCAGTGTTCACCGTTTACTTCCCATGGGCTTTACGATATTGCAGCGGGGTCATACCATAGAATTTATTGAAGTTCTGATAGTATGTGCCACGGTTGCCGAAACCGGCCTCTTGGGCTATAGCCTCTATTGTCCAGGAGGGATGCTCGTTCATCAGGGAGATTGAATATTCTATTTTTAAACGGTTGAGATATTCCGCCAACGACTGCTTGGCATGTTGTTGAATCAATTTGACCAATTCAGCCTGGGTCGTTCCGCATTTTTCCGCAATCTCCTTCTTGGCGCTTGCAGCTTGCAGGAAAAGTTTACCGTTGACTATGGCGTTTTCAATCTGCAGGAATTGCTTCTCACCATCATCTATCGGTTCATCGTATTCAGCCGGTTCCTGGCTTACTGCCTTTTCACGCATATATTCACGCTGGTGTAGCAAATCATTGATTTGCGCCGCCGCAATCCTGTTGCGGCGCAACGACTGCCGGTAATAATAGACCAATATTAACAGAATAAGAAGCATCATCACGGCTATGCCTGATGCGGCCAACATCCAAATCCGCTGACGTTGAGCCTCTGCCCTACTCTTTTCAAGCATCAATTCCTTTTCCTTGACATTAAACATAGCAGCCATCTCCTGGGCCTTGCTTATGTTTTCACGTTTGTAGAGGCTATCCTGTACGGCTCCGGCCCTTTCAAGATACCAATACCCTTCGGAGATCTTTCCAAGACCTTTATAAGACCTTGCATCTGTCCGTAACAGGTCTACATAATCGACATTGATGGTATCCCCCTGCGAAAACAACGAATAATAGGGTCGCGTCACTTCGAGAGCTTGGGAATATCGCCCGGATTGCAAGAGATAGTCACAGATGGCGATACCTCCCTCAACCGTGTTGCCAAACCGCGTTTGCCTGAATGCGTCATAGGCTTTACCTGCTTCTTGCCGTTGACCTGCCGAGGCGAGTATCGCGGCCAGACGGGCATAGGTATATGCTTTCTGCTGATCCGCATATCCTTCGGGGGCGGTACCGATTTTCTCTATACGTTCGATAATCCCCAACCTACGCTTCGATTCGCTGACAGCCTCGTCATATTTATTATCGGCATACAGCTCGACCACCTTTATCCCCATCGACCATGACACATTGGCAAGCTCCCTTACACTATCGGAATTTTGCCCTGCACTGATAACCTGGTCAAGATACTTAAAACCGTTATCCCTGTCGCCCATGGCAATGCATGTTTGTGCCATTGTGCCTAACGCATTATACTCCCCGCTACGATTACCTATGGCCCGCGCCAGTTCGATGGCTGACATAGCGGTTTGTATAACCTGCGGATATTTTCCGTTCATATACTGCGCCCCGGCGAGGATTGTCAGGGCATTTAGCTTGATGTTCGGGTTATTATCGATAGAATCACTCTCCAGCACGCGCATGGCATACAACTCTTTCATCGAGTTCATCCGTAGCTCGTTATAGGCAAGGGCACGCAGCAAATCGAGTTTATACTGCGGAATAGACTTTATACCCCGTTGCTCGGCAATGTCGGTAAGTTTGATAACGCTGTCGGGCGCACCAACCACCAACAAACGGATATTTCTTTCTGTAAGGATGCTGTCGGGAACCTCCGTCGCACGGCATGTCATTATTGTAGGCGAAACGGCAGCTATGGCCATCAGCAAAATTGTAATCAACGCTTTCATAACAGGAGCAAAATTAACAAATTTTATCGGAACCGGCAATTTCCCATTAAATAAAGCCGGGACACACATACATGCTAATTCCCTACTAATCAAACGTAAGTTCTCAATAATATCCAAAATCGTACAAATTCCCCGAATATGCCCTTGGGAAATCGTACAAATCGCCACAGGGAGTCATGACCCATAGCAAATACAATGACTTACCTTTGCGCCACCAAAAACAAAACGAACATGAACCGCAAGCCTTATATCAAGAAAAAATTCGCCCTCAAAATGGAGACAACCGTCCCGCATTGGGTAAAGATTGCGGCCATTACAGCCTTCATTTTAGGTATCTCGGTTATCGTCAGGCTATTGAAGCCTGCCGTTGGAACATAGCAGCGCCGACAACGAAAAATATCCAACAATAATAAACCACAAAACAACAATGGGAAAATATCTATTGAAACCATTCTTATTGACAACGGGAGTCTGCCTACTCCTCACCTTTTCAGGGTGTAAGGATGATTACGACGATCCGACTGCAATGGACGAGGAGGAAGTAATGGAACAGCCGACGCCACTGCCATATGACGACCAGTTGACGGAAAAAGTCGCAGTTCCTACAGCTGTAATCGGCAATGACTTTGACCCTGTAACCACGGCATTAATAAACCGCCTTAATTTAATAGCCAATGAAATAGGCGATGATGTGAAGGCTGTCATAATCGACGGGGCACTGATTCCCTCCCTGACAAATGCACAAAAAAATGAAATCCAAGCGGTGTTCGACCGAGGAGGCTCGATAATCCTTAGCGAAGCAAATCAACAAACAGCCTATGATTTCTCTAAAAATCTCGGTGAAGAACCCTCATTCAATGCAGAGGATGAATCAGGCAATGACCATTTTTGTGACGTCTACGTGTTCAACAATCATAACGACGAATACATAGTGCAGGATATACATGCCAAAATTGAAGGGGTTGCCATCTCTGATGATGACGTCGAGTCGGGAGAAATCACCTCCGGGCCAGTAAATATCCTCGATGACCTTACTCCTTATCAATATGGTTTACGGGCTGACAAACTTGCAATCTGGATTAATCGGAATTCAGAACCACATAAGACCAAAGCACGTTCGGACATAAACGGCATTTCCTCGGCACAGGTAGTGGCCATCGACTATTATCCTACCTTTTATGACCATGACAAAGCCAAGAATCTGAGTGGCTCCTACACTGTAGTCTATATGATTACAAGTCTGTATTCATTCGCTCAGGATGCCGACTACTACGCCGTTCATCAAGAAGTCATCGGTTCCAACCAGGCTATGCATCTTGGAAACTGGAAAGACGGGGATAATTATTGCTATGGTTTCTACCTGGGTGTACTTATAAATGACAATTGCCTGCTAACCAACGAGAACACCGTCCCGAACTCTGCCAGGATTCAAACCACGTCACCGGCCACAACAGAAAATGCACGGCAGGAGAGTGTAAGTCTCGGATTCTCAATCGGAGGAGATGTAGGCATGGATTCAAGCGGCCCGTCAGCCGGAATATCGGCAGGAATCAATTACTCCGAAAGTTACAACGTGACAATTCCGGATGTGTCAATAGCAAACCAATGCAAATCAGACGATTCACACCTCAATGCAACATGGGAATATGATGTGGCCGCACCTAGTCCCAAAACAAATTTCTGGGGATATATAAAAGGATTCAATAATGCCCCGTCAGTTTCGATAAACACCATCGACATTCATAACACCTGGCTTTGGGTGGTCAACAACCCATCAGGCAAATATAAAATGGAGTGTAAAAACACCATCATGTATGAATACATTTATGGTTGGAACAATACCTTTTCCATTGGATGGGTCCCTGTTACCAAAGGTTATAACTACTATAGGGATATTGTGCTGAATCCGCCAAAACGAACCCGTGATTAATCCCCCCGGTCATCGCGCTTCAATATATCCACATTTCTGTCAAACAACAATTCCAACATTCTAAACACCTATAGTTATGAACAAATTCACTTTTAAACCATTCGCATTTCTTTTCAGTGCAGCCATATGTCTCGGCATCAGCGCATGTGGCGACGATAACAAGGACAACGATGAACCTGTCGACCCCACAGCGATTAAAGCAATCGAGATGGAGTACACGACCGACATCACACCCGATTATCTGACTTATTATGACATCACTGTCACCCACGGAGCCGACAGTAATGATGGGATAACAAGCGATATCTATACAGACGGCTGGGTGTATTCCCAATCATTCGACAAAGGCATTGTAGAGCTGCCCAAGAAACTGTTTTGCAAGATTATAGCCACCCCGAAAAATCCCGTTCCCGAGCATGACGATGCAACCGTCTATAGGTTCGGATCATCATCTACCGCAATCGTTACCGGGGTCAGAAACGATAATTCCACCACCCTTTTCACATCACCCCTTCCTAACGAACACAGCATCAGTATCCCAGGCAACAAGCTCACGGAGTTTTTGAACCGTGGCGAGCGTATTATCATGAACTTCAGCACTGACCTGAAGTATTAAACAATCATCCTGACGTCAATATCCATGCCGTCACCGATGGCATTACCACACCAATGAGGATGAAAACACGGCGGTGTGCCAAAATATTGCATTTTGACACACCGCCATAACTATATATCGATGAGGGAACAGCCTAAATGGCAATAGCTAACAAAATTGCGACCATTACTTATTCTATAGCACGCGCTTCCTGCTGTTGATGAATATGGAGCAACTGCATTTTTTATCAACGGGGATAACCTATCGGATTGTTCAGCATGGGGATTTGCGTTTCATTCAAGCCAAGAAGCGACGATATGCCCGGAACGTCCATCGTAGCCCTGGGAACAGTGGCAATGCCAACGGCCGAACAAGCTAACGTAAGGTTTTCACAAGCAATCCCTGCATCGTATGCAGCCAGGACAAGCCTGTTTGCCCCCTCTGGCAGTTTATCAGTATATGCCACGAACACAACCGAATAAGGCGCATCATTGACAAACTCCTGCGAAAACTCCTTGGTACCTGCAACCAACGCACGATAATCGCCCCCGGCAACCTGCCGCAGTGAATGCGAATGAGGCATATACTCCCATACCCCCTCTTTACCGAAAACATAGGCATGTATCTCCTGCGAATTCAAAGCAGTAGGATTGCTGCGATCGGCCACATTTTTGCCTGGGACAGATGCAACGGCATCATTTCTGTTCACTCCGACCGACGCCCAAAGCACACTTCCCAACACCGAATCGGGTATCTGTTTCCCTGCATCAAATTCCCTCACACTACGACGGTCGGCCACAGCCTGCATAAACGACTTACCCCCTGCAAATTCGCAAGTAGGCAACTTAATTTCTTGTGCATCCATAATTTGTGCCATTTGAATTAACGATAAAAACAAAACGGTCACAACTCCGGCTTTGTTCCACATCCTTTTACAAAAAAACTCATTCATTATCATATGAAATATTTGAAATACGAAATTAATAAAAGTCGACCGTTTTCACAAAAAAGCCCACACTACATAGAAATCTGATATATTACCGATTTTTTACCGGCTTGTTGCCAACCAACCGAAAAAAAATAACCTCGAAAGCGATTTTCCGGGAACAATTGTCCACACCAGGTTGTATTAAGTTAGGTGTGATACAAACCGATTTTAATCCTATCCCTATCGGAGACTTTCCACTGACTAGGATATAGGCTTAATACGCGACCACACACTCAATACAATTATATCATATGATGACGTATTCTAAACTCAGAAACAAACTTATCGTCAACGGGGCAATAATCGCAGGTTGTGCCGTTACAGCCCTTCTCCTCCGCTTTGCGGCAATCGACGAGCTACACATCAGCGCCAGTATGGGTAATTTACTGTTCGCCGCAGCATTCATCCTATCTATATGGATGTATTACGGGCTTTCAACCAATCCATCCATATCGCCGCATGACAGCGTGCCGGCATCTTACGAAACAGCATTCGGTAAAACCATATTGCTTCCCCTCTATTCATATGACATAATCCACAGCCAATATAGGGCCAACCAAATCAGATATGCCGCCAGGACGCAACCCTCATATGCAGAATGGCAACCTAATCCTATGAAATAAACTATTAAGCACTAAAAATGGCGGTGTGTCAAAATTCAAGATTTTGACACACCGCTGTGGTTTTCGCCCGGATGGCGAGGGTGCTGTCAGAATGGTTCATTACGGCTTGACCTGCCTGTTCACCCTTACAGTAATCCCAATCTGTTTCTCGTAAGGTGCAGCCCCGTCAAGGCGGGATATTATGCATTCAAAAGCATCTTCCCATCCCATTGCAATCATAACTGCCGCAAACTCATTTACATTACGCGGGATGTACCCCAGTTTATAATCTTTGTCGCCAAACGCAAACCAAAGGCTCACTGCAAAACGGTCGTGGGAATTTTCCATCTCCCCTTTCATCACCAGCTTCTCCCCTACCGACAAATAACGCCAAACGTCGTCGGCGTCATAAAACTGACGACCGGCGACGAATGTATCAAACAGGTATGCCTTCTGCACTTCCATATCAATGCAAGCCGGCTGTTAATCCGGCAATCCGGGATTATTTTCACCATCTGATTTCCCGTCCTTGTTTTTAGGAACAGGGGGAATCGATGCGGGAGGGGTGACATCGGTAGCTTCCACATCAATGACGGCCTCATGCGAATCTCCTTCCGTGCTGCCCGACGAACCCTTCGCATCGTTACGATTCTTTTCGGCAATTTGCTGTGCGGCAAGGATTTCATCGGTGCGCGACACCCATTGACGCTTGCCGAAAATCTGTTCCACATCCTCGGTGAAAATCACCTCGCGGCTATATAGCACTTCGGCAAGTTTGTTATGCCCGGACGCATGCTCCAGCAGGATGCTTTTGGCACGCTCATATTGCTCGTTTATTATGCGCGACACCTCCTCGTCAATCATCTTGGCACGATCCTCGCTATAAGGCTTGGAAAAGCCATAGCTTTGGCCTGTCGAATCATAATATGACAGGTTGGGAAGGCGTGTGCTCATACCGTAGTACACCACCATGGCATAAGCCTGCTTGGTTACACGCTCAAGATCGTTGGCTGCACCGGTCGATATATGCCCCAGGAACAGCTCCTCTGCCGCACGGCCTCCGAGTGTTGAGCACATCTCATCAAGCAAAGCCTGCGTCGGGGTAATCTGACGCTCTTCGGGCAGATACCATGCAGCCCCAAGGGCTTTCCCGCGTGGCACAATAGTAACCTTTATCAGCGGGTTGGCGTAGCGCAGATGCCACGACACGGTGGCATGCCCTGCCTCATGGCAGGCGATTGATTTTTTCTCTTCCGCAGTCGTTATTTTGGAGCGCTTTTCCAAACCGCCGATTATACGGTCAACAGCATCTATAAAATCCTGTCGTTGCACAACCTCCTTGTTACGACGTGCGGCAATCAATGCTGCCTCGTTGCACACATTGGCAATATCCGCACCTGAGAAGCCTGGGGTCTGACGTGCCAGCAGGTCGACATCGACCGATTCGTCGGTCTTTATACCTTTAAGATGTACTTTGAAGATTGCCACACGGTCGTTTAATTCAGGCAACTCCACATATATCTGCCTGTCGAAACGCCCGGCACGCAGCAAAGCCTTATCAAGGATGTCGGCACGGTTGGTGGCTGCCAGGATAATCACACCGCTGTTTGTGCCGAACCCGTCCATTTCCGTAAGCAGCTGGTTAAGCGTGTTTTCACGTTCGTCATTGGCACCCATGTTCGGATTTTTCCCACGGGCACGCCCAACAGCGTCAATCTCGTCGATAAAAACAATGCACGGGGCTTTGTCCTTCGCCTTTTGGAATAGGTCGCGCACACGCGATGCCCCCACACCCACAAACATCTCCACGAAATCAGAACCCGACATCGAGAAGAACGGCACGTTTGCTTCACCGGCCACGGCCTTTGCCAGGAGCGTTTTACCCGTTCCGGGAGGGCCCACGAGCAATGCACCCTTGGGAATCTTGCCGCCCAGATTGGTGTAGCGCTGCGGATTCTTCAGGAATTCCACAATCTCTTCGATTTCGGTTTTGGCCTCCGACAAACCGGCCACATCCTGGAATGTAACCTTCATGGCATTATCCTTGTCGAAAACCTGTGCTTTCGATTTCCCGACACTGAACACGCCACCGGCACCGCCGTCACGGTTGGTCATGCGACGCATCATAAAGAACCAGAATGCTATAATCAGCAGTATCGGGCCGAAAGTCCATATGAATGACGAAAAATCACTTCCTTCGTCATAATCAACCGGGCCGGTGTAGACCCCGGTCTGTTTCCATAGGTCTATTTTACGTGCGAATTCGTCGGTCGACGGCAGCGTGGTAGTTATATTGGCCACCACCCCTTCCTTGTATTGGCTTTTATGAAACACCGCACGTGCCAGCGAATCCGAAAGCTGGGCTTCGGCCGCACCTTTCTTCTTGTCAACGATAATCTTTGTTATACCGTGGCTTCGCGCATTGATGGAATCGGTGATGTAGTTCTCAAACTCCGAATAGGAAACCTTTTTTGTAACGGAATTATCATCGAGATACACCATACCGAAAAGGAACAGCAGGATGAATGCATACATCCAATACATGCTGAACTTTATCTGGGGGCGTTTCTTGTTCCCGCCCGGTTTTACATCGGCCATTATAATGGGGTTATATAAAGTCGGTTATAATAAATTATTCGGCACTCTGCAATCAGTCAAGATCAGGGATATCGGTAATAACCGCATCATTCCACAGCTCTTCCAGATTGTAAAGCTGCCTTGCATCAGGCACGAACACATGCACCATTGTCGAGCCATAGTCAATCACAATCCATTGGGCGTTACGGTAACCATCGTAATTATACGGTTTTATCCCGGCCTTTTCAAGCAACATATCCCTGACATTGTCGGCAATCGCCGATACCTGCTGAGGGGTACGCCCTTCACAGATTATGAATTCATGCGTAGGAGCCGACTCTATGGCCGACAAATCCACAATGGAGATGCCGCGCCCCTTTTTGTCCTGAATAGCGTCAATCAAAAGACGGCGCATTTCGTTGTCGTCAATTTTTCCCGGATAAGTCTTAATTGTAGCGTTTGGTTCTATCATCAGTAATGTTTGAAAATGCACTTGTAAACCATGATAACGGGCTTCAAAAACCTGGCAGGTTTATAATCCGGCCCGTAAAATCAAAGCACAAAGTTAACTAAAATTATTTTATCACACCGTGGCTCTAAGCAACCGGCATTTATCATTCTAACAAATTTCGAGCCAAAAAGTAGGAAATGTCGTGAAGAAATGTGAAATACGATTCGGAGCGGCCTACGAAGCCCCTAAGCTACATCCTGATACAGCTAAAAACACCTATTCGAACCTCATCACTTTCACAGGCGACAACCGGCTGACAGCAGCAGCCGGCAATAACATTATCACAAATGCCATAACGGCAGTTGCGGAATTGAGCATTGCCCATGATGAAAACGGCAATTCGACAGGTACAAAACTAAGATAATATGATTCAGGGTCAAGCGGCAGCAAATGCCATCTCCATTGAATCCCTATTATGGCCAAGGCAACGGCATTCCCGATCAGAAGCCCGGATAATGTGACCCTCACACCGAGCCTTACGAAAATCATGCCCACCTGGCGGTTGGAAGCCCCTAGCGATTTCAGCAATCCTACCATCCTGACCCGCTGCAAAATCAGGATAAGGACACACGACACCAGCATAAGCCCGCTCACACATCCCATCAGGATAAGGATTACCACGATATTGGTATCAAGCATTCCCAACCAGTTAAAATACATCGCAGCTGATGAGTAGACCGATGTAACGGCCATGTTCTGAGGGATATCGCCTTTGGCATAGGCTGCACTTAGAACACTTTGCAATCGCTGTGCAGCCGGGATGATATCATCAGCCGGAAGCCCGCGTATCTCAACCGCTTCACCTTCATGACCTGAAAGTTTGAGCATACGGCTTATCATCGACGGCGCCACATAAGCCACCAGGTTATCATATTCCCCGAAATCACTGCGGTATATGCCTGTGATTTCAAACTTGCGCGGGCGCACTGTCTCCCCTACAAAGAAATATGCATCCACCTTGTCGCCCGGACGCAGTCCCAGTTTATCGCCCATCGTTTCCGAAATCATGATTCCACGGGGTAACGAATCATTAGGGATTGAGCCTTCAACGAGATTTTCACGTTCAAAATCCCAACCATACCCATCGCCGAACGAACGGAATGCCACACCCATGAAGTCGTTATCGGTTTTAAGCATCGCAGCCTGCCGCAACGAAACCACGGTTTCAGGCTTGTATCCTTCCGGCAAATCCCCCAATCCGCTATCGATGATTTGACGTAGATTTCCGTCAAGCGCTATTGCAACATCTTCATCGCCATAAAACGATGCCAACGGCATTACCCTTATCTGCGCGTCGAACCCCATTATTTTCCGGCTTATCTCGGCTTTGAATCCTGTAACGACAGCTATGGCCAAAAGCATCACCACAAATGAAAGCGCTACACCACCCACGGCCACAATAATGGCAGGAGGCCAGAAACGTCGTCCCCCATCCCTTAGCGAAAGCCTCCGGCTTATAAACGAACTAAACGACATGGCTGCATAAAATTAAGGACGGGGCTGATGCCACGCCGCTATTTTTTAATTTATTAGCACAAAGCTACAAATATTTACCCGTTTCAGCAAAAACCCTGCATACGTTTTCAGTTGTTATACTCACAAAGATTGCTCTAAAGGATTGTCTGCTTACAACACAATTCGCTTCAACTATCACGAAACCGCCGTCATAACGGTTCCAGACCGGATGATGACACGGCGGGACTTTAAGGTTTAACTAAATTCAAGTAGGGATATGAAAGCCAACAAATCCATCCTAAGGATTCCCCCTTTGAAATATGCCATGGCAATGATATTGCCGACTATTGCATCGGCAGCATTCGCCCGGCCGGAAGCGTCGCAGGATATCGATACGGTACGGGTAGAAATAATCGACAACCTGGTGGTTAAAAGCCAGGCACCGGAATCGCCAGAACTGCTGGAAGATGTTACCGATAAGGGCGATGATGAATCTTTTAACGCTCCGGAAGCCCCAAAACTCGACATCGGGACACCATATAGCGCACGCGACACGCTTGCCTTAATATCAGGTTATCCCCGCTCTATCTACTCCAAGCCCGCTTCATGGACATATTCCGACCCGTGGTGGCACGGCATGTGGATTAACACGGCTGTTCTTACCGGGGCGTTTGTCGGGACGCTGTTCGTATTGGAAATGCTGCCCGAAGATGCCACCGCGTGGAACAGGGCCGAAATCAACAGCGTGCCATTCTACCGCCGATGGTATGAGAATATTTTCAAAAAAGGCCCTGAATGGGATCACGACCTGTTCATATTCAACTACGTGCTCCATCCCTATGCCGGTGCCGCCTATTTCATGAGCGCACGCACATGCGGGTTCAACTTCTGGCAGTCGATGCTCTATAGTGCCGCCATATCGACCATCGGATGGGAATTCGGCATCGAAGCGTGCATGGAACGCCCCTCCTACCAGGACCTTATTTTCACCCCATTGCTGGGCAGCATCCTAGGGGAAGGCTTCTACCGCCTCAAACGATTAATCGTCAGCAATAATTATGAACTTCTCGGCACTCCCGTGCTTGGTCATATCGCGGCATTCTTTCTTGACCCTGTCAACGAAGTCATTGGTTTGCTCAGTCCCGGAACATGCCGCACAATCGGCCCCGGCTGCCTGTCATCGCAACCATTGCTTATCCCCTCACCCGCACCGGGCATGTCATCGTCATTCGGGTTCTCCATATCGGCGACCTTCTGATTACCGCATACCATGTAACGTGAGTTCATTGTACAGAACTCACGTTACATGCCATTTTTCAATAAGATTGAATATCATCATTGATGTAGCCTTGCTTGTGAAAGTACATATGCAAAAGAATAACTGCGGTCAACGACTGTGTGCGGTATTCAATCGACGCATCCTCGGGGTCCCCTTACCCCCTTCCTTACTGTCCTTATTGAATTTGGAGATATTGAAAATGTTGATTTCAATATCTGAAAACAATCCGCCGGGGCGCTCATTGTAAGTCTCCCCGGTAACAATTCTCGGAGGGTTTGCAACAAACTCACTGATACCGTTGAACACATATTTTGAATATGATGTATCCCCGAAGTCTTTAATCAATTTCTCATAAAGCGTCAGATTCGGCGCGAGTATGAAAAAATGCCTGATACCCTTTGCAAGATAGAGATATGTGATGATGGCACCCATCAACCTGGTTTTGCCTATGCCTGTGGCTATCGAAAAAGCAAGCGATGGGAAGTCGCGGTCAAAACTCCTGGCCGCAGGCACTATTGCCTTGACCTTGGCCAGTTCTGCCGCAATAAACATTTCAAGCATCCCGGCATCGGTCGGAGGCTTCTGCAACGACAATGCATCCGTCACGGCTGCGGTCAGCTCCAATGCCTTCACAAGCGGCTTCCGAAGCGAAAGCCTCTGACGTATATAATTCACATGTGAATCCATATCAGTCAATCGAAAAGATTCGGTTCCACGGCTGAAGTTTGTTCCTCCCCCAGGTCTATGTCATACTCTTCTTCAGAAAAATAGTCGCTGTCGGGCAACGGCAGGATGTTGAGGGAGTAGTCGTCGTGATCGAACTCGCAGGTGTTGAGGAGGACTTTGGGTATTTTCTTTATGGTGATATTGGAAAACTTGTTGCCGCACTCCGGCTGGAACTTTGTGCAGCATATCAGCAAGGATTCATTTTCGCCCAACCGGCGATGAATGGCTTCAAGCATCCCGACGGTTATCAGCCTGGTGGTGGTGAATATGAAATCATGTTCGGAACTACGTCCTTGCTTCCAATAAAGTTCTTCATCGGGTGAGTAGGAAAAGCCTTGATGTTTCGCCATAGCCGCAGCCAGCATATCGGCATTATACCTTTTGTTAATGACAAGGTTGCCATACTTGTCGCGATTGAGAAGGCTCGGTGCAAGCTCATAAAATTTGAAGCCGCCACCACCATGCCAATTCTGCGATTTTGAAATGCCGCCCTGCTCTCCCTCAATCACCTGCCGCATACGCACCGCGCAGTGTGTATATGCGTGGTCGCCAAGTTCGACACCAATCCATCGACGACCCATTTTGTGAGCAACAGCGGCAGTGGTGCCACTGCCGAGAAAACTATCAAGCACAATATCATCCTTCTTTGTGTTTAAAGCAATAATACGCCTGATTAGTTTTTCCGGTTTTTTCGAATTCTTAAAGGCCACTACCCCCTCGTTATCAAGGCCGGTTGTCTTGATGTCAAGCCAAAGGTCGCCAGGGTTTATTGTCAGGTATTGGTCGGCAAACAGGATTTTGCATCGGGATAATTTTGTTTCTGTATTAAACTCCCCTTTGATAAGATACATCTTACCTTGTTTGGTCGTGATGCCAAATGCCGACGGTATTGAATCAAACGAATTTTTCTTTGCTATAGCCAAATCCCTTGCACCCCCGGTAAGCGTGGCGACCTGAACAATCCTGTTGGCATGGGCATACTTCCATTCGTCTGTTGCATTCGTACCCAACTCCTCCATAGCTACGGTATTCATATTCGAAAACACCACGTTCTCAAATACTTTGTCTACAAATTCTATGTCTTCGGCAGTCCTGCTATCATCAGCGAGAATTGCTTTGACGGCCTCCAGGTCTTCATCGCTGATTCCGGATATATACGTCTTGTATTCATTATCCCACGAATCTTTAGATTGCCGGGCCATGGTTTCCCGTTTGGCATAGTCCCGGTTTGGACTTCACCGAAACCATATTCCGGAATCTCAAGCAGCAACCGTGGTTCAATGGACTGGGAGTCATCGTGCTTCCCTATCCACATCAGTTCCAATTTATTTATTTTATTCTGTGTCATTTAGAATTCAGTTTGCCAATACTTCTTAGAACCATGCAGATATCCAACCTGCCTTTACCCCTCCTCAGCCCATCTGGCCTGCTGACGGATTACCCGCCAATGCTACAAGCCTCGGGGCATCTGCCAGATGCTTTGCAGCGCATTCGGTTATCATTTCCGGGGAAAGCGATTGCAACACCTCAAGCTGATGTGCATAATATGTAGGAGGCAACCCGTACATATCTAGAATCTGATGATAGTCCATTATCGAAAACGGGGAATCAAGCATTGTGGTCAAACCGCTTATTGCAGTACTCCTTACAATTTCCAGCTCATCGTCAGTCATCGGCTCGGAGGCCAGCCGGTTGATTTCCTTTTCCGTTTCATCTATCACAGCCTGCGCGAAACTATTGTCGGCCTGGCATGAAATACCGGCAAAAGCACCTTCGGGCATACTGGCTAACGAAGCCGAAATCCCATAGGTATATCCTTTATCCTCACGGATATTCGCCATAAGGCGGCTTCCGAAATATCCCCCTAGGGCAAACACCGTGTATCTCAACAGCTCATAATCGGGATGATGACGATTTACTGTCGGCAGTGCGATTTTAATGGCAGTCTGCATGGAATTTTCGTCAAGCGTCACATCCCGTTCCCCTGTAGCTTTAACCGGAGCGGTAATCACCTTCCGCACAACCGGGGCGGTTGCCATTCCGAACCCAATCCTGCCTATTACCGCCTCTACCTGCGCCAAAAGCCTGTCATCAAGCGCCCCGGCCAAATACACCGTAGGCATAGTGCCTAGGACAAGCCGCCGGTGCGCATCATCCAACCGTTCTTTTTCAACACCACGCAAAGATTCAGGGGTCTGGGCCAATGCCAACGGGTTACCCCGCCCGAAACACTGTATATTACTGAGTTCCGCACACTTCTGCTCCACCTTGCTGCGACGCAACGCACATGCAGAAGCTTCTTTTTCCCTTATTTTCAAAAAAGTATCGGCGGGGAATGTAGGGGCGGTAATGAGGTCGCCAATCACAGGCAGCACTTCACCTACACTTTTATTAAGCGAATGCAACGTTACGGATGTTACGTGCCTGCCTGTCTCCACCTTGATCCATGCGCCGTTAAATTCAAATAATTCGGCAATATCGGCCCCGCTACAAGTCCCCGCCCCTTCACAAAGCATCAGACGCAGCAAACGCAAAGCGTCCGGGCAATCAACGTCGGCAGTTCCAACAGGCCACGACACCGTAAGCCGGTTAACCGGCTGGCGTCCGTGGTCGAGAGTTACAAGCTCCACCCCGTTGACAAGGCGCATGCGCCCTACCGGTGGAAGTTCCATCCCGCCAAGCCGGTAGATTTCAGGAGCATGCAAACGATTAGGTTCCGTCATAACACAGTCATGAAATTAGTTTTATTGCAGCTTCAAGATCCTCCGGCGTATCAATCCCTATAGTAGGGCATTCAGACACACCGACCTTTATACGATACCCGTTCTGCAACCACCGCAACTGTTCCAGCGACTCGGCAAGTTCGAGCGATGACTGGGGCAGCCGGGTAATCTCCTGTAACACCCCGGCACGATATGCATACATCCCTATATGGGTGTAAAAACGGTGCTGCGCCGGCCATTGCTCCCGTTCGCATCCCCTTATGAACGGTATAACCGAACGGCTGAACAGCAAGGCATTCATATCGTCATCAAACACAACCTTAGGCGTATTAGGATTCTCAAGGGCCTGATAACCGGCACCGGCATCAAACGGGCGAACCAAAGTGGCAATGTCGGTATCAGCACTGTCAAAACATGCCTTTATCTGCCTTATCTGCAAAGGGTCGATAAAAGGCTCGTCACCCTGCACGTTTATTACCACATCGAAACCGTTACCCACCTTTTCATAAGCCTCACGACAGCGGTCGGTACCGCTACGGTGCGTTTCAGAAGTCATAACCACGTTGCCACCAAACCCCTTCACAGCATCGGCAATACGTGTATCATCAGTTGCCACCCACACATCGTCAAGCTCGACCGACACGCGGCGGTAAACCCGTTCGATCATAGTCATCTCACCCAGCATTGCAAGCGGCTTTCCCGGAAAGCGCGTAGAGGCATAACGCGCGGGGATTATCCCTATAAATCTCATAAATATTTAATATCTCTATATTTATAATGACTCACCTTCCATAACGGGCTTTTTCAAGGACCTCAATCATGGCTGATGTCGCTTCTACAGGATTTTCGGAATCAGAGATTGCAGCCGAAACCGCAACCCCGGCACACCCGGCCTCGAGGATGCCCGGCAACTCATCCAATCCGAATTCTCCCAGCGCCACTATGTGGAAACCCGGCTCCGGGACTTCCTGTATAAAACGTGCATAATTATCGGCAACCGGAGCGTCACCCACCGGCACAGGCACGGCCACATAATCCACATCAAGCCCTTTCAGGGCAATAACATCTTCGACCGATGCGGCATACACACCTATCACGGCATGCGCCCCCAGGCGCTCACGTGCCTCCATTACCGTAGTGCGCGAATGGTCGCGTAAGAACACCCCGTGAACCTTAAGTTCTTCCACAAGATTCACATCATCCTCTATGATGAGGAACGCCTCGTTTTCCTGGCACAATGGTATTATCTCATTTGCCACCTCACGCAATGACAAACCGCTGTCACCAATCGATGCTGCCGACAGCTGAATCCACCGACATCCCCCTTCGATAGCCATCTGCGCCTCTTCGGCCATAGAAAACCGTTGTGTAGTCTTCGTTATAAATTGCAACATATCTTCTTTATCCTGATTAGCAAATCAGCCGGTAATATTCCCATTCCGACCGATTTATCGTGTACAATAGAGAAGTCATACCGACTTCACTTACAAAGATAACAATTTAATCATCCAAATTAGGTATTTATGCCGGAAATAAGTTAAAATTCTCGGTCGGCAAGCTGAATGGATAGACTGGAGGAGGAAACAAGAGTCAAGAGATAAAGGTGAGACGGGATGTCACTTAGACAGGATGTTATTGAGACGGGATGCTATTGAGACGGGATGCTATTGAGACGGGATGCTATTGAGACGGGATGCTATCCCGTCTCTACGGGGAATAGCAGGTTGACAGGCGATTTGACATGTTTAACGTTTTTCACACTTATATTATCAATTTCACTTAATTTTAAGGTCGCAAGATTAAATATGATTAAGATGCCTTCAGGCATTTGCTGCGATTTAAACTTTTGCATTAAATTCGCATCGAATATTCAGACATCGATTTTAACGCACCATCGTTAAAATTCACATTAGCTTTAACAATCACAACATTATCTTACGAATATGAAAATTTACGGCAAAATCACATTATTAGCCATCGGGGTAGCCGCCGTCAGCTCCGCACTTACAGCACTGGCGGTAAACTCCATCCAAAACAATTCAACCGGCAACGGGCTGGCGTCTGTTTCCGAAAATCCCATACAACGCCGGGGGGCGCTTTACACCGCCTCACACACCGTTACACCACCCACCGACTTCACTTCGGCAGCCGAAAGCACCGTCAACGGGGTTGTCAGCATCAAAAGCTATGCCACACCACGCAGCCGTGGGAGCTATGGAAACAACGGAGGCGGCTACTATATCGACCCGTTTGAATTCTTCTTCGGCTCACCTCAAGGCGGAGGCAGGCGCCAGGCACCGCGCCAGCAGCAACAGCCGCGCGAGGAGCAACCGCGAGGTCTCGGGTCGGGAGTGATTCTCAGCTCCGACGGATACATTGTCACCAACAATCACGTTATCGACGGAGCAGAACGCCTTGAGGTCACACTCAACGACAACAGCATCTACAACGCGAAAGTAATAGGCACCGACCCCGCCACCGATGTGGCACTGCTCAAAATCGAAGCCACCGGCCTGCCTGTGATACCCGTGGGCGACAGCGATGCCCTCCGCGTAGGCGAATGGGTGCTGGCCGTTGGCAATCCATTCGGCTTTACCTCAACCGTTACCACCGGCATTGTCAGCGCCAAAGCCCGCAGCGTGGGGGCGGCAGCCCGTGGCCGCGCAATGGGCATTGAGAGCTATATACAGACCGATGCCGCCGTCAACCCCGGCAACTCGGGTGGCGCCCTCGTGAACATCAATGGCGAACTCGTCGGCATCAACACGGCAATCTATTCCGAAACAGGCAACTATATCGGTTATTCCTTTGCCATCCCTACTTCGATTGTAACCAAAATCGTTACCGACATCAAGCAATACGGCTCGGTGCAGCGGGCTGTGCTAGGGGTGCTGTTCACCGAACTGACCCCGCAAATTGCCAAAGAGAAGGGAATAACCGCCACCAACGACGGTATCTATGTCGAGGAAGTCAACGACCGCAGCGCCGCCCTTGAAGCCGGCATAGAGAAGGGCGACGTGATTGTGAGCATCAACGGCGCCCCGACCCACAACACCGCCCAATTGCAAGGTGAAATCAGCAAATACCGCCCAGGCGACAAAATCACCCTCGGCTACATACGCGACAACAAAACCCGCTCGGCATCTGTGACACTGCGCAACAGCCAGGGTGGCACCCAGGTGACAAAATCATCCGATTTCACAGCCCTAGGTTGTGCCTTCAAGGAACTTTCCGCAGAGCAACTCCGCGAATTCCGCCTTTCGGGAGGGGTGCAGGTCAAGGCCCTTACCAACGGCAAATTCAAGGAAGCAGGCATACGCGAAGGATTCATCATCCTCGACATCAACAACATGCGCGTCCGCTCCCAGGAAGATGTGGAAAATGTCTACAAAGCCATCATGGACTCCTCCGAATCCGACAAAGTGATGTTCATAACAGGCATCTATCCAACAGGCCGCAAAGTCTACTACGCCGTAGACCTCGCCGAAAAATAAACAATGAACCACAACAAACAAGCTCCCCAAAGTCCTTATGAAACTTTGGGGAGCTTGTTTGTTGGCGAACCTGCATCTTTATGCCGATATTACAACGGCTATATAAGGGCAGTCCAGATATTATTCGCTATGACGCCATTCCTGCTTAAGGCTTGGCGATACCTTCTTTGGTAGCCCTTTCCTCCATGCGCTTGATACGGGCGTCAATGTCGGGATGGGTTGAAAACAGCTGGTTGATTTTGCTGTCCTTCTTCGCACCGGCCTCTTCCTGCAAGGCTTTCAGTTTCTGGAAAGAAAGAGCCATCGACCAGGGATTCTTACCACCCTTTTTCAGGAATTCATAACCATAATCATCTGCGGCACGCTCCTGTTTCTGCGAATAGTTAGCGTTTACAAGCGCCTCTCCGAGGCTTCCGAGCTGGGAATCGGTAAGTGCGGCAGCCTTACCGCCGGTCGACGAAATCCCGTCCTTCAAGGCCGATGTGAGAAGGGCCGTGCGGAATGCTTTCTTCGAATCCTTGTGAGCCACATGGCCTACCTCATGCCCGATTACACCAAGCAGCTCTTCGTCGCTCATAATATCCATCAGCGAGGAGAACACACGCACACTGCCGTCGGCACATGCAAAGGCATTCACATCAATAACATCATAAACCTTGAAATTCAAAGGTATCCCCTCCACGCTTGTCAACCCCTCCGTGAGCTTGTTCAAACGGATTGTGTAAGGATTGTCAGCCGGGGTTACAGGATTATGCTTATCCATCCAGTCGATATATTCCTTCACATATTCGGCCATCTGTTCATCAGTAAGGGTCACGGCCTTTACCGTATTTGCGGCAGCCCCTACCGCCTTTTTCAAATTGAACTGCGCCATGGCAGGCATGGCAACGCACATCATTGCAACGGCCGCAACGGCCTTGACAAAAATCTTTTTCATTTTGAATATTAATATATTACAACAGTGATTATGAAAATTCGCCTTATTCGTGCGGCAAATTTACATGTATTTATCCGCTAATGCAAATTTTTATCGCCACACAACGTCATTGCGTTTAAGCACAAATTGCGTAATTTTGCAAGTGAAGCCACAATGACTTCAATATTTAGAATCATGAGCCATCTTGACTTTTCAATAGCATTGTAAAAATAGATACACCTATGAAACCCGGATCGACTATGTCTACTATCATCGGAGTCGTATTATTGTTTGTGGCGCTGTTTTTGTTGGGAGGAGGATTATCGTTACTCGGCAACACCATGGTTGAATGGTGGGTGCCCACAATAGTGGCCGCAATACCGGCCATCGCCACCGCTATACCATTGATTCCGCGATGGTCGCACCTGTTCGGCTTCAGCAAACCTATCTATACCCTCCCCTTCCATCTGTTACTGGTCGGCTCGGTAACGTTCTTCCTGTTCCTAGGGCTGAACCGATGGTGTGCCGATAAGTCGACAGCACATGTGGAGCATACCACGGTGATTGAAAAATACCGCAAAGAGCATACACGCTATAGGCGTGTATCGCGCAACCGCCATGTTCCCGACGGCAAATATCACACATGGCATCTCAAACTGCAATTCCCCGATGGCAGGATAAAGGACACCGAAGTGACGTTTTCAACCTACCGGGGCATCCGCAAAGGCTCCGTCCGCGACCTCACCATTGAACGTGGGCTTTTCGGTATGCCGGTAATCGAATAAAGGCGGATTTAACCAATCTTATACCTGACGGGCGGGTATATCCGAAGGTTTTTATGTAACTTTGTATGCGTAAAGGAACTGTATAACCAAAGCAACATGTTGAGGCCGTCAAGGCTTCGTTCACTGAAACCACATAGCAATTTCTGAACACATAGCAATCTCTGAATTTTTAGTCCGTGAAAAAAGCAGTGCTGAAACTCTTGATGGTGATGGCGTTTTTTGTGGCATTCTTCGTGCTGCAAAAAGTTGTTTTCATGCTGTACTATAACAGTCTCATGCATGATGCCACGCTGGCCGACCACTTTTCGGTGATTTGGCACGGGCTGCCGATGGACTTTTCCGTAGCCGGTTATCTGACCGTTATCCCCGCCTTGATGATTTTGGCCGGGATATGGGTGAGACACAGATGGCTTGACACGGCATTGAAAGCTTATTTCGCAGTTACAGCGATTCTGCTTGCCTCCATAGCCCTGCTTGACCTTGAGCTTTACGGTTATTGGGGATTCCGCCTCGACATGACCCCGTTGTTCTATTTCTCCACTTCCCCGTCGGCAGCGTTTGCAAGCGCCACGGCGCATCAGATTTTCATCGGTGTCATTGCTGTGGCAGCCATTGCCTATGGCATCTATACTGCGTTTTCACGAACCGTGTGCCGAATCCATCCCGTCACATACCGGCGCGTAACGGCAACCGTAGTCCTGACCCTGCTCACAGCCTCGCTCTTCATCCCTATCCGAGGCGGTGTCACTGTCTCGACAATGAATCTCAGCCGTGCATATTTCAGCCAGAAAAAAATCTTAAACCATGCAGCAATAAACCCTGCTTTCAGCCTGCTTTATTCCGCCACCCATCAGAACGATTATGCCAAACGCTACAGATTCATGACCGATGAGGAAGCGGCGGCAGCAATGGTGTCACTCGCCGAATTTGCAACCTCACCTATCCCGGGCAAAAAAGCTGTAACAGACTCAATCCCCATCAATAGCACCGTTAACGACACGTTGCTTGACTGCACGGAACCGGATATATACCTGGTGATTCTTGAAAGTTTTTCGGCACAGCTTATGCCGTCGCTCGGAGGGGAGGATGTAGCCGAACATCTTGATTCGGTGGCACAAACCGGAATCTGCTTTACGAATTTCTATGCCAACAGTTTCAGAACCGACCGCGCATTGCCATCTATTCTCAGCGGTTTCCCGGCGCAACCGTCGATGAGCCTGCTGAAATATACCGATAAAACTGAGAAGCTGCCATCAATCGCACGCGAATTGAAAAACGCCGGTTACGGCACAACCTACTATTACGGCGGTGACATTAATTTCGCAAACATCAACGCATACCTGATAAGCGCAGGCTATGACTTGGTTGTATGCGACAAGGATTTCCCAATCGCCGACCGTACCGGCAAATGGGGCGCACACGACCACCTGCTATTCGACCGCGTACTGGCCGACCTGGATGCCTACAGCAAGGTCAACACTCCACATGCCCCCATGTTCAGGGTCATACAGACATCAAGCTCACACGAACCGTTCGAAGTACCCTATAGCGACCCGAAGTTTGCCGGTCATCCGCAAAAAAACGCGTTTGCCTACACCGACCGATGCCTGCGCGATTTCCTCGAAAGGCTCAAGCAAACACCACGCTATGCATGCTCTTTGGTCATTATCGTGCCCGACCACCTCGGCGCCTGGCCTCTCGACCTCCCCGATGCCGCCAAACGCCACCATGTGCCATTAGTCCTCACCGGCGGCGCAATCAGCCCTCAGGCTCCGCGCAAAATCAGCGTCCCCGGCTCACAAACCGACATCGCGGCAACCCTTCTCGGGCTGCTTGGGATGGATGCTTCCGCATTCACGTTCAGCAAAGATATGCTGAATCCCACGTCTCCACACTATGCGGTTTTCACCGAGCCTTCGTTAATCGGGATTGTAACCGCCTCGGATACTATCGTCTATAACGTGGATGCCGGTATCACCGAGCAAGCATCCGGGCCTGATGCCGCCAACCTCGAAACACCGTCAAAAGCCTATTTGCAGACTCTTTACAAAACTATCTCGAATCTTTAACCACACACATATATATACATCTCCAATCTCCCATCCCTTTTAACCTGACACAGATGCTTGAATTCCTTAACCAGATAGACACTTCCGTATTCCTGTTTTTCAACGGGATGCACACCCCGTTTCTCGACCGGTTCATGATGCTGTTCACAGGCCGGTTCATATGGATTCCGATGTACGCGGCTATATTGATTGTGTTGCTGCGCACCCACGGCGTTAAATCAGCCGGAATCTATGTATTGGCGATAGCGCTGGCAATAACCCTCACCGACCAGACCTGTGCCACATTTATCCGCCCGATGGTTGAACGTATGCGCCCCTCGAATCTGGAAAACCCGCTCTCGGCGCTTACCATCGTTGTCGACGATTACCGTGGTGGAAGCTACGGGTTCCCGTCATGTCATTCGGCCAACTCTTTCGCGCTGGCCACATTCATGGCATTCCTCTTCCCACGCCGACGCATGCTGATGTTCATTTTCGGCTGGGCTGCACTCAATTCCTACACCCGCCTATACCTTGGCGTACACTATCCGGGCGACCTACTGGTAGGGGCCGTTATCGGATCGGCATTCGGCTACCTCTGTTATCGCATAGCCAACTATCTTGACCCGGTGAAAAACAATAACGACGGTATCGAGCGTCTGAGCCAGCCCATATTCAACATTCCTATAGGACCGGTCTGGGCAAATATCGGCCGGATGACAATCACGGTAACCGTAGGCGACATACTCATAGCTGTAGGTGCCGTCACATCCGCAATAATCCTTGCAGCCGCTGCCATAAACCATACTGCGGCATAAAGCCCGTGGCACGCATCAAGTCCAACCATATAAGATGACGAGACATTTCGGTAGGCCGTAACCCCGCAGCCTCGGTTGGCGCCCACATATTCGTATCATCCTCCACGTTCATCCTTTCCCTTCTCACAGCCTACGCATGCCTCAAACTATACGACCTGCCTGTAAGGGAATGGCTGCAAAAACGCCTCATAAAGCGCTGAACGGGATGAAACAGACTGCAACAATACTGTAAATCACCAATTTGCAGCAATCCACCCCTATATTATCCGATAAGACCAGGATATACCCCTACAATTATTTCACCCTGCAAACGAAAAAAATCGTTGAAAAATTTGTTCAACGACTTTTTTCGTTTTATCTTTGCCGCAAAGCCGACTAAGGGATTGTCTAAAACCATGAAGCCATCCCGGCTTCCGACACAAAAAAATTTTGATATGAGAGAATCAAGACCCAAAATCAAGCTTACAGACAAAGAGGAGGAAATAATGCTCATTTTCTGGCAGAACGGTCCTTTGTTCGTAAAGGAAATTATGGAACTTCTTCCCGATCCAAAGCCCCATGTCAACACAATTTCCACCTTTGTCCGCGCCCTAGAGGCAAAAGGCTATGTCACCCATGAGGCAGTAAGCGGCTCTTACCGTTATTTTGCCGCAAAACCCATCGAGGAATACCGGCGGCGCACCGTAGGTGAAATGATTCGCAATTACTTCAACAACTCCTATAAGGAAGCCGTCTGTTCGCTGGTCGACAATGAGGAGTTCTCCGCCGAAGAACTCCGGGAACTTCTTGAGATGATAGAAACAAAATCAGCGGCAAATAAAAAATAAGCCCGTAACACAAACCACCCTCCCCAATGACTATCGGATCATTCCTTGCATACCTGCTTCATGCCGCACTGTTCCTTGCCGCAGGCTACGGGATATACAAACTCCTGCTATCCCGGATTAAGATGCCCTCGTTCAACCGTGCAATAATCCTCGCCATTTACATCATGTCGTTGATTGCACCGGCATTGGTAAACACAAAGGCTTCCCGAACCGGGGCACATGACAACGGCGTGGAAAACACCGGCACATCTCCGGGAGAGCCTTTACCGGCAACATTTCAGGATGGATATGGATATGCATTCCCATCCGGGAGTTCGGAACTGATTCCGAAATCAGAAACCGCAGAGGAGACAAGCCGGGAGGCACTCACACCCACCACCCTATCCAAGGAATATGACAAGCCATCAGGCCAACCGGATGTGGCCACGTTAATCCGCGTGGCATGCGCAATAACATTTGCAGGGGGCGTAGTCATGCTGTTGCGCCTTCTCTCCGGGATATTGTCAATCGCAAGGATGCGCCGACGCGGGGAATGCCTGAGATTTGGAAAGATACGGCTTATCCTCCTGGATGATGAGCGGATAAACCCGTTCAGCCTGCTCAACCTGATTTTCATGACACGACGCGACTATCTCGACGATAGCGACATGATTATAGAGCATGAGCTGGGACACATCCGAAACATGCACTGCATCGACCTGATGATTTCGAAAATGTGCGTGGCGGTCATGTGGTGGAATCCGGCAGCATGGCTCCTGGGTAGAGAACTTCGTGCCGTTCATGAATACCAGGCCGACGAAAGCGTGATCCGCACAGGCCGCGACATAAAGGAATACCAACTGCTGTTAGTCCGAAAAGCCGCAGGCGCAAAGCTGTCAGCCGTGGCAAGCGGCCTTAACCACAGCAAACTAAAACAAAGATTCGCCATGATGTACGAAAAAACACCCGACAGGTCGACGCGCTTGCGTGCCGTCGCCATCATTCCAGCCTTCTGCGGCATAATGCTGCTTTCACAACAAAGCACCTTTGCCTCGATTTTCAACAGCATTGCCGATACAGATTTGCACGTGCAGACGCCTGACAATGCCGACACCGTGGCTTACGACATGGCTCTTGACGAATCCGGGCCCAATGGCTATCTGTCACTCCAGGTGCCTGAAGCCGGGAGCGCAATCAAAAACGCAATGCCCGATATGGTAATGACATCCCCCACCAAGGAACCTGCCGCCCTTGGATTATCTGAAAGTGCCACCCCCGGAACCTCTTCCAATGCCGGCAGCCGTAAAAGCGTGTGGGATCTCGACGTCCTTGCAAGCAACCCTAAATATATCGAAATAAAGGTTTTCGACGAAGTGGCCGAAGCACCGACAATCAACGGCGAGCCTGTGACATTCGACCAAATGGAGGAATACCTGCGCGACACCGGCTGCACATCCTACATCGACCATCTGAATAAAATGCGCCGCATCGTCGAAAATAAACAGAAATCAGAATCATCACACCAGGAAAGCTTTATCCGCGTAACCGACGAAGATGATGACGAGTCTATCATAACAGTCATTAACGAAGGTAATAACCAGACTATCTATGTAACTCCCAAGCCACAGGCCCGGCGGCAAAAATCAGAGACACGTCAATCCGAACAACCCCGCAAACAAACTTCCGAGCCATGGGACATCCAAAAAATGGAAGCCAAGGCTCAGGCATTGGAAGCCAAGGCACAAGCTATGGAGGCTCGTGCGCAGGCTGCCATCAACCGTAAAGCTGCTGAAGAATCGCGCAAACTAGCTGCAAAGACCCGCAAAACCGCAGCCAAATTCCGTGAGAAAGCCGCAAAAAGTCGCAAACGCTTCAATAAAACCAACAGGACTTTCTCTGCAGATGGGTTATCCGCTGAGGAATTCAGCCTTGACCAACTAGAAATCCAGCTCTCCACATTAGAGGAAGCCTTGACAAATGCCGAAGCGACACTCGATTCCCTCAACGAATCGCTTGCCGGCATGGTCATAGCCGACCTTCCCGACAAACCTCTTGATGACACCCCCGTCCCTGAAAAGCTATCCGCCCGATTCATACGTCTCGACAACACCGACGGCACAAACGTGCAGGTAATGATTACCTCATCCACCCCGCTTCAAATAGGCAGTGCAACGATGCAGGTCAACGGCAAACGCTACAATTGCAGCGTCAAAACAATTGCCGAAATCCATCAGCAATCGGAGGGTAAATACAACACACTTGTAAAAGTGCACACCCGGAAACTGACTGCATTTACGGGTAATGACTACGTATCGGTAATCACAAACCGGGGTACGGTAAAGGTAAAGTTCAGTTACCGCTGACATCCGCCTACCAGACAATTCAAACAACATCATAGCAGCAATTCACACTATGTTACGGCCTACAGGCCGTTAACCCACCGATGGGGGCGCGTGAGCGTCCCCATTTATTTCGTCATTTTATTTCACTAAATAAAAAATTTTTCACAAAATTTGTTGCAAAACGGATTCTGCCACGTATTAAGGATAGAAATGAAAAATGACCTGCTGACATCGGTTTTCCAACGGCTCCGACCGCGCCTTTTCTCAAAGGCCAGGACTGCTCTATCCGACGACGAAGACGCACGCGATGTTCTTCAGGATGCATTTTTCAAACTATGGCAGAGCCGCATCGACATCAATCGCGAATCGCATGCCGAAGGATTGTTGGTAACAACGGTGCGCAACCTCAGCATCGACCGCCTGCGCCGACGTGCCGCCCTCCCTACCGACTCACTCGACGGCGACACCGGCACACTGGCCTGGGACGACGAAACCGAGGCTGACCTCCGGCAACAAAACGCAATATACCTGACGGTTGAAAAACTAATCGAAAGGCACCTGTCGCCGCGCGACCGTGAAATCCTTTACCTGCGCGACCGCGATGAATGGGAATTCGAGGATATAGCCATCCGTTTCGACATAACCGAAGCCAACGCCAGACTGATCGTGGCACGCGCCCGCAAAACAATACGAACCCTTTACAACCAGCCGAAGTCATGAACACCCCCGAACTACATAACCTCATCGAACGATATTTCAACGCTGACACATCGTTGGACGAGGAGCGGTTGCTACGCCGTGAACTTGCCACCGGCATCAATAACTCCGATGACCCGGTTATACAGGAAGCATGCGCCGTAATGGGACTGCACGTCATTCGCCGGAAGCCCGACGCCATATCGCGCAAAACAGTTTCCCCACCCATATGGCGCAACGTAGCCGCTGTTGCTGTGGCAATAGCGGTTACGGGGTCGTTGCTGTCGGGTGTAATACGTCAGCAAAGCACCGGCGAATGCGTGGCCTATGTAAACGGACAGCGCATTTCCGACCGTGATGCCGTTATGAAACTTATGTTTGCCGATTTAAACGAAATGGAGGAAGCATCAAACTGCATAGAAGCCTCTATCACGAACGAACTACACGAAATAGCCGACATAATGGGGCAATTGGAGTGAGAGAGCGTCTGAAAATCTTTTGGAAAAAATTTTCAGACAATCTCAGAGAGTCCGCCACATTATGTCACAATCAAGAAACCCCGATAATATGAAACCGTTAATTCCAACATTGTTGCTCACGCTTGTACTCGTACCGGCAGCCCGTGCGCAGGAAGGGATGGCCATAGAACCGTTTTTCGACGACGGGATAAAGCATCGTCCAGGAGCGGAAGTCACAGCGGTGTCGGTTACAGGCAAGCAGCTGCAAAACTCCAACCTGAGCATTTACCGCAGCGTATCGGTAACCGGCGACCCCTCCCTTACACAGGATATGGAACGTGCCGTTACACGCGATGGTGCAAAAGCCGAATCCAGGGAAGTATCCCTCAAGGATGGACACCTGTATTTCGGGTTCTATACCTTGATTCCGCAGGGTAAGGAGTACCGCTACATGTTCTATCTCAATTCCACCCTTACAGGAGGAAGCAAAACAACCCTCATCTACATGCAGGGGAAAGCCGAACCCTATGAAATACGTAACATGATAAAACGATAGCAATCCTGCCATCCGATATTCCACCACTTATTATAATCATAATCACATGAAACTTCTTGCATTACTCGCATTCGGACTGCTGCCGGTTCTCGCAATGACAGCACAAACCGAACCAGCCGACACTGTTAAAATACTTGACAACGCCGATCATGTCGTCATTACAAAAAACGGTAACAACACCATAGTCAAAGCTGTTATCCGAAACGCTGAAAACGACACATCGATGAAATTATACACCTACAGCGTGACGGTGGAGGAAAACACCGACTCTGCCCGTGAGGAGTTTTCCGAATCCGTTTTCCTGTCACACCCCCTCTTCACAGGGAAGCAAAAGAAACAATCTTCAACATCGTCCGAAGGCAAATTCAAGCCACGGCGTAACCTTACCGCCCTACGCAACATCTACTGGGGTTGGGATTTCGCCTACGACGGGAAAGCAGGTCTACGCAACAGCTTCGAAGTAGGCGTCGCGGAAATCGTGTCGGTGGAATGGCAACCTTGGCGCAACGGGCCCGATTTCCGGTTCGGGGCAGGTTTCGGCACGAAACAATTCCTTACAGCCGATAATTTTGTATTTGGCAAAGAAGGCGACCGCCTGGCCATCCTACCCGTCACGACCGACGCCACCGATGTGAAAAGCCGCTGGGAGGTATTTACGTTCCATTTCCCACTGATGGTAAGCCAGAAAATTTATCGCAATTTCGGCATCGCATTCGGCACATTGCTGAACCTCAACACATATTCCACGGCATGCACACAAATGAAGATTGACGGAATCCGTTACAAGGAGACATTCAAAGGACTCCAGCAGCGCCTGTTCACAGCCGAACTTATCGGGATACTCGGTTTTCGCGACTTTATAGGAGTCTATGCCAAATGGAGCCCCATGCCTTTGATGCGCACCTACTACGGGCCTGAATTCAAGACCTGGACACTCGGCGTCTCCGTAAACTTTTAGCACCTCTCACCTATAGCTTACAACTTACAACCTACAACTTATAACTTACAACTTATAACTTTTACAACCAATGCCACGCTATATCCCTACAGCCATCATCGCGCTAAGCGCCCTTACCGCCATGGCACAGACTGAAAAAACCGACACGATAATGTCGGCTTACAGCCCGTCACGCACAGTAATAACCGAAAGTCCCGCCGGATTAAAAATCACCATATTGCAACATTCAGGCGACAGCCTTGTGGAAAACGTCTATGTCCAGCCATATTCTCCCAATGCCTCCGTGAAATCGGATCAATACACCCACACCGGCTTCGAAACCACATTCACCGAAGGTACATTGGGTGTAAAAATTAAAAAACGCCATTGGGAGGTGGTGACAGGTGGCTTATGTCTCGGATTCGTTTATCCTTACGGGCAACCCGCCGACCTGGGCTTGCAATGGAACAAATCATTGGAAATCTCATGGATTAACGCACTTGCCATCCGCTACCGCACCAAACTGTTGTCAGTTTCGCTCGGTTTCGGATTCGATTGGCGCAACTACAAAATCACCACATCAGGCCACGGACTGGGAATCAACAACGAAGGAGGCATCACCACGCGCCCCTATCCCGATTATACCCATTCCCAGTCATCACGGATAAAGGTGTTCAGCCTCGGCTTACCGCTGCTCTACACCCAGAAAATTCCCAAAACAACACTCTCCGTAACCGTTGGCGGAATTCTCAACTTCAACACCCACGCCTCCCTGAAATCATGGTACATAAACTCCGACGGCAACCATATCGAGGAATATGCCGAAAACTTCCACCACCGCCGCATCACCTTCGACCTTTTCGGCAGCATCAACCTTTATAAAGGTTGCGGCCTCTACTTACGTTATTCCCCCCAATCCGTGCTCCAAGGCCACGGTTCCCCGCAATTCAACCCCCTATCCGCCGGCTTGATGCTCTTCCTGTAAAACTAATACAAAACCGGGGATGCGCAGTGCGCATCCCCGGTTTATCATAGATTGGCATCTACCAAATACGTTCCAACTTGGTCACCGTTGCCTCAAGCCCCACTGCATCCAGCCTGTCATAAATACAGATAGGATAAACCAGGAAAGTTGCCGTTGCCGAACCGTCGGAAGCAAATACCTCAACCGATGATTGGTCGACATAGATATCCAACCCGGTTGCAGAACCGGCACATCCAAGCGGCACATTGACACCCGGTAAGGAAAACAAATCGGCAAAAGCCGTATTCCCGGTGCGTCCGTTTCGCTTTACGGTCAGCGAACGGCTTGACGCATTATATACGAATTCCATGCATTCGCCAACGCTGTTTGAAAGCGAGAACCGGGAATTTTCCCCTGTAGGCAAAACCAATGAAAGTTTATAGGCATCACCGGCATCAAACGAGCCGTTGACAGGTTGCGGGCTACCGGCAATACCATCAAGTTCCTCCACAACCCTGCTGCACAATGTGGCCAAGCCATCCTTTTCAATCAGTGTCAACTCTCGCGGCAGGGTGAAAGCCGACCTCCACGGGCTGACCGGCGATGCCCCGGCATAGTTCCAATTGTTCATCCAGCCGATAAACACATTCCTCCCTTCAGGGGCATTGCTCCATGTCACACCGGCATAATTGTCAGGCCCGTGGTCAACCCACAACGGATAATCATCACGGGTGTCGGCAACAAACACAGTTCCGTCAAACTCCCCGGGGAAATACATAGTGCCGCTCCCACCGCAGGGGCCGCCTGGATTCACACTCAGCAGAAGAACCCATTTGTCATGCCCGTTAAATCGCATACGCACCAGGTCGGGGCATTCCCACTGCCCCTTGTTGCACCTTTCGTCAGGGATAGTGAATTCACTCAGTCTGTCCCAGTGCCGGAGATCGGCAGAACCCCATAATTCCACCCCGTATGACCACCCTTTCGCAAGGCACATAATCCACCGGGCAGTTTCCTCATGCCAAAACACCTTTGGGTCACGGAAATCGGGCATTGAACTGTTCGCGATAACCGGATTTCCCTCATAAGTGGCAAACGTCATCCCGCCGTCGGTGCTATACGCCAACGCCTGCTGCTGGAACTCACCACTGGCAGTGTAAAGTGCCACTATAGCATCCCGGCCGAAACCCGCACTATTCTCATGGTCGCAGACTGCGCTTCCTGAAAACACCATCCCCAGATTATCAGGACGGAGAACCACGGCCTCCTCCTTCCAATGAACCAGGTCGGAGGAAGTGGCATGCCCCCACGACAGGTTACCCCAATCAGGCCCTCCGGGATTATATTGGTAATAAAGATGCCACACCCCGTCGAGATATACCATGCCGTTGGGATCATTCACCCAGTTGGCAACCGGGGTGTAATGAATCTGCGGACGGTGTTTTTCGGAATAATTGCTCTCAACAGGTTTTTCCTGGCCGTTTCCACCCGCATTACCCGGAACAACCGGGGGGATTTCCATATCGAAGCGTGAATCATCAACACACGATATGCATGCAACACCAAGGGCTAAGGCAAACAATGATACTGTTGTTTTCATTCCCACGTTCCGGATTATCGGGTTTTAAGATATTCAATACAATTGCGTGCCAGGGTAAGCACATTTTCCTGATAGATATTGTTGGTGGGACGTGCTGAAATATCTGGTGTGCCGTCGGCATTACGCATCGAGAATTCACATCCACCGTTACCGATACACAGCACCGTGCCTTTGAATTCAGTGTCACCTTGCCTGGCCTCCCACACATTGAGCTGCGACACCCAGTCGATTTGCGAATCCCACATGCCAAGCGGATATATACCGAACTGCTCGGTCGAAGCCGTGTAACAGCTTTCTTCCTGGTTCCCGATTCCTGAAAGAACCGCCGGTATATTGAAATAAAGGCAGTTATGATCTTCCGTCCAACCCGGGCCTTTGAATTTTATCAACTTTGTGCGGTCGGTCTCCGTTACCTCCAGACCCTTATAAATCGGATGTGATGAAAAATCCTTTTTGAAACGGCTGCCGGGATGAAGCTGCACCGCCATCGCCCAAGTATCACCGTTCCAACCTCCCAGGCCACATCCGAAAGCATGGTCATTACCCATAAGCATACCTTTGTCAAGGCGTCCTAAATCGCCGATATACGGGGTGGCATGCCCCCACAACAAAAGGTTGCCACCGGCAGCATACCATTCGCTTACCGCATGTGTGGCATTCGTAACCACTTCCGGCATGTTCCATATCTCAGCCTCGCCTACCCCCTCAAGGTCACGCAACCAAAACGCCACACGGAAAGGTTCAAGGTCTTCTGCCGAGTCGATATCACCGAAATACACATATTTTGCGGTAGGATATTCCGAATGCAGCCACAACCATGCAGAAGCCTCGTCGTCATCGCCCGTGCTTATCAAAGTCTCAGGGTCGGGATATACGCTAAGGAAAGCTACAGCGGTTTTGCCCACACGCAGCGATATTCCGGAAGGGAGTGATTTCCCTTTTTCATTTGCAGCGGTGACATTAACATCCCACACCTCTCCGTCACGCACATCCCCTATGGTGTATGACGTGCATCCTGCATCAAGTGTTTCATCGATTATGCGCGAACCGTTTGCCGCATGGAATATCAACGACGTCGCCGTAGGGTTTGGACTCCATTCAACAATCGCGTCATACCCGTAATCTTTTTCCACCTGCGACATGGAAAGACCGCTTATTGCCGAAGCACCGGCACGCATGTAATGCTTCACCACACCAGCCGACTGGTTAACACCGTCGGTCAGCTTGAACACGTAGGTATATTCAATGTTGGTGTCGACATTGCGGTGGGTGAATGTGGTGCCGTCAACCACTTCGCTCATCTGAAGCGTGTTGCCTGCCAGCACATTAACATTGACCGAATGTCCGGCCGGTGTTGATGGCAGCGACCACACATAGTCGTCGCCAACAAGCTGCCCCTTAACCGCATCGGCATCAATCGGGGCCAAAATCGGATTCATGCGGTTGAAATCGTCATCCTGGCAGGCCGAGAACATACCCGTCAGCCCAACCGCTATAAAGATATATTTTAATGCTTTCATTGTTTCTTTTTTAGATATTGCATATATTCAGGCAAACCATGGGATTAATTATAACCCTTGTTCTGCACATACAGCCCGGGGACATAATATAGCTGGTTGTAGGGGACAGGATAGAACTCATTCTTCCCGGGGGTGTAGTGTGCATCCTTGAGATATTGGGCATACCCCTGCCCCTCATAACTTACGTTTTGTTCGGTTTCAAAATACCGGTTAAGGGTGGTCGACGCAATGCCCCATCGTTTAAGGTCGAAATACCGCCCGTTTTCCATGGCCATTTCCAAACGTCGTTCCCAACGCAGGCATTGGCGGGCACTCACCTTATTGGCGAAATAGGTGGATGGATACAACGCGATGTCGCAGAAATCGGCAGCATAACCTATATGCTTCTGGACGGAGTTGGCAGCACGCTGCCTTATGTCATTTATAATCTCCCTCGCCTCGGCCAGTTCCCCTAGCTCAATCAGCGCCTCGGCACGCATAAGCATCACATCAGTGTAACGGAACACATAATCGGTGGTGGCGAAAGCCTGCCATGAGCCATTGTATGTTTCCCCTTTTGACCGCTGAGGAACCTCCTTCAACGATGTGTAGTAACCATAAGTGTTAGGTGTGCGGGAATTCTCCTTGGTCATAGTATTGTCATGTTCATACTTGTAGGGGAATGAAGGCATCCCCACTGTATGGAAAAGACGCGGATCCCATTTCTGTGCCGAAGCCACCCCGCTTACAGGATAAGCCGTGACATCGTTATAATCATCGAACATGGGGAGGCCGTCCTTGGTCTTGAAAGCATTGACCAGGTTCTGCGACGGCTTGTGGAAATCCCATCCACACGACCACATCCCCCAACATCCATTGAGCATCACCGACCAGTTGGCACGTCCGAATTTGGTGTTATCCTCCTCATAATCCGAAGTTTGAACAGCAAATACCGACTCCTTGCTGTTTTTGTTCTCAGGAAGGAAGATATCGCCGAAATCCTCAAGATAACCGAAACGCGAGTTTTTAACCACCAGGGTATATTCGGCCACCTTGCGCATATAATCCATGTTGATATGCGACACACCTGTGGTAGCCTCGTAACCGTCGCCCCATGCCAGTGTAAGATAACACTTGGCCAGATAGGCGGCAGCGGCTATGCGGTTCACACGTCCCCCACCGTCGGGAGCCTCGTCAGGAAGCGTTTCATATGCAGCCTTGAAATCATCAATCACCTTGTCGAACAGTTCCTGGTATGAGAAGCGGTTGTTAGGGGTCTGCTCCTGAAGATTGTTTTCGAAAACCTCCTCATCAATCCAAGGAATCTGGCGGAACATTGTGAGAAGTTTGAAATAGCTGTGGCCGCGAAGGAAACGCACCTCTGCCACACGGCGTGCAGCCGTTTCCTCTCCTAGTTTCTCAGCCCCATAGTCACGCAAGGCAACCAACGCACGGTTGCAACGGGAAATGTTGCAATACAGACGGTACCAAAGTTCGTCAAGTTCGCCGGGTGTGGATGTAAGGCTTGACCATATCTCCATGGGATGGTAGCCTGTGTCGGTGGTTCCCGAGCCACCTTTCAAGGCATCGTCGGACGAGACATCCCCGTAAGGCCACAGGTTGAATGGATACGTGTACCAGCAGTTGCCTAACGAGGCATAGGCCGCATTGACCATTTTTTCGGGTTCCTGATAAGCGGTATCCCCGTCAATCACCCCCGTGGGTGGAACATCTATGAAATCGTTGCACGACACTGCCCCGGCCGCAAGCAACAAAGTGATGGCTATATTTAAGATTTTCATGATTATCTGATTTGAAAAGTTATAGGTTGGCAAATTATTACCCTGCGCATTAGAAACCTAACTGAAGGCCGAACGAAACACTTGTCGGAATTGGATATGCCCAGTTGCCGTTCTCAGGGTCGGAGCATGTCAGCGAGGAACTCTTGATAGTCAACAGATTCTGTCCCGACACATAGAAGCGGGCGTTGGCCATACGCAGTTTGTCAAGCACAGACTGCGGCAATGAATACCCCACCTGCAAAGTGCGCAGTTTGGCATAAGACCCGTTTTCCACAAAATAAGTCGATGCACGCCCTTCGTCGGAAGTATTGTTGGTGGTCAGAGCCGGGATGGTAGATGAGGTATTACCCGGATGCCAGGCATCGAGAAGGCGGTTACCCTTGTTGGAACCTGCATCTGTAATGCTCCAGAAATCGGTCTGGAATTTTTGATTGTTATAGACATCCTGCCCGGCAACCCCCTGCCAGAACATCGTAAGGTCGAAATTCTTATACATCAACTCGACATTAAGGCCGAACGACAAATCAGGAACCGGGTTGAAAATCCATGTCTGGTCGGCAGCCGTGATACGGCCGTCGCCGTCAAGGTCGGCATATTTCAAACCTCCCACACGTGCATTATCCTGCCCCGAAGCAAGCACCTCTTCGCGACTTTGGAAAAGGCCGTCAGCCACATATCCCACAATCGAGCCGTAGGGACGTTTCGACTGCACCAGGTTTTCGGTAGTTGTATGCACATAAGAACCTGTTGTGGTTGTCGGCAGGTATGTGACATGATTTCTGAAGAAATCGAAGTTGGCGTTTACGGTGTAACTTAAACCGCATGCCAGGCGGTCGCGCCACCCTATGGCAAATTCCATACCCCAGTTGCGCAGCGAAGGCCCGTTGAGCCATGAGGCTCCACCTTCGCCCATCGAGCCGAGATAGGCCGGGGAAATCAGCATATCCTTCACATCCTTTATATAGGCATCAACCGAGCCGAACAGCCGGCTGTTGAACATACCGAAATCCACACCGGCGTTATATTGTATGGTGGTTTCCCATTTGAGATTGTCGTTGGCTGTCTGCGAAGCCAGATAGCCCGAGGGGAAAATTCCGGACTGCTGGAGATAGATGTCGTAGGCCGTCGAGGTTACGCGGTCGTTACCGTAATCAGACACATAGAGGGCATAGCGTGCCGTGTTGGAGATGGCCTGGTTACCAGTCTTACCCCACGATGCACGTATCTTCAAGTCATTAAGCCAATCGATTTTCAGGTTCTCGGAAATACGGTAACCCAGGGTCGCGGCAGGGAAAGTGCCATAACGGTTGTTGCGTCCGAAACGTGACGAACCGTCGCGACGGATTGTGAACGATGCCAAAAGCAGGTTGCGCCAGCTGTAGTCGATTTTACCGAAGAAGGAAACCAGCGAATAGGCCGACCTGTTACCGGTTGATTTCTCGACACCAGTCGAGGCATCGGGCCACATATAATCAGGTGTCTCGATATCAAATCCCTCGTTATAGCCTGAAAAATCCTCACGATGCTGCTTATAAAGCTCTATACCGGCAAGGATATGGAAATCATGTGCGCCGGGAAGTGTGAAATTATAGTTGGCAGTGTTGCTCCACGTCCATTTCGTGTCATTGGCCTGCGAAAGTGTGGTGGAATTCACATCGTTGTTCACAATATCGCTGTGAAAGGTGAAATTATAGGAATGGATGAACGCCGCGTCATAGTCCAGACCGAAATTGCTCCTGAGAACAAGCCCTTTAAAAGGCTTCACATCAATCCATGCATTTCCGAAAAGACGCCATACCTTCAATGCGTTATCACGGTTGAAATATAACTCCCGCAACGGGTTCTGGCGGTCGCTCATACCCCCTACCGGCCCACCGAACGTTGTGCCGTCAGTTTCATAAACCGGTACTGTAGGCGACATTTTCAATGCATTCTCCATTGGGGCGCAGGCAACCTGGCTTGTGTGGGTAAGGGTGAAATTCTCACCGGCCTGCACCACCTTGCTGATGTTGAACGTGGTGTTGACACGTGCCGAAATATTTTCAAAATCGGTATGTTTCAAAATACCGTTATTGCTTTTATACCCCAAAGAGAACAGCATCGACCCTCTGTCGTCGGCCTTTGAAAGGGATATGTCATAGTTTTGTGCGAAACCTGTACGAGATATTTCATCAACCCAGTCCGTGTTGGAACAAAGCATGGTCTTGCGCGAATTAATGAAACCGTCATACAGGCCGTTGACCGTATAATCCACATACTGCCCCGTGGCAGGATTGAAAACCGTGACCGGCACTCCTGCCGTGGCATTAAGATTCAAACCATAGTTGCTGGCATATGCAACGGGGTCAAGGCCGTCGTTCAATGCCGCCTGTGCCATAGCCGTGGCATATTCCTGGGTGTTGCACAGGTTCATTGTCGACTGGCGGGTGTAGAACTGGGCTGTGACATTGGCCTGGAAATTGACATTGACCTTACCGGCATTCCCTTTCCCGCTCTTGGTTGTGATAATAATCACACCGTTGGCGGCACGCGAACCATAAATAGACGCCGAGGCGGCATCCTTAAGCACCTGCATGCTCTCGATATCGTTCATGTTAAGCGAATTGAGCGAAGCCGTTGTCGGAACGCCGTCGATTACGAACAGGGGATCCTGCGAGGCATTGAAAGAACCGATACCACGTATGCGCACAGTACCGATACCGCTCGGCGACCCGTCGCCGCTTACAGTCATACCGGGCACACGTCCCTGCAACGCACGCATGGGGTCGGAATCTGGGGTGGTGCGCAGACTCTTTGTGCTTACCACTGATACAGACCCGGTCAGGTCGGCTTTACGCTGGGTGGAATATCCAACCACCACAACCTCGTCGAGCGCCTGTGAATCCTCCTTTAACACCACGTTCATTTCCTGTGCAGCCTCAAGGGTCTGCCTTAAATAACCCACATAGCTGAATGCCAATTTAGTTCCCTCAGGAACGGTAATCGAAAAATTCCCATCTAAATCGGTTGACACACCATTGGTTGCAGAACCGACAGCAATGACGGAAGCCCCTACCAAAGGCTCGTCATCACTTTCACCCCGCACCTGGCCATGCACTGTGATGTCATGCGCCTTCATGGTAAAAGCCATGAAAAGCATCAGCATTGTGGCGAAAATTTTTGTTTTCATGATTTTAATAGATTGGTTTGTTGTTTTTCTGTCGCAAAGATACCCACAACACCGGCAAAAGGCATATAAGCAAGGATGCACCGGCTATCAAAATTCAGCCCATGCACCCTTTGCGACAGGAAATGACACAAATTTCATAGCCCGGTATGTATAAGTTGTCTGACAAAGTGTTTCCACGACATTTTGAGACAACTTCCCAAAGCTCATGGATATGATTCCGACATCCTGAATACGATAAGCAGGTCAGCGGCCCAGTCTGCCTCTGACATCCGACGGGGTTTCGCCGAAGGCATCGCGGAAACATTTTGTGAAATAGGCAGGGGTGGAAAACCCGGTTTCATATGCGATTTCGCTAATGGTTTTCTCAGTGCCTGCAAGGAGGGTGCGCGCACGGTTCAGACGCATGTCGCGCAGCAACTCTACCGGGGAGAAATTTGTCAGAGCCTTTATCTTGCGGTAGAATTGCGAACGGCCAAGCCCCATACGGGCTGCAAGCTCGTCGACACTGAGTTCGGGATTGCCCATATCCGCGTTAACGATTTCAACAAAACGCGAATAAAACTCGCTGTCGATGTCGCCGGGGGCTTTCACCGCCGGGATTTTCGACGGCACACAGCTGGCCGAGGTCGCCGCAGGCTGGCATTTCGCCCCCTTCTCATAAAGGGTATGGATGCGTTTGCGGTTTTCGATAAGGCTGCGGCAGCGCGAACGGAGCACCTGGTGGCTGAAAGGCTTTGACAGATAACCGTCGGCACCGCTGTCGTAGCCGCTGGCACGTTGCTCGTCAAGCGAGCATGCCGTAAGCATAAGAACCGGGATATGCGACGTCCCGACCTCGCTTTTGAGTATGCGGCAGCATTCAAGCCCGTCCATCCCCGGCATCATAACATCGCACACAACCAGATCGGGCACATATTTTGATGCCATCTTTACTCCCTGCGCCCCGTCGCAGGCCGTGATTACGTTATATTCCTCCTGTAGCAGCTCCACAAGCAGGGCGCGGATGTCGGGATTATCATCGATAACCAGCAGCACAGGCTTATCGCCCGGGGCATCGGGAACAACAGGCACAACAGGTTCCAGCTCGGCCAACACATCGACTGACGATTCTGTGGCGGGAACATCGGCGGCATCATCCATAACATGCCTTATAGGGATGACTACTGTGAAAACCGAACCTTTGCCGGGGGTACTGTCAACCGTAATAGTACCGCCATGTAACTCCACAAATGCTTTGGCGAGCGACAGGCCGATGCCCGAACCCTTCGGATTTATCTTTTCAACCTGGAAGAAGCTTTCAAAGATATGCTCCAAATCGCCCGCATCAATCCCCTTGCCGGTATCAGCCACTGAAAATTCCAAATTCGACGTGTCGGCGCGGCATGTGAATGTTATCTCCCCGTTGTCAGGAGTATATTTAAATGCGTTGCCCATGAGGTTGAAAAACACCCTTTCCACCTTTTCCACATCGATGGCAAGGATAGCTTCACCCTCCGGGCATAAATCCAACCTGAGTTTTATCCGCCGGCGCCGTGCAAGTTCAGAAAACGACGGGATCCATTCTTCAACCAACTTCCCGAAATCAACTTCCCTTAGGTTGAGCTGCATTTTGCCGTTCTCATATTTGCGGAAATCAAGAATCTCGTTAATCAGCCTCCTAAGAATCCTTACATTGCGTGAAGCGATTTCAAGAAGCGAATGTTGCCGCCTTGTAAGGTTGGTTGCATCGGCAAGCTGCTCCACCGGCTCTGCGATAAGGGTGAGAGGGGTGCGTAGGTCGTGCGACACATTGGTATAGAATGCCAGCTTCGACTGGGTGGCTTCGGCAAGTTGCCGGTTAAGTTCTTCCTGCATATCGCGCTGTTCCTCAAGCATACGGTTTTGCGCCATCAATGCCTCCTGGTGTCGTTTATGTTGCCAGAACGCCCTGAGCAGAAGGAACACCACTCCGAACAGCAATGCCAGGATTACTATTGAGGCATAAAAAAGAACCGTTTGAGCCGAATGCCTCTCCCAATATTCATCGACCTGCGATTTGAGAAGTTTCATTTTATCGGTCTCCTCCTTAAGCGATTCGTTTTGCAGCAACAGGATATCGGCATTGGTAAGGTCTACCGCCGACAACAAAGGCAGCACCTCGTCACGCTCAAACGGCTCCCCTTTCAGGATTGAGAGGGCGGTACGCACCAGCCTGTGCCCTTCGGTCGGATAAAGGAACGTGGCATCAATAACGCTGTCGGCCACTGCACGAATCCCTACATTCGGGGCTGCATCTATCCCTATAATCTTTATATCGCCGCGCCCCCTGGCTAGCGCCGCTTCCGACGCCCCTATGGCCATGCGGTCGTTGTGTGCATATACCATATTGGTTTCAGGATATACGCCAAGTAAAGAATCGACCAACGGGACGGCTTCCTCCTGGTTCCAGTTGCCATGCACACTTGCCAGTATCGACATCCCTTGTTCCGCTTTCATACCCTCCACAAAACCCGCATGACGCCGCTCGGTAGGAGTTGAGCGTTTACGCCCCTGGATTTCTATTATGTTGACAGGCCCTGTCAACATATGCCGCCCGTAATGGGCGGCTGCCCTGCCGATTCCCTCATCATCGGCCACTATACGGGCAGTGTAAGTATCGCCGACTATCTCACGGTCGAAAATCAACACAGGAATCCCCCTGCCATACACCTCCTTTATGACGGGCGTAAGGGCTTCAGCCTCGTTCGGTGCGGCAATTATTATGTCGAACCCGTTATCTGCGAAATAACGGATGTCGGCAATCTGTTTTTCATTATCGTCATCTGCCGAACGGATTTCAACAACCGCATCCTTATGAAACATTATCTCGCGGTTGATTTCATCATTCATTTTCGAACGCCAGTCGTCACGGCTGCACTGCGACACCCCGATGCGCCACACTTTTTCCTCACGGCAACCGGCAAGCATGAACACACAGCCCGATATTACGGCATATAGAATAAGGTTACGTATAAATCGCGTCATATAAGTTATAGCATACTTTGTTTGCGATGCGTAAAGGTAGAAAGAAAAATCATAAAAACAGGCCATTAGATTGCAAAAAACGTGCTATACAACATTTTCGACATAAGATGCACCATTCTTTATACCGTTTCCCCTCACAAATATATTAGCTTTGCAATAGGTTTGACCACCATGACATAAACATATATTTCAATAGCATGAAAAAACTGACTATAATCGGAACCGGGCTTCTTTCCGCCGCCCTATATGGCACCCTCGCCATGGGCGCCTCAACCGGGAATGGGATAAAAGTGGAGCATCTAGGTTCCAATAACACACTGGTGAGGGTGACAGGCTCCGGCCGTTACATCCTCCTGCCCGTACAGGAAACCAATGACGATGCTTCCGTCAGCATCCTTGTCGACGGTAAACCTGACCGCACCATAAACGTGCGGTTAGCCAAAACAAAAGTCGACTATACCGTGCCGTTCGACTTATCCCCCTACAAAGGCCGGAATGTGGTGCTGAACATAACCACCTCGCAAAACCGCGCAACCGTTCGCGAAGCCAAAGAGGATGCATGTTGGAACAATATGAGTGTGACTGACAGCTTCCCCGCCGCGAACCGCGAAAAATTCCGTCCGGCATTCCACCACACTCCAGTTTACGGATGGATGAACGACCCTAACGGGATGTTTTATAAGGACGGCGTGTGGCATCTGTATTACCAATGGAACCCCTATGGGTCGAAATGGCAGAACATGACATGGGGACACTCCTCATCGACCGACCTCATAAACTGGCAGCATCATCCCGCCGCCATCGAACCTGACGGCCTCGGCACTGTGTTCAGCGGAAGCTGTGCAATCGACAAGGACGATACTGCCGGATTCGGCAGCGATGCCGTAATCGCGCTATACACATCAGCTGCCGCAAGCCAGGTACAAAGTCTCGCTCATAGCAACAACAACGGGAACACGTTTGAAATATATCCCGGTAATCCTGTAATAACGCTCGAAAGCGAGGCACGTGACCCGAATATGTTCTGGAATGAAGCCACAGGGGAATGGAACCTGGTTCTGGCTCATGCACTTGAACACGAAATGCTTGTGTTCACGTCGCCCGACATGAAACAATGGACTCTGCAAAGCGCATTTGGGAAAGGACTGGGCGCACAGGACGGGGTATGGGAATGCCCTGACCTTTTCGAACTGGCCGTTGACGGCAGCGACCAAAAGAAATGGGTACTGATATGCAACATCAATCCCGGAGGCCCGTTCGGCGGCAGTGCCACACAATATTTCATCGGGGAATTCGACGGAAAGACCTTTACCCCTGACAGGGATGCCGACGGGAATGTCCCCACAAAATGGATGGATTACGGCAAAGACCACTATGCCACCGTAAGCTGGAGCAATGCCCCTGACAACCGCCGCACGGTTATCGGCTGGATGAGCAACTGGCAGTATGCCGCCGAAGTGCCGACCATGCAATATCGCAGTGCCAACACCTTGCCACGCGAAATCGGATTGTTCCGGGCTTCCGACGGGGAAATCTACACCTCATGTACCCCTTCACCTGAAATCGGTGCCTTACGGGGAAACGCCTCGGTGAAAAAACGCTCGTTCACAGCCGGCAAAAAAAGCCGCACCTTCGCATTGCCCGAAGCCAATGGTGGCATCTGCGAGATAACGCTCGAAATCACTCCTAAAAAAGGGGTTCCTGTCAACCTGACTTTGGCCAATGAGGCAGGCAATAAAGTTGAAATGGTATATAATCCCGCAGAATCAACTTTCTCGTTCGACCGCTACCAAAGCGGGCAAACTGATTTCAGCCAGGATTTCCCGGCAATTACAACCGCCCCCGCTTTTACCGACGGAGGCAACCTGCGCCTGCGCATCTTCATCGACCGCTCAAGCATCGAAGTATTTGAACAAAACGGACGGTTCGCGATGACAAACCTCGTTTTTCCCGAATCCCCCTACACAACGCTTTCGGTAAATGCCCCTGCCGGGAATGCCCGCATCGAAAACCTTGCGATATATCCGTTAAGAACCACCAACTAAATTAAATGAATACCGACATCTGTTTTTAATTCCGACCCTATAAATCACCACATGGAAACAACGCAATCAATATCCGTTGGGCGCAAGCACGCCATGCTCCAGATAGTGCCCGTAATGCTATGCTTTTTCGCCATGGGATTCGTGGATCTCGTCGGCACGGCATCAAACTATGTGCAAAAGGACCTCGGCCTGACCGACTCCCAGGCCAACCTGTTCCCCTCACTTGTGTTTTTCTGGTTCCTGATTTTCTCAGTACCCACCGGGATGCTGATGAACCGCATCGGACGCAAAAAAACCGTGCTGATATCGTTAGCGGTAACCGCGCTATCGCTCGTAATCCCCCTTTTTGGCGACAGCTACGCGTTCATGCTCGCCTCGTTCTCTCTTCTAGGCATAGGCAACGCATTGATGCAGACCTCGCTCAACCCCCTGGTGAGCAACCTTATCGGCAGCGACAAACTGGCCTCGACACTTACATTCGGACAATTCGTAAAAGCCATCGCGTCATTCCTTGCCCCGTTGCTATGCGCCTGGGGTGCCACAACCCTGTTCCCCACATTCGGCCTGGGCTGGCGCTTCCTGTTTGTAATTTATGCAGCCGTCAGTGTGCTGTCTATTGCAGTGCTCGGAGCCACCCCGATTGAGGAAGAACGCCCCGACAAAGCATCGGGAATCAGGGAATGCATAAAGCTGCTTGGCCGCCCCTTCATCCTGCTCTGTTTCATCGGCATCATGTGCCACGTAGGCATCGATGTGGGAACCAACACTGCCGCCCCGAAGATTATAATGGAACGCCTGTCGCTCCCTCTCGAAGAAGCCGGTTTCGCCACCGGGCTGTATTTCATTTTCCGCACAGCCGGATGTTTCCTCGGCGCCTTCCTACTCCGCGTCATGCCGTCAAAAACCTTTTTCGGAATCTCGGTGCTGATGATGCTGGCAGCCATGGTGATATTGTTCTTTGCCGATTCGTTGACAGCTATCTACGTCGGAATCGCCTTGGTCGGGTTTGGTAACTCAAACGTATTCTCTGTCGTATTCTCACAAGCAATAACTTCCGCACCTGCCGAGAAAAACGAGGTTTCAGGCCTTATGATTATGGGTCTTTTCGGCGGCACCGTTTTCCCACTCGCCATGGGATACGCCGCCGATGCCATAGGGCAGGCCGGTTCCATAGCCGTAATGGCAACAGGTGTAATCTACCTGCTTTACTATACCCTGAAAATAAAATAGAAGTTGAGAAGTTGAGAAGTTCAGAAGTTGAGAAGTTTAGAAATTTATATACCTGGGAATGTAGCCCCGTTTAAATATCCAAACTTCACAAGTTCACTCAATTTCATAAATGCCATTTCTCAATTTCTGAACTTCTTAACTTCCCAGCTTATAAACTTCTTATAATTAACCATGAACGACATTATAGTTGGAATGGGAGAGGCCCTGTGGGACGTTCTCCCCGAAGGAAAGAAAATCGGCGGCGCACCTGCCAATTTCGCCTATCACGTTTCGCAATTCGGCTTACCGAGCTGTGTTGTAAGCGCAATCGGCGATGACAAACTCGGTGCTGAAATCATTGAAAATTTCAATGCGAAAGGTCTGCAACAACTTATTGAAACCGTGCCATATCCAACGGGGACGGTACAGGTGGAAATCGACCAGGCAGGCATACCCCAATATGAAATCAAAGAAAATGTGGCATGGGATAACATCCCCTACACCGCACGCCTGGAAAACCTTGCACAACGCACCCGGGCAGTGTGCTTCGGTTCGCTGGCGCAGCGTAGCGTGGTGTCGCGCACCACAATCAACCGGTTCCTCGATGCCATGCCCCACGATAACGACCCCCTTGTGGTGTTCGATGTAAACCTGCGTCAGGGATTTTATAACAAGGACATTCTGTGCAACTCCATGAAACGTTGCAATATCCTGAAAATAAACGATGAGGAGCTTGTTACGGTTAGCCGTATGTTCGGCTACCCCGGTATCGACCTTCAGGATAAATGCTGGATTCTACTCGGAAAATACAACCTTAAAATGCTGATTCTTACCTGCGGAATAAACGGCAGCTACGTGTTCACTCCCGGTAACGTATCGTTCCATCCGACACCGCTGGTGGAAGTGGCCGACACCGTAGGTGCAGGCGACTCGTTCACAGCGGCCTTCATCTCCTCCATTCTAAAGGGGAAAACAGTGCCGGAAGCTCACAAACGCGCTGTCGAAACATCCGCATTCGTGTGTACACAACAAGGTGCGATGCCACTGCTCCCGGCAGAGCTCACACAATAACAGCTAATACAGAAGCCGTAAATTAGTTTAGGTTTGGATAAATAATCGGCAGTGTGTCAAAATTCAGAATTTTGACACACTGCCTTGCTTTTCGCCTGTATGGCGAGGATGCTGACAGGATGTTTCAGAATGCAGCTCACATCATTTTGGCAATATAATCTCTCCAACCGGAATACGGTCGGCTTCGGTAATAGGACGTAACACCCGGCACGGGTTGCCGACGGCAAGCACCGACGGCGGCACATCCTTGGTAACCACGCTGCCCGACCCGATAACGGCATTGTCACCGATAGTCACACCGGGTAACACCACCACATTCCCTCCAAGCCACACATTATTGCCTATCGTGACCGGGCGCGAACGCATCACCCCATCGTTTCGCTGCGATGCATCAAGGGCATGAACAATAGTGTATATACTCACATTAGGACCGATAAACACGTTATCGCCTATCGTTACCGGGCCTTCATCGAGAATGGTCAGATTAAAGTTGCCTATAAAGTTTTCCCCAATCGAAATCTGCTTTCCGAAATCACACCGAAACGGGCTATGGATGATAAACCGCTCCCCTACCTTGCCAAGCAATCTCCGCAATATGGTCTCCCGTTCGGTTTTCCGCGACGGTGGCAGTGCATTAAGCTCATAACATAATTCCTCGGTTTCAGCCAGCGGTACACCTATTTCAGGCACAATACCGTGATGCCACATCCCGCCCCTCATCAGTTCCAGGCTATTCATAACATTCAATATCTATCGTTATAAAATCTTTAGTAAGAACGGTTTCCCGTCCAGACTTGCAAAAATAGCATTATCCCGTTATTTACAAAAGGCCCTGTTCCAAAATTTTGGAACAGGGCCTTTTGTAAATAACGGGATACACTACCTGAACAAATCAGATATTCACCGTAATCGGACTGTCGAGAGTGCCCGACGAGCGGTAAACCTTGCCACCCTTAAGCACCTCTACATTCACTTTTCTGAAATCCAACGGGAATGAGCCTTCGGAATCACTTATGGCAACAGCGACCTTGTTTCCGTTCTGACGGGCGGTAAAATCAACAATCTTATATTCCCCGTTGCGGAAGCCCCAGCCGTCACCTTCGTCCCAATAGAGACTTCCAGAGGCTTTACCCTCCTCATCGAGCACTACAACAAGGGTGAGAGGGTCGAACACATTTTCAGTGAGGTTCTGGACCACCTTGCCAACAGGGATAATGCTTCCGCCACGCACACGCATATCAGCCTGGTATTTCCCTTCGGTGTCACCCTTCACAAGCGACATCTTCTCCCATATCCCTTTGGGAAGCGCGGGGTTTTCGGCAAATGCAGGAATAACCAGTATATCCTCGCCCAGCATAAAAGCCTGCTCTTCCGCACGCAACGATACGTCAGCCGGATCGGCAAAGAACACGGGTGCCATAACAGGCTGGCCATCCTTATGGGCGTTATAAAATGCTGTGTAAAGATAAGGCATCAACCTGTAACGGCGTTCGATAGCCATGCGCGATTCCTTCTCGACCTCCTTGGTATAAGCCCAGGGTTCCTTATCGGAAGTATCGCAGGAAGCATGGCCGCGCGAGAAGGGGAAGAACGCCCCGAAGCCAATCCAATGCCCCCACAAATCGGGAGCAGTCTCATTAGCGAAACCACCTATATCAGGCCCGTTGAAAGGCTGCCCCGAAAGGCCGAGGGTAAGCGACATGGGCACAGACAACTTCATATGGTCGTATGAAGCGCCGTTATCGCCGGTCCACATCGCCGCATAACGCTGTCCGCCGAGCAGGTTGGAACGGGAAAGGATGAAAGGACGTTTGTCGGGATTAGCGGCCAGGATGCCGTCGCGCGAAGCTTCTACCATCAAACGCCCGTAGGCATTGTGATACATCCCGTGAGTGCCGGTAGGGAGATTTCCCCCGCCGAGATGGATGCAGCTTTCGGGCATCGTGCCACCAGGGCCGTCGAACACCGAAGGCTCGTTCATATCATTCCATATGCCGTCAATGCCGCAGCTTAGGAAATCCTTATAAAGCTTACCCCACCATGCACGGGTTTCAGGGCGCGTGAAATCAGGGAAAGCGCAATCGCCGGGCCACACCTTGCCGTGGAACTCGTTGCGATAGGCATCCTTCACAAACACATCCTGCTCCTTACCGGTAGAATAAACGAAATAATCTTCATCCACCTTCACTCCGGGGTCGATCATATAGACCGACTTGAAACCATTGTCGTGCAGGAATTTGTTCATACGTGCCGGGTCGGGGAATTCCTTGTCGCTGATAGTGAACACCCGGTAACCGTCCATGTAGTTTATATCAAACCAAATGACATCACATGGAATCTTCTTGCTGCGGAATGTTTCGGCAACCTCGCGCACACGTGCCTCGGGAACATACGAGAAACGGCTCTGATGATAACCGATAGCCCACCTCGGAGGCATCTCTATAGTCCCGGTCAGTTCGGCAAGCCCTTTAAGCACCTCCTGCGGGGAAGTGCGGTCGATTACATATGTTTTAAACGGTGCGCCATCGGCCTCGAACACGATTTTGTCGGAACCCGTAGAAAGCTCGGCTTTATGGAACGTGTCGAAAAGCACTCCGAATGCCGACCCGTCGGGACGCACCCCCATTACCCACGGGTGGGTCTGATATAGCCGCTTCCCGCCGTCAACAAGATAGAGACCCGTATCCGTGTTCCACATCTTTATCTTCTGACCGTTACGCAACAGCGGCCCTGTAACCTCGCCGCCACCATACAGACTCGTTCCGTCAGGCACAGCCACCGTGGCAACGACAGTACCACGGTCAGTTGTCTCATACTTTGGTGTAAACTTCCATCCTGCAGGCACTTCCCCCTGTATTACCGGCTGATGTGACAGAATCAGCATCGGGGTAGAAAGGCTGTCGAATCGTTCAGGCACGAATTCCACAATCCCTTTACCCACCAAAGCCGACCCGGCAATCCCGACATTGGCTCCGAACACATAGCCGCCCGACATAGTCATGGCCGCTGCCAACGCCGCAAATGATTTAACTCTCATAACTTATAATCTAATTGGTTTGTCTCAACGATTGGTTTGTAGGAATAAAGATTAGTTCATTACATAGAACGGACAAACAAAGAATCCCAACTAAACAACCAAGCAAATCATAAGTAAGTCGTGGAAATTATTTATGCACAAAAACCGCTCCACCCAATCTCTTCATTCCACAATTTCATCGCATATTATTGCAGGATACCGCTATTTATAGTATCTTCGCATAGCGAACCAATCACCGAAAGAGCCATGGAAGGAGTCCAGAACCAGCGATTGCAAAACTATTTCAATAGCACCGTTCTCAATCTGATATTTATGTGGATAGTAGCGTTACTGTTGCCTACTGCCGCAGGCAATTTGATTGCAACAATTGCCATCAGCCTGCTTGCTCTTGCTGCTATTGTATATTCCATATGGTATTGGGTAACAAAACCGGAACATATCCATGTATGCAAAGGGCTATCCAACATATCAACATGGCTGTATGTGGCCTATTTTGTCGCATGCTGGTTTATTGCCGATAACCCCGACCGGCTCCACAGATGGGCATGGTGCGCATTAGCCTCAGCCGCAATCGTAACCATTATCTTCCTGATAAAATGCCGGAAATAACACCCGACAACCGATTATGGCACCGGCCATCTATGCAGTGGCGATAATTATATATACAGATTTCAAATAAATGACAAGCAATCGGATTAAACGAAACATCTTCCTAATCTTCAGCATCATAGGCTTGGTTGTTTTGGCTATACGCGTGAACGACCTCATAAGGTATGACGGAGATTGGTGGAGCGTGATAGGCGCAGCCATCCTATACGGTTGGATATTTGACATCTATCTTTCCTACCGCCGCAAAGTCCGTCGCGAACAACAGCACGACTAATCCCTGATAAGTCATCAAGAAACTATTCCCCCACCATACTACGGTTTTACCAACAGCAAACGGCCTATATCTAATTATTACTGTCCGCTAAACCATAAAAAGGCGAGTCCAACTTCCTGAACGGCAGAAGTTGGGCTTACTTTTTGTCTTTGACAAGCCCCCTCAGCAGTTTTCAGGAACTTCGGGAGGCGATTCCGATGCTTCGGCGAGCATGATTTTCAGGTCTGCATCGGGCTGATTGAGGAACTTTTCGAGATTCAGGTAATACATCAGCACAATTCTGACGATTGTAGCAAGCCCTGAGAAGCTCCAACGTCTTTCGAGTTTGCTTTGAAGTACTGACAGCAGCAGATTTGCGATGAGTGTAACCCATATCTGGATTTTGATGGCGTTGGCGCAATGTGGGCTGCATCAACAATCTTATTTGTCTTGATGTAGCCGGGGTTCCTGTTGTGTACAACTCGTATGTACACTGGAAAAAAGCCATCTGACCGGGCCTTTCTCACGACTGCTTTCAGTGTCGTCATAATTAACTGATTTTGCGAGGTGTAAACATGGTGTAAGCAGGTGTAAGCGGAGGGGTGATTTGGTGTAAGCGTGGTGTAAGCAGAATTGAGCATTTGACTCGTTTTTTGCGGTCAAGTGTACGAACCGCCTAAGTGCAATTCAGGCTGTAATCACCTTTTAATCGGTAGATTACAGCCTGAAATAAGTATTTATGTCAATGGAGGATTAGTCCTCTATCGCTGCCTGGGCCGCCAATAGAATTAAGTGATATTGACCCACTTGTCGAGTATGTTGAATTTTTGTTAGATTTAGAATTTACGTCCCATGCGTTTTAAGTCCGTGCAAGCGTCTACAAGGAAGTAGTAAATACCTACGGCGTGCTCGTTAGCGAATGACATTGCCCACTCGCTAAACTTTTGCTCTATCCCGGTCTTGGGGTCGGTGTAATCAGTTTCCCACAGGTCGGCGAGGTCTGCATTTACCTCATTGGGGGTGTTGCCGAGTGCGTCTACCACCTCGGCAGGGTATTCTTCAATCAAACCCTTGCTCCAATCTCCAAACTCGGAGCCGGGATTGAGTAGCAGATACTCAAATGCGGCGTCTTTGAGTTCGTCCATGAGTGGCTCTGTTTCGTTATATGGGTATTCTCTGTTCATATCTTTGCTTGAATTATGCCCAAATTTGGGCGTTAGGAGCGCGTACAATCACTTTCTCCTCTATCGGTGGAGTTTATCATCTGAGCCAACAAAAGCGGCCTATTGGGCCGTTACAGCCCGTATTTGTATTTATCACGTCTATCCAACACTTTGCGCATAGTTTCAAGAGTTTTATGAAGAGCTTCTTCTTGTTCCCATGTTTCGGGAATGAGTTTCTCTCTGAATGCCTCATTTAACGCAACAATACATAGCATCAACTCTCTTTCGTTTTCTTCGTATTGTTCGATTTGAATTCTTAAATCATTTAGTTCACTCATTTGCCACGCTCAATAAGTAAGTCAATCATCTTGTCTTTCGTTCTGGACAGCTCCGCAGTGATTTCTTCATTTTTGACACGAAGTTCCTCAATTTCTTTCTTCATTGATTTACGCTCAGCCTCCCATGCTTTCTTTTCACCTTGCAGGTCTTGAATTTGTTGCTGCAAATTCTTGATTCTCTCTTTAAGAACAGCATCGCCAATTAGCACCTCAGAATCCTCTGCATAAATACCATCAGGAGAAAAGAAGTTGCCTTTTGTAGTTGCCGGTACCATCATGCTACCGATACCCGATTTCACCCATTCAACTGAGAGGTTATGTGCGTGACAAATTTTCCCAATGGTCTTATCGGTAATCTTTTGCTTCCCTTCCAACATCTTTCCGAAGTTGGAGGGGTCTATGTTTGCTTTGCTTGCAAAGGCATTTTGCGTGGCATTAAGCACTGCTATCGCCTCTTTCAAGCGTTCTACCATATCATTCATACCTTGGTATTACTGTTAATAATTATTAAAATTTCACACTTTGTTTGGTAATACCGTGGTAATACCATATATTTGCAGTGTAATTCTAATGTCGTAGCGTTGTAACTCGCTTAGATTAAGAAGCAAAGATAACAAATTCTACTCAAAAAATACCAAGTAAGATGACAGAAAATTGCTACCTCGTGAAAAAGGTGTCTATCACAGATACTCTGCGAAACATCCCAGTAGGGAAACCTGTACTCTTTGATTGTCGGGAAGCCGGTCCTATGGCTTCAGCTAAAGCGGCTGTAAGTCGATTAAATGGTTCGGCAAACAAAGAGGTATATTCCATTTCAAGCAAAGACAACGGAGCGACTTACGAAATCCTACGTTCAGAATAACTAAAAAAGACATCAATCATGAAAAAAGTAACTATCACTCTCGCACTCGTGGCCGCGCTTCTCACCGGCTGCAAATCTAACAAGGTCGCTCTTGAACAGCTCCGCGCCGATGTGTCGTGGTCGGCTTTCTGTGCCGCTCGTGGCTACGACATCAACGACAACACTTATCCTGTCATCAATGAGTATCTCGATACTTGGTGTGGTTCGGTTGATGAAGAGGCCGCTCTCATCGAAGCAGGAGTAGAACCCTATTAAATCTCACAGCCATGAATAAGACAATTTCAATACTCCGTATCTTGATAATCTTTGCGCTCTGCGGTTTCGCATTCCTGTTTCTCTTCGGCGAAGAGCAGGACGAAAACCTGCTGACATGGACTCTCCGCTTCATCTGCGACAAGGCTCTCGCCATCGGCGCATGCTTTGTTATCGCCCGGCTCTACAAACGTTGGAGTAAGATTGACCCTTGGTTTATCGCATACGACAAAATGTGTGACGAGGTGATGGACAAACCTAACCCATCTCAACTCTAATATCAATGCCTCCAACAGTACACATACAATTCTCTGACAGGCTCGTCAGCTATGAAACATTCATGACCGACCTTACAGCACGGTTGGCACGAGTGATTAAGAGCGATGCAGCCGACCCGGAGTATATCTCCCAACGCACGGCCTATTCAATCTTCGGACGCAAGAATGTTGACCGTTGGAGGCGCACAGGAAAGGTAAAGCCCTCCAAACGTCCGGGCAAGGTTGAATACTGCATGGCAGACCTACGCCTCCTTCAGAGAACAGAACAGGATTACCTCAACCAATAAGACAGATACAATGGATTACGCAATATACAAGACCAATGACGGCAAGAATCCTCGTGTTATTTACCGCTTCACGCAGGAGGCTTGCAATCACAGGGCGAAACTCGCCGCGAAAGCGAAACTCAATGAAATGTGGCTACGCGTTACCGACAGGCTTGACTATTTCCAGAATGCCGAAGGAAATGACAACGAGTTTTCCTATGACCACCCCACAAGCATAAATACATCAGAGCGGATACGCTTTTACATAGCAAAGCTCTGACGGCTCAGCCTCTCGGTGTGTCGGTCGCACTACAGATTTTGGTTCTGTCGGAGGGGGTTCGATTCCCTCAGAGGCTACAAGTAGCGGTAGTTGCTACATGATTGATAACCTCGGAGGCTGCGCTGTCAGCCTAAGCCAAAGTGCAGCCTCCATTTTTCAATCAAGCAATCCGCAAATGTTTAACAATTTAACTCCATCAATCATGGGCAACCTACAACTGACGGTTGAGGAAATCAACCAACTCAAGCCGCTCGAAATAGTCGAGCATCCTGTCGTGCGTGAGCGCTTCATATTTATCTACGACAAACTTTGGGGCAACGGTGAAGCCGCTTATGAGCGTGAAAGTATCTACTTCAACAAGGCTCTCCGCGACAACGACAAGGGCAAACTGCAACGCGCCACACCGTTCAGCATCTTCACGGCATTCATTGACCTTGCCGTGTGTGGCCTCTCACTTGAACCCGGCACACGCGCACTCGCATACCTCATGGGGCGTAACGTCAATGTCGGCACCAAAGAAAGACCTCAATGGGAGGGTCGCTGCGTCCTCACCGTGTCGGCCTACGGCGAACTTGTGATGCGTACTCGTGACGGTCAAATACGTCATGCCGACAATCCTGTACTCGTCTACGACAATGACGAATTTTCATTCAAGGACATTGACGGTCGCAAATCTGTGTCTTACACCTGTAACCTACCTCACACCGGCCACAACATCATTGCTTGCTACCTGCGTATCACTCGCGCCGATAGTTCTATCGACTACTCAGTGATGTACCCCGAAGATTGGTGCCGCCTCGCCGGTTACTCGCAGAAGCAGAACCGAGGTGTCGCCAACGAACTCTACGGCATGGACGCTAACGGTGTTGTCCACATCGACCCCGGCTTCCTCATGGCCAAGTGTATCAAACACGCTTTCAAGTCTTACCCGAAAGTGCGCATCGGTCGCGGCACCGAACTACAATCACAACAGGTAGACGAACCGGCTCAGCTTTCCGATGAGGAAATCTACGGAGTAGACCCCGACACCGGCGAAGTCCTCGACAATGCTCCCGAACCTGCGCCTCAGCCATTCGGTAACAACGAGCCTCCACAGGGCGTAACTGTAAACACTGATGATGAGGAAGGCTTCTGAAAGCAACATCAAGCCTTGCAGTGGGTGTCCGCTTGTGCGTAACACTCTCAACGGACACTATTGCACTCGGCTTGGTATCATCACCGAATACGCTAAAACAAAACCGTGTAACCCATAAATATATCAATCATGGCAGATAACACCCAAGCATTAACAATCTTCGAGCAGAAAAACGTGCAGACCCTTGCCGAACTCGCTCCACAGTCGTACCGCGAGAACCAATTATCTCATACCCGGTGCCTTGAAGTAGGCAGCGCCCTGTTGCTCCGGGTAAAAAAGGAGGGCATGACAGACGCTCTCGATATAGAGATAGCCAAGTTCATCGAAAAAGCAAAGCTGACCGTCAAGAAGATGAACGGCAAGCGCACTCCTGTTACGCAGCTCTTTGACCAAATCCGTAAGGTCTACACCTCAATGGAGAATGATGTAGACCCCACCAAAGCAGACTCAATCCCCAATCAACTGCAAGCCCACCGCAATGCCTATGCCAAGAAAAAGCATGAGGAGGAGGATCGCCGCCGCCGCGAAGATGCCGCTCGACAGGCAAAGGAGAATGCCAAAATTCGCTATCGCGCTGATGTCAATGACGACTATGTAAGCCAGTTCAACGCTCTTGTCAATAAGAGCATCAACGAGCTTACCGACATGGATAAGCAGATAAGCCTCGACAATTACGAGATTGTCTACGATGGCATCAAGAATTTCAGTTGCGAACTTCCTGCAACATGGTGTCAGACGGTAATAAGCGGCGCACATCGTCCTGTCGAACTTACCCCGGACGAATGCCGCGCTATACAAGCCAACGTGATGGCCGGCCTCGTCAATCGCTTCAAGGAGCAATTCCCTTTTGAGGTGCAAAGCATACGCGATGATATTCTCGACCGTATGCCCTCAAAGAAAAAGGAGCTTGAGCGCATCGCCAAATCGTCAGCCGAGGAAGCCGCCCGCATCAAGGCCGAAATGGAGGCTAAGGAACGCGCTGAGGCCGCTCGTAAGGAAAAGGAACGCGCTGAGCGAGAGAAACAGGAAGCCGCTGAAAAGCAGCTTGCCGCAAAGAAACAGGAAATGGACGGTCTTTTCGGCGCACAGGTCGCTACACCTGTGGCATATCAGCCTAAGACACAGGTTAAGAAAAAGGTGGTTATCAATTCTGCCGAGGACATCATGAAGATTGTTGCTTTTTGGTGGTCACAAGAGGGCTGCACAAAGACCTTAGAAGAACTCTGCAAGGAGTTTAAGAAGCAAATCACCTTTGCCAATACCGCCGCAAACTCCAAAGACAACGCTATGTTCATCGCTGATGTCCAATACGAGGACGAGGTTAAAGCCAAGTAACCATGAGCCAAAACCCGGACGCATATTACAGCCGTACAGAGGTCAGCAACTCTGACCTCACGGCTCTAAAGAACCTCTTACACCCAGTGCCTATGCCGCCGGGTGTAAAGGAGGCCGCGTTTCGCTTCGGCAATCTCGTGGACGCGATAATCACCGAGCCGGAGCGAGTGAACTACTACCAACTGACGGTAGATGATGAGCAATACACCGATGATGAGTTTCGCCATGCAAAGGAAATGTATCGCTCCCTGCGTATGACTGCTCGGCATGACCCCTTTCTCGCAAAGGTGTTGGCTGAAGCCGAAACACAGCGCTACATGGTCAATCAAGCACAGCCGTTTGAGTATGGTGGCTTCCCTTTCACGCTCGATACGCGCTGTAAGTGGGATTGGTGGCTTGACCTCTACAAATTTGGTGGCGACCTCAAAACCTGTTCAGCCGCAACCCAAAAAGAATTTGATGATGCCGTTGATTTCTTCGATTGGGACAGGAGCCGCGCATGGTACATGGACATCGCACATTCCGACTGCGATTTCATCTATGCCATCAGCAAAAAGAACTGCAACGTATTTACCACACGCATACGCAGGGACGACCCGGTGTATCTCCGTGGCAGAGATAAGTATCTTGAATTAGCATTTCAATATTGGTGCCTCGCATTATGAATAAAGTAAAAGTTATAGTTCAGTTCTCTGGAGGAAAGGACTCACAAGCCTGTCTAATAAAAGCTTGTGAAGACTTCGGGGCTAATAACGTCACGGCTGTTTTCTGTGATACCAGGTGGGAGCATGAGCAAACATATTCTCATGTAAAGGAGGTAGCATCTAAACTTGGTGTCGACCTTATAATACTCAAAAATGAGTCTGTTGATGGTATGTACGGATTGTGCAAACGAATGAAATGGTTTCCCGATTCGCAAAATCGCATGTGTACTGTGCAATTAAAAATATGGCCAATGATAGACTGGATTCTTGAACAAAATAAGCATCTTGTCATAATTCAAGGTATCCGTGCAAAAGAAAGCGCAGAACGAGCAAAATTTAATGTTGAGTGCTCGTATTTCAGTGAATATTTTGATGACACCCACAAAAAACGCTTGTATAGGAAGCGAGATGTAAAAGAGTGGTGCAAAACTCACGATGCATCAGTTTTACGCCCTATCTTTCATTGGACTGCTCAACAAGTTATCGACTACATTCTGTCTCATGGTCAACGCCCGAATCCCTTATACGAACGCGGAGCGTCAAGGGTTGGCTGTTTCCCTTGCATTTTTGCGAGACTGAGCGAAATAAAAATAGTTGCACGCGATGAACGATACAAACAACGTGTGATAGACCTTGAAAATGAAGTGAACCTATCACGCGATAAAGGTAAAGAGGCATCATTCTTCTGCAAAGGGAAAATCCCAGCAAGGTTCTGCATTCAGAATAGTAATGGAGCACCAACATTCGCAGAGATTTCTGATTATGTACTTCGGAATGAAAACCAACCGACACTATGGGACGATACTGAGCCAATAATGTCTTGTGTGTCCTTGTATCATGGACTGTGTGAATAATAACAATATGAAAGAGTTAAAACATAACCTCCGAGTAGAGCCATACGAGTACCAACGTGAGGGTATTCTGTTCGGCCTCGAACGTCACCGCCTGTTAATTGGTGACGAGCCGGGGCTTGGTAAGACGTTGCAGTCTATCGGCATTGTCGATACTGCCTCAGCTTACCCCTGTTTGGTAATCTGCCCCTCCTCGCTGAAAATAAATTGGCAGCGTGAGTTTGAGAAGTTCACCGACAAAAAGGCTCTTGTGCTTGACAATGCCACTCGCACATCGTGGCCGTATCTCCTCGGCATGGGTATGTTCCATGTTGCTATTGTCAATTATGAGAGTCTGAAAAAGTTCTTTGTGTGGGACATCAAGGGCGGCAAGACATTCACGCTCAAAGATGTTGTATTCAACCGCGACATCAACATCTTCAAGTCCGTTATCATGGACGAGTCGCACCGGCTCAAAGACCCCACGGCACAGCAAACAATGTTCACTCGTGGCATTGTCGAGGGTAAGGAGTGGCGCATATTGCTCTCCGGCACCCCGGTTGTCAATCACGCGCAAGACCTCGTTGCACAACTCGCCATCATGGGGCGACTGCTCTCTGACTTCGGTAGCCGTGGCAAATTCCTTGCCGACTACGGAGAGAATGAAAATCTATCCGAGTTGTCCGACAAACTGTATGATACCTGTATGATACGGCGAGAGAAAGCAAAGGTGCTGACGCAGCTCCCCGACAAAACGCGAACCGACCTCTACGTTGAAATATCCAACCGCGATGAATACGACCTCGCTGCCGCCGACCTCGCCGCCTATCTGCGCGAATACACCAAGTGTACCGACCGCGACATCCGGCGCAAAATGCGCATGGAGGCTCTGGTAAAGTTCATGACCCTGCGCTCCCTCGCTTCCAAAGGTAAGGTAAAACAGGCAACAGACTTTATACGCAATTTCCTTGCCAATGGCAAGCCTTTGATTGTGTTCTGCTCACTCAAAGAGATTGTCAAGGCTTTGCAAAAGCAATTCCCCGATGCCGTCCGTGTCACCGGCGATGATAGCCTTGCCGAGAAACAGGCTGCTGTCGATGCGTTTCAGTCCGGCGAAGCTCAGTTGATAATCTGCTCCATCAAAGCTGCCGGTGTCGGTCTGACACTCACAGCGTCCTCTAATGTGGCCTTTGTGGAATTTCCGTGGACGTATGCCGATTGCTGTCAGTGCGAAGACCGCGCCCACCGCATCAGCCAAAAGAATAACGTGAACTGCTATTACCTCATCGGGCGCAGTACCATTGACCCGGTTCTCTACAATATCATTCATAAAAAGCGGAGCATCGCCAATCAGATAATGGCATCCGATGATGATATACCGACCGACAAGATGTATTTCGATGAACTTGTAAAATCTTTCCTCGACTATGGTTGAAATCAGCAATTCAGATATTGAGCGCATAATGTCCTGCCTCGATATTGCCATAGAGCATTACAAGTCATTGAACGGTCTGCGCAACAGCACCCACGCTTGGGCAATAGGCCAACTTAAAGATAAAATAAATCGAAAACTTAAAAAACAACATTCAAAATCGACTAATCATGACAAAGAATGACATCGCAGTTGAACTCTGTAAGCGTATCCCTGACCTGCCGAAATCTACGGCTCTCCATGTCGTAGACGGTGTGACCGACATTCTCGCTGACGCTTTCGACCGTGGCGAAAACGTCTATCTCCGTGGCTTCGGTACGATGGAAGTCAAAACCACAAAGAAGAAAAAGGCGCGTAACATCAACGCTGGTACTACGGTTGTAGTTCCGGCACAGCGCATTGTGAAATTCAAACTCAGTAATCAACTCAAAAATCGCATGAACAATGATTGACTCAAGAAAAACGGAAATCCGCTATATAACGGATGACCCCAAAAAGATGCTCGGTAAATGGGTCGCTCGTCGCGCCCTAAAAACGTGGACCGAGGACTTCGTAGATGAGAGTAGCGGCAAAGTTGTATCCATAGAACGGAACGAAATTCTGCTTGAACGTGGCACCTATATCAGCCAAGACGTTCTCTGTACAATCAATTTCATGATACAAGAGGGTTCTCTTAAAGAAGTAGAGGTTTCTAATCAGAACCGGCAGGGTATGTTACTTGAGAACCGTTCACTGTTACCATTCAAAGCTGTGGCTAAGATTGACGGAAAACGCAAGTCATTCCTTCTATATGCTAATTCTATTGCCAATGCATTGGTGATTATGGTGGACTTCATAGAGCTAAACTATAAAGGCGGTTTTGAAATTTCGGATATCAAAGAAATGGATTATTGTGTGGTTATTATAGACCGCCTTAAATCCGCTGAAGCTCGTAGATACGAAATTGATGCTGCATATCTGAAAGGTGATATTTCAATGGAAGATTTTGTTGAGGCAACCTGCGACAATATTTCTAAAGGAAATCCCGATGATGAGCAGCAGGACGATGATAAAAAGGAAACAAAGAAATTCTATCAGATTGGTGCTCATGTTATCCTCCATGATGACAAAGAAGGCGACATAGAAGAAGACCACACATTCATCGTTCAGACAGTTTCCGCTGTCCGTGCTAATATGCTTATCGAAAAATGGCTTCGCGACAAGCAGGAGGAGCGTTTCATGGAGTCCTTGAAACACCCAGAACGGACTTTTGTTAAGTATAAGATAAACTCATTTATTGAAGAGTCAAAGATAATCCCTATCGGCTGTTTTATCCCTGTTGACTTTTTAAAAGTTTACAATGACAGCTATGACGATTGACGAATTTAAGGCATTGCGCGTTGCACCGGCCACAAAAAAACGCAACAAGTATGGTGCAAAGAAGTCCGGCGGCTACGACTCCAAAAAGGAACATAGCAGAGCCAACGAACTGAAGCTGATGCAACGCGCCGGCCTTATCTCTAATCTCCGTGAGCAAGTAAAGTATGTGCTTATCCCTGCGCAACGCGACACCGCCGGCAACCTCTTGGAAAGGGAGTGTTCCTACTATGCCGATTTTGTCTACAACACAGACGGCAAGACCGTTGTCGAGGACACAAAGGGAGTCCGCACAAAAGAGTATAAAATCAAACGAAAATTGATGCTCTATGTCCACGGAATATCAATCGTAGAAATTTAATCAATACGGCTATGGCACGAATAGCAAAATCGGGGCTTGAGTATTTCCCCTTTGATATAGACTTCTTTCAAGACATACGCATTCGCAAGTTCATCAAGCGTCAAGGTGGTAAAGCTGTCACAGTATATGCTCTCCTGCTCTGTCTTATCTACAAGAATGGGTACTTCATGCAGTGGGACGATGAGTTGCCTTTCATTGGCTCGGAAATGTCGGGCTTTGAGGAGGCTTATGTATTGGAGGTTATTAAAACCTGCCTGACGTTGGGGTTATTCGATAAAAATATGTATGACACGGAACAGGTCTTAACATCTAAGGGTATTCAAGTGCGCTATTGCAATATTCAGCGCCTCAACAAACGTATGAGCCGGATTGATAAATACTCTTTGTTGGACGAGCCTCAGCAAAGGACTACAGCAAGCAAACCTAAAACGAAACAGCCAAAAGCGGCGAAGCCGGTCACACCACAGGCACCTGCGCAGGTTACACCCGTGCCTCCGGCTCCGACCAAAACCAATAATACGGAGTGGCTTCATGAGTTTTTTGCCAATGGGCAGAGTGAAAACTTACAAATGCTTTGCAAGAACTTCGGATTAGGTTATGGCGAGATAGGTATATTGCGCTCATTGGCAGAGGCTGTCGTAGCTGAATGGGAGCTGTCAAAAACTCAACATAGAGATTACAGCGATTGGTCGCGTCACCTTATATCGGCCATGAGGATTAAAAACCGCGACACAGCATCAAATACAAATAACCAACCCTCAACACCTGCTCCGACTGATTACACATTTGGCGGTGGGTTTGGAGGCCAAGACGTTTGATTATGTTACAGAAGATTGGAGATAGTTTGCCGGATTGGATAACGCAACAAAACGCATATCGTCAAGAACGAGAGGAGCGTGAGTTGCAAGCCAAGATGGAGCAAGACCACGCCCGCCGCATGGCCGCTGAGCCTAAAACCGAGGAGGAGCGCCAACGCGCCGAACTCGCACGGATTGGTGTGTCGGCTGTTGATAACGTGATTAGACGTGTCATGAATGATGTGCGAAAAGCAGAACAGAAACGGCAGCTTCTTGAAATCCCGGAGGTGTATAAAGCCCACTCTCGTCTGCTTTTGCAGATAGCAAACAAGGTTCTTGCTTACCAACATCGTGAGTTTGTGATTGATGATAACAACCGTGACGTACTGCGCTTTCTCCTGCTGTATTTCAACAATTGTCCTTTGGCTGAGGAGGTCTTTCCGGGTCGTGGGTACAAGTTGCACAAACACATTATGCTTCACGGCAATGTCGGCACCGGCAAAACCCTGTTGATGGAGATATTCTCTGAATACCTGCGCTACACCGAAAACCCGAACTTCTTCCACAACCTGTCGGTCACGCAAATGATAAACTACTATACTTTGCACAACAACCTCGACCGATACACATTCAATGAGGAGGAAAACAAGGGCTTCCAATGTAAGCCGGTTAATATCTGCCTCAACGACATCGGGGTTCAGACTACCACCTTTTACGGCATGGATACAAAGGTGCTGACCGATGAATTTCTCCATGCACGAAATGAAATTTGGTCGCAGTTCCACCTCAAGGCACACGTCACTACCAATCTTTCTATTGAGCAGCTCAAAGAAAAGTATAAGGACGGCTTCGGGCGACTGATTGACCGCTTCAAAACATACAACGTAATACCCATCGGTGGCAAAAGCCGAAGATAAAATAATAGTAAAATATGAATGACGAAACTCTGAACACCGCTATCGACATCAAAAAGCAGATAGCGTATGTAGAAAAAATCTTAGCAAATATTGAGAGAGGCAAATTTGTCGAAATCATGTTTGCCAATGCCGGATGTTGCTGCGCATCCTCATGCTGTGAACTACTCACTGACGAGGAAGTAGACAGGTATAGAAAGGATATTGCAGAAGCTGTCCGCATCAAGGCACAGGCTCGGCTCGAAGCTCTCCAAACTGAATACAACAACCTCTAAAATAATATCAACAATGACAGCAATTATAACTATCGCCATCATATTGGCACTCTTTCTCGGTGTGGCTATTGTAATAGCCATGCGCAAACACTATGCCGCAGAACGTCTGCGCTTAAAGGTCAAGAGCCTCAACGCAAAAATACAGGGCTATCGTGGCTCAGCTAACGATTGCTTTGCACTATACAGCGTTAAGCGCATCGACAATGTAGAATGTAAGTATCATGGCTATTGGGCTGTGTGTCGCTCCTCTATCTGCGAGGGTGGCCTTTATCAAACCTGCATCAAGGTGTTCACTGATGAAGATGATGACTTCAATAAACGTGAGGCCGAGGAGCTGAGTGAAATGCTTAACTCAAAATAAATACGGCATGGACAGCAAAATGACTCCCGAATACAAGGTTATCAGTGAACAGGTTGAGAAAATTATAAAAGGGTCTAATCTTCCCGAAGTGCAGAAATATTCGCTGTTGGCCGGTTGCATGACTAAGGTCGCCCATGAATATAACGGTACTAATTTCGAGGCTATAAAAGTAAAGCTCGCTCTCGTTAGCAAGACTATGTTGAACGCGGTGGAGAAAGCAGAACAAATCTTCGGTAAATTCAAAAAATAACATTATGCAAAAGAAAAAATGTGAAATGAGTGTGCATAAACCAATCCTTGACGCTTGCTGTGGTGGCAAGATGTTCTACTTCGACAAGAACGACCCTCATGTTCTGTTCCAAGACATTCGCGAGGTTAAAACAACCCTTTGCGATGGACGGAAGTTTGAAGTCAAACCCGATGTGCAAGCCGACTTCACGAGTATGCCATATCCCGACAATCATTTCAGAATGGTAGTATTTGACCCTCCGCATCTATTACGGAATGTCGGTAAGTCCAAAATGGCAGATATGTACGGAAGCCTCAATGAGAAAGCTCAGCCAACAGGTTATCAGCATATCAAGTATGGCGCACTTTATTCTGATTGGCGAGATATGTTAAGAAGAGGCTTTGCAGAATGTTTCCGAGTGCTTATGCCCGGAGGTTTCCTAATCTTCAAATGGAATGAAACCGATATTAGGGTGTCCGAAGTTTTGAAACTTACCGACCAAAAGCCAATCTTCGGGCATATATCCGGCAAACGAGCAAACACCCATTGGATTTGCTTTATGAAAGGGATATAACGATGAAGCAACTATTATACATCGACCTATTCTGCGGTGCCGGCGGTACATCTACAGGTGTCAATAGCGCACGACTGCATGATGAGCCGTGTGCAGATGTAATCGCTTGTGTCAATCATGATGCAAAGGCGATAGCCTCTCATGCATCAAATCACCCGGAGGCTCTTCACTTCACGGAGGACATAAGAACACTTGAACTTTCCCCGTTGGTTGAGCATCTGAAAAGATGCAGAGAACAGAACCCCGATGCGCTGATAGTCCTTTGGGCATCGCTCGAATGCACGAATTTCAGCAAGGCAAAGGGTGGTCAGCCACGTGATGCGGACAGCCGGACACTCGCAGAACATCTTTTCCGCTATATTGAAGCGATAGAGCCGGACTACATTCAGATTGAGAACGTGGAAGAGTTTATGAGCTGGGGCGACATGGACGAGAACGGAAAGCCTATCTCAATGGATAAGGGGAAGAGTTATACCCGTTGGGTACGCAATGTAAAGCGTTACGGGTACAAGTTCGACCACCGTATTTTGAACGCTGCCGACTATGGGGCATACACAAGCCGCAAACGCTTTTTTGGCATCTTCGCAAAGAACGGATTGCCTATTGTGTTCCCTGCTCCTACGCACTGCAAGGATGGCTCAACTACGCTATTCGGGAACTTGAAGAAGTGGAAGCCCGTAAAGGAGGTGCTGGACTTCGAGGACGAGGGAAATACCATTTTCCGTGAGAAGCCTCTTTCGGAAAAGACTTTGGAGCGAATTTACGCAGGTCTGATTAAGTTTGTCGCTGGGGGCAAGGATGCTTTCCTTGTCAAATACAACTCAATGAGTCGGACGGGAAAATACAACGCACCTGGTATTGATGAGCCTTGCCCAACGGTAGCGACACAAAACAGGCTCGGAGTTGCACAGGTGTCTTTTCTGTCAAAACAATACAGCGGACATCCCGAAAGCAAGAACAGCTCCGTAAACGAGCCAGCAGGAACGATAACGACAATAGACCACCATGCGTTTATATCGGCATACTACGGAAATGGGCATAACCATTCTGTTGAAAGCCCCTCTCCTACGGTAACAACGAAAGACCGCCTTGCGCTTATTCAGTCGGAGCAGTTCATTGATATGCAGTACGGGAACGGTACGGCAGCTTCCGTTGAAGTTCCGGCAAACACGCTAACTACTAATCCGAAATTCAACCTTGTAACAGTGAAACGGCACTACCTGATGAACCCTCAATACAATAATGTCGGTGGCTCGGTTGAAAAGCCATGTTTCACCCTAATAGCAAGAATGGATAAAATGCCGCCTTATCTTGTCACAGCGGAAAAGGGCGAGGTGTTTATTGAGGTCTATTCAACCGATAGCCCAATGACAGCTAAAATCAAGGAATTTATGGCTCTCTACGGCATTGTTGACATCAAGATGCGTATGCTGAAAATTCCCGAACTGAAAAAGATTATGGGCTTTCCCGAAGACTATGTGCTGGTCGGGACACAAGCAGACCAAAAGAAATTCATCGGCAATGCCGTTGAGGTTACAATCGCACGTGCATGGTGTGAGGCTCTATGCAGAGAAATAGAAAAACATCTTAAAAAGTAGCATAATATGGACAAACGAGTATTCTTTGAAAAGGTAGCCCTCATGCGTGAGGCTCAAAAAGACTTTTTCCGAACACGGTCAAATGACGCTCTGCGCAAATCTAAGGCTCTTGAAGCCGAGATTGACCACGAGATTGAGCGTGTGCGCGATATGGGTTACACTCAACAGAAACCCAAAGAGCGAAATCTATTCTCTCCCACAACTTAAAGTGGGCGTACCAATCATTAAAACTAATTTTGCCAATTATGAAAAGTATATTGCCCAACTCACGCAAGCACGACATATCATTCCATGCCTCCGGCAAGATTGATATATCAGCACACATCGCCCGGAAGCTGTCACTCGCTCCCGGCGATGTTATAGACATCGTGCAGGAGTATGGCGAAATGTATCTATATGTCAAACTCCGCTCCGGCAACTATGTCGGCCGGCACGATGGACGAGTGTGGGTAACTGCTAACGGTAAGGGAACTTTCCGCACCTGCTCAAAAGCTTTGGCTACTGCTATGCTTGTGGCCGCAGGTGTTAATGGCAGACTGCGCTGTCCTTGCGGAACGGAGATTGAACGCGACAACACCAAGTACATAACAATCATATACCGTTGCTCATTATGATTAAAGATATTAAATACAACGGCTACACGGCTCAACCGTCCGACTACGAATGTTCGGACGGTCAGCTTACTACTTCGCTCAATCTCATCAGCGAGGACAGCCAATTGAAGCCACTTCTGCAACCGATACCAACATCTATTGGCCTGTCTGCTTCTCAAAAGGCTGTCTACATTCACGGAACATCGGCATACAAGCACTATATCCTTTTGGAAGGAAAAACGGTTAGTTGGCTCGACAACTCAACCTATGGAGATACGGCCTCAACACCAACTGTCCTACGCTCTTTCTCCGGGGTTGATATTTATCAGTTCAGTTCTATTGGTAATACCTTGCTCATTCTCTGTTCTGACGGTATGCACTATTTCCTTTGGAAAGGTGACACGTCCGGCTATTTGTATCTCGGCACTTCCATGCCCGAATGTTCACTTTCGTTTGGTTTGCAAGGTGAAATGAAACGAACAGACGAGTTTACCATAAACTACAGCATACACAAGAACAATATCTATTCTGAGTTTGACGATACTCAGAAAACCAATATCACCAATCAAGTCTTAGCCAAGATAAACAAATTCATTGCTGAGGAGTCTACACAGAAAGGCAAATTCATATATCCTTTCTTCGTAAGATATGCGTATCGCCTGTATGACGGTTCTCTGACCCGGCATTCAGCACCTATCCTTATGATATGTAGCTCCGAGAATACACCTCGTGTATTTTGGTTCAATCTTCATGGAAAAGACGACACATATACAAGTGCTGTTCTTCGTGTCGTTGCTCCTGTGCATACTCTCGACTACGCACTTAAATCCGACTTAAACTCGCTTAAAAATTGGAGCGACATTATTAAGTCGGTGGATATATTCATTTCCAAACCTATCTATACATACGACCAAAACGGACAATGCGAAAAATTTATCAATGGCGGTGAGGATTTATCGAGCTTCAGCGTCTGCAAGCATACGAACCAAGCGGCAAGTACATCTACATATCCACTCCGTTACCAACTCAACAATTTTGGAAAACTCTATGCATTTACTTTTACCCCTAATAACCTTTCTTTGCGACCCGGAGGCGTGTTGGTGACTCCCAAGCGTAGTGCAGACGCAGTTAAGGAAGATATACGCAGTTGTTCGCAATTCTATTTCCTGCATAGCATACGTGTTGAGGAACTTAAAACAGAACGTACCATTATACCGGTTAAGGAGGACTATCTACAATCGCTTGTAACTCGTGAGGTAATGACTGACGATTACGACAGCCACGATAAAATAATACCGCATCAAGCGTTTGCCTACAACTCTCGCCTTAATCTCTCAGGTGTAAAAAAGCAGTTGTTTCAAGGTTTCGATGGTTTTTCTTTATTCAATTATTCGGACGGATATGTTGCTCATTGGTCCGATAAGCCACCAACAACTATTGATAGAACTGTCGGTGTATTGGTGGCCGTCTACATCAAGCAAGACGGCAAGGACATCATTGTATATGGCACCTCCGGCTCTTGTGGGCATGAGGCTCCGTTACTGTTCTTTTATTATCCGAATGTCAATGCGTATAAGGCGGTGATTATCCGTACAGATTATTTCGATATGGCGCACCTTGTTGTCCCGTTGGAGCCTCACGGCTTTCTCAATGGCTCGTTCTACTTCGGAGGTTGGGACGAACCTGCCGGAGTTTCACAAGGTAGACCGCCGCAATCATCAATTGCAGACCGCACTATTGAAGTGTTCAATAAGGTCTATACGTCCGAGGTGAATAATCCGTATATCTTCCCGTTGCTCGGCATAAACACCGTGGGCACCGGGCGCATTATGGCAATATCGACAGCGGCCAAAGCTCTCTCTGAGGGTCAGTTCGGACAATTCCCACTATACGCCTTTACCGATGAAGGCGTTTGGGCTTTGGAAGTATCATCTACCGGCTCATATTCCGCTCGACAGCCTATTACGCGCGATGTTATTCTTGAAAATACTGAGCCTCTACAAATGGATAGTGCGGTTCTCTTTGCAACCGACCGAGGCATTATGCTTATATCCGGCTCACAGACTCAATGTATAACCGATGTAATCAATGCGGAGGAACCGTTCAACGTCCTGCAACTTCCCGGCATGGATAAATTACACTCCATGCTTGGCCATGATGCAGACACTTGTCTGCCGACTGCTCCCTTCTTGGATTTTATTTCCGAATGTGGTATGCTCTATGACTATGTGCATCAACGTGTGATTGTCTATAATCCCAATTACACTTACGCATACGTCTACTCTCTAAAATCGAAGGAATGGGGCATGATGTATTCCACTATTGAGGCCGGTATAAATTCTTATCCGGAGGCATTGGCAGTAGACCATAATGGGGCGCTGTTGAATTTCTCGGCCATGCAAGGAGTGGAAACAAAAGGTTTGCTCGTTACCCGTCCGCTCAAACTCGAAACACCCGACATTCTCAAAACAATGGACACAGTAATTCAGCGAGGACACTTTCAGAAAGGCAATGTGCAAGCCGTCCTCTATGGCTCTCGCGACCTCTACAATTGGCACTTGGTATGGTCGAGCAAAGACCATTTCTTGCGCGGCTTCCGTGGCACACCTTACAAGTATTTCCGTATCGCGTGTGTCACTTCGCTGTCAGCAACAGAGAGCCTGTTCGGAGCCTCGCTGCAGTTTACTCCACGTCAGACCAATCAACCAAGATAACATAGGTTTTATTTTAGGTAGAAAAGATTGTTATTAACAAGAGAGCCGGGGCGCGTGATGCGTCTCGGCTCTCGTCCTTGTCGGGATAGTTCCGGGTTGCCCCGGCAAGTAATACGTTAGAATGGGTGCGAGGGTCGCCTCAGCACTCCTGTACGGCTGTTCTTGATGCTGTTGACTTCCTCCTGCGCCTCCAACGCTTTTTCAAGCCAGTTACGCGCAGCTTCGGGGTGCGTGATGCTCAACCAATCATATATCACACGAGCTACCATAAACTCATGGATTAGTTTGTTGAGCAGGTGCAGGGTGGTTCGTGACATCGTGGCCGGCACTTTCATGACGATTTCGTAATCTTCGGGTGTCCACATTCGGTCACAGATAACTTCGTCGTCAATCGGCTCCTGCTTTGTGTAGGGATAAAGCATTTCAACGGCTGCGGCATGAACGACCCCTAAAATGCGGTTCACCCTATCGACATTGCCCTCCTCACCGATTTCAACGAGGGTGTGCTGTGCGTGTTGGTTTTCCTCGCCCCACACATGCCCCTCGATATAGGCATAATTCTTTATGTCGTAAAGCAACTGCGCACGATGAAACACCAACGTCACATTCTTTGTGACCTTGCTGTCCCCAGCATCTGAATTATAGCAGTCCTCGCTGCAACCGATATGATACATGGCTTAATCGTTATAAGTGGGACGTGTTGGCCTTTCGCGCTTGTACAGGGCTTGCTTGGCTCGGTCGAGTGCATCGGTGGCAAGGTTGGAGTAGTTCTGCGCGTCATTCGGGGAGGTGATTACAAACCACTCCGAAAGAGTGCGGTCTACAATATACTCGTGGAGCATACCGCCAAGGCTGTCACATGCCGAGTTGTTGAAATTTGAGGGGAGCAAGAAAACAAGCTGTAGCTTTCCTCCGTCCTCGACCGTCTTGTTTATGCGGTTATTGGAGGTAGAACCGTCCTCATGCAAATACTCTCCGAGTTCCACTTTCAGATGGGAGAAAGCATTGCTGATGGCACGGAGTATCTGATAAGCGTGTTCATCGTCCTCACTCGCTTGCATATACGCAGTGGCACGGTAGTCCTTGCCTTCTGCGTTTCGCGCTTGGCCTGTAAGATGCGACTTATTCATCACGTCAAACTTGATTTCTTTCGACTCAAGCGTTACTGTAATGGTCTTTTTCTGTTCCATTGTGATGTATTATTTATTAGTTTAATCATCGTAGGTGGGACGTGTCGGCTTTTTCTTATACACGGCCTTGCGGTGAATATCGTCAAGGAGGGTGCTTGCTTTGTCAGCATAATCACCGGCTTCTCCTTTGTTTGTGTAGACGTACCACTTGGCTACTATGCTCTGCACGAAATAACTGAACAGGCTGAGTCGCATACTCGGCAACAGAGCCTCGTCAAAGGATTTAGACACATCAAGCCTCAATTCGTAATGCTGCCTTTGCAAAATGGGAGGAAGTGCGGCAGAATTGGGGGCTATGGGGTCTACAGGGAGAACAGGGTCTACAGGTGGTGTGACGATAGCATCACGCACCATTCCCTCAAAAGTGACAAGGCCGATAAGCTCTTGGCAGATGTCCGCTCGGCTCTCCTCCCAAAATCTTTCAAGGTGGTTCTCGTCCTCATCAACAGTAGATATGCGGTGCAGTGCGTTTTCGTCATTGTCCATCTTGCCGCCTGTGTAGGCGGTGGTGACTGCAATCTCCTGCATCACATCTTCCTTATTGATTGATAGTGTTATCTCCATGTCAAAAACTGATTATTGAATAAGTTACTCCGACACCTATATACGGCTGAAAGCCCTTTGCCCCATAGCCATAACCGGCTGTTATTCCTATGTGCCAACGCTTGGGAGGCTTCCATTCTCGCTTGGTGATAATTGTTGTTGGTGCAAATACTCTGATGCTGTCGAGCCGTGGGTCTACCGGGCCGCTCACCCATGCTTCATAAGTGCTGTCGGCATAGTGTCGTTGTGTTATCGGAAGTTCCACGATTGCGCTGTCTTGGCTACATCGGGGTTCGCCTCCGGCGCCGGCGCCATAAACGGTAGAGTGAATTATGCTGTCCTCACAAATACTGTCCTTGTCGCCACGTTGTCGAGGTTCGCCTCCTACACCTCCACCGAGGAAACGATATGTCGGTAGAGTATAACGGTGTGTGCCTAACGCCAACTCTGACTGCGGCATCGGTGCGTAGTACGGAATGGTGTCCACGGTCGTTTCCTTTGTTTCCGTCACGGTGCCGGGCGGCTTCTCCGTGCGGTCTTTGCCGATGATGAACCCGGCAAGGAATGCTGTCAGTCCTGCAAGTGCTAACAGGATATAGTGTTTCGTTTTCATGACTTGTTGATGTTAGAGTTTGAGGCCGTCTGCTGTGGGTTCAATGGTAGAACCTGTAGAGGGGTCTTTACTTGACGGATAAGGGTTGTCACAGTTCAGACGTTTCAAATCCATGCCGAGCCACATTACACCCTCTTGGAGTTTGGTAATGGCAAGGCTGCGCTCACGAGAGGCAGGCAGTTCCTTAACTCTTTGGACAATCTCGTCAATGTCTTTACGCAGTTGTTTATTAGCAACTATTTCCGTTTCTCTGTTCATGATTTGATAGTGTTGATGTACTGAATGATTGAATTGACGTGCAGAGTTACTATCGCCTGTTTGCCCTCCTCGGAAAGCAGAAACTTCACCTCCTCCTCATTGTCTTGGAAAAGGTTCTCGGTCAGAACCGCCGGACAAATGGTGTCGCGTGTTATTGCGAGGGATTGAACCCAATATTTTTCGGGCGGCACACAACGGTTGCCCATAAGCCCCATGTCGGTGGCATTCTCCGTGAAGATTTGGGCAAGTCGTTTGGAGTTTGAAGATGCGTTCTTGCTGACCATGACGGAAAAGCCGGAAGCGGAATGCCATTGGCCGTCTGCCCCTGCCGCATTATTGTGTATTGACACAAGCACTACGTTCTTGGTGCCGAGTTTTTGCGCCCAACCATTGGCCTTGCGCACACGTTCTTTCAGAGGTGTATCGGTTTTCTCCGGCACAAGAAGTATAGTATCAATGCCGCGAAGCGTCAATTCCCTGCTTACGCGCTGAGCAATCTCGCGGCAATAGACGTATTCTTTCAGACGATTGTCGGGACTATGCTTGCCGCCGGTGATGGGCGGGTCGCCATGTCCGTTGTCGAGTAATACTTTAATATTCTGATGCGCTGAGTCGTTATTACTTGCGCTCAATAGGTCAAATATCCTCTGAGCGTCTTTTTTGTCTACTGCCGCGATGATGTCATTGAGTATTTTAGGCACATCACTCATGTGACTCTTTCGCCGGTTCGCGTGTTCAAACATACTCTTCGCTTCAACGACAATAAGCCCGGCACCGAACAGCACGGCCACAAAGGGCATGATGTAGAACGAAAAGAATATACCGAGGCAGTCCACGAGAAAGCCAATCATGATAAATCGCCAATACTCACTCATCTTGGCAATGGTAACTCTCAACTTGTGGGAGTGTACGCGCTGATGCGTCTTTTTCGCCGTGTGTACTCCGTCCCAAAGGTCGAGCATAATAGCTGCTATCACCAATATGCACACGGCAAGGAACACCCCAACGAACAGGTAGAGTTTGTTAAGTGGTACGATTGTTTCCATGTCTGTGTTGTGTTATGGTTTATTCGATGAGGTTGCTGGCGATGTCATGCCATGTGTAGTAGTTGGCAAGGAAAACAAAGACGGCACCCACAAGGCAACCGACAATATCCCATGCCAAATCCCACACGCAGAAATGATTTCCTTTCTGCTTGCTGTCTTTTACCTCTTTGTAGATGCCGAAAGCGAAAGCCACGGCAAAGGCAATGACGGCGGCAATGATTGCCGAGGGAAAATGAATGAACGACACAAGCACACCGATAAAGGCGGCGATTACGAACTCACAGAAGACGTGGAGCTTCTTGTCGCTCCCGGTCTTGTCATTGCAAATTTTCTTTGTCATGATAATTAACATTTGGTTTATACTATGCAAAGGTAGGCCGTAGTCGGTTCTCGCTCTCGTTATCTTTTGAGTTAGACAAAAAGAGAGCCACGGCTGCGCAGTCCGTGGCTCCTAATCGCATTATATGAAATCCTAACTTAGCGTTCAAAATCCAAACGTGGCTGGGGTAAGGTCGTCTTTTTCATTCCAACCTGCGGCCAGTGTGTTATTAACGTGTTGTGCGGCGAGTTTACTGAATGCCGCAAACTCCTCCTCGCTGACAAAGGTGTAATAGATAGGCTTGCCGTTGGAGTCCTCGTTTATCTTTACCGTGCGAGGATATGCTTCTGAGGTGAGCCTCTCCATCATCATAAAGTTGCGTTGGTTTTCGTCAGACAACCATACGCGCATACCATTCCATATAAAACCGTTTATAATAGTTTCTTTGGTATGCTCGTTGATAGCTTCAACCAACACAGCCTCCACCTCCTCCCATGTAGGTTTATGGTCAAAGGTATAGCGATACTCATAAGTACCTCCATGCTCATCGGAGTATAGTCCGTAAAAGAGCGTAAAAGTTCTGCGGCCTACTTTTTGTAAGCCGTCCTGCCTTACCGGTGTGCCGTAAATCTTATTCATATGGCAAAGGTAACGCTGTATTCCGCGATTGTATCTTTATCTTTTGGGCTTATGTAAATTTTGGCAACGTCTTTCCGTCATAGTAGTCCATGACAATAGTTGTTTCAAAAGGAAATCCGTCCTCGATGTCACTTATTTGGTCGAGGATATTCTGCATCTCCTTGCTTGCCGTGAAAAACTTGTTGAACGTACCGTCCGCAATATTGCGGAAACTTACAAGGTAGCGACCATCGCCGTGTGCAGTTGTGAGGTCTGCCTCGTAATCGTGTATCTCAATCGGTGTATTCGCTATGCTACGAATTGGAACAACCTTGCCCGGAAAACGCTTTTTGCCGTCCTCCGGCTTGTAGGCTATGCCTAACTCTCCGAATTTTCTCATGTAATTATGTGTTAATTTGAAATATAAATGCTTGCAGTCGGCATGACAGGCCATGCCTTTGAATGAGCCGATAATTTCCTGTCTCCTCTTTCGGGATTTTACCTCTGACAAATGTCGGGCAACTTTCTTCTTAGTTCGCTTTCTCAGTAATGCGTGTGTGCCATAAAAGACAAAACCGAGGTAATCAATACCCTCGCTTATCGGTCTTACTGCCTCTGTGTTTTTAACGGTCAAATCTCTCTTATTAATTTCCTCATGGTATATATCTCGCAATTTCCATACAGGCCTTTTCAGACTTCCCCACATTGCGGAGTCGTCCATATACCTCTCATAAAGATACCTAACCTCTCCATTTGGTGCAATATATTTCGGAACATGGCAACACATAACATGGTCTACCGGCGACAAATAGAGATTGGCAAAGCATTGACTTGAGCGTAATCCTTTTGATAGTCCTTTCGGCAGTAAGGTGATGAAGTTGTCGAGGAAGCCTAATACAACAGGGTCTGAAATATATAGCCTTATTTCGGCTTTCATGCGCTCTTGGTCTATGTTGTCATAGTAGCCCTTTATGTCATTCTGACAGTAGAATTGCATCAACTCCGGCACTGCATTGTAATCCTCGACCATGCGATGAAATAGCCAATGCATACCTCGGCCTTGAATGCTTGCCGCCGTGTTCTGTATGAGCGTGGGGTTTACATATCTCTCCACCACTACCATTATCACATGGCACCCTATGCGATGATATACCCTCGGAGCTTGCACGACCCTTACTTTCGGGCCATCGGAAACAGTCATTTCTCGAATGTTCTCCGGGAGTATTCTAAATGTACCGTCCTGCAACTCTCTTTTCAGACGTACGAGTAGCTGACGTTTGTCGCGTTCTCCTTTGGCCGGGTCAAGTTTTGAATAGTATTTTTCGCGCTGTTGAGCGGTTTCCAAATGACTTATGACATAATCAAAACCGTCTGATAAATTTTCATCGGAGATTATCTCATTTAATAAACTGTCGATTGGGAAACCTGCGCTCTTCAAGGCCACAGGAAGATTGGCGCATTCCTGCGGTATCAAATCATAATTGATGTTATGGGCAGTTACTGCTTCCATTGTGAAATGCTTGGAGCCTTCCGGTCCCGTGGAGGTCGCCTAAGCGACACTCCACTTTGTAAGGTTATTGTCATTTTTCGGCTTTCCAAACTTGCCGTGTGAGGCCTATTTGCTGTTGCCGAGGCTCATACCCTTCGCGGAATGCGGTGACAATCTCGTTGTCTTGCAGGGTCACACGATTTAACCTTAGTAAGTTCAGACGAGCGCCGTAGTTCGTGTTCGAGTTCGAGCAAGCGTTATTCGCGTTCGCATAAGCGAGGCCGCTGTTCGCATTCGAATTGTTGCCCGACCGCAAAACAACGCGGCTGTGAGGGTAGTCCGCCTTTATTTCATTTTACATAAGTGGTCGCGCAATCTCCACTTTGAGTCCAAGCGCGTCCATGATACGGAAGAAAAGTCCAACTCCGGGTTCAATCGCACCTTTCTCAATACGTGAAATATAGGTTTTGTCTGTGCCTACTTTCTTGGCAAGGTCACTCTGAGTCATTCGCTCCTGTTTCCTTGCATCAAGAATAATCTGACCAACACAATAAGCGTAAGCCTCACGATGGAAAGCATCACGTTCGGGTGTACCGACCTTTCCGTATTTCTCATCAAGTATGGCATCGAAGCTGCCAATGTTACTTTTTGTCTGCATAATACTCCTTTTTTAGTTTCAAAGCCATGTTGATTTCCGACTCCGGTGCTTTTTGTGTTTTTTTCTGATAGCCATTCAGAAGCATCACTATGTTGCCTTCATCGAAAATGAAAAATGCCCGGTAAATATTGCCGTTATGCGATGCACGGATTTCATACACGCCATCACGGATGAACTTCACGAACCTTTCATTAACACGCTCTTGTATTTTGAGCATTCCAAGAACATAATCAATTTTCTTCTGCGCCCCTGCTTCAAGAGCACGGTAGAAAGAAATGAAATAGTCCTTATAAAACAATATCTTCCGTTCTGATTTCATAACGCAAAGTTACAACAAAAGTTGATATATCAATCAACTTTGCCGAATTATTTTTCAATCACGACTCGCTTACGCGAGATTGAAAGGTACAGCAGCCGGGGCTATGCCCCAGCTCTGCACCAAACGAAAAGGACGAGCGGCGAGAAGTCGCTGTTACGAGAGTACGATTAGTCGCCCTCGGAAGGCCAGACGAGCGCCGAAGCTCGTGCTCGAGAACGAGCAAGCGACATTCGCGTTCGCATAAGCGAGGCCGCTGTACGCAACCGAATTGTTGCCCGACCGCAAAACAACGCGGCTGCGAGAATGGGTGTACCAATAACCTGCGCAGAACGAAACAATATATTGGCTTGTGTCGCCGATGGTGCGCGAGGGTAGCACATCACATTTTGCTCCGTGTACGAGGCGTACAACACAGTTATCGCCGCCGGAGGTGAGGCATTGTACGGTGCGTTCCTTACCTGTAATCGGGTTGAAGATATGCGCGACACCGTCAATCGGGAATGATGCAACCTCAACGCCTTTGTTCTTGAAAAACTCTTTGAAAGAAGTCACATTGAGCGCGATGTTGTCCATCCATTCCGAGTCGCAACCAACATAGCCTTTAATACCGAGTATTGAGTTCCACACATTACCGCTACTCTGTGTGTCGGCCATTCCTATGCTATCGGCTTGGTTGAGGAGTCCGTCATGCTGTCCTCGACCGACAATGCTCTGTTCATCACTATGACCATTCAATGCCCACCACAAGATTGAAGTTTCCTTGTGCTGCTCATAATCTTGGAGCTGATAGCCTTTACCTCTGAGCCGTGCAAGGTTTTGGAAATCTTTCATGCAGTAGTTGATTGTACCTGTAGGTAGCTCTATAGCGTTGCCCTCATCATTATAAAGCCAGTTTGGATTTATGGTCGATGTGCCGGTGCCTCTGCGTGAACGGCCACTGCTGATACTTCGGGGTAGGCCGAGGCCGTCAATGGTAATCGGGTATGTACCGAACACCGAACCGTCCTCAATTTCCTCGTTGAGAGCTTTCGGAGATTTAATCTCTGTCCATTCCGGCTCAATGGCTTCAATACTTTCGCTATCCACCGTGTGAACCTCGCTCTCATCAAGTTCTTTGAATGTGGTAAAGTAGAACCACTTCGCGCCTTGTGGCACTTTCTCAAAGATGTAACTGCCAATTGTGAAGTCGAAGTTGGTATTACTTACTGCCATTTGGAACACTCCGACAACATTGCCGTCTGCATCAGTGAATACACAGCCCATTGTCTGATTGTTCATGCCTGGCCAACGCACCTGCTTCATGCCCTCAACATCTACGCGGTATACATTGACATTTGAGCCTTGCCCAAGGAGGTCTGCCACATTCATGCCAACAGTGGTGTCTGCATCGACATACACACCTTGACTTTCTGAATACAAGAGGTCGCCGAGGCGGTGTATGTTTCTGACGTTAGCCGTTGATAGCGGCTCGTTGTCACAACTTGACCACACATAGTATTTGTCTTGGTTCTTGTAGTCGTTTACACCCTTGTACCATCCATGTCCGAGTAAGTGCATGATGTCGTAACCGGCACCGGCCACGTCTGCAAGGTCAATCTCGCTGCCGTCAAGCATGAAATTGAAGTTGGCACGGCTGAGGCGGCGCAGTTCAAGACGCTGTGCTTTGGCATTGTAGTCTGCTCGGCAAGCCCAGGAGTTTTCAAAGATACGCAACGGGTGGCCCGACCGCCTATAGGCGGCAGAGTACAACGCACCAGTCATGTTGTCGAGGTTGCCCCATTTTTCACCTGGAGCATCCACTAAGTCAGAGCATCTTATAATTGAGAATTGCGAGTTGTAGAGGTCAAGCGCAGGGAAGTAGGCTTTAAGGCTGTTAAGACCTGCCACTCCGTCCACATCGTTATCTTCTATCAACTCTGCCAATATCCAACGACCTGTGAGGCCGGAGCATTGTTTGCCGATACCTTCAACGGTTTTGTCGGCGGCAATGTCGTTGCCGTTCTCATCGAGGCCGAAAGCATTGGTCGCTTTCAACGAGCGCAGAATTTCAACACTTGCGGTGATGTTCACATCGCGTAGGCCGATACTCTTGATATGTCCTGCTTCGGCTACGATGTTCTTAATCATAGCCATTGCATCAATCTTCGGGCAACCGCTAATCATGAGCTTGGTTACATTGCTCAGTCCTGCAATCGTCAGCCCTCCCGGATAAGAGAGATTAGGAAGATTGACAAGAGAGATTTCGGTCATGGTATCTGGCAGTTCCAACACGCTAACGGGCGATGTCTCAGCAACGGAGCAGTTTTGCAGAGGTGTTCCTGTTGCTCTGATTATCTCTAATCGAGGACAGGTGCTTGCATCAATGCTTGCTACGGTTGTGTTGCGCACATCAAGCTCTCGCAGGAACGGCAGAGAGCCGAGGGGCATTGAGCTGATAGGTACGGCGGAGCCGATTGAAACGTCTTGTCGGTTCTCGCTACCGATTACAATCTTCTCGGCGAGAGTCATTACTTGGAAGTTGAAGCTGCTGTCAAGGCTTATCTCACTAAGGTCTATCTCTGCAATTCGGTCGGCTTGGTAGATGTATAACAGAGCATACTCCGTGTGACTGAACTTGGTAAAGTAATGTTCCTGTCCTGCTTCGAGGAACACAACCTCGTCAAGTTGTCCGCTTGCATCGTGGCCGACACCAAAGTAGCCGGTCTTTGCGGCCACTATGCGGATACGTGCATTGCTGCTTGCGCACGATGTACGACCGCTCAATACTCCGCGGAAGAATTGGCCTGTTTGATAGTAGCCGTCACGGATGCGCCAACGCTGTTCAATGAACTGCGGCAGAGCTGTAAGCCCCAAACCTTGCAGAGCATAGAAGTATATATCATCGCTTTTGACAACGCTTTCAATATACTTGCGTTCTCCGTCATAGGAAGATATGAGCTTCTTCCAAAATTTCAGACGCTTCTCTACAAAGAAATACTGCGCACCCTCCGGAGAGAACGGTATCATGTCTACACCGTCCACGTTGGTCTTTGCTGAGCGCATTGCGGCCGCAACTGTTTCGAGTGAAAGTTGCTGATTTCCGCTGTGTGTCGCATCAAGATAGACGGTAGGCACAATTGCCACGTTGTTGAACAGGATTGAACCGTAACCGGCATACGGATTGACGTAGTTGTCGTCCGTCATACGGTTGGGGTCTGCTTCCGGGTCTACGGTGCAACCACCGTCATTGTCCTTACCGTTGCAGGTGTCGCAGTCATAGACCTTGTTGAGATACATTCTAACCGCGTGTTCGGCAGAATAGACACCATTGGTAACGCTCTGACCGTCCTCCAAGAACCACATTGGTTGCATATTCTTGGCGCGTTGGTCGGTAGCGGCAAGGTAGTCGGTAAACAGCGTGTAGGCATAGAGGCTCTGAGGTGATGCGTACTGCCACAGGTCGTTTTTCCAATTATTTACCTTTGTCGTGTTCTCGACAATCTGCCAACGGTTTTCTTTGCCATCAACAGCGGCAATCATGTCGCAGTCATGGCAGAACCTCAGCATACGGAATAGTTCGTAAGGTACTTTTCTACCATACGCAAGGTCAATCTGCAATTGGTCGTCATCGACCATGCATTCAAAGTATTGTGTCCACTTCGGGAATGTATCCGCCGAAACGTCACCGCTATTAACGAGCTTCTGAACCCAAGAGGATTTATCGGCCTCCATTTTCATCATGTCGTCAATACCCGACACACCTTTCCACCAACAGAAACCTTGATAGGACAGCAGCTCAAAGCCGACTACCGGGTTCAACACATCGCCGGTAACAACCCATTTGCCGCCGACCTGCTTCATGGAGCCGGTGCTACGTTGCCATGCTGTACCGTTGTGGCGCATAAACGCATAGTCACGTCCGCAGTATTGGCTGAGCAGGTAGACAGCATCGGTGTCTAATCCCTCAGTCGTCTTAAAACGCGCTTCAATCTGCGAGAGCGTTTCATCACGGCGACCAAAGAACTCTATGAAGTCGCCATAGTTAAGACAGCCCTTGTTATAGCCAGGGGTGTCTTTGAAACCGAGTGCAAGCTGTTCGCCTTTGTCCTCTTTCCAATTGCCCTTTGCGTGGAACCACGCATCGGTAAGCTGTTCATTGGTGGAGCGGAAAGCGGCAATTGGGTGGTTCTTGGTGGAGTGGTCCATCTTGCAACCCTCAATGTGCAGGTCGCCTTTGGTGAACGTACCGTCATAGGATCTTTGTGCAGGTGTCTGATAGGCGCTGCCCATAGCCTTGAACGTGTTGTTCATCATGTCGCACACACCACAGTCATTGGCATTGCTACTGTCGGAGTAATCTACCTTGACGGTAATAATCTGTACCGGGATTGCATCGGGACGCACAAGCACAAAGTTCTTTGCGGCAAGGGCAATGGCTTTGCGCCCAAGTTCTGTGTTCTCGTTGGGGGTAAGAAGCGTGATGACAATCTTGTCGGCCTTATTCACCGGCTTGTTGAGATAGAAGCGGTCATTCTTGATAGGTCGTTTAGCTGATGTCGTTCCCTGTCTGCGCCATTGAACATTTGTAGCCTTGAAGTTCAGCTCCGGGTATTCGGGGTTGAAGTAGAAAAGCGTACAGGTGAATTTTGTGGAGGTGTTGGTATCTCCGTCAAACTCATCAAACACTTTCTGCGGCGCAACTACAACATAGTACGGCATACCCTTAGCTTTTAGTTTGTCGAGGCTCGGACGGTTGATTGTGTCAAGAACATCTTCGCTCTCAAACTCGGCTATCATCGCATTTACATCGGTCAGTTTGGCAAGGTAGTTATTGAATGCTTGCGACCACTCATAGTAGCTCTCGTATGCCATGACGTAGTAGAGATAAAAGTCACCCTCTCTACCGTCAAGCATGATGGGGGTATTCTGAGAGATTGCATTTTGTCCGGGGATATAACCCAAACAAGCGACCTCCTCACCATTGAGATACATCTTGATTGTGGAATACTTTTCGCTTCCTCGTTGGATTGCCCTGCTTGCAGGTTCAACGACCACGGCCATTGTGATTTTCTCCTTACTGCGGAACTTGCGCTCTTGCCGCTGATGCTTCACACCTTTGGCGCAGTATATGCCGGCCACGTTGCCTTTCACATAGAAGCCGGTGCCGGTGGCAGGGTCATAGGAGTGCATGAGCAATGCGTCCTTGTCCTTGATGTTGTCAGTAGCAAAGGAGAATTGGATTGCATTACCCGCGCTTTCGTTGGTCTGCTTGGAGTAGAGATAGTAAGGGATTGTAGCCCTCATGTTCTCCGCGATACGGAAAGCGTTTTGACCGAGATAGGAAACGAAGCCATTTGTGCGCCAATTTGCGCCGGTGACGGCCATTGTCACACCCTTGTCGGTAATCGTCTTGTCCACGTCCGCATTTGTGCGCAGGGCAAAGTCATAGCCGAATGCGGCACCGCTCTTAATCTGCACATCAATTGCGCTTCCGTCTACCGTGACAACTATCGGATGGCTCTTGTCTGTGTGAACTTTGCCGTTGGCCTCAGTCCATCTGCCTTCAGCAATAAACTCGATGTTATCGCCGTTGGTATATCCCTGTATCTGATACTTCACGGAATAGGTTGAGGACGAAGCGGCATTGAACGTCTGAATTGTTTCGCCATTGGCCTTTACTGACACCTGCGTGTTTCCGCTTACACTTGCCGCTGTGTATGCGGCCACTTGTAGATTTGCGGTGTCATAGAGCGCAACAGTACCGTTCAATTCATCGTCAAAGGTCTTTGCATCGTAGTGGATAGAAACAATCGGCTCGGTTGTCTTTGAGCTATCCACACACATGATAGACGTGTAGACGTAGTTGCCGGTTACTTTTGCTTGAGGTGCGTAGCCATGAATACGGAGCAGATAAGAGCCATGTTGCATTTTCTCACCACCGCCAAGAACATTGCTCGGATTGATGCTGATGTCCTGCGAGAATGTTTTCTGAATGTTCGCACGGCCAAGTTCGCGCCATTCTCCATCCCAAAGGATTTCAATGATAGCGTCAATACCACCACCTGTTCCACCGAGTGTATTGCGAGGGAATATGTAGAAGCTGTTAAGAGTTGTCATACCTGCACCTACCGACACACGACATTCATGCAGGGCTTTGGAGATTTCAACAGTCACGTCTACGCAGTTCACACTAACGTCTACGCGGCGCACATTGCCCTCTTGGTCTTTTACAGCCACAACAAAGCTGCGCTGTCCGGCTCCGTCAAACCAATCAGTAAAATCAACCGAGAACTTAAAATCTTGGAGAGTGGCCGAACTACGTTCGTTGGTGAGGATTTCTGTTTTAAGCAATACGCCTGTGTTGGCATCGCTCACAGAAATTTCGGTGATGTTATTGACAACTTCTTCCTCGCCCATGCGCGTTACGCTTCGGGCGGCGAAGCGGCCTACAATCTTGCCTCCGGCGGCTCCGTAGATTGTCTGACTCTCAAATCTGACGGCGAACGAGGTTGCATCAGTGCTTCCACCTCCACCGCCGAGAGGAACTGTAAGAGGACTGCCGATTGGCTTGCGTTTGGCATTGACCGGCTGATAGGTCTTGGAATTGCCGTCCTCGCTGAAACTTTCCTCGAAGTCTACGATTATACGCTCGTATGCGCCGCCGGTGCTGAATGCGTCCGTGCCTCCCTCAGTTGGAACATCGTTGGCAACAAGGTCGGTGCCTCCACCGCCGAAGTCTTTCCATGCCTCGGCATTGTCGGCACTCGCTTTGTCAAGAAGCTGCTTGGCTTCCCAAACATGTTCACCTGCATTGATGCAGTATGTGATTACAAGGCCGTCCTTGAAGTAGTCGATACCTTTGCTCTCACACAGCTTACGCAAGGCGGCGACCGCACTCAGTAGAGAATACTCGCTACTGCCGGTCTGCTCTTTGCAGAGTTCGTTAATATTGAGGATTGTTTCTTCTCCTGCGCTCTGTCCAGCTACGTCAAGCCAATTGTCGAGGTTGGCATAACTGTCTGCATCATCGCTGAGGCCGATGTATTGGAATGTGCGCCAACCTTTGGCACTTGCCGCAAAGGTGATTTGCACACCAATGCTTACGGCATCTTTCGCGATTGCATATTCGATTGCACTCTGCTTGGTGTCGTATGTCGGAGGATTGGAGGGAAGTTCATCGCCGTTGGCAAGTCGGGCGGCAGTTACGTTGTAGCAGTTGCCGACAGACGAACCGTTGCCGAATGCTTTCCAATTATCATCTGCACCAATGCCGTTGTCTGGGTCATTGCCCACAAATTGCATAGCTTTCCAACCAACTTCACTATCAAGATATGTAACAACGCTACCGGGTTTAATTACTTCTGTAACGTTATCAAGGTATGTTGCGACATCGGAGAATGTCATACTGCCGGTTGTTTCAAACAGCTCGTTGATATTGACAAATGTGGTAATTGAAAATGCCTTTTTCAGCCGCTCGATATTTCCCGCGTTTAGTTTGCCTTTATCCCCGGGATAAGCCGTTGAGGAGGTTTCACCAAGAGCAAGGTCAGTTCCGGTAACTACCATTTTGCTACCGCTCCAACGATATGACTTGTTGTTGGTCTTGTCTACATACAACTTGTCGCTTGCAGGTATCCTGCCGTTTAACGAAATTTCGCCGAAAGAGTCTGCATTATACCAATTGCTGTAATAATTGACTGTAATGTCTAATCTGTGAGGTTTTGCTATAAAGCAGCCTGTAACGCTGTTAAACATCACATCTACCTCTCCCGTAATTGACTGAGTTTCGGGTGTCGCAACAATAGTCACAAAACCGTCAAATTCTTTGACATCATCCATCGCACCAGGTATGAAGCGAGTTGGAATGAGGCCATTGTCGCCAATGGGGGCTATGCCTCCTGGTAGACCTTTGCTGTCAGTAATGGATTTGATTGCGGCTGCGTTCTTGGATATGGAGGAGTCATGTACATCAACACGACCTTTTAGTGTCGCGATATTGCCTGTGTTGGTGTTTATACCATTGCCGAGTGTTGTCTGCTGTGTCTTTATACCGCTGATTTCAGTGTCGTGTGCATCAACTCGCTTTTCAAGACTTTCGTGCTGACCGCGCAAAGTAGACAAATCCTCTCGGAGATTATCAACCTGTTCATTGTCCACAACAATCTCATAAAGTTTGTTGATAGGCTCACACACCCAATCACCACCACTGCCGACATACATTCTGAACAGAGCCTTGCCCTGCTGAACGGTCAGTTCGAGGTCTGCAATGTCTTTGTCCGATGCGGAAACACCGGCAAACCAACCGTCATGCGGTTGCGGGTAAGCTTCGCGCAGGGCAGCAACGGACGCAAACAATCCTTTGTTCACACCCTTGATGTTCTTTGCTTCAAGCCAACCCTCAACTATTAGGTCGTGGCCTATACGGGCATTGCCCTGAATGTTGGCATCGCCTCCGGCCGATACATTGCGCCCAACCGCAACATCACCGTCTATTTGTTTTGTTGGAATTGAACTCATTGTAGTGCTGTTTTAGAAATTTCGGAGAGCGCCGATGATTTCTCGGACTCGCCTAATGTGAGTAATACTAATGACGCGGCAGCATAAACCACGGCTGTGTAACAGCGTTCACAGATGTCTATACCCTCATCGCGGTCTATTTTCGGATAAGGGAGATACTGCGCTCGGCGCACATACGCTCTTTCGCTTTTGCAGGAGTAGAACTCCAACGCGCGGCCTTCGGGTCGTATCGTGATTACGCAGACCGGCTTTTGTGCTGTGCCTCGCAATGCTTTTATGCGCTGACGTTGCAATGCATATTCGGGGTCTGTGGTGCTTATTGCCGTGAATACAGCTTTCTCCCAATCGCTCATTTCAAAGACGATAAGGCGCATGAAGTCATGCGGCAACAGAACCCAACCGCTTTCGAGGTCGCCCCAATATATGGCATCGCCGAAATTGTGACCCTGTTCCAAAAGGTATGTCGGTGCGTTTGTATGCACTCTAACAACAGCTTCCAAAATCTTGCTTCTCACAATATCGTCAAGCGCAAGAGTGTCTATGTCGTCAGTCTGCAACAACTGCTCACTCGTCATATTTTGGTCGAGGCATACGCGCACATCGCGCATTACATCGTGAATGTTATATACCATAGCGTCATGTAGTTTATTCTTCTACGCTTTCGCTCTCGGTGCTTTCGCCGCCGTTAAGGGTGTCGAACTTTGCGCCAACGAACTTAACACCATGCTCTGATGCGGCTTTCTGCGCGGCATCGTAGGAGCGGACTTTGTAGGAAGAAATGTTGAATTGCTCTTGCAGGTATGCCTGTGCGTCTTGGAGGCAGCTTGCTTCAACGATTGTGAGGCCGTCTGCCGCCTCATCGTTTGCGACTTCTTCGGCTGACGCTGTTGCTTCCTCGGCAGATTGTTCTGCTTCGGGGACAGGAGCCGGTGCAGGGCTTTCGGCCTCCTCGACTTTGGCCTCAACCTCGGCAGGTGCAGGCGCAGGAGCTTCGGGAGTCGGAGCGACTGTTTGGGGTTTAGGTGCCGGTGCTTGGGGCTTCGGCTTTGCGGCTTTTGTTGGCTTCGCAACATCGGGCAACGCGGTTCTGCGCAAAAGAATGATGCGACCTTCCTTGAAATAGGTGCTTTGCTCAATCACTTTCTGAATGAAAGGATTGGCCGTGGTGTACTCGGCAGGAGTAACACCATACGAAGTAAGCGCTCCGCCGGTGAAATGTACCCTTACAGTAGCGGCTCCGGCTTTAATCTGTGCGACCCAATCAACAAGTCGGGGTGCGCCATAAGTGATTTTTTCCATTGTCTTATATGGGGTTTGAGATTTGTTGAATGAAAAAAGTGGCGGTAAGGCGTTGGCCGCCCTCCGCCACTTTTCCTGTTTAATTTGATGATACGGGTTAGTCTGCGATGATTTCACCTGTGAACTCTACCCAACCGCCTGTTTCACCCTTGTACTGCCACATCTGACCGTTCTGTGCGGCGGCATTGATGCCGGGGCAGTCCTGTGTGAGCAGATATACGCGGCCTTCAACGAGGTCGGCACCGACAGGAGCTTCTTTGCTCTCCCAAATGGTGTAGGTGGTGGCACCGGCATTTGCCTTTTCGCCCTCACCGTCAATCCAAATGTGACAAGCGCCTTTGAGTGCGAGGCCGTCCCACACAACGATACCCTTGCGAGTAGCTTCTTCGCCCTCCACACGGTCGTTGAACTCGTGCTGCTGCGAGTAGATGTAGTGGACGAGGCGGTCTTCGCCTATGAGGGCGCCGGAGTTGGAATAGCCGAGAGTGTCAAGAGTAGGCTCACGCTTGATGTCGATGTCGCCGAACACGGTGTGAATGCTTGTGACAGTCCAACCGATAGGGTTCGTCTTGGTGACAATCTGAATTTCCTTGTGCTTGCTGAAGTCGATGCACTGCAATTCTTCAAGGAGGTTCTTACCTGCAAGGAGCAGGGCGGTCTTGGGAACATCTTCGCCGGTGAAATACATCTTGGCAAGGGCAATGAGCTTCTCGTAAGTCCATGTACCTGCGTGCTGCAGTTCGCGCTTGAACTGCCAACGGATACCCTCGGTGAAGTAAACCATCTGTTCGCCGAGCTTGGGCACCTTGACAGGGAGCTTGCCTTTGATACCCGTCCACAGGGTGCGGTTGCCGGCACGCTTGAAATTAAGGATTGCCTGTTCTGCGATGAGGCTCTGCGTGAACGGAATGTGCTTCTTCTGTGCCTCGAAGTAGTCGGAAACAACTTGGTTCATGCCACGCTTCTGAAGATATACAATAGAGGGGCGAGGCACGATGAGGTCGGGGTCTACTTCTTTCTGCGTTTCATACATCGCATTGGCGAGAAGTTTCACCTTTGAACCGGCAGGAATGGCAGGAGTTGTGCAGAAAGCATCGGTCTCGTTTGTTTTCGGACCATTGACTGCACGAACTACGGGGTTGTCGGTGGTTGTGTCACGGCCTGTAACAAAGAGCATGAGGCTCTTGCCGGGGGTAACGGTCTTGCCATCGGGAGCATAGCCGTCCACATCGGGGACGAGAAGTGTGTGATAGTCGCGCGGAATGTTTTGGTCGCTTGCCGCAAGGGGAAGTACGAACTGAGCCTTTGAACTTGCTGCGACTGCGGTGTCCGTTGTGAGGGAGCTGCGCTGTTCGTCAATCATGAAGTGTTCAACTTCGGGGCTGTTGACCTTGACTTTCTTTGCTTTGAGCATAAGCGACATGAGTGCCGTGTCCTCGCTTTGGAAGCGGAACAGTTGGTCGTCAATGTCTGTTTCTACGAGATTGCCTGGTGCTATGCCGCCTGTTGCGCCCGCTACAGTGCTGACGGTAGTGGCTTGACCCGGTGCTTGGGACTGCACCCCGGCTGTGCCGGGAGAGGTGGGAACTGCCGCTCCCGAACCTACAGTTACGTTTTCGATTTCTGCCATAGCGTTATAAAATTAAATGTAAATTGTCTATTTATCGGTTGATACTATGTTACCCGGCTTGATGCCGCCTGTTGCTGATGCAAGATTGCTGACGGTTGTCGCGCATCCCGGAAGCTGCGTTTTCAGTCCTGCACTACCTTTGGTGGGTTGCAGAGGCTTTTCGACAAATTTGATATGTTCACCCATTATCGCGCTCCGTCTGCAATGTCAAAGATTGAACCTTTATCACGAGAGGGCGCAGGTGCATTGTTGGCTCCGCCCAAAGTCGGAGTGCCGTCACCGCGCTTAGGCTTGCGAAGCTTTGCCTCAGCTTTGGCATTCTTGCCTCTGATTTCGCCCTCCTCACTTGCGGCGGCGATGTCTGCATCGTGATTGATAGCTTTGAGAGCCATGTCGATTGTTTCGGGTTTGATGATACCGATTACAGCGTCATTCGTAACCTCCTTAATCCAATCGGCGGCAGCGTCTATCTGCTCATCGGTAAGACCGAGTTCCTGCTGTTTCTGCTCAAGCATAGCAAGGGTGGCTTTCATATTCTTTTCCCACTCCTCTTCAAGTCCTTTCTGCTTGGCCATGCGGTCGATGTATTCTTTGTTGCTTGCAGAATACTCGTCCATCTTTGCAGGGTCATCGAGCATTTCCTTTACACCGTCAATGCCGATACGGTTAATGAGTGACGTCCACGGGTCTTTGCCCTGCGCCATGTCCGTAATGAACTGAGCGCTGTGGGGGTCATTCGCAAGCATATCAGTCAGCTTGCGTTCGCGCTCCTCGTAGCCCGATAACTTGTTGTCATATTCGTCATAATCGTCACTGATTTGGCCGAATAAGGCTTCATCATCGGCATACTCTCTGTCGGGGTATTTCTTTTTCAGTCGTTCGCCAAATTGGTCACGTCTGCTCTTAACTTGCTTTTCCTCAGCCATAGTTTCAAATTGATGTTACATGGGTGTTTAATCTATGGCAAAGTTAAGGGTGTTAAATGGGTCGGCATCGTTATCTTTTGAGTTGCTATGTTGTATCTTTGTATTGAGTTTAATACCTTAAAGTGCAGCGCAATGAAGTCCTTCGGAAGTGTTTTGGCCTTTACTCGCGAACGCAATGCAGCGTTGCTAAAGGCATATCGAGAGCAGGTAGATGCAGCGAGTTTTATTCGGTTGAACGAAATCGGCGAGAAGATTGTTAATTCTCCTTCTCCCCGGTTTTGGGTATCAGAGGAACGTGCGGCTGCGGTGGTGTCTGCTATTATGCGAGGGAAGCCGGTGTTGGAAACGATGCGCCCGACAAAACGAGAAATGTTTGAGGAGATACACCGCAGGGTAATGGCTCTAAAAGAACAGCACCCCGATTGGCACCTGTGTCAGTTGGTCTTTAATGTTGTCAATTCTCCCGCACCCAAATTCTATATGGAGGTTTCATCAGCACTTGAAAGGTTATTCAAAATCCGCAACGGCTGGTACGACAATGGAAAAGGAAATTACAGTTTCTAACATAGTCGCTGAGAATGACAAGCGCCGCGATGAGATGTTTTCGCGGTTCAATCCTATCACCGGCGAGGGTTCTGTCGGTAAACGTGTCTTTGTGCATATACAGGACTTTCCCATGCAGTCACAATGGTTACCTGCTTCAATGGCAGAAAATACACTTGTCAAGGCACTGATAAAGAACAATGGTATAGACGGCCTCCTGCGCAATGATATGGGAGTTGATGAGCCGACTCAAGAGGACAGGGAGGCCGTTATCAATACTTTTGTTAGACTCCGCTCATTGCATGATTTTCCATTTTGGGCTGCGACTTTCGTCTACATCAAAAACAAGGAGGTCGGTCAGCCCGACTGTCTTTTCCGTTTGTCATACCCTCAACGTAGGTTCGTTGAGATGCTTGAACGTATGAGGCTTGCAGAAAAGCCAATACGAATAATTCTGCTCAAAGCACGACAATGGGGAGGCTCTACAACATCACAGCTTTATATGGCATGGTTGCAACTCATTCATCGCACCGGCCTCAACTCTCTAATCATATCCAACTATAACAAAGGTTCTGAAACAATCAAGGGTATGTTCAAGAAGATGATTGAGGCTTACCCTGTGTCGATGCTCCATGAGGCAGGAGATACATACTCCGAGAACGAGGAAAAACTTGTCGGTGTAGGTCGCTCCGGCCTTACTCAGCTTGTGCCACAACGTAACGCAACAATTTCAATAGGCTCTGCCGAGTCGCCGGACTCATGTCGTGGTGGTGACTATGCTCTTGTGCATCTTTCGGAGGTCGGTTTGTGGAAAGCGACTGACGGCAAAAAGCCGGAGGATATTGTGCGCTCTGCCTGTTCGGGTGTCCTGTATCGACCTTATACGATGATTGTATATGAAAGCACGGCCAACGGTGTAGGTAATTTCTTCCATAACGAGTATGTTGCAGCCAAAGACCCGGAAATTAAATCTCAGTTTGAGCCTCTGTTTATTTCGTGGTTTGACATCGAGCTGTACCAACTTCCATTTGAGAATAAGGAGGAGTTATATAAGTTTGCTACATGGTTGTACGACAATAGGCTGAACGGCTCTGCGCCCTCAGACCGCGAGGAGTGTGGCAAGTATCTTTGGTGGTTGTGGGAGATTGGTGCTACATTGGAGGGCATTCATTGGTATGTTGAGGAACGAGCAAAGTATCACGACCACGGTTCAATGGCTTCCGAATATCCGTCTGATGATGTAGAGGCATTTGTAAACTCCGGCTCTGCTGTATTCGACAAGTATTGTGTGGAGGCTCTGCGGCCGACTACAAAGAAGCCTCCTCGCTATGTGGGCGACATATATGCGCACGGCGATGAGGGCGAGGACGCTCTGCGCGATTTGCGGTTCAAGGCCGATGCACAGGGTATGTTGTGGGTTTGGAATTTGCCCGACCCTGTTAATCCTAATGACCCGGAGGAGGTGACAAACCGCTACCTTACTGTCGTGGACGTTGGCGGTCGCTCCAATAAGGCCGACTGGTCTGTGATTGTGGTATTCGACCGTCTGTTGATGATGGACGGTGGCAAACCGTCTGTTGTCGCTCAATGGTACGGCCACATTGATATGGACTTGTTGGCATGGAAAGCTGCTCAGATAGCTGCGTTCTACGACAACTCCCTGCTCGTCATTGAAAGTAATACGCTCGAAACACACGATAAGGAGCGCAACGTGGACGGCGACCAATCCACGGCTATACTCAATCAGATAAAAGACATCTATCCAAACCTGTATGCTCGCAAGCAATCAGAGGACGCGATTGTTCAAGGCTTGCCTGTTCGTTATGGCTTCCACACTAATGTTGCCACTAAGCCGATGATTATCTCAACGCTTGTAAAGGTTATACGTGAGGGTCTTTATATTGAGCGTGACAAGCGTTGTATTGACGAGTTTTTGAACTATGAGAAGAAGCCTAACGGTTCTTTCGGAGCAAAGGCCGGTACTCATGACGACTTGCTTATGACACGAGCAATAGGCCTGCACATCTGTTTCTATGAAATGGAACTGCCGCAAGTCGTAACTCGCGGCAGCAACAATCTGAAATATGTTCCTAAAGTTGTATCGGCGGCTTCATTCTAACCTATGCGGTTTGCGCTTGTGGCTGACCTCCGCGCATGGCACCTTGCAGTTGGTTTACGGCATTCATATTTGCGCCCTGCTGTGCCTGTGCTATAAGTTGAGGTGATACACCCTCCGGCACCTGTCCGGCTTCCAACTGCTCTTTCTGCGATTGGATAGACTGCAACAACTCGTCTGCGAATGGGAAATTTCCGGCTTGTAGAAGTTGCTCCAACGAGATTGCTTGCTGTTGCCACAACTGCATAAGGAAGTCGTTTGCCATAGCGCGATAAGCAGGTGTCGCGGTACTCGGCACGATTGAAAGGTCAAACTCAACATCGCGGATTTTTCGGGGGTCATACTCAATCTGAGTGCCTACGCGACCGGCAATGTTGAATACTCTCTTTTGGTCGTAGAACTGCTGCATATTCTTAACGTCCTTATATGCGGCATCGCGCACAAACTCGCTGAACGTGTCGAGCAGGTCAAGCAACGATGTGGTTGCATTCTGTGTCTGCTGATTGTAGAGCGCCGCAGACATTCCTGCATATCCGGGTTTGCCTTGCAATGCTCCATTCACACCCGATATGTCCTCAAAGAATTTGAGTTGTAAGTTGAGCAATTCGTTAATGCCGATATTGGTAGAGTTGGCTTGAACCTGTTGAGGCAGGTCACGGTGGTTCTTTGACGGAGTGTAGACAATAACACCATCGTGGCGGCTCCACATATCTGCAAAGTCCTCCGGCGACATTCCTTTTGGAATACAGTCGCTCGGTATCATCAACACACCTTTGGCCGATGCTCTCATAATCCAATCGTAGAGGGTTATGAGGCGGTTGGTGTATCGCTGTTGGTCGATTACATCACTGACAAACGAATGTATCTCGCCGTCAATGAAAGGATATGCCTTGAAAACGTATGGGTGGCTCTTGTGGTCGTATGGTGTTTCTCCCTCTTTCAGAATATCGCCAAATGGTGTGAGGTAGTAATAATACCAAAAAGAGTCCATAAACCACTCGGCACGGATTAGTGGAATATCTTCCTGCGGCATACCTGCGGCCAACCCCTGCATGATGCGCTGTGTGTTTTCTTCCACTACCATTTCTTTATAATCCTCAAGCTCAATCTTGAATATATCGCCGTTGTTATAATCATGACACCAATAGCGAGGTTTTGTTTCTTTGCGCCATACCTCAATCACACGGCACCGGCTTTCATCACGCGGCACAAGAAAATCCATTTCTGGGGACTGAGAGTAACCGAACTGTTCCCACGCTTGTGTCAGAACAATCTTTTCTCTTGCAGAACGGTATATCTGTGCGAGTTTCGCATAATCGGTGGGGGATTTGGCGAACTCATGACACACATCCTCGAAGCTGACATCATGTATTTCTCCTACGCAGGAACAATCCCATGTGCGGAAATCGCGCATATTGTTGTCAATGAAAAAGTTGTTGGGCTGAACATATTCCGTCCAACAATCTTCTTTGTCATTCATGCGACCGAACCATTTGCGGTGAACAATCATACCGGAGATTAAAAACTCCTCCATAGTTCGCGCATACAACTCGGTCATGCGGTTGAGCTGCATATTATATTGTAATACCGTGGACATCGTTTCAGCTAATTTCTGTTCGTCACGGTCACGCGCATAACAGGTCGGCTCTGTCGCTTGACTTCGATACACACCGATAACATTACGCACAAGTCGGCGTATGAGGTTATTCTTCAGCGGTATGTTGCCCTGCTTCATAATGTACTGCTCCTCGGTCATCTTCACTCCGTTCACACACACTATGTCGCTCCATTGGTCGCCGTAGTTATATCGCTTATTCCGCTCTCGTTCACGGCGAAAGCGATGCATATTTTGATATAGGGTTTGTGCTTGCAACAGAACATCAGTAGCCCTGCGCATATCATCGCCCTGCGCCTGTGCCCTTGCGATACTATCCATATCTTCAACACTCGCAGGTTTGACTTTACTTAGTCTATTTAATTTGATAGCCATATCGAGAGTATAAATTTGTGTCGGTGGCAAAGTTACTCACCACCGACACATTACCAACTTTATCTGTTGAGTTGCTGAGATTGTGGCTGCATGGCTTGATATTTCGAGTAAAACTCGTTCATCAAGGTTGTCAGTTCTGACATGGCCGATTGTTGGTTTTCCACAGTTTCGGCTTGCAGGACTTTCACCATGCCGGCACGGTACGCTGGGATTGTAGATGCAATGAGGGCAGCTTCTTCCGGGGTCTTTGATGTGAGCCACATTTTTGAGATACGTCCGAGTTGCTTGTCAAGACTGCCGAACCTCTGATAAAGTGTAAAGTCGGGGTCTTGTTGTAATGCCGCGTGTGCTTGTGCTGCGGCGGCATAATCGGTCTTAATCATAGCCCTTGCCTTTTCTGCCTTCTCGTTCACTGCCTTATATCGAGCCTCAAAGTCGGCGTAGGCTTCCTTTACTGCGGCATCGCCACGGCTCTCCAATCGCTCGGTCATTCTGTCCTTGGCCAACTCTTCGTATTTGCCGAGACGTTCCTCATCGCCCCAAGACCATGGAGCAAGAGGGGTGCCACGCTTCACCTTGTATTCGGCATAGCGCGCCGCCAACTGTTGCGGTGTCAGTTTGCTTGCCTCCTCGCCGTTCAGACCTATCTCATCAAAGTAGAGTTTGTCGAGTTGGCTCTGTGGTACTTGCAGCACTCTCATCACAAAGATAGCAGCCTCGTGGCTCAATGCCGGGTCATCACCGCAAGCATCGGTAATGGCAATAGCAGCATCGGTAAGGCTCTGTGGATTCATGCCTATGCCGGATTGTACCAGGAGGTTGAGAATGTCATTGACCGCCTCGGCGTTTTTACCACCAATAAACTTATTGGCAATGGTGTTGATGTCGCTTGCCAACGGCATATCCTTACTGAGTTGGTTTCTGCTCCATTCTCCGCTTGCCCACATATTGCCGAAACTGCTCATCACATCGCCGCCGGTCAGTCCCTCTATACTTCCGAAGTATGAATGAGTAATCACATCATCCCACATTTTGTCTTTTTCGGAAATATAATAGCCGAAAATGATGTATGGAAGATATGGACCAAGATTCCAAAGCCACTCAAGAACATAACCAAACGTAGCAAGTCGGATTACATCTTTCTTGATTTGTCTGCGGAATCGTTTCCGAGCTGCATCATTCGCTCTGCTATATTCGTCATCGGTAGCGCTTTCGGGGTCTATCTCCCAATCGCGCAGTATCTGCTTGGTCATGAACGCTACGCTCTTGGCTCGCTGTGCTGACGTAAGGTTGCGCTTGAGGTTTCTTGCGCCGTCATAAGTTTGGCGAGTGTACGACATTGGGGAGTTGCGGAATACAGTAAACAAGGTACTCAGCCAATCTTTATCTACCTGCATGGTCGAAAGGAAGGGCGACTCTGACGACTGCTGCGTCTGATTGAACAGTATCGTGGCGTCCTGCATGGCTCGCTTCTCTGCGGCGTCTGCCGGATAACCCTCTTTGAGATATTGGTTCAGTCGCGTTTCATACATCGCTCTTGCTCCGATGCTGACGGTTACGGCATCCACAAATGCATTCGGGGTCATACCGATGCGCGAGGATATTTCCATAACCCGGCTGCGCCACATCTTCCAATCCATATCCGATTTCAGCAGTCGAGGGTCTCCGCTGATGCGCGAGTGCCAGCGCTCGCGGAAGATGGGCAGGTTTTCCAAACACCATTTGAAGTCGCCGTAGGGATTGGCTATACTCTTCGCAATTGATTTCAAGTTAACTTCTGGTGCATAGGCAGGTGCGGAAAGGAATTGCTTTAATGCTGTGAATAATCTGAAGCTTACCTTGGCTGCTGTTACTCCTTTGGCAAGGTTAACAGCGTTTTTATTGAGCCTTGACACCGGTGGACGGTATTCTCCTGCAGCCATAAGACACAGGTCGTTGAAATTCTCCCATAACCTGCGGCCACCACCGTAGACCGTTGTCATGTTGATTACTTGGTTACGGAAACGCTTGTATGTGCGCAGGGTGTTAAGGTCGCGGTTCCATTCAGCGTATGCACTCCAATGTTCCATTTGGGTGATATGGTCGAGGATTACGCTCAATGCGTCTGCGCCTGTAATGTCGAGGGCGAGATTGTTCACACGGCGCTTGATGATACTGCCAGTCTTTGTTGTGATACCGTCCGGGCGGTTCTGCTGATTAACATCTTCCTCCTTATCAACTCGGGCATTTGCCAAAATCTTCAAGGGGAAATAGTTCTCAATAGCGGCCATAGATGCACCGAACATACGCTTGTGCGTTTCGTTGTACTCGTTACGAGTGGCAACAAGGAAATCGTCTTGCAACCAATCGCCAAGAGCCTTGAAACGTGGGTCGAGGAAGTTCTCTATATCTGCCACATTTTGCTCGGTGATACCCATGCGGCGCAGCTTCATACGTCCATCGGTCATTTTATCAACCATGTAGATGTAGAGGAGGTTGCCCTGTGTCAGTTCGTGGTCGCGCATTTCGCCGCCGTCCCAAAATGAAACAGAGGCTTTGGGAAGTTTACGCTCCATTCTGATGATGTCGCCCCACGTCTTGCTCTTGCCGAACAGTTCTGCGGCTTTCTCGTCAAGCTGTGCAAACTTATCTTTGATACCACGCAACTCTTTGTTACGACAATCAACCCAACCGCGCATGAAGCGGTTCCACAGATACCCCTCTCCGTTGGCGCTCTTGTTGCCAAATACTCGCATGATTTGGTCGAAAGTGCCGAGAGGTGCAAACAAGAATTGCACAAAACCATTATTGACAAACTTGTCTTGCCAATCGTCCTTATGGTGTTCGTTTGTTGGTCTGCCCTCCATGTCGGAGTTTGCATTGTGGTGTATCTCGCTGATACGAGCTTTCTCTGCCTCGCGGAATGCTTTTGCATTCTCAATACTGCCGCGCAGGGAGTCTGACAAGCGGCCTACAAGGTTGAAGTATGCCTCAGTACGCTCAATCTTATTCTTGCGAATAGCGTCCTCGGTAGTTTCAATGAACTGCTTGTAAGCATCATCAGTCATGCGCCCGGCGTCCCTATCTTCTTTAGCGATTTTAAGGCTATCGCGCAGGGCTTTCTCCTCTGCCTTGCTGTTAGCAATGTTCTGAACGTAGTCAAGTGCCATGTTGAGGCCGGCATATTCAATGGCGGCTTGGTCGGCAATGGTTTGGTCGGGGTCACTCATTCTGTTCAGAGCCTCGGCTATGCGGTCGGTGATGTCGTCCTCTGTGAGTGAGATTGCTTTTTTTACAACCTCCATTGTGTGTTGGCCGTCTACATCAAGAGCGCCCTGTACCTCGACACCTCTTGCATCGACCTTACTTCCACGGATAGCAAGGAGTTGGCGAAGCGAAGCCTCTCCGTTGCGTAGTTGATTATCGACCATGATGTCCATAATCTTCTGTACGCTATCTGCAATATCGTGCATGGCTGTGGCATTTTTGACTGCCGACAACAATCTTTGCATTTCGCCGGAGGTCATGCCGGAAAGATAGCCGTTTTGCATAAGGATACGTGCGAGGTCGGAAACACGTTTTACGGTGCTTCTGTCAAACATCGCTTGTGCGTTCATTGCATCAACGACACCGGCCTCAACCTTGCGGTCGGCACCGACAAAACTTTGTGCTGTGCCTCTGCGGTTACGCATGGAGTGTAACAGACTTTGCAGATTGTTGGTTACAGCCCTCATTGCATCGTTGCGCAGGGTGAGGTCTGCACTCTGATTGTTGCTAAGACGTATGGCCGCATTGGTTATGCGCTCCTCCAATCCTATGCTTTGGTCTTTCCAAATGTCGCTTGTTTCTCCATCGCGGAAACGTGCATCGCTCGACAATCCGAGTTCATCACGCTTGGCCGCATCACGAGCCATGTCCACATAGTCGCCTTTGGTACGCAGCTTCTCATGGCTTCGCCACAGCATATAGCGGAGTTCGTTGTCACCGAGTTTTACCCACTTCGGGAGCTTCAACGAGCCGAGGAATTTATTGATAGCCTCTAAGACTTTGGCTTTGAGCTTCACCCAAATGCCGCGTTCGGCTTTGGTGAAGTCCTCAAAACCTTTCTCGCTCATACGACCGAACATCTCATCAACGGCCACACGGCGGTGGTGTTCATACTCTTTGCCCGGCTCGTTCACAAAGCGGCGAGTAGCGTCCTCCTCGACCTGCTGTTTCAAATCGTCTTTGAGGTGATTGTAGATTTCATCGCAGAAAGCATCGTAGTTTTCTTCTCCAATCATTTCTCGCAGACCTTTGTGTGCTACAACCTCATGGAACACCGTTTCTGCAACGTCCTCGACATTCGCATTATTGGGGAGGACAATTACAACCTCGCCGGTTGCAGGGTCGTAGAAACCCTTGCTCCTGCGCATACGCGCCTGTCGCTCGGAATTGTCGTTTGTCAGCTCTTTAGTATCAGTCACAATGCGAATGGGAGTGTTGAATTTCTTCGACATTCTTTCAGCATGGCTGCTTTTGGCTTCGGTTGATGCTCCATACTCGCTGCCCAGCTCATACAACAGGCCGTCATCATTGGCGCTCCTTGTGTTGTTACCCTCAACGTTTACCACGTCAAGCAGGGTCGTACCACCAACCTTGTTGAGATTGTCTTTCAAGTTGCGGTATGCAACCATCTTGGAGCCTTCGTGTGTGAAGTCGCCGTAAAGTATTGCAGACTCTCCACCGAACTGAATGACACGCTCGGATATGTATCGGGCAATTTCGTCTGATTTAGTAGGTAACTTGGTGAATGGAGTGTGGATATTGCCGACAATTCTCCCTGCTCGTGAGAGTATGATAAATGACATCTTTGCTCGGTCGCCCATGCGCTGCGAGTTGAGGAATTTGGCAACATCTTCCGAACCGCGAACCAACGGCTGTTCCATTGGGTCATAGTTCGGGGCAAAAATCTGCTTGTCTAATGTGTGAACTGCAAGCGGACTTTCATTTTCGGGTACACGCTTTTGACCGACACCCGAAGTGTTGTCAGTATCGAATGTTCCGTATTTGCCTGTCTTTAGATTGATGATTACTCCATGTACCGGTACTTTTGATATATCGGCAATCTTTCTGAGCATCTGAACGTCCTTCGGCGAACACATGAGGTTGCCGCTCGGATGATTATGTACGAAGTAAACTTGGTCGGGCTGAATGCGGTTGTATGCGAGTGAAGCGGTAGGAATATCAACCATTGTGGCGGTGAATGTTCCCATGCCGAGTTCAACTACCGTAGGTTTACCGTCCTTAACGAGAACGACAAACGAATGTTCCTTTGCAGCATCTTCGAGAGCCGAGAATATAAACGCAACATCATCGGCGCTCTCAATCTTCTCTCCACTTGTGAAATTGAAAGAACCGCTTTCTCTGAATACTCGCTCTATAAGGCTGAACTCACCGGCTTCTTTGTCTAATCGACTATTATGTCGGTTGAGGCCGGTATCACCTTGCCGTTGTAGGTCGTTGGCTCCGCTCCGCATACCGACTTCATTGCCTCCTGCATTTTCTCCGCTGAAGTCAAAGTCGAATAAGCCGCCGTAACCTTCGGCATTTTCGGAGGTGTAGTTGATTGTTTTTCCGTCTTGCGTTTCATATCTGCTTGCAAAGTTAGCATTTTCTTCTGAATATGACGCAATAGGCTCACTCGCGGCATCTTCGCTATCCTCTTCGGTCAGTTCGATGTTAGAAGCGGCCTCTACCTCTTTGTCCAATTCTGCATACTTGGCCTCCTTAGCCTCCATTTCCGCTTTCATCAAGTCCTCGTATTCACTGAGTTTTTCCTCAGCTTTGGCGAGTTCCTCGGTGAATTTGAATGGAACACCGTCACGCGCTGATATGGATTGCAGTTCTGCGTTGTTGCGCTCGATTGAACGCTCCGCAGCTTCAATGCGCCCACGGAAGTCCTCGCCGCTAACAACATCATTCAAGATTTCTGTTACAGCATTCTTAATGACATTGCCCTTTACCGGCATGGCTTCTATTCCGAGTTCGGGACACGAGTAGGTCATTTTTGCAGGAGCGGAGTAGAACAAATCGCCCTGCTGACCTTGCTTTGTTTCCCTATTGATTTCGGTGTGAACATGGAAATTGAAGCCTCCAACGGAGATAGTGATGTCGGACGTTGCCGGACGAGAGGAGTAGCCCGATTTGCGGACTTGCTCTTGCAGTTCGGCCTTGCGTTTGTTCTGCTCGGTAAAGAAGTCCTCCATTGCCTCAACTGAGGGATAAGAGAGTTTGTCAACAGTTATGTCGCCAACCGTGGCGGCCTCAACCTTTTCAAGATAAGACTTGTTTTCGGCGATGCGCTTCTCTGCCTCTTTGTTCTGCCCGGCTATCTGACGCTTGCGGTTGTGGATATAGGTTTGGTCGGCCTCCCACGATTTGCGCTGTGCAGTCAGTTTGCGAACCTCTTTCTCAATCTGATTTTTCAGCATGGCATACTCGGAGCCGGAGAGCTGTGCGGTGATGTCGCCAAACAGGTCTTGGTCCTCCTCCAATGCACGGTTTTCCATTGAGTTCTCCATGAGCTGCTTGCCATTCATGATGCTGTCGGCAATCGCACCTTTGGTTTTCAGACGCTGATAGGCTGTAACGTCAAGGCTGTCCTCCACACCGAAACGAAGCACACGAACAGGAATGCCCCATTCATTGTGCAGGTTACCCTGTCGCAGAATACGGCCATTTCGCTGAGTGTAGTCCATAGGTCGATTAGGTGCATCAAGGTGGATAAGCGTATGGAGGCGCTCTTGAATGTTCACACCTGTACCGAGTGTGAATGTACTGCCCATGATGACACGAACCTCACCGGCATTCACTCTGCTGAAGATTTCGAGCTTTTTGTTTACAGTCATCCCCGATTTCATCACGACAATCTGCTCCTCTGGCACACCTGCAGATATGAGTTTCTTGCGAATATCCTCATAGAGATTAAAGCCGGAAACCTTGTTTTGGTAGTTGTCGGCAAAGATAGCAACGGTGCCGTTGTAGTCTTTGGCTTCTTCGAGGGTGCGAAGTGTCTGACGCACGGCCTCATTGGTCTTGCTGTTGGGGTCGTCCTCCGCATCTGACTGAACGAGTCGAGCATCAACGGCGGCGGCTTTGGCAATACCGTACATCACAAGGGGAATATGACTGTTCTCTTTCTTCTCCTTGCCGCTCATATTATCGTAAGCGTCAAGTTGCTCCTTGACAAACTTCATGATAGAGCGCAGTGCGCGTGTCTGAGGCAGGAAGATGTCTTGTGCTTTGCCGCCCTCCATTTGAGGTATCTTGTCACTTACACCTCCGGCCTCGCGTGTCAGCACGGTGTCGGCCACGGTAGACCAAATGCGCACAAGTTCGGGCAGGTTTACATATCCTGCAAAGCGATTGTTCTCTTTATACTTGCCGCTTGTGGAAAACTCCAACATCTGTTGCAGGTTGCCAAAGTTACGTACAAAATCATCGAAGTAATAAATGCCGTAGTCTTTCATCACATCGGCCGACATAAGATAGCGCATGAACGTCCATATCTCTGCGGCGGTGTTGGAGATAGGTGTGCCGGTCGCAAAAACAACATTCTTGCCGCCGGTCTTTTCAAGAACGGACTGTGTTTTGAGGAACACTCCCTGCGACTTCTTACTGAAAGACGGGTCTACACCTTTCACACCGCGCTGCATGGCGGTGGCAAAGCCGAGGTGCTTGTACTCGTGAGCCTCATCGACAAGGATAGCATCAATGCCCATGCTGTCGAAGTCCTCGACATCATCAGTAGCACGGTCGAGCATTTCCCTCGCTTTAACTTCTGCATTCTGTCGGGTCACTGCGGCTTTCTTAGCGTCCTTTTCTTTCTTCTTGTCGGTGGCTCCACCGTTGGCAAGTTGGCTGATTTCGTCTTTCAGCTTCTCAATCTCACGCTCGGCGGCACGAACAATCATGCTCCTTCCGTCCGGGTCTGCATCTTTCATCTGGTCAAGCACAAGCAATTTTTCCTCAATCTTGTCTTGGATAAATTGCGTCTGACGCTCAACGCTATCGGGAATACGCTCGAATACGGATTGAGGCACGACAATCATGTCCCAATCATTGAACTTGATTTTGGCATAGAAAGCCTTGCGACCCTCTGCGTTGCGGTCTGCATCTTCAAGGGTCAGCACTTTGGCATTAGGATAGAGAGCCTTTGCACTTGCTACAAATTGGCCTACGGTGGCATTCTGCACCACAATCATAGGCTTGCGGGCAGTACCGAGGCGGCGCATCTCCATTGCTGTTGTAATGAGGGTGTATGTCTTGCCGGTGCCGACCTCGTGAGCCAACAATACAGGCTGTGTCGTTGCGCGGATTACGGCCTTTGCTTGGTGCGGACGTAGACGGAACGGACGACCGCCTACCATTGTGGCGGCTCCGCCGAAATGCTCCGGCACAAATTCATCGGGAATTGACTTAGGCACGGAGTTGTTGAACTTCTCATTGTAGACTTCCTCCATGCGCATAGACAACTCCGGGTCGTTCTGCATCTGTTCACGCGCCCAATCCTTAAAGTCCTGTCGTATCTCATCAACCTTTGTTGCGCAAGCGGTTGTGGCCGCAGCATCGGTTTCGGTTGTAGTGGTGCCGTCACTATTCTTGGTGGTCTTGCTGACGGTGATTGTCTTGTTGGTGATTGCCGCCTCAATGAGCTTGTGGCCGGGGATAAGGATACCGAGGCTTTCACTACGAATGCCCATTTCCTTATTCTTAGGCTCGTCAGTCCAATACGGTTCACTCATGTGCCATGTACCACCGGCATTAGTAAGACGGACGTTTAAGTCGGTGCGCTCCTTGACAAAACGCTCATAGAGCTTCGGGTCTACCCATGACGAGCCAAGAGTAAACTCGATAAGATGCGCAGGGATATTCATAGGCACAACGGCCTCCAATGCTTTGATGTTGGCATCGTATGCACCGTTGGCGGCTTCGTTGGCTTCTCTTGCTTGGCGCAGCTTCTCACGGACGTTGCCACTAAGGTATTCATACGACACCTCCATTTGGCCGGTTGTCGGGTTCTCGAAGCCTAATCCGCTCTCGATAATTTCCTGCTTGACATCGGCCTGTGACTTGCCTAACTGTGAGGCGAGATATTCCGGGTCGATGCGGCCATACTTGTAGAGGCTTGCAATGATACCGTCCTTGACGTTTTTCGGAGCGGGTTTGCTTTCCTTTTCAACAACACGGCGACTGAAGATGTCGGTCTTGCCGTAGGTCTTAATCTTCGTGCCGTCCTTGCTGCCTTTTTCGGAGTAGGTTTCAAGAGCCACAATGCTTGAAAAATCAACATCATTGCGCAACCATGCAAGATTGTTGTTCTTGTTGAGGTTGCCATATCGGGCTACAAAGGTGTCGTATGCGCTGTTGAGGCGGTCGAGAAGCGGTTGCAGTCCTGCATCATCGTTATGCTCCGTCTGATATTTCAGCACATCGGCCAAAGCGTTTTTAAGGTCGGTGTAATCGGCAAAGCATTGTTCTTTGGTGCGTCCCTTGATTTTGTTCTTATTGAACGTCAGAGGCACGGCACTACCCATTCGGGCAACGCAGAGATTGCCGTTGCTGTCGGTCACCATGCTTCCCTCCTTGACATCTTTACCGAGAGCCTCGTTGATGTGAGTGGTCTGTTCTGCGACTGCGGTGCCTTGCTCCTTACTCCAATCCATTTCGGCAATGTGCTGAACCCAAGCGGCCATTCGTGCCGGTTGGTCGGCTGTTCGTGTCGGGAACAATCCCATAGAAGTAGGTCGGTAGGTGTCGCCCTGCTCAAAGCCAAAGAACATTTCGCCGCCCATGTATTCGGGATGTTCAATGAAATATCGGTTGATGAGCATCGGCAGGTCTTTCGTCTTGCCTCTATCGTCCTCGAAAGACGCGGTTCTCACAGGAGTAACCGTGCTTATGTCTATTGCATTTGCGCTCTTGCGGCCATTCACACGCTTACGCACAACGATAATGTCAGAAGTGGCCGCTGTGCCTCCGAATGTTTGATTGTTCATGCGGAACACACCGACAACATCTGCACAGCCCTCCTTGTCGCCAACGAGCCAGTTGCGTAGCTTCTGCGATTTGTCGAGTGTGCCGCTCGATGTGATGAAGATACCGATACCACCCTCACGGAGCTTGCGCACGTTCTTAGCAATACAGAAGTCATGAATATCGCGGAATTTCTTAGAGAGGTCGCTGTCGCCGCTTTCGTCCATGACATGAAGGCCGGTGACGAAAGGCACATTGGTAATTGCGAGGTCTACCGAGCCATTTGCGATGCGAGTTTTCTCAAATCCCTGCACCTCCACCTTTGCGTCTGGGTAGAGCAAGGAAAGAATGCCGCCTGTGGTGTTGTCAATCTCCACAGCATGAATGTTACTGCGTTCGCTGATTTCGGTAGGCATCAGTCCGATGATGTTACCAATACCGGCAGAACCCTCTACGATGTTACCGCCCTTGAAGCCGAGAGCCTTTGCAATATCCCACATGGCATCAATGACCGGCGCAGGAGTGTAGTAGGCGCTGTTGCGGCTCATGACCGCAGCTTCGTATTCTTCGGGAGTAAGTATTTCGCGGAGTCGCTTGTTGATAGGATTAGGCGACCATGTGCTTCCCTCATTGAAAGCAGAGCCAAGACCACCCCAACCACTATAACGGCGCAGGACTTCCATTTCTTTGGGAGTGGCCGTTTCGCCGGACGCGAGTAATTTCTTCGCTACCTCAATGGCGGCAAGGTTGGCATCAATACGAGCCTTTTCACCTTTCGGGGCATAGTCTACACCACGCTCGGCATGGTTGTTGCGAATATTCTTCGGCTGTGCTACGCCTCGTTCGCTCTTATGCTGTTCAGATACTCCTGTGCCTCGCTTGGTGTCAGACACAGTATGCTCTCCACCACGTTGAGCCATTCTTCCTCCGTCAGTTCGCTCAGCTTCATGTTCTGCGCTCGTTCCCAACGGTTCATTAGGTCGCGGTTGCTGTCCCCCTCGCCCGGCTGTTTCGGGGCGAGCTTGTACGTCAGTTTTCTCATGTGAATTATTTTTTGGAGTTGTTGAATTATTCTCTGCCTCACGCTGCTTTGCGAGTTCGGCCTCTACTTCCGGGGTAACGGTGAAAGGCGACTCTCCGCGCTCCAACATATCGGCCATATCCTTGACGAACTGAGCGGAGTCCTGTTTAGGCTCGGCCTCGTCAAACAGACCGCCGAATAAATCATTCATCGGCTGTTCATCGGGTATGCGTGATTTCTTTGGGGCTTTTAACTTGGCGACACGTTCAGCCATTTGCACCATATCCTCGCCCGGTTGAGGTGTAAGAGGAGTTGCAGGTTTGACCACATCTTCGGGGAGGTAATTGCGGGCCTCGCGGCGAATGGCCGTAAGCAGTTCATCATAGGTGACATTGGAGGCTGCCCAACAATTACGCCCTATGCGTTCAAATGAAACATATCCTTTTTCATCTGGCCACTCAACACGGTACATTATTCTATCCGTTTTTAGATTATCTCCTCGTCTACGTGAGTCTTGCTCTGCAACCGGTTCAAGACCGATATACATCTTGAGATGTCTGCCTTCGTTAAGTGGCAGGGTTATATAAATTTCCCCACCTGCAGGTGCAAGATTTGCTCGAACAGTTGTACCTTTCTTTACGTTCTTTCGCCCAAGAGGTGTTGTAGCACTCGTAACTTTGATGTCAATTCCAAGGTCTTTAACAATCTGTTTGGCAAGATTGGTAGCGTCTGATACAGCTTTTTTCTCTGCTGTCAGCATATAACCATAACTCTCATGGAATTTGGAGTCATCTTCCACTGCCTCATAGTAGCCGAGGAGGGCAAGTTGCTTATTGACATCCTCTATTTCTTTGTCGAGGTCACGAGAGAGTCTTTCGGCATCTTGCTCAGTTGTTGCAACTTCGAGTTCACTTTCGACTTTGCTTGCAACAGCCTCTGCTTTGTCTGCAATAGCTTCTGTATCTGCTGATGTTTCGTCAGCCTCTTTTTTTCTTTGCTCATTTCGTTGGTCTTTGAGGGTTTGAATTATTTGGTCGGTATGCTGCTGTGAGCTTTGCTCATCAACAATATGCTGAGAGGTGGCGATGATATCTTTGGCTCCGGGCTTGTCGAAATTATAAACGTCAAAAGCCTTGACTGTCTTTCGGTCGTCCATTTCCTCATCCCATCCGAGTTCTATCACCTCCTCCATGTTCTGCGCGGCGGCATAGAGAGATTTGAGGTGAGGACGCATATCATCGAAGATGTCGGGCAGCTCGTCTATCATCGCCTCGCAGTAGTCGGCAAAGGAGCGTAAACCGCCTTTCATCATAAGATATGTCATACGCGTACCCATGCGCAAGACTTCTGCATCCATTTGTTTGGGCTGTGGTTTGCCATAACCCTCGGCACTCTCCTGTACTATATCATCACCTTTGCCGAAATGGTTGCGGAGGTTGTCACGCAGGTTGTTAAACTCGTCTGCGTCCTCATCGCTAATCCATCTGCGTTTTTTCGGTTTGGTCTGTGTAGGTTCTACCGGCTCGGCATGGTCGCTCAATTTGGTTTCTCCTTTAGTAGATAGGTCGGCCATGACACCTTCAACGTTGACACGATTGACAGGCGCTTTCTTTGGCTTATCGCTTGCAGGTTTTTCCATGTCTGCAAGCGACAGCGGAGCCTCGTCTGCAACCTCGTCCTCGCTCTTGCCGACAATATCCTTGGCAAAGGCTTTCGCATCGTCGGCACTACGGAGCATCCAACCGCGCGTTTCACGGTCGTACCAACCTTTGAGAGCTTTGGCTTTCGCACGTAAGGTGGACAATTCCTCTTTGGAGAAATCGCGGTCAAAGGTCACAAGGTATGTGTCAAGCGTCTTGCCCTGCTTGTTGGTGTAGGGCTTAGGCTCGACTTTATAACCCTCGCCGGTGATAGCGGCGGCAGGTTGTGTCGGTTGCTCAACAGGAGCTTCGTCTGTGATTTTGCTGACGGTGGAATAATCGGCGAACGGTTTAGTCTTGCGGTGGCTCGACTGTACCCATTTGTTGAAGTCCTCGATATTAGTTTCGGAAATTCGCAGTCCGGGGTGCGTCTGTCCCCATGTAGCATCATAGTTGGCAAGGTAGGCGCTCATGGCCTCGTCCTTATTGTTGAAGCCAAGCATAACCTTGTGTTCATCGAATGAGCCGTCTGTATTGGTTTGGTCTACGACATACACCTTGCGGCCATTCCACATATCCATGTTCTCATGCAGGAACACATCTATATGGTCGCCGTCAACACCCTCTGTACCTTTGATGTAGCCGTAGGTGTTGGCCATAGTGGTACTCCATTCCTTACCATCTGCATCAATACCTTTGCGGACGCTGCCAGCAGGGTTCTCGATTGTGATGTCAAACTCGCCAATGGTAATATGGCCTTTCTTATAATTTCCTGCCTCAGCTTGCGCCGGAGTAGGCTCGGTGTTCACCTCGGCAGATGCGGCCTCAACTGCGGCCTGTACCGTTGCAGGTGCGGCATCTGTGGATTGAGGTGTTTCGCCCTCTACTGCTTCGACTCCTGCTGTGCTGCTATCATCTGAAGCTCCTGCTCCACTGTCGGACGGTTCTGTTCCTGTCGGAGTTTGTTCTCCGCTTGCAGGTGGTTCATTGCCTCGGAGTTCCCCTCCTTGGCTAACTTGATTGCGGAGAGCCACATCAGCACCTCCATTTGCGACATCGTTGTTTCCATTCTTCGCCGGTTGATATTCAAAGTTTAATACTTGGTTAATGACTTCCGCAAGCGGATACTCGGTTGTGTCGGCCTCATCAAAGAGGGTCGCGGCCTTTTTCCCTTGTGCAAGGTCGTACATTTGATTGAAATAGGACGCGATTGTCGCTTGCGACATATCGGTTGCCTTATACATAGCGGCCAAATGCAACGCAAAGTTACTAAAATTATCGGCCGGCATATAATGCTCAAATCTATCATCAAGGGCTATCGTTTGTTTGAAAGCTTCAACGGCTTTCAAAACCTCCTCCATTTTCTTTGCGTTGGCAAATGTGGGGTCGGACATCAGTTGATTGTAGACAATAATAGAGGCTTGGATTTCGGGTAACATCTTACCGGCGAAAGGCGAGTCCATATCACGGAATGCCGTTGCGAGGATTGCGCGTTGTGCCTTGGCCGGAAGTTTGTCAAACATTTCTTCCAACTGCTGTGATGCACCCTTGAATACTGCTTGATAGAGAACTTTCTGCAAGTCGTTCTTGGCCTCGGCTGTGAGATTGCTCTTACTATCAAACGCAGATTGGAATTGAGTATTGCTGATAGCGCCTACTTGGTTCATCCATTTCATAACCTCAGTACCGTTGCGGTCTACGAGTTGGCCGAAAGACACATCTTCTTCGCCACTGCTGAGCAACATATTGGCAAACGTCCGCATATTGTCGCCGAGTGTTTGGGCAACATTCTTAGGCTTGATACGCTCGATGCCGCCACTCTCGGTGTCCTGTGCGGTCATTTGGCCAAGACGGATAGCCTCAGCATCATCGACATCGAGCATATTGACGAGGACAGGGTTCTGCATGGCGTTCACGGCCTCTGGGTCAATGCCAAATTGCTCTGCGTTGTCAATGAGGTACTGTTTATAGGTCTGCTGCTGTTGAGGCAGGTTGCTCTGCCACAGGTAGCGGAGTGCATCAGAGCGGTTGTTGCCTTGAATGACCTCGCCACGAGTATTGACAGTAGGAGCGCCGGTGTATGCCGTAACGCTGCCGGTGATTTCTTTCGGACGAATACCCTCGGCCATTTCTTTTGCGGCGAACATAGATACAGCCTCCGTGCGATTTTTGGGCTGTGCCTCCTCAATAAAGAACATGGGGTTACGCTGTCCCTGCACATGGGAGGGTTGCAACTGCGAAGCCTCAATGACGGCAACACGGCCTTTGGGCAGGTCTTTCTGTGAGAACTTGACCTCAACCTCATTGCCGACAACACCCTGCACAGGCTCTTGACGAGTGAACATCTGACCGCTGAAACGGCGCACACCTCGCTTACGGGCATTTTCGGGTGTGTCCATGTGCCATTCGGGAATTCCCTCCAATGCCTCGCGTTCAAGTCGTGCGGCTTCTTCTCGTGCCTCTCTCTCGGCTTTCTCAGCCTCAGCACGTTCAGCGGCAAGCCTACGAGCCTCGACCTCCTGCTGTGAGCGGATTGCACTCTGACGAGCGTTTTCAACTCCGGCCATGCGCTGCCACTGCTCATATTCGGCTTGTGCCTTTGTGAGTTCAGCGGTGTTGGCTTTCTTTGATGCAAGTATCTCAGTCGGGGTCTTGCCTTTGGGTTTGAGCTTCTGTGCTTTCTCAAAAGCCTTGCGTTTCTCCTCGACCATTGTGTCGGCAATCTCTTTGGCTGTGGCCGCATCGCCCTCAGAAAACTCAACAAGAGCGTCCCAACCTACTTCCGGGCTTTCGGCCTGTTCAAAGATAGGTTCGTTCTTCTCATTACGAGGAATGCGTTGCAGAGGTGTAGGCTCTGCCTGTGCTGTCAAGTCGGGCTGAGATACATTATCTACCTGCGGAGCTTCGTTAGTAGCAGGGGCAGGAACGACAACATTTCCATCATCGACAGATTGCTGTACGTTTTCAATAGGAATTTCAGTTTTGGGAACGGTTTCCGTGATATTTACACCTGTTTCCATAGGATTGAGGGTTGTTTCCTCAGTTTTGGGAACGGTTTCAGCGTCTACGGGAACAAGTTGTTGCTCCATAGCCCTGCGCTGTTGCTCGTACTCGTATGCCTCAAGCATACCTCTACCGAAGTCGGTCAGTCTTTCGGCATCGGTGCGCAACTCGCTTATTTTGGCAGTCAGTTCACTATCTGAAATCCCCTGCGTTTCATCTATACCAAAAGAATATCCCTTGTCATAGTCCTCAACATTGGCTACACCTTCTTGGGTCGGCCTGTTGGGGTCTACGGGTTGAGGTTCGGCAGGTTGAGGCTGTTTCACTTCCTGCGGCTCATCGGGAGTGTATTCAGAGAGAATGTTGTCAAGTTCATGCTCTGATGCGTAGTGGAGTTGTTGCAGGTCGCCCTCAACATAATACTCGTGGTTGCCGTTTTCATCGACAAAGCCGGTAAGGACACCGCGTGTTTCCGTGCCGTCAGAGTTGCGTATCTTGATTTGGCCTGTTGTGTACTTTGGTTGAGGCTCGGCCGGTGTTTCGGCTTCGGGTGCAACATTATCTTGCGGCACTTCAACCTCAGCAGGATAGCCCTCATAAGACAGAATAGCATCGGGGGACACCATTTCAACCTTACCTGTTTCGAGGTCACGAACGACAATAGAGGCATCGCTACGTTCATTGTCAATCATTGTGCCGTCCTCCATCATAACGACACGGCCACTCAATACCTCAACAGGGCGGTCTTGGTATTTCATGACGGCACGGCCAACAGGCTTCTGTTCGCCTCCGGGCTGATGCGGGTCGTATTCGGGTGTTGTGGGATTATCGAAACGAGGGTCAATAGGTGCATCGTTTGTGGGTGTCGTTGCTTCGGGTTCGTCAGTCAGAAGTTTCTGATTGGTGATGTCCTCGGCTTCTGCGTCCTCAACAGTATTACGCTCTTTGGCATTTTTGGGGATAAGCTCATCAAGATATTCATCAATGGCGGTTTGCTCAGCTATTGTGCGGCGGTTGGCCTCTTTGCGGATTGCATTGTCGATGTCCACACCATATTTGTCATTGATGCGGCCTCTCATGTTGTCGGTAACACTTGTTTCCTCAAATTCGCCCATTGCCTCAGTTACCTTCCGGAGAATGTTCTGCTGAGCCTCGTCAAACTGCTTGTCGCCGCCACGAAGGTTGTTGCGCCGTGCTTCTTCACAGGTACGGTAAACCTCAACCATATCCCAACCGTTTTCAGCGGCAACGGTGCGGCAAGCCTCCTGCAAACGGTTCTCAAAGTCGGCAGTCTGTTGATAGCGTTCGCCGATTTCTATGTGGTTCAGCTCTGTTTGACGTTTGATGCGCTCCAATTCAAGGTCTGCGGCCTTGCGGCTCTTGAACGAACGAGAAGTGATTACACCATTGGCACCCTGCGACTCTACAATAAAGCCTCCCTCGCCGTCCTCGATGAGTTCACCTTTCATAACGGTAGACTCAGGGAGCTTGCGCCCGGTGGCATAGTAATACATCTTGGCTCTTGCAGCCTCGCTGATACGAGGGTCGGTTACCATGTCTGTAAGACGGCTGACGATTTCGGGAGCATTTGCGGTAATAAGTTCACCTTTTGTCGCATCGCCGGTACGCTCTGCGCTCTCAACGAGTTCACGCAGGTCGCCATAGCCATGTTTGCTAAGTTCTGCCGCCTCGTCCTTTGTAAGTGACAATCCACCGTCAGAGGGAGCGTCCATGCGCTGACGCAGACGGCTCTCGAAGTCTAAGCGGTTCTTGCGGCCATTGGTCGGGCTGTCAAACGAGGCTTTGAGGTCGCCGAGGACGTTGCCGGCACTCTTTATCATGTGCTTGGCCTTGAAGCCAACCATCATAGCCATGTTGTCAGTCCACACGTCCATAGCATCGCGATTGCCCTCAATCCATTCGGGAACGGAGAAGATTGTACCCTCAAGCATTGTGGCGCCGGAGTAGACTCCTGCACGTTCCATTACCTTTAAGCCGGTGCTTGATGTGCTGCGCACAAGTTTGTCGGCCACATTACCCGATACAGGAGTAAGCCAACCGATAGCACCACCCATGAGAAAACCATGCGCAGCTTGACCTGCAACAGCGGAGGCAGAGTAGCCCTCGTTGAGGTATCGGCCAGTATCGTCCTGTCCGACAATGTGACCGCCATGCGCAAATTGGGTTTCCATTTCTTTAATGCCCTCAAATGTGCCAAAGTTGGCAGCACCTCCGGCGATACCACCGATAACGCGACCTGTCATTGAGGTTGCAAACTGACGTGTAGCGGCATTGGTGACTGCGGCAGTAGCTCCGCGACCTGCGAGGACACGACCACCGGCCCACATTGCACCACGAGTTGCCATACCTCCGACACCTGCGGACATCCATGTAGTCGGGTCAAGAGCGAAGCCTGTAACCGTACCTGCAACATCAAGTATTTTGTGACCGTCTTGGCGATATTGTTCATTCGCTGCCTCATACGCGGCCATATCGCCTGTTTTCTTCACACGATTAACCGCTATGCCTTTGCCGATATTCGTAACTAAATTCATATCGCCAACCTTGCGCATGAAGTATTCAAGATTGCTCTTAGGTAAGTTCTTTTCTACAGCAAGGTGATACATTCGCAAATCTGACTGCTGTCGGGCAAACTCTTTGGCTTTTCCATACAGCACAAGGTCATCAACACCGGGATTGCGGCGGCGCAGCATCTGATAGCAATCGTCTATAAGAGATTTCTGACCCTCCTCGCCAAGATTGTTCCACGCATTATCCATTAGGACATCCATGTCATGGGTAGTCAATCTATCGGTGAAGTTGTCAACGGTTTCCATTTGCTTAAAGGCAACCGCATCAGTACTGTTCATCGCAAAATTCTGCACATTGAAATTGGCTGCTTCGCGATTGCGCTCTGCCTTTGCATTGTAGGCGCTCTCTGCGGCCGACCATGCCTGTTCTGCTGCGTTTTCCCCCTCGGCAGGATTATGACGTTGCCACAGATACGAAAGTTTTTCGTCAAACTCACGCTGTAAACGCTGTTCCTTTGAACGCTTACCTGCTTCCGTGTTGTTTTCCCACCAATTATGATACTCGGTGTTAGCGTGGCTCTGCTCCATTCGGGTGCCGACACGCTCACCCTGTGTAGTGTAATAGTGGGTTTCCATTTTGCCGGTCTGAGGATTAAACTCACGCTCACCCATAAATGCACCGGGGCGATTGCCTTTCTCGATACCCTCCATACGCTGCTTGAACTCCTCGCCCTGCTTTTTAAGTCGGGCATTAGCTTCGTCCATCTGCATTTGGAAAGCTCGTTGTTGCATAGGAGTAGGCTTCCAACCCTCCGGCTGTGCCGGTTGAGAGGAAGTCTGAACTGTGGGCTGTACCGATGCTTGCTGAGCCGTGTTGTCGGTCACAGGCTTAACGGTCGATGTCGTCTGCTGAGGTTGTGCCTGTGCTTGAGGTTGCGCAGGTGGAGGAGTGACAGCGCCGATGTCCTGTGAAAACGTATCGAAGTCGGGGAGAGAGTAAGCCCCCTGCATATTATTGTAGAACCGCTTGCGCTTCTCCTCGTCCCTCATGTCCTGTTGGAATGTATCGAAGTCGGGCAATGAAAAATGTTTCAAACCATTCTGATACAATCTGCGTAAATTGTCATTGGGATTAGCCATATTATATGATAATGATTGTCGGGTTAATAACCTGCGGGTTTATCGCCTACCTCCAAACCTGCAACCTGCTTGATTGCGTTCTGCGTGGCCGGAGAGCTTTCTACATTCGCACCGATGGCGATAAGCATAGCCTCTGTTGTCGGTGGCTTGTAGCCAACTACGAAGCCATTTCGCACAATTGGATCACCCTGTACCTTATCGCGAACCTCCGGGGATAGAGTGTGATAAATGCGCGATACGGTCTGAGCGTTGAGTTTGTCGAGCGTCAATGTCACATTGCCGTTGCCCGAACCGAGGTTGAAAGTCATTTGACCCTCTTTCAAAGAATGGGCAAGGCGCTGTGACTCCATGTTGATACGCGCTCTCTCGTTGGCCGCACTGACATTGAACTGACGAACACTCTCCTTGAACTGACGCTCCCAACGCTGACCTTCTTCTTCGTGCCATTCTCCCTGTCGGTCGAAGTTGGCTTGCCATTGACGCACACGCTCGTCATAATCCTTATTACGGAATGCAACATCATCGGCACGGTCTTGGCGACCTGCGTCAAATGCTCGGTCTTGTCGGGCGAGGGTCTGTTCAGTCTGCCATGCCTGTAAGCCTCGCTGTTTGTCGGCATCTTTCATCTTGCCGATAGTGAGAGCATATTGCAGATACTTATCGGCATCGGCATCGCGCTGCGCCTTTTCCTTGTCGAAACGCTCCTTAGCCTTAGCCGACATTCCCTCTTTGGGATTATACATATTCGGGGCATAGTGATGAGTGAAGATAAGGTTGGCAACAGATTGAGCTGCGTCCGACACTCCGCTGATAATGCCCTCTATCTTTTGCTTACGGCGCAACTTCTTCAGTTCCTCCTCCGACAAAGGCTTAAATTCGGCCATGCGCTTTTCAAGCTGCGGTATAAGCTCCTCATAACTGCTTGCCGAGTATTCAGCCGGGATAGTCGTTGATATTGGGGTCGAGGTCGTAACCTTTGTGGAGGTAACAGAAGATGAACTACCACCTGCCGGGGGCGGAGTGCCACCCCCGGCAGGTGCCGAACCCGCAGGAGCAGCCGGCTGTTCATTGCTGACAACTGTTGTCCGAGGGGCTATAATGGGTTTGTTAGAGTCTACCATAGTTAGAATACGCTTGCCATTGCAGAACCGGCTTGTGCTACACCTTGCACTGCTTGCGCGGTGTTCTGAGCCTTTGCCTGTTCAAGATTATTAAGTTTGTCGTTGAGTTCCTGCTTTGTCTGCATATACTGCGACTCGATTTGGTCTTTACGGCGCTCACCATTAACAGCTATCTGCGATGTTGCATCTGCGAGAGCTTGATTATTGGCTGCTTTAGCCGCCGCAATACTTTCCTCACTACTCCCCATGACCGCCGCTGAACCTGCGGCAGCTTGGTTTCGTTGTCGAATATTCTCATTAGTCATAGTAAGGATACGTTGTGCATCTGCACGTTGTGTCGCGTCCTCATTATATCGGCGGTCATACCAATTTTGGTTTTCTTTCATCTGACCCTCGATATTTCGCTTGACCTTTTTCATTGCCTTTGAAGCGCTGATACCACCGAAAATACTTGCTCCGATACCTAACGCTCCTCCGATTGCGCTGCCTAATATGCCCATATCTGTACGTTTTTATAGATTACTTACTTGTAGCTTGTTTAGCAAGGTCGATAATGCCTAAATTGGCTACATCCTTTTCTTGCTCTTCCTTATCGGCACCGGGCGCTGTGGGTGTATCTGTTGTAGCTTCTTCTTTCTCCGGCTCTTTGACCTTTTCCTTCTCTACAACTTTTTCTTTCACGACTTTCTGAGGCGCAGACGAGCCGCCATCAGTCCAACTCCCTTGATTGGCAGTAAGCTCCATTTGAGTTTTCATGCCATCATGAAGTCTATCCATAGCTTTGTCGCCCTGTCGCTCTTTCTCTTTTATAAGTTGTAGAGCGGATGAGATGATACCTCCACCTTGACCGCCCATGCCTCCTGCTGCTTGCATCATTGTTTGGGAGAATTAAAAAGTTATAATTATGGAGCAAAGGTAAACCCATACCTTTGTATCGTAACTTTAACTTATTAGTCATGGCACAAGGACGAAAGACCGGAGGCCGACAGAAAGGTACTCCAAACAAACCCAATCCGCTCAAAGAGCATCTACGCGCCCATTCAATGGCCTACTTTGCACCACGGCCACAAACGAATGGGGACGGCACCCCACGCAAATTAGAGTTTAGAACTAAGGAGGGCGACATATACAGCACCGTAGTTCTGCAAGATGCAGACGGCAATCCGCTTGTTGTTTCCGATTTTGAAGTTGATATGATGATGATGGAGGCAAAAGACCGCGCCGCCATACAGGAAAGGTTGCTGCGGTATCACACACCGCAGATGCAATCAGTGTCTGCCGAGGTGTCGTTGTCAGGTGATATCACTACTACAATCGAGGAGCGCCTTGCGCAACTCGCCGCCGAAAACGACAACTAAGCCGTCTATTTTTGTCTACATTTAGACCGCAAGCCGGGCGCAAATCGCTCGGCATTTTTATTTCCCCATTTATAGCCATTCTTTCCCAAATTAAGACAATACTTTCCGAAGTTTACGGCATTTCTTCCCCAATAATTCTTATTTCTTCCGAAGTAAAGCACATTCTTTCGGAAGTTATTGCTATTTCTTTCCCAAAGTTCAGAAGAAAAGGGCATTGTTTCCGAAACCTTTCTTTTGATAAAAAGAAAATAAAAAAGAAATATAAAAGAAAAGGTATATATATCGGCGATACGCGCGTACATACACACGCGCGAGAAAATTTTATTTTTTTTTGAGGCTTCGCCAATCTCATAGAGGCAGGAGAGAAAAAGAAAAAGTTGCGCGAAAAAGAAAAGAGCCGCGCCGATTATCGGTGCGACCCTTGTACCATTTTGTTGGCCTCAACGAAATGGTCAGAAGCCCTTGCCCTTTTGATGCTCGTAGACATAGACCTTTCCATTGTCAAGATTGACGATTTTGAACTGAACCATTGAGCGGTCGGGAATATCCGCAGGAAATTGAGATACGAGTGCTTTTGTTACCTCGTCAATGTTGGAATAGCCGATGTCCTCAAAGTTGGCAAGGCACTTGCCTTGAAAGAATGCCGCTGCTCTGATGAGCATCTTCGGAGAGATACGAAACAACCCCTCATCTTCGGGCTGCTCTTTCGCCATGCGCCGCGAGGTCGCATCACTGAAAAAAATAAAGTCAATCACTTTCTCGTTGAGCCTCCACGCAGGAGAGAAGTCCAGCATAACATATCCGCGCGTCACCGTGTGCCTGTGCGAATGGTTCATCGCAAAGCCGACCTCTGCAATTGTCGCATCGCAGTCGTTCTGTGCAGTGGTCGCCCATGTGTGCCGGAACGTGTAGACGCAGTACCATTGCTCCTTTGGCATCCCCATAGCTTTGCATATCTGCTTGATGCCTGTGTTCACATTGGCGCAAAAACTGTCTGAGGTTGAGAAGCGGTCGCAGAACCGAAACAGCCTGTCGGTGTGTTCACCGGCTCTGTATTTCTCAAACAGAGGTTTGATTACCTCCGGCACTCGCATTTCGATGTATGCGTCATCGGTTCGGGTCCGGGTTGTCTTGGCTCGTTTGTAGTGGATTATGCCGCCGTGGTAGTCTTCTTTGCACAGGTTGAAAATGTCAATCGTGTTCATGCCGGCCAAACATAGTGACATCATGGCCACATCACGGCCTAACTCCGGCAGGGGGTCAATCATCTTCGACTCCGGCAGCGGTGCCGCAAAGAATGCCCTGCAAGCCTCAGCGGTGATTGCTTTCTTATTAGGCCTGTCGGCAGCAGGTATCTTAACTTTACCCCACGGATTGGTCTTTACCCGGATTATGCCGTTGTCGTAGTCGTTCAGTTCATCAATGGCCGCACGGAAAATCTGACGGATGCAAATCGGGTACATCTCTTTGGCTCTCGCGGTGCCGCTCAGAGTGGCGACCCACTTGTTTACGTTTATCGAGGTGAGCTGCGCGAACTTTACTTTGGTCGTACCGAAGTATCGCTCCATGTGTTGGAGTGCGAGTTGGTAATTTTTCGCGTTGCGCTCCTGCCCTCGGTCAATCATACGGTCAATGTGCTTTCGGGCATAGTCCGAGAATACCAAATCCTCGTTCAAATTCTTCAGAAACTCTGCAACTTGTCTCGCGTTCCACGCAGAAATATCTTGGCGATTTAACGCATCGAGCCAATTAACGATTTGCGTAGATAACGGTTTGAGGACAAACGGGTCGATAACTTCCATCGAGGATGACAAGCCTTTTCCGCTTACTACTTTGTCAGTCGGTAAATATACCGATTTGCCATTGTGAGCGACCCGGATATAAACCGAGTAGCACCCGTCCTTTCTTTTGCGCTGCTTGTTTACGCAGACTGTCAGTATTGCCATATTATTTTTTTGTTTAGAATTATATCATGCAATTATTTCTGTTGAATTCATGTTGAATCGACCGTTTGATAGACGTGTGGATTTTGTTGAATTTTCGCGGTTCAATCGTACACACTATCGTGTTCAAATGCATATACCCCTTAAAAATACTTTAGGCGGTATGCTCTTGTTTATCAGAACATACCGCCTAAGTGGCTTATTTTAAGTATCTATCTCTTAGTCTTCGATGGCAGCCTGGGCCGCTTTAATAGAGTGCGTTAAATCAAATACTTACGCTTCACTTGTATGTGATTTGTATGCGATTTTGTTTAACTTCTAAACCAATCATTAAAAATTATTGGTTTAATCCTCTATCGCTGCTTGGGCCGCTTCGATACACCTCTGTATATCAACCTAATCCGTGATATTAGTATGTAGGTTGTATGTGAGGACTAAGTCGTAATTCCTATTTATGCTGTTATCACTGGATAACTGTGCCATACATGGCTACATTCAACTTGGGTTATATCATTCTATTATTTGTTTCTTTACTAAGTTAATTATCTCGTCTTTGTCTCGCAGGTTGGCTTCCAACTGCTCGACATTTTTTTTGAAGCTCTCGACCTGATCGGCAAGTGCGTTGCGCTCTCGTTCAAGTCCGGCGACTTTCTCTTTGAAAACCTCTATCTGTGCGATAAGTGCTGCGTCTCCCATAAGGTTGATTGCGTCACCTTCACCCATATTCACTGCCGCCAAGTAGGCGAACACGTTGTTTGGGCTATCGCAGTAGAGGGAGAAGAAATTGAAATCAAGAGCCTCGCATACTGCTTCAAGTCGCTTGGTTTCAATCGTATCTCTTTCAAATATGCGATTGACGTGCTGTTGTGGCGTACCAATGCGACGGGCAAATTCCGACTTGCTCATCTTCTTCTCGTCAAGGCGTTTCTTAATCTCCTTGCCGATATGAATTTTCTTTAGCTTGATTACCATTTGTCAGTCAATCTTTAGTCAATCCGTTAATTAGATAAACAGCGAATAAAACATAAATCGTTAGTAAGTGTGTTTGTTATCCAAACTATAATTGCTTACTTTGCGTTACTATTGTACTGATTATCTGATTGCAAAGTTAGTAATTAGTTAGTAAATCAACAAATATTTGAGCAACAAAATTAAACATTATATGGAAATAACCACTGCCAAAGTCCGCCCCTCTCTTATTGAGATGGAGGTAGGACAAGTTATAGCATTTGCTATCGAGAAGATGAAGAACATACGCACAACCTGCTCCGAGCTTGGCGCTATCTATGAGCGTCAGTACACAACGCACGTCAACCGTATGGAGAGGACAATCGAAGTAACGCGAGTAAGCTAAGAGATTCATGGAGTTAATTCAATTCCCCGACAGACTAATTCCTTACGACCGCTTCATCAGCGATATAGCCGCAAAGGTTGTGAGCATGATACAATCGGATGCCGCCGACCCCGATTATATCAGCCAACGAAAGGCTTTCGCTATGTTTGGCCGCAGGAATGTGGAGCGTTGGAGGAAGCAAGGAAAGGTAGTGCCGTGCAAACGCCCCGGAAAGGTGGAATACCGCACGGCTGACCTCCGACTCCTCCAACGGGTAGAACAAGACTATTTCTAAACCGAGTATGACAAACAATGATATTAAACATATTGAGGCTACCCAGTTGAACGACTACCTCGACACCCTCTCATATTGGGAAAGGGTCGAGTTCGTGACTGCGGTTGTCAAACGCTTCAAGGTGAAGCGTCAGACTTTCTTCAACTGGAAATGTATGGCTTGTCGCATCCCGGCGCAAGCCAAGGAGATAATAGAGAGTGAGGCCGGGCAAGTGATATTTGTAAATGTACCCGAATATGATACGGACGCGCCCACTGGTTGAACTGAACCGCAACTATAATATCAAGGAGGTTTGCGACATCCTTAATATTCACCGTGACACTCTCCGAAAATACACCAATACCGAGGCTATTGTCTGCATCCGCATAACAAGCCGCGAGGTGTATTATTCCGGCGAGGAAATTTTACATTTTTGGGAATGGATGCAAAAGAGAAAAGGTAATTTATGATAGAGCAATCATCCATTCAGCAAGTCCACGACAGAGCCGACATCGTGGACGTTGTCTCTCGCTATGTGTCTGACCTCAAACGCAAAGGGGCAAACTATATGGCCTGTTGCCCGTTTCATAATGAAAAGACTCCATCGTTTGTTGTCAGCCCCTCCCGAAACACCTATCACTGTTTCAGTTGCGGAGTCCACGGCGATGCCATCGACTTCGTGATGCGCCTTGAAAACAAGTCTTATCCCGAAGCCATCGAGGAACTTGCCAAGATGTTCGGCGTGTTCCTCAAACATACGGAGCGAGAGCAGTCAGATGAGGAGCGCGAAGCGGCCAACAAGCGAGAGTCCATGCGCATCGTGACGGCCAAGGTACAGGAGTTTTTCGTTCAATCCCTGCAAGCCGACACTCCCGAGGCGGCAACCGCCCGGCAATATGCCTACACCCGTTGGGGCGAGCAATACTGCAAGGAGGTCGGTATCGGCTTCGCTCCCACAAGTTGGGATGCGCTGCCCGAATATTGCCGGAAGAACGCTCTGGACGAAAAACTTCTCAGAGAACTCGACCTTTTACGCTTTTCGGATAAGCTGAAAAAGTTATATCCATTCTTCCGCGACCGCGTCACTATTCCCATAACGGACCGTTACGGTAAGGTGATAGCCTTTACCGCAAGGTATATCGGCAAAGATCCGGACGCTCCGAAGTATATAAACAACTCCGACTCAGCTCTTTTCAAAAAGGGCGAGACGGTGTTCGAACTCCGCAACGCCATACGGCAGGCTTCAAAAGCCGGCCGCTTTGTCATTGTCGAGGGTGCGCCCGACGTGCTGCGTATGCAGTCGGATGCCGTGGGGCTGACCGAAACGGTAGCCACCCTTGGCACCGCTTGGACTGAGGCACAGTTCAAGCAACTGCAACGCTACGCCACAAATCTCTGTTTTCTCCCCGATGCGGATCTCCCGAAATCGGGTGAGCCGCATGGTGCCGGAGTCAAGGCCGTAATGCGCAACGGACTCATAGCCTTGCGCATGGGCTTCAATGTCACGGTGCGCGAGCTGCCGTTCCATCAGCACCCGGTCTATGTCCCTCTTTTCGACTTTGAAATCGAGGAACTGGAAGCACAGGGCAAAACAGATTTTCCCCGGCAGAAGCTCATCTCCGTTCTCTACTCCAAAAACGATGCAGACAGCTACATCGACAGCACAGACACTTTCAATAATCTTGAAGATGTCTATTTTCCCGTATGGTACGGCTTGAAGACCCTTCAAGCCGCCGCTACCGATACGGAGAAAGCCTCCGTACTAAATCAGATATGCGCAGAGGTGCTTGTGCATATCGAGGACGAGACGCTGCTCAACCGCACACTTGAACAGCTCGCCAAGGAATACGGCAGAATCAAACTGTGGCGCGACGCTTTGCAGCGCAGCCGCACCACCCGGAAGAAAGAGGCCGAGGCCAAGGCGAAAGAGTCGCTGTCAAAGGAACAGGCCGCAATGCGCGAACTCGGCATCATTCTGAAGAATGGATGCTATTGCTCATACGACAAGGACGGAGACCTTGAACGGTGGAGCAATTTCTCGATGCAGCCATTGTTCCATATCATTGACGGCGACAACGCCATACGAATATTCAGAATACAGAACGACCGCGGAGCTAAGCGCGAGATTGAGCTTCGCCAAGAGGAGCTTGTCTCGCTCACCCGATTTCAGCAGAGGGTCGAAAGTTTGGGAAACTTTATTTTCAAAGGGAAAATAGACCATCTGCAAAATCTCCGCGAATATCTATACTCAATAACAGATTCAGCTATGCAAATATCTAAAATGGGATGGAACACCGCCGAGGAGCTGTATGCTTTCGGCGACGGCATTTTTGCCGACAATGTGCTTTACCCGGTTAATGAATTGGGTATCGTCAAGATTGACGAGCGCACATTCTATCTCCCGGCTTTTTCAAAGATGCACTCCGAGCAGAAGGACGCTTACCAGTTCGAGCGCAGCTTCTCTTGCCGTCAGCACGGCGAAGTGTCGCTCTACGAATACATTGACCGTATGGTGACTGTATTCGGTGACAACGCCAAGGTGGGCTTCGCTTTTATGCTCGCCACGCTCTTTCTTGACGTTGTGAAACAGACCTCCAAGCGTCTCGCCCTGCTGAACATCTTCGGTCGCAAGGGAACAGGTAAAACCGAACTCGGCACGGCTCTGATGTCATTCTTCATCCGGCAGAACGACCCGCCCTCGCTCGCCACCACCTCGCTCGCATCTCTCAATGAGATGTTGTCGTGTGCCGAGAACAACCTCGTTCATCTTGACGAGTACAAGAATGAACTCGACTTTCGCAAAATCGAAATCCTCAAACAGATATGGGGAGGCTCAGGCCAAACCAAGAAGAATATGGACGGTGACAAAAAGGTGCAACGCACCTTTGTCCGTTCAGGAGTTATACTCACCGGTCAGGATGCGCCGACCCGTGATGATGCGCTTTTCTCGCGCGTCATACACCTGTCATATTCTGAGGTTACGTTCAGCAACGAAGCCAAACGCAACTTCGAGGAGTTTCAGGCTATCAGCGCATGGGGTGTTTCTCACATCACCGTGCAGTTGCTCAAACTCCGCAAGGTTTTCGAGACTGACTATGCCGCCAACTATGCCGTCTGCAAGCGTCAACTAATGGCGACTCTCGCCGAAGATCAGATCGAGGACCGGTTGCTCAACAACTGGCTCGCTCCGTTGGCAGCTTTCGCCACGGTGCAGACCTCGCTTGACCTGCCGTTTAACTACACCGACCTTTTCAATATCTGCGTCGGGGGCATCCGCCGTCAGAATGAAAAGCTCAAAAAGAACAGTGACATCGCCGTGTTCTGGAATATGCTCGACTCCAACCACATGCAGGGGCGCATCGTTGCCAAAGCGCACTTCGCCATCAAATACCAGTCGGCATTTAAGCGAAGCAATGACGAGGTCATCGACTTTGGCCGCGACAAAGCCATACTATATCTCAATTATCAGAATGTCGTTGCCACATTGGGGCAGCGCGTCAACGGCTCAAACGTGGTAGGCAAGCTCGACACCGTCTCGCTTTATTCATATCTCCGTACACATCCGGCTTTCCTTGGCACAAAGCAGTTCCGTTTCCGGGTGCTTCTGCCTAACGGCACACCCGACTACACCTTTGAGCAACGCGACGGCAAAAGCATCCGTCGCGTCAAGGAGGTTCGCCCTATGGCCTTCGTGTTCGATTACGAACTGCTCAAAGAGAGCTATGAGATAAATCTCGACGTTATCGAGCGACAGGAGGGCGAACTGACCGAGGACGATATAGAGCCGAAGCCCACACCGTCTCCGGCCACTACGCTGCCAACACCCCAGTTATTCAATGAAGATGAGGAAGAAATGCCGTTCTAATCATAAATTATCACGCCATTAAGATTGCCACGTTGGATATTTTTCAAGTGGCAATCTCTTTTTTTGCCGATAATTTCACTCGTTTTCACCGAGCCGAAATTTCGGTTAGACAAATTAGACAACATAGCCAACCTTATAAATCAGTGAGTTAGCCTATATTTTGCCGTGCCAATCTTAAGACACGATTAGACAACAACAGCCGAAAATCAACATTGAGAGTCGGTTTTAGACAAAAATTCAGGCGATTTCAGCCATAAAATAAAGTATATACTTTTGACTGACAAAGTATATCTATCTTTATTTAAGGGCATTATCTCGCGATCTCATTTCCATTGGCTCGCTTGGATATTTGTCTGAAATCGCTACCCCGGCGGTATCTTCATACACGCGAGGAATTTTTTCTCCTCTCTTTATGCTGATTTTGCCCCGTAGCAATCCTATGGCGGTTTGCCGAAATTCGGCAACGTAAGGGGCGTTTCAATAGGCTAAACCGCTGATTATTGGTAACTTTGTATGTGTAACAACGCATCTTTCGTCATGCACTTGTATCTCGAACTCGAAGATTATCTCGCGCAGTGGTATATCCACGATCAGGGCGGCGGTTATCCCGTCCGACCTCTGCGTGGCTCTATGGAGGCGGCTCTGCTCGAACAGTTCTTGCAGACACCGCCCCCGGATTATGTGCCGGAACGCGAGGCTCCCGGACATGTCGCTATTGAGCTGCCGAACTTCCGCAACAAGGACACGCGGGATAATTTCTATCTGCCTCCCAAGGCCCGGGATGCGCTCGTCGCTTGCATACGCAACCGCTTCGACATTTCAATGTGGACTGCTCTGCACCGTTTCTCCGCTATCTTCCAACGGCAAGACCATCTCATCTATGCCTTTATGGAGAAGCACGGCATTGAAATGACCGAGAAGAACTGGAACGCCATTGCCAAACGCTACCAGCGCAAGCGTGATATTTACAAGCGTATGGAACGGCGCAAAAAAAATTCAAAAAAATAATCCCGACTTCAAGGGGGGAAAATCGGAGTTGTCCGATTTGTCCTCCCTCCAAAATAATCATCAATGAAAACCTCCCGACAGATACTTCCCGGTATTAAGGCCGTCCATTGGCTCGATTGTCAGCACCTGCCCCGCAGGGTTGACCTGCACGGCATCTGCCGTATGCCGGTGCCGGTGCTGACCGCACTTTCGGCTGTCGAGGTTTTCGATGATGCGGAGTGCGCTTGTGTGACCGAGCGAGAGGGCGGCTCCTTTCAGGACACCGCCACCTTAAAGTTCCTTACCCACGAACTTCTGCCGATAAATCTCAAACTCGGTTTCGTGGTTACATCTGTCGAGGGTAAGTCCTACCTTGTCGGCTCAAAAGAGCCACCTTTCCCAAAGGTCAAGGTCGAGCAGCGGTGCGGACTCCCCGGAGGCGACAGTGCGGGCTATTTCTACGAGATTACTCATGTCTGCCTCAAATCACTTGTCGAGTGCCATATCTCGGCAGACGGTCTATGACATAAGTTTTCCCAACTCCATAAGTACATCATTTATCAGATTTTGAAGTTAGAGAAGACCGCTTGCGCGTGATGCGTAGGCGGTTTTCGGTTTTCATAGGTAGCAAGAGCCTTCCCTTTCGGAAAATCATTTGCTCTTGGAAGGAGAGAGGGAGGGGTCAGAGGTTGCGGAACACGTTGCGCCCGGAATCGTATAGTCACATCGAACAGCGCGGCTTCATTGCCGAAGTGGAGAGGTCGCCCATCTTCTCCGCACTCATCTGTTATGTGCCGGGTAAACTATCCCGTTCACAGCAGTAGGCCGCTGCGCGGTTGTCGTGGTTATCGAACAGCTATATTTTCTTTGGTGACAGCATCGGCATCGCGTTTGTTCCTCGCTTGGGTACTGCGTCGCCCTCGGACATAGCCCCCTGTATCAGCGGAAGCCGGAGGAAGCTCTCATAGTCCGAGCCTTTTAAGGTTGGTCTGCCTCGCTGTGGATAGCCTTGCAATATGGAGTCGCAGTAGCCGAGGTTGATAGGTCAACCACTGACGGCACACCGCCATTGCATTTGCCAACATTGTAAGCACCCACATTGCCGGGTTCACCTATTTGCTTTTGTGCGTTAGCATCTTCGGTCGGTGACGGGCGTTTCTTCCAATCGTGGTGGATAAACCACTTTGCGTTCATTGAAACCTCCTGCTTTCCATCTCATGTGCGTTTCCATTTCTCGGCTCTCCGTCAGAGCCATTGTTAGTTTTCCTGTCGCAAATGTAGGACTGACCGCTCAACGCAAAACAAGCCGGGGATTTCTGCAACAATTTTATAAAAAATGGTACAAGACGCATTTTTGAACGGCAAGCCTTAAAATTCTTTTGAAATTTTTGCTCTGCATCGCTTTCTCAGTTCTCCAATCATTGCAACGTAAAACTTAAACAATAACTCTTATGTCAAACCCCTCAATTTCAACTACAATGAGATTACAATTCGGAGAACTCAACATCACTCCAAGAGTCGTTAACCGACTCCACGAACTGGACTTCACTGTCCCCGAACTCGAAGATGCTATCGCTGACCACAAAAGCAGCTGTGACGGTGAACCCTCTGTCTATGTGGGTACTTACGGCAAATACAATGACGGTTCGCTCTGCGGCCTGTGGATCGACCTCTCCTCCTTCGACGACTACGACGAGTTTATCAACTTCTGCAAGGCAATCCACGCTGACGAGGAAGACCCGGAACTGATGGCTCAGGACTACGAGGGCTTCCCCCGGCAGTGGTACAACGAGGGCTTCATGTCCGAGGACGACTTCGACCACATCAAGGAATACACAGAAATGTGTGACAAACACGGTGCCGATGCAGTCGATGATTATATGGAGCTGCACGATGACCTCGACAACTTCGAGGAAGCCTACTGCGGCGAATGGGATAGCGAGGAAGACTTCGCCCGGCACATCGTCGAGGAGTGCTACGACCTCGAAAGGACGATGGGCGGCCTCTCCAACTACTTCGACTACGAAGCCTTCGGACGCGAGCTGTTCATGTACGACTACACGATGGGCGCAAACAATAACGTGTTCCGCAACATCTGACCCCTTTCCTCCCTCTCTCCCTCCAAGGGCTTTTCCGAAAGGAAAGGCTCTTTGTTTATATTATACCATGAATTATATTCAAGTCTGAAATAGCTCTATCAGGGCCACATCCATTTTTATCTATATAGAGTCCTCCGTCCGAAGTGACAATTAAGACTTCATCATTCAGTCTCTTTGCTTCATTAAACGATTCAATAATGGAATGTGGGTCATAATCATAAGCTTGGTATTCCGTATACCAATCATATGGTTCATATATTCTCAGAACTTCTTCTCCTAAGTATAAAGTTGCCTGAGGTAAATTCTTTCTTGAGCGATGCTCTACTTGCTCAATAACAATTCTGTCAAACTGTTTATTCAGATAATAAGCATGTAGAGGTCGCTTTAATTCTATGGTTATCGTGGATTGCTCCACAATTATATTAGAATCCCTTACATCAAAAAAGTCACCAACTATAGTAGCTACATCTTTATGCCAACTCCCTGTTGAATGATTTCTTATTCGCTTATTAGCTATGATTGCAAATGCAATTTTATTTACTTTATCCATAGCGCAAATTTACTAATTTTTCGTGGAATAGCTGTCTTTTCCGCCGCTAATATACAGCGGTAGCTTTGCGGTGTAAAACATCACCGCTCAATGGCAAAGACCACTTACAATATCTCGCTCAAAGGGTATGTCGGCGGGGCCGACTTCGACCGCAAAGCCGTTGACAAGACGCTTGCCGAACATTCGGGCAAGCCTGTCAACGTGCTTATTGACTCTCTCGGCGGCTCTCTCGCCACCGGGCTGTCAATCTCTGCCGCGTTCAAGCAGCACGGCAATGTCAGCGTCCACTTCGTCAGCCTCAATGCTTCTGCCGCAACCATCGCTTCGCTCGGCGCGGCCCATATCAGCATTGATGCCGGGGCTATGTATCTCGTCCACAAATGCTCAATGGCTTTCTTCGAGTGGGGTTCGCTCAATGCCGACCAGTTCGCCACTCTCATCGCCGATTGCGAGAAAATCAAGGCTGACCTCGACAAGCTCGACCAAAACGTGGCACGGCTCTACGCTGCGCGATGCAAGCGTAAGCCGGAAGACCTGCTCGCCCTGATGAAAGTGGGCGGTTGGCTGTCGGCCAAAGAAGCTCTCGACTGGGGCTTCGTCGATGAAATCACCGACCTTGAAGATGAACCGGCTCCGCGTCTGACCGACGCGCTCGCCTCGGCTATGGCCTCCGAGGGTATGCCGATACCGAACATACCCATTGCGGATGCTGATAAGGAAAGTCCTTTTGGCAAATTCCTCACTGCCTTAACCTCGCTCTTTAATTCCAAACCACATACACAAATGGCTACCGAAAATCCCGCACCCACGCCCAAAACCTACACCGAGGAAGAATACAATGCCCTCAATCAGCAGCTCGCCGAGGCCAACGCTCTCGCTGACTCGCAGAAGAAAACCATCGAGGAGCGCGATGCCACCATCGCTGACCTCAATGCCAAACTCGCCAAGACCCCGGCGGCTTCGACTACTACCGTAGTGGAGGACAAAAAGCCCATCGACAAACCCGAAGCAACAGACTTCGATCGCTTCTGCGCCACGGTCAACGCCGCCCGCGACCTCTACAACGAGGTCTGACCGCTCACTTCATCACTCATAACTCCGACTTAACACTTATCCCACAATGGCAGGTAAATTCAAATTCACCCCGGAAGATTATCAGCAGGCGGCAATCAAATACCGCTCCGAGCTGCTGTATCTTCCCATCTTTGGTATCAACGATACCTTGCAGCACATGACGGGTCGCCCCGGCATCCGCTACGCTGAACGTGTCGGCACGATTAGCGCGGATGCTCAGTTCGCCCCTTACAACCCAAGCCGCGAGACGGACGTTGACCTCAATCTCGACTTCCGCGAGCTGCGCACATACTTCGGCTCTGTTGTCGCCAACTTCGAGCCGAACACGGCAATCTCCACCTTGCTCGGCACAAGCGCGACCAAGGGTGACGGTCTGATTACAACCCCGACCGCCCGGCACGTCCTCGCTCTCATCGCCAAGGGTCTCTCCAAGCATCTCAACAATGCCGTGTGGAACGGCAAGCGCAACGCCGCCGGTGACACCACCGCCGACCTGTTCGACGGCTTCGACACTATCACGTCTCAGGAAATCGCCGCCGGAGAAATCTCCGAGGAAAAGAACAACTATGTCAAGATCGCCGATACAATCAACCCGGCAAACGTGGTCGACATCCTCAAACAGATTATGTTCGAGATGGACCCACACCTCCGCGCCACTGACTGCAACATCTACTGTTCGCAGCAGCTCGTTGACATCTACAACGAGGGGTATCAGCTCACACACGGCACTCTGCCGTACAATACGCAGTACGGGCAGAACGCTGTCGAGGGTAGCGGCGGTAAACTCCACTTCGTGCCTCTGTTCAACAAGGCTGACTCCGGCTTCATTCACATCGCGCCCAAGAGCAATATGCTCGTCGGTTACGACCAAATGGGCGATGTGGAGAGCGTGATGGTAAAGGAGTACAAGCCCTTCGTGCTGTCTTACATCGCCACTATGTTCTTCGGCTGTCAGTTCGAGACGCTGCACAGCTCGCGCCTCAAAGTCGTGGAACTCGCCGCCGAACCGTTCTCTTTCGGCAAGTAACCCCTGTTTCCTATACGCTAACTCCTATCCCCTAAGATATGGCAACAACTACCACCGCCAAAATCTGCTCCGCACTCCAAAAATCGCTCGGTTGGTGCCAAGGCACTCCCGAGCTGCCCGGTGTGAAGCGGCGCATATACTACCTCGCCAAGAGCGAGATTGTAGGTTTCCCCAAGCTGCCGCGTGACGAACACGGACGCGCGACCTCGGCTATCTATGAGGGCGACTTCACCCTCAAAGCAGATGCCAAGTGGAAATATATCGACATCCTTCCCGACAAGTCGCAGCTCACCTCGGAGGCGCAGGGTGAACTCCCAAGCCAGACCCAACTCAACAAGCTCGTTGCCGTTCACCCCGGCGTGGGCCCGGAGGCTTCCGCCGCAGCAGCCTACATCAACAACACCGACTCGGTGTTCGTTGTCGAGGATATGAAAGGCAATTACCGCGTTGTCGGTTGCGACAAGTGGAACACAAAGGCCACTGTCGCCCAAGACCTCGGTCAAGGTGCCACCGGCACAACCTCCACTACAATCAATGTCGAAGCCTCCGACGAGGTGCCCGCACCTTTCTACGTCGGCACTCTCGAAACAGAGGATGGCGATATTGACTGCTCCGGCAAAGCGGCCTAATCGCTGAACCCCCATTTTCGTTAACTGCATGAATAGAAGCGTGAGGTCGGGTGCGATAGATTTGGACGAGGTGTTGAACGACATCGAAGTGCCATCTCTTGATGTGCCCGACCTTGACGCTTCTTTTGCTGCCGACAAGTCTAAGGACTTGTTTGCTGAAAAGAGCCGCGCCGCGTGGAAAGATGTGCAACAGGCCGAAGCGCGTTGCGACTTCGCCCCGAATAAGGTGCGGATTTCATACCGCAACCCGCAGTTCGGTATCATATCGCTCTGGAAAAAGTCGGTGTATGGGCGCACCCTCACCGACATTAAAGCCGACCCTGATATGATTGAGAAATTTGCCGAGGGGATGAATACCCTTATCAGGCAAATTCTTGGTAACTCACTTTCCACAGGCGACTGGTGCATCGTTACCTCGCCGAAGCGTCGCCACAAGGTCAGAAATTTTGCATCGCTCATTTCTGACCGGCTCGCTACACTCTTAGGCGTGAACTTCTACGAAGATCTCGCCGAGTGTCACTCGAAGCATCGTGTTGGCGCGGTGTTCACTTTGTCGGGCGAACCTCCAAAGGAGCGCAACATAATCGTATTCGACGATTTTGTTACCACCGGCGCAACGATGATTTCAATGCGCGAGCTGTTGCAGCCACTCGGATATAACCTCGTTTTCTTCACAGGCATAAATAATAAACTTTGACCCCTGCGGCCAAAGTAAAATTGACCCCCACAATGGACCACAAATTCACAGAAAAAATAAAGCAATGGCTCGAAACGCCGGAAGCGGAGCGCGACTACTCGGTAGGCGCGACTTATCTTTTGAAGTTGTCAGGCAACCAAATTCTCTACAAGAATATTGTTGCCAATATTGACAACAGGCATACCGTTGTCGATTATCAACTTCAAAAGTATTACAACTTCCGCGTCGCCGCCCTGACTCATGCGCAGGTCGAAGAAATGTCGGCTCAGGTCGAGACCATTGCCGAGGAGCATCATCTGACCGATGAAGCCTCGACCACCCCCGAGGAGGACAGGCGCACCGGCAAGCGAGCCGACCACGACTCTCTGCCGGATGATGTCAAGGCGAAATTCATTGAGAACCTTTCGATTCTTCAACGGATGCGCGAACTTCACCTGCGGCTCAGATCGCTTTCGCTTGACAACGTGACCTGCCCGGACTCTGAACGCTATCCATTCTTGAAAGAATTGATTGCGCTCGACAAGAAGTTACACGCCAACTGGGAAGCCTACGACCATTATGTTGCTGAACCTGCCCCAAAAGCCGCTCCCTCGCGTAAACGCTCTGCCGCAGGTTCTACCACTAAAAAGGAGTCTGCAAAATGAAGCGAACTGCCGACATCGGCCAAATCCTCCGACCGCTGAAAGATACGCCTTTTCAGGCTTATCTTTCCAATGCCGTGCAGGTAGCCGACATTCTCGAATGGATTCTTGAACAGGTCGGCATAGCTGAAATTTGGCAGACTTCGTTTTCTATCTCCGAGGAGTTTCTGCGCAGACTTTTCTTTATCTGCAAGGCAAATAAAGTGTCGCGCATCAATCTTGTGCTCGACCATAAGGCCACCAACAAGACGCTCAAACTTTGGGCGTTCATAACCCAAGTTATTGAGCGTACATACCTCGCAGATAATCACTCAAAAATCCTTTTGGTGAAATCAGAGTCGGGAGATACTGTCTCGGTAGTGACCTCGCAGAACCTCACTCGCGGCAACCGTGCCGAGAGTGCGTTTATCTCAACCGACCCCGTAATCTTTGCCGGGCTGTTCGCCCAAGTCAACGATTTAATAACCAATCATTCAGTGCCTCTCAATGATCTATTCCGAGACAGAATTGCAACAGATTGAGAAATACGCCTCAATCTACCTCAAAATATCTGACATTGCCGTGCTGCTTGACATCCCGGCTGATATTTTGCGTGATGATATAGCCGACCGCTCCTCGGACGTTTCCAAGGCATACCGCCGTGGAAAGGCCGCGTCTAAGGTCAAGCTCCATTCCCAGGAAATGATGCTTGCTCAGGTCGGCTCACCGCTCGCCATTGAGAACGCACACCGAAATTTACTTGATATGGAGGACGATGAGTAATGAGTTATCCCAACGCCATAGAAGTATGTAGAGCGGAGTTATTCACAAAAGAAGTGGAACTCCGCGAGCGTTATCCCGGCCAAATGGTCGAGAAAGTTTTGCGTGTGCGCGAAATGTATAACTGGTTCATCGCAAACCCCGACGGCACCGACCGCG